>Ga0137419_10000972_pt1 | contig 11665 bp, 7 predicted proteins | sample CZODoug3_1_2_16f_FD_108279 | JGI IMG/M metagenome (GOLD analysis project Ga0137419, IMG submission 108279) | Vadose zone soil fungal communities from Angelo Coast Range Reserve, California, USA - CZODoug3_1_2_16fungal (Illumina Assembly) | ecosystem: Environmental > Terrestrial > Soil > Vadose... | reverse complement strand
TCGTCGCGAACTCCTTCTTCATCTCGTCCATGTAGCTATTCACGTTCGACCTGGTCACGAACAGCACGCCCGTGTCGGTGACCTTGGGGAGCGCCTTTCCCTTCGTGGCATCGAGGAGCGCTTCCACCGAGAGCCAGCCCATCTTGAAGGTCTTCTGGACGATGCAGAACGCGACCGTACCGTCGCGGATGCCCTGGAGCGTGTCCTTGAGGTCGTCGAAGCCGGCGAGGAGGATCTTGCCTGCTTTCTTCTGCTGCTTGAGGACCGACGCAGCGGCCGGCGCGCCCTCCGCGGACACCGCGAAGATGGCGGTGAGCTCCGGGTAGGTCTGCAGGATCGCCTCGGTCTTGTTGGTGGCGACGGAGAAGTCGCCCGCGACGTCCACCACCTCGAGGATTTTCACGCCCGGCGCCGATTTCGCCATCGCCTCCTTGAACCCCTGGGTGCGGAGGTTCAGGTTCGCCGCGCCGAGCCCGCCCTGGAGGATCACGATCGATCCCTTGCCTTTCATGAGGTCGGCCATCTTCTTGCCCGCCTCATACCCGGCGGTCTTGTTGTCCGTGCCGATGTAGGTGAGGGCCTGCGACGACGGGGCCGGCGCGTCGAAGGTGATGACCTTGATCCCGGCGCGGGTTGCCTCCGCGATGACGGGGACGAGGCCGGCATCGTCCAGCGCGGAGATGGCGATCCCGTCCACGCGCTGGGCGATCAGCTCCTCGATCGCCTTCACTTGCAGCGGCAACTCGAACTTCTGCGGGTCCACCTTGTCGACGTTGACGTCGTATTTCTTGGCGGCGGCCTTGAAGCCCTCGTAGCAGGGCTCGTAATAGGGATGGACGCCCTTGGGGACCATCACGAAGGTTTTCTTCGGAGCGGCTGTGGAACCGTGCGGCACGAGGAGGAGCGCCGCGAGGACCGGCAGTGCAAGTGTCTTCCAGTTCATGGGATTCTCCCTGCAAATCCTTTCAGCTGGATTGGCTCTTCGAGGGCGGCTGGTCTAGAATCGCCGCGACTGTGAGCGCTCACATGAGGGAAGTCAAGCCGGTGCCGGCGAGGCGTACATGAGCGGCCTGCTCGCTCGCCCGCGAAGGCCGAAGGGGCGCGGGCAGCGTCCCGCGGTCATGACCGACGTCGCGAAGCTCGCCGGCGTCTCGCACCAGACCGTTTCCCGCGTGCTGCACGACAGCCCGCATGTGCGGCGCGGCACGCGGGAGCGCGTCCTGGCCGCCATCCGGCAGCTCGACTATCGCCCCAATCCGGTGGCGCAGGCGCTGGTGACGGGGCGCTCGCGCTCGCTCGGGGTGGTCAGCTTCGACACCACGCTCTACGGACCGGCCTCGACGCTGCTGGGGATCGAGGAAGCGGCGCACGATCGCGGCTATGCGGTGAGCATCGCGAGCCTCCGCTCGCTGAACCGGGCCTCCGTCGTGAGCGCCGTGCAGCGGCTGCGCGACCAAGGGGTGGACGGTGTGGTGGTGATCGCTCCACAGCGAGCGGCGGTGGACGCGCTCCTGCACCTTCCGCCGGAGGTGCCGGTGGTCGCGGTGGAGGCGGGCCCCGACGACTCGGTCCCGGTGGTGGCGGTGGACCAGCTCGCCGGAGCCGCGGCGGCGACGCGGCACCTCCTCGAGCTCGGCCACCGGAACATCTGGCACATCGCCGGTCCGGAGGACTGGCTCGAAGCCCAGCAGCGGATCGAAGGGTGGCGTTCGGCGCTCCGAGCCGCGGGCGCCGCCGAGCCACCGCTGTTCCGGGGCGACTGGAGCGCACGCTCGGGGTACGACGTCGGCGAGCACCTTCTCGCCGAGGCGGGTGTGACCGCAGTCTTCGTGGCGAACGATCAGATGGCTCTCGGTCTCCTCCGCCGGCTCCACGAAGCCGGCCGGCAGACGCCGGGCGAGATCAGCGTCGTCGGATTCGACGACATTCCCGAGGCGGCTTACTTCACGCCGCCGCTGACCACCGTCCGGCAGGACTTCGCCGAGGTGGGGCGGAGCTGCCTCCATCTGCTCCTCGGTCAGATCGACAGCCGGGTCCGGTCGTGGAAGCGCGTGGTCGTCGCGCCTGAGCTCGTCGTGCGAGGCAGCACTACGGCTGCTCGCGGGCGCTGACCAGGGATCACGCTCCGGCCGAGACGGCGGCCAGCAACTCGTCCTCCCGGCCCACTTCGTGGGCAAGATCGAACGCCGTGTAGCGGTCGCGCAGCAGGCGGACGTTCCTCACCGGGAGCAACCGTTGGTGCTCCGCGATGCGCAGCGTCTGCAGCGAGAACGGGAACCCGAGCCCGTCGAGCATCTCGATCGCCTTGGCGAGCTCGGCGAGCAGCGGTTCCGCGAGCGCCAGGATCTGCTCCCTTTCGCGGACGACCGCCTGCAGACGCCGCATCATCATCGAGCGATCGAGCACCTTCCCTGGCTGCTCTTCCGCGATGACGTGGCGCCAGGGCAGCAGCGCCGGCTCGAGCGTCGTTTCCCAGGGAGGCTCCCGCGCCAGCGCGAGGACCCTCTCGTCGAGGTCGAGCTGCTCGAGGCGGGCGAGCCCACCGGCCGCTCCGAGCCATGCCGTGTAGCCGGGAAGGAGCAACTTCGTGGCGGCGCCGACGAGAATGCCGTGGAGGTCGTGTTCCGGCGCGCCCGCTGCGCCCACCGTCTCCCAGAAATGGGCGACCGTGTGCTCCGCGGACGCGGCCGGCCGTGAGCTGCCGAACGCCTGCATCGCGAATCCGGAGACGAGGGCGGCCTCTGCGAGCGCGGTCACCGCCGCCTCCGGATCTCGACCCCACGCGCGCGCGGCATCGATGGCCCGGCGCGCGGATCCGAGCGCGAAGCCGCCCACGACGTCGCAATAGGTCTCCCCAGTGACGCGCGCCGCGATCCGCCAGTCGAGGCTAGCGAGATACTTGGCGAGCAGATCTCCGAGCCCGGCGAGGAACAATCGGCGCGGCGCGCGGACGAGCACTTCGAGATCGCAGACGATGACCTCGGACGGCTGCGCCGGCACGGCGCGGTGGTAGCCGCCGACGCGAATCGCAGACTTCGCCGAGGCGTAAGCGTCGACCGAAGCGGCGGTCGCGATGCACCAGTTGGGGACATCTGCGTCGAGGGAAACCTTCTTCACCAGGTCGCTGATGACGCCGCTCCCCACCCCGACCAGGAGGTCGGGCGCGAGCGCCCGCACTTCCGCGGCCAGTGCCCCGGCGAGCTCGACGGTCGGAACGGGAAGTGGATCGCCGGGAAGGATCCGGGAGGAGATGCTCGCGGCGCGGGTGACCCGCTTCCAGCGTTCCCCGGCGGCGGCTTCGGTGCGCTCATCGCTGAGCACCCACAGCGACGCCTTGGCTCCGTAGCTGCGGAGGAGGGTGCCGGCGGAGGACTCGAGCGCGCGCTCTCCGAAGACCACCTCCACGGGCGAGAGGCGGTGCAGGTTGCCACACGGGCATCCCGCGCTCTCCAAGCGGACCTTCAGGTCGTCGAGAAATGGATGGGAAGCGTGGCTCACGGGAGGGGGAAGAGAGGGAGGAAGGCTGATCTACTACAGCTTCCCCGACGCGCCCAGACAACCGGTCGCGGATTACTGCCGCTCGAGCTCGGCCACGAACGTCAGCACACCGGCTCCGCCCAACTCAGGGCGGGCCAGAGGGCCGGCACATGCTCCAGCGGACAGAGGCGGCGAGCTTTCCACCCTGGCGTCCACCACATTGCCGGGACGCAATTCGATGCGGATGCGCGCGGTCGCCCGCCGCGGTTCGAATGGAGCCTGGAAGAGCGCCAGCGCCAGGCAGCGACGAAGCGCGGGTCTGACCAGCGTGAGGAGAGCTTCGGCGCGGCCCATGGACACCGTTCCGGTGGCTTCCGTCAGCCGCACGTCTGCCCGCCTCATCGAGCGCTCCGCGAGCCGGGCAGTCCCCAGCACGTCGGTGCCGGGGCGGCGAGACTCGATGAAATCGTTGGTGAGCCGCGCGTAGAAGCCGGAAGGCAGCACCGAGCCGGGGGCGAGGTCGACGAGCTGCAAGGTCTCGGGCTCGAGCAAGGCGTCGGAGAGCCTCTTCGATGCCTCGCAGACGCCGCCGTAGCGACGCAGCGACGGCTCGACCTCCACCACGCAGGGTCCAGTGCGCGAGAAGAATTCGAGGCGGCCACCCATTCCGTCCATCGCGTCGAACGCCGGCGGCGGGCCGACCAGTCTCTCCGGCTCGATCTGAAAGAGCTGCTGTTCGTCCAGCCGCACGTCCGCGGCCGCCGCGAGAGAGTCGGTCGTGCGTTCCCAGGCGCGGCGCAGGGCCCTCGCGGGCAGCGGGTCGACTTCGTTGCGCAGCTCGATCTCGAGCAACGCCCGCGCCAGCAATCTCTCGCGTTCGGGGCCGGTTTCGGAAAGCGGCGCGAGCGCGGACAGGCCGCGCCGCTCGGCCTCGGCGACCAGCAGCTTGCGCCGCACCAGCGATAAGACGTGCTGCTGGATCCACCAAGGCCGATTGGCCTTGAGCCAAGGCGGCAGCGCGCGAAGGCCCGTCTCGACCTCGGCGCGCGTGAGCGCGCCGCCGCGCCAGGTGGCGAGCGGGGCCGCTCCGGTACCGATGGCCGCGGTCGCGGCCACCGTGACCGGAGTGCTGAACGCAAGCGTCAAGGGCACCTTTGGGGGTGGAGCTTGCGCCGGGCGCACGGACGGCGCCCGCTCTGTCATTTGCGCCTCCTCCGCTCTCAGACGTCGATCCGCTCCGAGGCCGACGGCCGCGAGCGTCAGCGCGCACACGCCAGCAGCCGCCCAGGCCGTCCGCGGCGACCGCGCGTCGCCTCTGCGCAGGCGCCGCAACGCCACAAGCGCCTCCCGCGCCGAAGCGAACCGCTGTGAGCGCCGGGGAGCCACCATCCGGCGCAGAAGCGCACGGGCGATCGGCGCCGTTTTCAAGGGCGGTAGCCTCAGCTCGGGGCCATCCATGAACTCCCAGGGTGCCCGGCGCACCAGGAGGTGCAGCGCGGTTGCGCCGAGCGCGTACAGGTCGCAGGTGATGTCCACCTGACCCGCGAGCTGCTCCGGCGGCATGTAGCCGATGGTGCCCACCAGCGTGCCGCTGTGCAGAGTGCGCTCGAGATCGCGCGCGACGCCGAAGTCGATCAGCGCCACGCTGCCGTCCCGGCGCCGGACCAGGTTGGCCGGCTTCAGATCGCGGTGGATGAGCGGCGGCTGCAGCCCGTGCAGATGGCGCAGGATCTCCAGCACCTCCTCGACCAGACCCAGGACCTCGTCCTCGGTGTAGCGCCGCTCGTCGATCTCCTGAAGGAGCGAGACACCCTCGAGGTAGCGATAGGCGAGATAGAGCCTCGCCCGCGCGCCGTCTTCCTCGCGAAAGGCGTCGACGTAGGCGGGCACCCGCGGATGACGCAGCTCGCGGAGCGTTCGCGCTTCGCGGGCGAAGGCATCCAGCGCCTGTGCATCGGGCGCGCTGGCGAAGCTCAACTCCTTCAGCACCACCCGATTGCCGTCCGGGGACTCGGCGAGGAATGTGCGGCGGCCGCCGCTGCCTCCCAGGGCGCGCAGGATGCGGAAAGGGCCGGCAAGGGCAGGCGCTCCGCAGCTGTCGCAGCGGCGAAAGGAGAGCGCTGCCTTGCAGAGGGCGCAGGCGGCGGGGAGTCTGAACGACGTGGGTTGGAGCGCGGGTTCGGGCTCGGGGTGAGGTGTTTCCGCTTCAACCCTGGCGATGGGTGCGGGCGCCGGTCTCGGGGCGGGGGCAGGGCTGGGAACGGCCTCGGCCTTGCGGGGCGTGGCCAGCCGCAGTGGCACGGTGATCACGCTCGGCTTCACGCGCGCCCACGCTTCGTCCTGGCGCGATGCCAGCAGCGCGGCGAAATGGAAGGCGGTGGCGCAGGCGGCGATGATGGCAGCGTGATGGGTGGCGTCGATCAGCAGCACCGCCAGGCGCCCATCCGCCGGTGCGACGAACGCGAACGCCCAGAGCGGAACGGCGATCGCCAGGCCCAGCCCCCAGAAAGCGCCGAAAAGGCGGCTCGGTGGCAGGGGCTCTTCCGGCGCCGAGGGTTCGCTTCGGCTCCACAGCTCGCGGAGAGGGTGCTCGAAGCGCGGCTGCACCAGCCGCAGCAGCGTGAGCCGGGTCAGGACGGTTGTGCCGCCGGCCAGCGCCTGGACATTGTCGTCGGCTTGCCGCAGGAAGAACGCGCCCGCCGCCAGCGCGAGGAGACCCAGCAGCACGTCCGCGACGCCCGGTAGCGGGCGCAGGTCCGATCCGTGGAAGACCGCCTGAAGACAGAGCCACAGGCCATGCGCCGATTGGCCCCCGGCGACGGCGAGGGCGACCCCGAGCATCCGCAACGCAGGTCCCAGCGTGGCGAAGCTGCGTTCCGCGGCGGGGCCCCCCATCTCCACGAGTGTACACTGGCGTTTCCAGCTCCCCGAGCGCGGCACTTGCGGCACTCTGCGGAGATGTGGTGCGACCTCTCACTGCCATTTCGACCGGCGCGATACGCGTCCGGTTCAAGATCCACGTGGCCTATTGAATGATGATTGGCGGGCAGGTTGGGTCGTTGTATTCCCGCAATGGCGTTTTAAGGTTGACCTTGAAGTGGTATCTGCCAGGTGCGTTGCTGTTCACCGTTTCCGTCACCGAACTCAATACCCCCGATTGACTACTGACCACTTCCTTCTTCCCTCCTTCGAGCGGAGAGGGCTTGGGGTCAGTCGTGTCGGGAAGGTAGGTCAGCGTGAAATCACCGTCCCACGAAACCCAAGTGATCTGCGTTCGGATACCGCTTTTCACGTGAAGTTCCGAAGGAATGTACGTGAGGCTGTTGAATTCCGGGTCACCGGTACGATAGTCGAGGACGCCGATCACGAGCAGGTCAGGCGCGACCGAGGCCGATCGATTCGCCTCGGCGCGCAGCCGGCCATGGAACCCGTTCCCTTCCCGATGAAAGTAGTCGCGCTGGGGCGTAGCGTCAGTGGCGTCGGCGCCTACCAAGCGACCGCCGGCGCACCCGAGCGCGGCCAGGACGGACAGGGCTCCGGCCCACATCCGTGGAGACTTCCATTCCCGCGTTCTCGTCGTCATGTTCCCCCCCTTGATCATGCTCCTGGTTTCATCGAGCGCTTTGCACGGTCGTTGTTGAGCGCTTGCCGGCAATCAGGACATACCGAGGGTCCTGCCGGAGCTGCTCGAGAGCAGGCGCCTTGGCGATCTCCTCGCGGGAATAGCCCGCCAGAAAGGCCTGCTCGAGCGCGGCGAGCGCGTCTTCGCGACGGCCAAGCTGCTCGCGCACCAGCGCCGTCCGAAAGAGGACTGTGCCGTCGCGCGGGCCGAGCCGGAGCGCCTCGGAGATCTCTCGGTCGGCGGCATCTCGATCTCCCGCATACGCGTGATACATGGCCAGCCGGGAGCGCAGATCAGGATCGCTGGGATTGATCGCGGCCTTTCGCTCGCCGAGCGCGATGGCTTGCCGATACGCTCCGATGACTTCGTCCGCGTTACCCGGCAACCACCGCAAGGCGTCGGCGAGCGCCCCCCAGATACGCTCGTCCGATGGAGCGAGCTCAGCCGCCTTGCGGTATGCGTCGCTCGCTTCCCGGAAACGCCCCTCGAAGTAACGGATGCTTCCGAAATTCATGTAAGCGTTGCTGGTGGGTCGGAGCGCAAGGGACTTCTGCAATGCAGCGGTAGCCTCGGTGTGCCGGCCGAGGCGTAGATAGATCCCGCCCAGATTGCTGTACGATCCGTAGCTGTCGGGTGTCATGGCGACGACGCGCTGGAACCAAGGCAAGGCATCCTCGAGCCGGCCGTGCCGGTTGTAGAACACGGCAAGATCCTTGCTGGCCGCCCAGGAGTCAGGCCGGAGCTCTGACGCATGCCGGAAGGTCGTTTCCGCGTCGGTGTCCTTGCCGGCGGCATCGTAAGCGTTGCCGAGCTCGCGCATCGCGTCTGCGTTTGCCGGCTCGATCTGGAGCGCCCTTTGCAACATCTCGATCGCGTGCGCGGTTTCGCCTCCGCTGAGGTCGACGAGGCCCGCGGTGAAATGGACCTGCGCGAGATCAGGGCCCAGATCCAGCGCGCGGCGGCTGCTCGCGCGCGCCTGGTCGAGCGCCGCCGGGTCACGGATGATCTGATAGTGGCGCAGCCACGCTTCGGCCCTGCCGGCGTGCGCCAGCGCGTATGTCGGGTCTTGCGCGAGCGCGCTGTCGAACGCCCCTAGCGCGCGGTCAATGTTCTCGGACAGGTCGTAGCGCCGCAAATGTCCCCGGGCCACCAGGTATTGCGCATAGGCGGGCGAAGGCGGATCGGCGAGCGCGCGCTCGGCCTCCGGTTGGAGCTGGAGCTCCAGCATCTGGGCGACGTTCTCCACCAGCAGCCGGCCCATGGCAGGCACGTCGTGAGCACCCACCTCGAAGTCCCGCGCCGCCACGACCAGCTGCGATCGCGCATCGACCAGGTTGGCGCCCACGATGATCTTGTCCCCATTCCACTGCAGGGTCCCGCTCACGGCCAGCGTCGCCCCGAACGCGTTGCGCGCTTCGCGAGCGCTTCCCACCCGCTCCTTTACGACGTCGCCGGCGGAGACGACGTGCAGGGATTGGTGAAATCGTTCGACCTGGCGCAGCTTGTTGGTCAGGATCTCGCCGAGCCCGGCGCAGAGGGCTTCGCCGTCGGCGCTCGCTCCCACGGCGCGGAAGGGGAGCACGGCTAGCCTCCTGGTGACGCTGGGCGCCGACCGCCAGGGCCAGTCCGGAACAAGGCGGCGGGCTGCAACCGTCGCAAGAAGCGCAGCCCAGAGAACCCCGGCGGCGGCGAGGACCCAGAACCGTCCGCTCCGCCACTTCGGGACGTGAGGGGCGGACGCGACGCTCTCCAGGAGCTGAACCAGCTCCCGAGCGGACTGGACCCGACTTTCGGGATCCTTGGCGAGGCAGCGGCGCACGAGCGTCCGCAGCGCCGGCGGCGTACTCTCGGGCAACCGGGTTGGCTCCGCGTTGAGGATCGCGTGTCCGACGTCGAATGGGGACTCGCCGGCAAACGGCGCCGCACCGGAGAGCATCTCGTGGAGGACGGCCCCGAACGCGAAGACGTCGGAGCGCGCGTCCACGGTGCGGCCCCGCACCTGCTCCGGGGACATGTACGGGACGGTTCCGAGAATGGCGCCGCTCACGGTGCCGAGGTTGCCCTCACCAATGCGATGGCCGATGGCGGCAGCCGAGGGGAGCAGCTTGGCCAACCCGAAGTCGAGGATCTTCAGGCGGCCATCCTCCAGCAAGAAGAGGTTCTCCGGCTTCAGGTCGCGGTGCAGGATCCCCTGCTCGTGGATGGCGGCGAGGCCGCGGGCGAACTGCAAAGCGAGATCGGTCGCCTCCCGTGCCCGCAATGGTCCTTCCGCGAGCCGCGCGCGCAGCGTACGGCCGCGCAAGAGCTCCGAGACGATGAAGTGGACGCCTTCGTGCTCACCGACGTCGTGGACGGCGAGAACGTTGGGGTGCTCGAGCGCCCCCGCCGTGCGCGCCTCCTGCGCGAAGCGCGCCAGCGCGTGTGCATCGGGAGCGTGGGTGAGGACCTTGATCGCGACCGCACGGCCCAGGGTTCGATCCTGAGCGACGAACACCGTTCCGGCGCCACCGCGACCCAGTTCCTGCTCGATGAGAAACCGTCCAGCGAGGCAGTCGCCAGGCACCACGGTCCCGTTCGGGCGAAAGCCGGACGACGCTCGCGGGCCGGGACCCGCCTCGTCGACGGCTGCACGATCGATTGCTGCAAGCGCGGCCGACTCTCGGGCCGCTTCGTCGCGGTGCTGGCCGTTATCGGCCATGACTCCCCCGTCAGGGAACCACGCCCCGTTTGCCAGACAATGTCAACCCCGCCGGCCCACTCCCCGACAATCGTGTCTGGACCGATCGCCGATGGTACGTTGCGCCGGCAGGCCTCGAAAAGGAAAGGCTTCCGCGATGAGCAAGAAAGAGAGCGACCTCGACAAGCGCGAGATCCGACTTCCCGACGGCCGCCGGCTCATCTACTACAGCTTCCCCGATCCGCCCAGGCGGCCGGAGCCGCCGCCGCCGGCGACACCGGTGAATCCCTCCGGCCAAGAAAGGCACTGACGTGTCCGAGCTCCGCTGGCATCCCTTCCTGGAGCAATGGGTGATCACCGCCACCCACCGCCAGGACCGGACCATGCTTCCGCCGGCGGACTTCTGCCCTCTCTGCCCGACGGTGCCGGGGGGCTTTCCCACCGAGGTGCCGGCTCCCAGCTACGACATCGTCGTCTTCGAGAACAAGTTCCCATCCCTCCGGGCCGACCCGCCGGAGCCCGCTGTCGCGGCGACCTCCGTTTCCCCGGTGCAGCCGGCGCGGGGCATCTGCGAGGTCGTCCTCTACTCACCGAAGCACCAGGACTCGCTGGCGGCGATGCCGCTGGGTCGGATCCGGCACCTGACGCGGGTCTGGAAGGATCGCTACCTGGAGCTCGGCGCCAGGGACTTCGTCCGCTACGTGTTCGTCTTCGAGAACCGGGGCGAGGCGGTCGGCGTCACGCTCCACCACCCGCACGGCCAGATCTACGCCTTCCCCTTCATTCCGCCAGTCGCGGAGAAAGAGCTGGCCGCCTCGCGCCGCTTCCACGCGCAGCACGGACGCTGCCTCCAATGCGCGAGCATGGCGGATGAGATCAGCGACGGCCGGCGGATCGTCCTCGAGGGAGAGCGTTTCGTCGCCTACGTCCCGTTCCACGCCCGCTGGCCCTACGAGGTCACCCTGGCGCCGCGGGAACACCAAATGTCCATGGCGGAGTGGAGCGAGGCTGACATGGAGGATCTGTCGGCGGTGCTGAAAGGATTGCTGCAGAAGTACGACGCGCTCTTCGCGAAGCCGTTCCCGTACATGATGGTGGTCCACCAGGCGCCGACCGACGGAGAGGATCACCGGTACGCGCATCTGCGCTTCGAGTTCTACACACCCCACCGCGCAGCGAACCGGCTCAAGTTCCTCGCCGGCGTGGAGTCGGGCGCGGGCACGTTCATCAACGACAAGCTCGCCGAGGAGAGCGCCGCGGAGCTGCGGCGGGTAGGGCCGGCGAGCGTCGCGGCGGTGCGGGCGGCGGAAAAGGCGGGTGGGGTGTGACGCGGAGCCGACCCATGGTGGACGCGCTGCGGTCCGCGTTTGGCGCGGGCGGCGCGGTCGTGACCGCATTCGCGCCTGGCCGCGTGAACCTCATCGGCGAGCACACCGACTACAACGAGGGGTTCGTCCTGCCGATGGCGATCGAGGCCGGGATCGAGATGGCGGCGCGAGCCCGCGCCGGCCGCGAGGTCCGCCTGCACGCCGCGGACCTGGGCGAGAGCGTTGCCTTTTCCGTCGGCGAGCCGATCCGCCCCGACCCGGCCCATCGCTGGAGCAACTACGTCCGCGGCGTCCTCTGGGCGCTGGGCCGCTCCGGGGTCGCGCTCTCCGGGATGGACGTCGCGTTCGGCGGGAACCTGCCGCAGGGGGCAGGCCTCTCCTCGTCCGCCGCGCTGGAGGTGGCGACCGGGATCGCCGCCCGGGCGCTCCTCGGCTTCGCGATGGACATCCCGCGGCTCGCGCGCATCTGCCAGGAATCGGAGAACGAGTTCGTCGGGGTGAAGGTCGGGATCATGGACCCCTTCGTCTCGCTCGCGGCGCGAGCGGGACACGCGGTCTTCC
>Ga0137419_10000971_pt1 | contig 11668 bp, 10 predicted proteins | sample CZODoug3_1_2_16f_FD_108279 | JGI IMG/M metagenome (GOLD analysis project Ga0137419, IMG submission 108279) | Vadose zone soil fungal communities from Angelo Coast Range Reserve, California, USA - CZODoug3_1_2_16fungal (Illumina Assembly) | ecosystem: Environmental > Terrestrial > Soil > Vadose... | reverse complement strand
GGGATGATGTGCACCAGAATGGGATGTTTCGTCGAGACGAGCGCCTTCCCAATCATCTTCAGCTCACGCGCACGCGTCCGCAGAAACCGCAGCCGCCTCCGCAGCCGCGTTTCCGCACTTGCCCCAACTACTTTTGTTTCTTCAGCCATGAAAAAAGCGGAATCCCCTGTTAAAAATTATACATGACCTGGGGTAACGCCGCTGAAACATTGCCCCACCGGTACCATTGTCCCTTGCGAATCAGCCACATAGCCTAAATTTGATTCCGAGGTGTCCCCCATGAACCAGGAGCAGCTCTCTCCGGCGGCTGGTGACCAACCTACGCCCGCGAAAGGAATTCGCTCGTCTCTGCCATCCTCTGGCAAACGACTTCTTCTCTCACTCCTGGGATTCGGCTTCCTCATCTTATTAATTCTCGTCGCCGCCCGCCCCTCCCTCCTCAAGTCCGCCTTGGCTAATTTCGAGAACACCCTCCAACCGAAAGCTGCCCCGCTTCCCGCCTTGCCCGCAAAAATCTCCGAACACCCAGCCGAAGGCCCTTCCGCCACAATCCAGCAACAAGCCACTCTCTCCGCGGATGCCCAAGCTCGGAATTTCTTGACTCAATTCGAGAAGTCCGTCTGGGCTGCGTCCCTGCAGGATTGGTCGCCGCTCCACACGGACATTCCCTGTGAACCATTCCGTGGGCGTATGGTGGGAGCGGGGGCCGACAGGCAGTGGTCCCACCGCTGTTCCACCAGTCGCCAACTTGATGCCGCTCACTGGTCCTTCTACGTCTTCGGCCTGCAAGAACCCTTATTGGATCGCCTCGAGCAGTTCGACGTAACCACCGCCACCCTTCCCGAGGAAGCGCTGCGCGAACTCCAGAGCTTATTGCAAAGCCACATTGCCTCCCATTTTGGCACAGGCGAAGATCGGAGCGGCCCCAAGGCCGTGCTCACTCACCAGGTATCCTGGCCTAGAAACGTCCGTTGGCAAGCTCCGGACCTCGAAATTCAGCTTGATCTCGTCGAGTTTGACCCGCAGCGCAAAGAGGGCCGCTTGCGTCTCCAGGGGAGGCATCGCGCCCTCCTGGAAGCCCTCAACGAGGACAATCGCGTGCAGTCGGTTGGAACGAGCGACTACTCCTACGAGTATTACAAGACGGGTTCGGGAATCGATGCGCGCCTAGCTGACAATTTGCGGCCAGACTTCCCGGATGCGGCCGACATGCTTATGAAAGAGCAACCGGACCTGGATCCGCAGATGCATGAGGCTCTCCAGCAAAAGCAGCGCGAGGCTATTCAGGAGCAGTTGCAGAAACAGTTACAGAAGCAGCGCCAGGCAGCGCCGGCCGCTGGACAGACCAGAGCAATTGGCGCCTTCGCGGTCGGCGCGCCGCAGGCCAGCACAAAGTGGAAAGCGGAGCAATTCTACACCGCCTTGATGCGGCTCCTGGAGAGCGCTAAGACCTCCACCTCCGATCAGCAGCCCCTCATGCTTTGGGCCGCGGATCGTCTGGCCGAGCGCCTGCCCTCAGTGATAGCCGACGACAAGTCGCTGAATGCGGATTGGACTCAATGGCGAACGCAGTTGGCCCCCTTCGGTGTTTCTTATGCACCGTCCCCCGATGAGGACGGGACCATGGCCTACACGGGCGGCGTCTTGAAACGCATCTGGACGGACTACGGTCAAAGCGATTGGGGCGAGCGCGCCTTTCTGGTTCTCCAGAGCCACGGGTGGGACATGGGACCAGCCTGCGCAGGCGGCAGTGACCAGTTCCGCGCGGTCATCCAGCATGGCCTTCCGTTCATGGAACAGCACCCAAAGAGCCCCTATCAGTTGGACGTGCAGTTGACCCTGGCACAAGGCTACGAAACCTGGTGGTCCCTTAGCCAAGCAGTGGCTCCCACAGGGGACGAATATGGAGAGGCGGTGGAACCTCAGAAGTATCAACAAGGTGCCGAAGAGGCTCGCCAGAAAGCCATCGCTTATTATGAGCGCTTGCTTCAAACCGCCCCGCAGAGCGACCATGCCGCATATGCCCGCCGCGTTTTGCCTCGCCTGAAGCTCGGCATCGACACCGGCCAGCGCCGCTTCTATTGCATCTACTGGGATTAGAGTTCAGTTGCCCTGAACAAGTTCGGCGGCAACGAACGGCCATCTTCATTGTGGTTTCGGTAACGCTGCCAACGCCTCGCGAAACACCGCCAGATTGTTTTTATCTACCACAGCCGTTCCAGTATCCACCCACGTCGGCAGCGGTGCCGCTGGGGCGCTGCGCCAGTCCTTGAACTCCTTCACCGCGTTGTGGTGCAGGTCGTCCAGGAATTTCAGCCCGTAGTAGCTCATCACGTACGGCTTCTGGGCAATCGTTGCCGTAATGGCTCCTTTCTCGATCAACTCCAATGTCTTTGGATCTTTGTCGAACGCCACGATTGGCACCTTGCCTGCCATGTCGAAGCGGCTCAGCGCGTCCGAAGCCCCGGGACCTCCCGTCGCTTCCAGGCAAATAATTCCGTCGATTCTTTCCTTCTTCACGATCATGTCAGAGATCTGGTCAAAGGCGTTGCGCCAATCCCCCTTGTCATCAATGATCTTCGTCAGCTTCATCGCAGGAAAATTCTTCAATGCATCAGCCACGCCGGCCAATCGATCATCCAGATTGGCCTGCCCGGGAATAGTAATAACCACAATGTTTCCTTTTCCGGGAATTAGCGCTGCCATCCGCCTCAGGCTCTCTCTGCCTGCCTTTAAGTTATCCGTTCCGATATACAGCACCCTCCTCGAATCCGGCACATCCGCATCCACGCAAATCACCGGAATTCCCGCGGATATCGCTTTGTCAATCCTGGTCTTGAACATTTCCGGCCGCGCCGCCGAAAGACAAATCCCCGCGGGCTGCTTTTCTATAACGTCTTGGAACATCCCGGCCTCTGAGGCGGGGTCATACTTCACCGGACCGATCATTTCGGCCCTCACGCCTAGTTGTTTAGCCGCGTCCAGGAAACCTGCTTGCGCTTCCTGCCAGTACGGCAGATCAATGTTGGTCGCCACGAAGACGTAACGTTCGGTTTCCTCGTGATAAGGTTTTGCGCAGGATACAATGACCGCTGCCACCAGGAGAATCATTAAAGATGCCAGTGCTCCCGCATGTTTCCTCATCGAAATTCTCCTTTCGCATTCAGTCCTGCCCTCGGGGTCTTCCCTGTACCGATGGCACTATGTTGTTAGGGGGTTCTCCTTGCTGGATTTCGGAAGGCCGGCTTGCAGTCGGATTCTAGCACCGCCTCAGGTCCCCCTGGCATCAATTTGATTCAGGAACGGGCCACTCGTCCAAACTGACCGCTTTTCCAAACCTACCGACCATCGATCCGGCCCGCCGCCCTGCTATCTAACACAATCAACCACTTCCCAGTAACTACTTTATAGTGTCTCTTCCACAAGTCACTCGCCGGCAGCCTGGCCCGGCTTTGTCGGGGGTCACTTGCTGGTAGAATCGGGGCAGCAGCCATTCAAGGAGTCCCCATGTCTGAAGCCACCAAGACAGCCAACTCCACTCCGACTCGCACCGAGTCCGACTCCATGGGCAAGATCGAAGTCCCCGCCGACCGCTACTACGGCGCGCAAACCGCCCGCTCGCTCATTCACTTCGCCATCGGCAAGGACACCATGCCGCCCGAGCTGATCCGCGCCTTCGGCATCCTCAAAAAAGCTTGTGCACTCGTGAACGAGGGTCTCGGCAAGCTTTCAGTGGAAAAAGCCTCGCTGATCACGCTAGCCGCCGACGAAGTCATCGCCGGAAAGCTCGACGAGCACTTCCCTCTCCGCATCTGGCAAACCGGCAGCGGCACGCAAACCAACATGAACGTCAACGAAGTCATCTCCAATCGCGCCATCGAAATTGCTGGTGGCGAAATGGGCAGCAAGAAACCTGTTCATCCAAATGATGATGTGAACATGTCGCAATCCTCCAACGACACGTTTCCCGCCGCCATGCACATCGCAGCCGCCACGGAAACGGCGCGCCGCTTGCTCCCCGCGGTAAAAAATCTTCGCGACGCGCTCGATGCCAAAGCTAAAGAATTTGCGGACACCGTCAAAATCGGCCGTACTCATTTGCAGGACGCCACGCCGCTCACCCTCGGCCAGGAATTTTCCGGCTACGTCAATATGCTGGACCGCGATGGCGGACGCATCGCCGTCGCCCTCGACGGTCTCTACGATCTCGCTATCGGCGGCACCGCCGTCGGCACCGGCCTCAACGCCCATCCCGAATTTGCCGTTCGCGCCGCGCGCAAAATCGCCGAACTCACGGCGCTGCCCTTCCGCTCGCATCCCAATAAATTCGCCGCGCTCTCCGCGCACGACGAAATTGTTTTCGCCAGTGGCGCGCTAAAAACGCTCGCCGCTTCGCTCATGAAAATCGCCAACGACATTCGCTGGCTCGCCTCCGGCCCGCGCTGCGGCCTCGGCGAACTCACTCTTCCCGAGAACGAGCCAGGCTCTTCCATCATGCCGGGCAAGGTGAATCCCACGCAGGCCGAAGCCCTCACCATGGTCTCCGTGCAAGTCATGGGCAATGACGCCGCCATTGGCTTCGCCGGCTCCCAGGGCAACTTTGAACTAAATGTTTTCAAGCCCGTGATGATTTTCAATTATCTCCACTCCGTCGAACTCCTTGCCGATTCCTGCAACAGCTTCGTCGAGCATTGCATCGAGGGCATCGAAGCCAATCGCGAGCAAATCGACCGCTACGTCCACAACTCCCTCATGCTCGTCACCGCCCTCGTTCCGAAAATCGGTTACGACCAGGCCGCCCAGATCGCCAAAGCCGCCCACCACTCCCACATCAGCCTCCGCGAAGCCGCCCTCAAACTCGGCTACGTCACCGCCGAAGAATTCGACGCCCTCGTCAAGCCCGAGGACATGACTCATCCCTAACGGACCCTCGGAAAACCAATGAAAAAGAAGCTGACACCACTAGAGAAAAAAGAACTCGCGTACAACAAAGATCATCGTACTCACACCGGCGAGCCTGACCGAGCCATGAGCCGTTTGTGGGCGAAACGTAAGGTACGTGTCAATCGCAAATACCGCCGAAAGACTGACCAGGCTTTCCGAAAGGCCATCAGCCCGGATCGGATCGACGCAGTTTTGGCAGGGGATGATGGGACCACGCGAGAGCTGATACGAAAAGGCCTAACGCGTGAAAAGAATTCTCCGAAATGGGGCGTCCGTAAATTACGAGACTTAGTCGAAGCAAAGTTAGAATCGCGCAGCGCACCGAGAGAGACGAAGCGTCAACGCGAGGAGCGCCTTTCGCAGCTTTATATTGAGGGAATCATTGCCTTTGAGCTCGACCCCGACAGCGCAAAGGCCACGATATTAAAAGATGGTATTCGCGGAGGACACGCGCGTCTTTGGGATTTCTTGAGAGACCATCCCGAGTGGCAAGAGAGATTGTCGGCGAAGATCAAACAATTGCAAACAGCGGAACAAAGGCAGTCGGAGAAGGCGAGATTGAAGGCGGAACAGAAGTGGAAGTGGAGGAGCCCGAAGCTTCGCGTACCGCCGGGCAGCTAGAGCATGGAGGATGCATGATTTACCGCGTTCTGGTTTTGATGCTTGGGGCTTGCGCTAGCCACGCGACGCTAATTGCGATACAGACCAATGCGCAGGCGACGTACACGCTGAAGCCGACGCCGAAGACGGTCGCGTGGGGCTACTACGATGCGAAGGCGGCGCCGGTGTTGCGCATCAAGTCGGGCGACACGGTGGAGATTCAGACGCTGATCACTAACAGTCCGAAGCGGCTCGAAGATGCGGGCCTGCCACCGGAACAGGTCGAGCAATCGCTGCGCGACATCACCGATCAGGTGAAGGACAAAGGGCCGGGCGGGCACATTCTCACGGGGCCGATTTACATTGAAGACGCGCAGCCCGGCGACGTGCTGGAAGTAAAAATTCTGGCCATAAAACTGGCGATTCCTTACGCGTACAATGCTTTCGGCCCCGGCCGCGGCTACCTGCCCGACGATTATCCTTACTCGAAAATCAAAATTATTCCGCTGGATGAAAAGCGCATGGTCGCGAAATTCGCGCCGAGCATCGAGATTCCGCTGCATCCTTTTTTCGGCAGCATGGGCGACGCGCCGCCGGAAAGCGCGGGCCGCTTCAACAGCGCTCCGCCGTGGATTATGGCCGGCAATCTCGATAACAAAGACCTCGTCGCCGGCACCACGCTCTACATTCCCGTGCATGCGCCCGGCGCGCTCTTTGAAGTCGGCGACGGCCACGCCGGACAGGGCGACGGCGAAGTGGACATCACCGCGCTCGAAACCTCTCTCATCGGCACGTTTCAATTCATCGTGCGTAAGGACCTGCACCTGAAGTGGCCGCGCGCCGAAACCCCCACGCATTACATCACCATGGGCCTCAACGATGACCTGAACGCGTGCGCCACGCTGGCCGTCCGCGAGATGATCGATTTCCTCGTCACCGAAAAGCATCTCTCCCGCGACGACGCCTACATGCTCGCAAGCGTCGCCGCCGACCTCCACATCACCGAGTTAGTCGACGGCAACAAAGGCGTCCACATGATGCTCCCCAAATCCATCTTCGTGGGAGCAACTAAATGAGCACCCGCCTGATCTTTGTAGTGGCGCGGCTTGCCGCGCCAGTTGTCAGAGGAGTCTGCGGGGCGAGGAATCTCTCTTCGGCGCGTCCAGAGAGGAGGCGGCAGGTTCAGTAGTCGTAAATATGTTCGATCTTGACATTTCGCGCGGCGAGGTTATTGAGGACGGAATGCAGGGAGCGTACCGGACACTCCAGAGCGACTCTCTTCACAGTCGGTTGCGTCAGGAAGTCTTCTGTGAAGAGCACACTGCCATCGCCAGGCGGCAAATCGTAGCTCCAGTTTTTCGGCGCAACCACCGTGACCATGATTTCGTCATTCCCGGCGATTTGCGCAAAATGAACGTCGCGCTGAGCCAGCTTCACAGCCACATCGGTGAATTCCTGGTATCGCGGAGTGCTCACGATGCAGGCATTTCGAGCAGTCTCCGCCAGAATCTTCATTCGTGGAAATTCCCGGGAGAGGCAGCCCGGCGCGTTCTCGATCCAGGTGTAGGTCTCGTCGCTCTCGGTGCCGTACGTCACGTGGCTGGCAAACAGCATGGCGTGTGCATAGATCGCTTCGATGCCGTAGTCCACGCTGAGGATGAATTTGCGCTCCCACTTGCGGATGGGATGCTTGCCCCACAGCGGCGTCTCTTTCCAAAGCTGCTTCAGAGCATGCGCAAAATGGAATTCATAAAACGGGCGAATGTACACGAAGTCCGCGTATTCGCGCGCTACGCCCGCGGCGTAGGCGTCTTCTTCCACCAGTTCGTGCGAACTGCTCCACTCGCTGAGGCGGCCAATCGTTTGTTCGTAAGCGCCGCGAATCGAGTATTCCAATGCAAAACTTCCGCCCAGCACAAACGAACTCAAGTGATCGCCAAACCTAAATTGATGCCGGCTCTGTGTCAGTCCGCAAATGAAACAGTAGGATTTCCAGTACTGCCCGATCGAAGCGAAATACGGAAACCCGCTCGGCAGATTCTTGGGAAGATACTGCGCGCGTTCCTCGTAGCTCCACACGATATACCACTCGGGGTACGAAAAATACGAATCTTCGACTGGCCGCCGGTTTTTTTCACCAATGTCCGGCACAGCCATTCCCTGTTGCCTAGCAATCGTTGGAAGCGGACCGACAGCGGGCTTCACAAAGGCGCACTTCAGCCAAAACGTAGCGACGGACAACGTAAATGCTCCAAAGCAAATCAGGAAAAATGGCAGAACTCTGCGTTTCAGGAAGCGCTTCAGCTTTTCGCGCATTGCGCGTTCACGCCTCCGCAATGCTACGGTTCACTTTAGCGGCGATCCAGAAGGCAGCGATGAAGATCAGGATGTGCGGAAGATTTACGAGAATATTCGTTTTCAGAGAAACGTGACCAAGGTGCGAGAAAAAATAAACGAGCACATCAATCAAATACCATGTTCCAAGAACGTAAAAATAGATTCGCGCGCCGCGTGCAGAAGTCAGCGCGCCAATTACTCCGAGGGCGCCAGCGAACAGATGGCCGAGGTCGACTATGCGCGTCATGTGGAAGAGGCCGAACATCAGCCCGTTCGCATCCATGATTCCGGGAACGTAGTCGAGGAGGTAAACGCCGAGAAATAATGCGGCAAATCCCCACGCACACTTTTGAATCGTCGTGATTTGCTTAGGCATAGTAAACTCCCGGGAAGCTGAGACCGAGCATAGTTACTCTATACTTGCCGGGAAAGCAACAGTTTCGGGGCCACGATGCAGAAGACAACGTCTCCTTCCCGCGGACAACGCTGGCGTATCGCGCTGTTGCTGTTGGCATCGCTGGTGGTGGTGGCCGCGGAAAAGATTTTTGATTATTCCGCCGCGCCCGCCAAAGAAAAAGAATCCGACTTCGTCTACCCGCCAAATGCGGATCAGACCAAGCCGACCACGCTGGTCTTGCAAGTTCCGCCATCGCAGCAGTTGCCGTTCGAACAGGTCGGCGGGTACATCAATGACGCCAGCCACCTGAACAAGACAGCGGTCTACGGAATCGTAAGAATTACAACTGTTCAAGATATTGAGAATGCGCTGCGGTTTGCGCGCGAGCACAAACTGAAAGTAACCGCCGCCGGCTCGCGCCATAGCATGGGCGGGCACACGTTTGTGAAAGATGGTTTGGTTCTAGACATGCGCGGATTCAACCACGTGCGCCTCGACAAGGAACACAAAATTCTCAACGTGCAGACAGGTGCAACTTGGAAGCAATTGCAGTTGTTTCTCGATCAGTATGGGCTGTCAGTCAAGGCGATGCAGTCGATCAACATTTTCACCGTAGGCGGCACGCTCAGTGTGAATGCGCACGGGATCGCGCACGATCCTGGGCAAGTGGCGCCGACGGTTCGTTCGTTTCGCATCCTGCTGAGCAACGGCGAAATCAAGAATTGCAACACAAAGGAGAACTCCGAATTGTTTCATCACGCGCTTGGCGGGTACGGATTGATGGGCATCATTCTCGACGTGGACTTGGATGTCGTCGAAAACGAGATGTACATCTGGAAAACGCATTACATGGACTACAAGGATTTCGCCAGCTATTACAAGAAAAATGTCGACGGCAATCCCGGCATTGGCCTCGCTTACGGGCGGCTTTCGATGTCACCCGCGACTTTCCTGAGCGAAACGGCAATTCACACGTATGAAAAAACGAACACACACATGCCGGTTGTTCCACTGAAACTGCCAGGTTACGTGTGGCTGGATCGCTTCATCATTAATTTTTCAAAGACCGGGAATTTTGGCCGGCGCGTCCGCTGGACGATGGAAAAGTACGGAGAGCCGCGGCTTCACAATTGTCTTTCGCGGAACGAAGCAATGAGCCGCGAAGAGGGCTGCTTCGTTTCACGCAACCAGGAAATGTACGATTCGATGGACTACCTGGAAAACCGGCTGAAGGACACGGACATACTGCAGGAATATTTCATACCGCGGGAGAAGATGCCGCAATTCGTAGACGGCCTGCGCACGGTCGTGCAAAACAGCGGGGCCAATTTGATCAATGTGACGATTCGAATCGTGCACAAAGACGACATTACAACACTGAATTACGCCAAACAGGACATGTTTGCTTACGTTCTGTATTTCAATCAGAAGTTCAACGAAGGGGAAGGACAGATTCTCCAAAAAACGACGACGGATCTCATCGACCTCGCTTTGGGCCTCGACGGAACGTATTACCTACCCTACCAGCTTTTTTACTCCAAGGACCAACTACGCCAGGCGTATCCGCGAATTGATGAGTTCTTTTTGGCGAAGAAAACGTACGATCCCGAAGAGCTTTTCGTGAATAAATTCTACGAAAAATACGGCAAATAATTTTAACTTCCTAAACAACCGCGGCCGGGCTGTTTGCCCGCATCAATGCAGGGCGCTAAGATAATTCGGACCGGTCCCGCCCAGCACCGAGAATCGGAGGAATTGTGCGCTTCAGGAGAATATTGGCAGTGGTGGGATTGGTGTGTTCCGCGGCAACCGCGGTGGCGCAGTCTAACGGGAACCCAGAATGGTGCCGTGCGCTGCCGCGACCGGAATACAAATCGCTGCAGCGCGTTCTTCCGGACGATCCCTGGTTCGAGATATACAAGGTTGCACCGGGAGTCTTTGCCATTTACGAGCCGCATCAGGCGGAAGAAACGATTTCCTACCTCATCGTCGGCAACAAGCAGGCGGTGCTCTTTGATACCGGGATGGGCATCAGCGACATTCGCAAAGTCACGACGAAATTGACCTCGCGCCCGGTGGTGGTTCTCAATTCGCACACGCATGACGACCACGTTGGCGGCAACTGGCAGTTCACTTTTGTGTATGGCATGGATACTGACTTCACGCTGAAGAATGCGAAAGGCTCACGCGAAGATGCGCAGGCGGAAATTGCTCCCGATCAGCTCTGCGGCGACCTGCCAAAAGGGTTCAATCCAAAAACGTATGCGACAAAACCGTGGAGAATTTCGCATTTCATTCATGACGGCTTCAAGGTCAATCTTGGCGGCCGAACTCTGGAAGTTCTAGCGACACCCGGCCACACGCCTGATGCCATTTCATTGCTCGACCGCGCCAACGGTCTGCTTTTTACGGGCGACACCTACTATCCCGCTCCTATTTGGCTCTTCCGCCCGGAAACCGATTTCGACGCTTATGTTGCTTCCGTGAAGCGTCTTGCCGCTCTCGCTCCGGAAGTAAAACTTGTGCTGGGGGCGCACAATATCCCGGAAGCCGAACCTGCCGTACTCCCAAGACTTGTCTTTGCTTTTGAATCGGTGCGCGCCGGGAAAGTGCCGCCGCAAAAAAGCGAAGGCGGGAAAACTTTATACAGCGCCGACGGCATCACATTTCTGCTGAAGACCGGCGCCGTGGAAGCGCACTGAACTCTCTTGAATAATGAGGATGAGCCGCTTTTTTCCAAGGTTTTTTTCTGGCGTTGCCGTCGTATCGCTGTTGCTTGTTCCTGCTTCGCGCCCGAGTCCAGCGCAGCAAAAGTCGAAGAATAAAGAAAAACCCATCAAGAAGCAGGTTTTGAATTTTGACGGGGGTATTCTTTTTCAAACGGACGGTGGCTTGTCCGAGCTGACGTGCTTTCAGCTAACGGGCCGCGCCACGGCTGCAGGTTTTTTCGACGATTTCAAACGCATTGATGACGAGAATGGGATGGAATATCGAAGCGGGCAGAAGGTGGTTACCGAGTTTCCCGAGGAACTCCAGGTTTCGTTCATCATGTTCGATATTCCCTGTAAGAGCCAAACGCTGGAGCCTGGCCCGCGCAAGTATCTCACGCAAGAAATGATGAAGGCGCTGCGCTTTTCGTTCTACTGGAAGCGCGGCATCGAATTGCGGCATATTGAAAATCTGAAATGGGGACCCGCCACAGCTGAACCGGTCGAACCTTACAACACGGAGAGCAAGGAGGAATTGCCGAAACGCTTCCGGTGGTTTCTGGATTTCACAGTACCCAGCACGGGTATGCCGCTGACGGATCGCCTGGTGCTGATTATCCGCACGCCGGATGGACGCAAGGCGGCGCGGGTCGCCGCGCGGCTGTGATGGAACGAGAAAATG
>Ga0137419_10000969_pt1 | contig 11675 bp, 15 predicted proteins | sample CZODoug3_1_2_16f_FD_108279 | JGI IMG/M metagenome (GOLD analysis project Ga0137419, IMG submission 108279) | Vadose zone soil fungal communities from Angelo Coast Range Reserve, California, USA - CZODoug3_1_2_16fungal (Illumina Assembly) | ecosystem: Environmental > Terrestrial > Soil > Vadose... | reverse complement strand
TTCATTTAGATACACTTAGTATATTCAAGGAATACACCAACATTATTCCTTACTTAAATAATTAGATAAATACGATAGCTACACTTGTATCATTATCTATTATTTTCGCTCGTTTCATAACAATTGAGCGACACCATCGCTCATATTCTTCTTCGTCTCTGTCTGGACAGGGCAATGCTGGGCTCAAAATAACAGGTACATGTTGAGTATCTTTAATGTGGCATAGATGCAAATTCTTTTGTTCATGCTCAGACAGAAATTTACTGCAGGGCATGGGAGGCTGGCCCTTGTTTGAGGTGCATTGATCTAGACGCGCTAACCTGGCATTTTCAGACTCCTGCTTAATTTTGGTCACAGATAGTGATGTGGGGGCTCAGCTTAGCCTGAAAGCTGCGGCTTGGGCCCAGCCTGAGAGGGCCCATGGCTCATGGGATGGTCAGACCGAGCCCAAGCCATCAGATAGGGCTGGCTTCAGCTCGGCTTCAGCCTGGGCCATGGCTTTTTGGGGCACACTTGCAAATTTTGTGTATAATTTGGTATACACATGTGCAAATGGGTTGAGCACCTAGAAAAAATAGATGTTAGCTTGACGGCAGTCATACTTATGAACAGTGTGAAATGATACATGAATATCATACTATTATCCACGCACCATTTAGAGCAGGAGGGGCAAGAGGCGAAAAAACTGAATTGGCTGGAACAAATCAACAAAGGGGAGAAACACAAAACGACATGGATATAATGTATCACATGCATACCATCAATTGATTTCTAGCAGTTTTACTTGATGTGATGCATCATTGTTGAGATGCAAGGAGCCGGGAGGGTGATGGGGTAAAAACAGCGAAATAGTCCTAAATACATCAACAAAGGTCAGAGACACAATGATTATCAGTTAGAATATGTTTGATACACACCTGGAATTGTCCCCTAGTGGCATGAATGAAAGCACATCGTTGTTGCTGAGGTACAAGGGGGCGGGAAGGCCAGGAGGTGAAAAAGGCGAATTGGCTGGAATGAATCAGGAAAGGTCAGAAACACAAAATGACATTTACTAGATGCATAAAATACATACTATTTGTGGCCTCCAAGCAGCATTACCTGATGAGACCACTTGTTGTTGAGATGCAAGGAGCTAAGAGGGCTACTGGTTGAAAATTCGAAATCCCCTAAACAGATCAGAAAAGGTCATACATAAGCTCAAAAATAACTGAATTAAATACATTCAATACACACCATTGATTAGCTCCCAGAAGGATTAGTTGATGCCATCCCTTGTTGTTGAGATACAAGGGTCATTCACCCTGATCTGACAGTGCATATGTACCACCACAATCTTGAGTCAATCTTCTACATTCTTGTTTGGATAACTTCATGATTCCATGACAGGCAAGAGATTGCTGATGGACCTTCACTGCAAGAGTGGGTGGATAATGACAATCTGCTTTTGGTGAAGAAGAAAAGGTCTTTCTTTATGTCCATACTTTCTTGATGAACAAAACAATTTGAATCGTTCAGCCATTGCATCTTTTCTATAGTGATGTTTCATGATGGACTTTGGGTGCATTCAAGATACCTTTCAGACCTTCAGTTGGACTACAAACATCATCTCCTGTGCATTTTGCCAATGACACACTCAACAGTTTGGTCACTTTTGACAAGTTTCAAAAAGATTTTGACTCTGAATTACTGTAGCATGTCCCATGTATGCTGCCCTTCAAATATACTTGGTGGAGTGGGCCATTGCTACGCATGGCATGTATGAGTCACCTTTTGTATTGAAAATTTTTGTTCTTCAAGTTATTTTCAATTTGAAGCAATTGATGATTTGTACATGTCATATTTCTGTTACCATAAGTATCACAATAATACTCATTGAGGAGGGGAGAGCCTGAGAGAATGCTCAGAAGCTACATTTGTTCACTGACAAGGTGGTAAGTAACTTCTAGGACATTCCTGGATGTTGATGTACCTTTGGGGTGAACTGTCCAAGGGTATTCAGTGTTCCATGGAATTCCTAGAGCCACACTGAGTCAAGTTGATGAGTTTTGAACAGTGAACACTAACTTCCATTTACAGAGATAGGTTTGAAACTCAGTGAACATTGAGTTTATGGATGTACTTGGCTTCACATTTCTCTAGTTCTCCAGTAACTCTTTAGTAGATTTAACAGGAAGGTATCCAACTAAGTATCTAGAGGTTTGTCTATTTATATCAATATATAAGTGAGAAACAATAAAGAAACACATGGTTAAAAACTCCCGCATGCTTTGACACACAGCCACAATCATGATTGCTGAATAAGGCATAGTCAGGAAAGACTAAAGGTTCGAGTTGTAGTAAGTACAATCATTTGCAAAATGGAGTTATTTGAGAGTAAACAATATTGAGGAAATTCAAGATAAACTCTGAGTAGGAATTTAGATAAGTATCGCATTGAGTTTTTCTGCTTGTAAATAAAGAGAAAATAAAACAGAAAACATATTTGACAAATATCTGATATCCATGGCAGAGTTGGGTGGGTTGACAGCTTTGCTGGGGACAGTCATGGCCTTGGATTGAGCTCCTAACCCTAAATCAGGAGTATTATTTTATTGGAGTTAGATAAACCTTTAGCCTGGCTGGAGACAGTCATGACCTTGGATTGAGCTACTAACCCTACATCAGGGGTTCAAGACTCAACCAGAGTTTGAATTACCTTGTGTGACCAATTTGAATGGTGACAGCAATCACTGAAAAATTAGCAACATGGATTTTCTTTGGTAATTAAGGGATCAGGAGGAGTATACAAGTTGTCCAGGCTTCTATTTGAAGAGAGCACTTTCTCAACATATAGGTGGTTGGATTGTGCAGGGTGTTAGTGGGGACCAGGACAGCAACTGAGGTTTCAGGGGGAATGGTGGTTTTAGCTGCTGATCAAATATTCCTGTCTGAATTTTGGAACCTAGTTCTACACTTGAATGTCTGATTCCTTCAGTGAATAGATTGTTTGAATTTGATGATGGTTACTTTAAGTATTCAAACTTTGAAAGTGTGACCATCCTTGTTAATAAATGGTGGTGAAATTAAAAAAAATTACTACCATTCTTTGGCCAGAATCTCCAAATTCTAAATTGCACCCTCCTTCTTGTTGAATGACCAAGATGGACTATTGATCTGCAAAATCATTTCCTAAAATAAATGAACTGATCATTCCTTTGACAACATAAGTTTCAACATTTATTTTAACCAGACCATCTGGGGCATGGAAATGGAGGTCTACTTCAACATATCCAGAGATGGAGGCATTTTCAGTGACTTGGACCAAATTAATCCTTTGTCCTTGTCTAACTTTTGGTGGATTTTGCATTTTGAGTAGTGATTTAAACGAAACTAAAGTGATGTTGGAATGTGAGTTGACAATGACTTTGGTCAAGTTGTATTCTAAGGAATTAATGGTGGCAACAACTTGAGTCACTTGAGCTCCTAAAAAAGAGCAGCCTGGAGGTCAAGCCAAATATTCCTTAAACTCTACAAGCAGTTGAGAATTTGGGAAGGTATGGGTTATGGAATAATAAACTTTGGTGATGTCTCTTACAAGATATCTTCTAAGATTCCGGTTTAAGGGAATTTTCAGAGTAGAAGATAAGTCCCTCACTAATTTTCCATTTGGTTGGAAATTGAGTTGCATCATGATATTGTGTGAGTGAACTTCTGAAGAATTTAAATCCCATACCAGTCAATTATCTGTGCCCAAAATTCTGAAGAATCTTTAATTCCCTCCAGGCCAGACACATCCTCCAAATTAATCATGCTTGGGTCAGCATGTTGGATGGGTAGGTCAGAACACTGGATGGGCTCACAAAAATCTGGTTTATCAGAAGAGCCCTCTTCAGAATCTGAGTCCAGGTCATAGAATAAACTGTCATAGTCTTCCTCAGCTCATAGATCACTATCCTCAAGTTGTATTAAATTGACTCATGCCATTTCTTGCCTTTCCAAGAATGCCTGCATTCATTATCCCAATGAAGCCCACTACTGCAATGTCTACAAGGCTGAGCTCCTATAGACTCAAGAGTCCTTCTTGGTGATAGATTCTTGTCATCCTTAGGGAATTGTGGAGTGCCTATATTCTTTGACCATTCTACAAGATTTACATTGGCCTGTCGGTAGAGGAATTGATTATTTGAAAATTCCTGGCAAGCCTTGTGGTTGCTGCGGCGTTGGGGATCCCAGCTTTACCAGAGTTTCCTCATGGGATTTGACTGCATTCTAAAATTCCATGATAGATTTTAGGTGCTGGGGATTTAGGATAGAAATCCAAGAGTCAGGAACCTCCTCCATAATTGCTTGGATAGTTTTCAAATCAGTATAATTGTATACTAGTCCATAAGTTCAAATTTTCTGATAACATACTTGCTTGGACCCTTGCACTGGTAACCAGCTTCTCTGAATCTAACTTTATTTTCTGCTTCTCTAGCCAATGATGATTCGTCCAATATCCTGAAATAATAGTTTGATTCAGACTCAGAACTTGAGTCTGATCCATCACTAGGTGGACCTCCAGATGGAATAAATCTCTCCATTCACCTTGGTACTTTATTCTGATTATATTTAGACTGCTTGGAGTTGTCATCCTTTGAAAAAGGATTTTCTGAGTCATCCTGATTATTCCAAGGGGCTCTTGGAGGATAATTAGAATTTTGCTCCCTTTTGGAAGAGTTGAGTGATTCATCAGAAATTAATCTAGATAAATTCCTTCCACTGGTCACAGTGCAAAAAGGTGGCAAGTGGAAACAATTGTAAGGTTCTTCTATCATAGATTTAACTTCCAGGGAGCAGTTAACTCAGTAACTGAACTTGGTGGTGGAGATTTTCCAGTAGAGGTGTGTATTTCAGGAAAACCATTGATGTCCAATCCCTACGCCTTAGGAAAGTAAGGTGCCACAATCTTCAAAAATGTTTCCAGGCAGAAAGTATTTCAAAATCATTAATGCTCCACCATTCAGTCAGGTCATTATCCTTTCCCCAAAGTGATGGCTTTGGAACAGCCAACCATTTGGCTACCAAATAATCTTTCACTTCCGCTCTCAAAGCTGAAATTTTTTTGGAAATAGAATTAAGGTGGCATTCTTTTGGCAAAATTCCCTTTACTTCCATAATGTTGTGTAGTACTTGGAATTTGGACAATAATTTCTTGAGTTCCATAATTACTTCCTGGAATCTAGGGTGCGCTGGAATGGAGCAGGTAAGCTCAGCACTTTGTCTAATTTTTTCTCACTGTAAATAATCATATCCCAATCCAACAGCTCCAATAATCCTAGCCTTTGCTTGTGACTGATTACAGTCCTGTGAAGCATAAAGATTGAGAAGCTTGTCAGTAGACTACAATCCTTTCTGAAGAGTTTCAAGTATGTTGGACCAGAGATGGGAATAAGCTTTAAAGGTATCTCTGGTTTTGGCTGATCAAAAATAGAGTCATCTGCCATGTGGGGAGGTGTGTTTCTACCTTTAGGAATGTCTCTAATCTGTGAAATTCATTCAGGTATCATTAGTTTAATGGTGATCTAAGGACTATGTAGTGTACATAACTATTCACTAAATGAGCTCCCAGTTTGTCCACCAATGTTATGAAATGAGCAAAAAATAAGTAGATAACATATACAAATGTAGCTATCATATATATCTATTTATTTAAGGGAAGGTATAATTGTTGGTGTATTCTTTGAACACATTAAATATATCTCACTAAATAAAACAAATAATATATTATGAATGATAACAGCTGCACTGGAATAGTCCAAGAGACTAGTAATCCTGGTAGCACTTATAACTAAATTACATCCCATAGAACTTAGTCTAAGAGAGAGCAAGTCAGTCTTGCTTAGATTATAGTAAGTTGGAATATTGCAAAGTGGATCATGCAATAATTCACTAAGTAATGCATACTTTGGTTCTTAATGACTTAAGAACACTTGTAAAAATTGCAGCAATGTATTTTTTTCACTTCTACTTTGATAAAACACTCTCATGTGCATGTGATCATATCCACAATTACAGATAAGTCTGTTGTTTTGTCTCTTAAATCCATTCAACATTTGAATTGCCCAGCAATGGTTCCAGCCCAACTGGCAGTGTTTTCCCAAAGGGGTAGGTCTTAAATGCCCTTAACCTTAACTAAGGGCTTAACAATAAGGCTTATCTGGTGGGGTAGTGACAGTTAAGGCTTATTACACCTTAACTGAATATATTTAATTTTCCCACTAATTTTTTGGCACCCTTGGAGCCAAGCCTTTTGCCAACTTCAACTTGACTTCATCAGGATATTTGACTGCCATTTCAACTGTGGAGGGCAAAATAAAAGTTGGGACATGTGCTCTAATTTTTGAATTTTACCTTGTTGCTTTCTGCTCCCCAAAACTCACCATGTCCAGTAAACTCTGGAATTTATATCACAAAGGAGAGGCCCAAATAGCAAGCACTATACTTAAATGCTATTGTCACAGTTGTGTAGCAGTCTTGCCCTAGAGGAGGAGCTAGAAGCGTGGGATGCAGTATTGCAGATGATTGAGAGCCAGCACCACTCAAGTTCTCAAGCTTCAAGTGTCAAGTGGAAACCAATCATACTCAACAATCTTCTTGACAGCACCAAGCACAAGCCCATGTGTCCCTCGGGAACAATTGAAGAGGGGGAGGGGAAGCTATGGAGCAGGCCATGCTGAAGCACTGCCAACTGGTAATAGCAACTTTCCCATAGGCAAAAATCTGCTCAATAATCTGTGCCCTATTCTGATGAATTGCCAGATTTATCCTCTGGCCTGAAATCAGCCCCACATACAGAGCCATCACCCTGAGTTATTGTCCATTACACAATGACCTTTACACTTGGATCTCTGCACACAGTAAATATTTATTTACAGATTTTAATTGCATAAATGAATCTGATCCCATTACATACTGAATAACAGAGTCCAAATCTGTGCAAAAATAGGCAAAAAATCAGATACATGTACTGAATGACCCATGTCTCAGGTGTATAGGATAGTACAAGTTTTACAAAGAGCTGAAATTTTATGGTGGTAAATTCCATGGCAGTAATCTTGAGAGTTCAATGTACACACTCTGACTCTACCACATGGAGATATTAACTACTCAACTCCAGTCATGAAAATTTCTTCGTCATCCCACAGAGATTCCCTATAAGCTGCTGCATTCTTAAATCCAAAAAGTGCCATCCAATCATGTGAAATCTCTTCGAATAGGGCCTGTCTTGTCAATGGGATGTTAGAATCCCCCTCCACCTTTGCATAATAGAGATCCCCTGCAATCTCGCCATGAGCCAGAGCTAGTTGCGCTGCCTTGTGTTTAGGGTCCACCGTGTTGTATGGCCGGAAACGGCGCTGCAAGCCAACAGAGAACTGTCTATGCAAGTTCACGCCAATGGGGAGATTCATATTCTTTTTCCACCACGCCTTCAACAAACGAGACAGCCTCTCACTTTTCCACTCTTGGCCATAAGTTACAAACATCTTTGAGGCGTACCGTGTTTTCATAGTGGGCTTCTGTGGCTCTGGGGTATAAAACTTTCCCACAACCAGAGTCTCGATGGGCCGTACTATGCGCAGTAGAATTACGATGAGGAGACCAAGCTCATTTGGCATGAGCCGTAGAATTTGTTTGTAGAGGCCAGTCACTTGGTGACCTTTATGGTAATTGCTGATAAGCGCCATGATTCGATTGATGATGAACAGGTGGCGACGACCATTGCGGCTGTTTGCCCACTGGAAGATGATCTCTTCAGACGTGCGTGGGGGCAAGCAGAGAATATGGAGCAAGCAATAGACATCGGACCAAGATCGGTCGATATCTGAGAGCCATTCGTCAACCTTTGGACGATCCCACAAAATAACGTTGTCCGGCCCCCTCCAACAAAGTTTGCCATCTTTGAGTAGAGCTCCGAGAAACGCAGCAGAGTCTACGTTGTCAGAGGTCCTGTCGGAAGGCCCAAATATGCTGTGGCCACGGGTAGTCTCATTTTGAGAATCAGTAGGAGGAATCTTGATGTTGGTAGTAATGTTAAAGAGAACTCTCTCCCGAATGTGCGTGTGAGTATCTTGCAGGCTTTGCCTGACCTTCTCGTAGTACTGATCAACATTGATCGCAAGACCCTTCAGCATCATGACGTTATCGGATGGCCATGAGATAATATCGCGCGGAGCTGTGTTATATACAATGCGAGTGAGAGCTGCGATCCATTCACGAAGAGAGCTGAGTGGTGAGATTTCGGTCTGAACCACCCATCTGGAAATGACGTCCTTGATAGGCCTGTATTTTATCAGCCTATAAATGAGTTTAGAGCTATAACCGTTTCCTCACCGGAACCACTGATCTCCACCAGATGCCTTGATATCCCCTTGTAACATCCTCTGTACAACCCGATAGACACATAACCGGCCGCCACATTGTAGACCTACTAAATTTGACGTAATGCCCTTTGGATGGATAAATCCTCCCTGCTCAGACACGGCCCTGAGACAGCACATTGCCCTGACAGGTGACACAAATTCATCATTTATCATGTCCGCAGTATTCGAAGGCATGTATAACGTTTCGGTCAGAGCGTCAATAGAGTACTGGAGCTCTTTGGAATTGTATTTCGTGGTCCTCAGCAGGTCGCGGAGGTTTTGGATGGCGGTGGTTTGACTGTCAGTGAGAACGATGCAGTATGTCTTCTTGTTCGCGCTGGCGATGTGCTGCTGAGATGAGCTGCTGCTATCCGGCGAAGAGACACTGTCTGACTCATCGCCGGAGGACGTAACATCAGATGAAGCTGTTTCGGAGGATGCCGCCTCAGTCCTATAATCTGAATCGGAAATATACGAATTGTTGTGAAAGCAGCGTAAAACAAAGCACAACAGCCTCAGCTCCTCGAGACAGTACTGCATCCTTGTCGTTTTTTCCCCAGGGGCATTGAACTTTTTGTAGGTCACCTGCCCGCTAGCATATTCCAAAACGTTGAGTGGCTAGTAATATTTAGAGCATGAAATGAAATGAACATACGGAAGGGTGGTGACCAGCAACCTACGTATGGCAATGCTGGCTTTCGAGACGCGTCTACAGGCAGACATATATCTGAGACTCTGCGCACGACGGAGCTTGACCAAGTGCGGCTCATCAACAAGAGGGAGCTGAACCAGGGCAATAAGATCCGCGGGGGAGTAACCCTGGATATGCTCGGAGGCTCCAGAGTTTGTAAAGAATTCGTTCAACCCAGCCTGATCTATTTCATCCGGCACGACCTCAGGCTCCTGTCCAAACACCTCCATCTGGAGATCCATGAGGGTCTCCAAGTCACCAGGAGAGGCGATGGATCTAGGCTTGTCCCTGAAAGGCGCAGGAATTACCTCAAACCATCGTATTGAACCACTGTGCAGTGACAGTGTTTGCATCTGTTCCACATATCGAAAACCATGTCGTACCAACTCTCCAGGCATGCCATCTGGCTTCTTTGGCTTGTCTTCTTTGCGATTGCCGTGTACTGACCTCCAATGAAAAGCGGCAGATCCTCCAGTAGTGTATCCAACGCCACACTTCCTGCAAATAAAGCCACCCCTTGGAGGCCTGACGCCAACTACAGGTCCGATCTGACCAGGATTAGGAGTAATCGCCTTTAAATCTTCCCGTGTGAGGGCAGCATTCGGATGGAGCTTAATGAGCTCCCTTTCAAAATTCGTTCTCTCAGATTGTCGAATTCGGTATCCATGGGGAAGGCGATCCGATGTCGCTCTGACAAGGGTGTCCGTGAGATGCTTCCATACCTCTTCAACGGCTAACCCAGTGCAGCACATTCCATGAAACTTGCCCTTATTTTCGCAGACATAGAAACAATTCTCTGAGTTGAATGCAAGCTGGAACTTGCGAAGCGAGGTGTCTCGTATAAGAACGGAGGGTCGATGAGCATGCGAGCCGGAAGTCGAGCCTACTGCGATGGAATCTTTACCAGAAGATCTGCATTTTAAAAGACTATTGCGAAACTCTTCCAACGATTGCGACTGAGCTTGGGATGAAAGCACACGTTCAAAGATGCCTTCGTCGCTGCCCCAGGCTATCACACCTGCAGGAATGCGGTCTTGCAACAAATTAGGGAGCTCCTGTTGAGCGCGTATCCCGTCCGAAGGAGTGCCGTGCTCTAAGGAAAAGGTTTCGTCACTGTCAATTGGCATCGCTCAGCAGCAGCTGATGTTTCGCACCTGGCCGATCTACCTTTTGGCTACCCTTCCCTGTTGATGAAGTAGGCAGTTCTCCATCAACGGTATCTTCCCGAACATCCATCCAGAACTCGCCGAGCAATTCGTCTTCAGCATCTAGTATTATTGCGTGCGATTAATTAGCCTACAGTCATGGAATGCAAGGAGGCTTGCTCTGACCAGGGTTTATACGCTCCAGTGTTGTTGCAGTGATCAACTCACAATCAGATTCATACCCATCAATGCCATCATCCTCACCGCTGAGAATGTCATCACCATCTTCATCACTTTCGATGGGATCTACATCCCGCATCAGCACGCAAGTCTGGAAATGAAACCCAAAATTAACTCACGCAACTTCATCAACTCCTGTAAACCTGCGTGCACCTCTGGATCGGGGTCGAGCTTGTCGGCCTCATCTTCTCTCGCAGCTTGTACAAGGGTGTCTTCTGCATCATCTTCATCCTCATCTTCGAACACCGTGGGGACAGATTCTACTTGAGCGGGAGCTATCGGCCATCAGTTCTGGTTCTCGACATAGGAAAAGGTAAGTCTGTTACCTATCTCTCCAAGCAGGGAGCGTATCACGCACTCTCTTGCTGCATCAACGATTGCGGGACTGAAGTTTGCTACTCCCCCAGCTTCTACCCTGGCAGATCACGCAATCACCATATTCAGTAGAAATCAGGGTGTTGGGAAGGTCTAACGCCTTACGGGAGAACGCAGGCATGATCACGATCCTCCCTGCCTCCGATCAGCGTTAGCATCTGCCATTTCCCCCCGCTCTCTGTGTTCAGGAGATTTTGAGCAGCAGCCACGACAGCTTGGATGCTAATGAGCGAGCTTTAATCCAAGATTGACAAGCATCATTTAATCGGGGAGCCAGCAGTCAGAATGGAAATAAAATATTTACCCAGCCCCGTTCTTCAGGCCGACAGTGATTTGTTCTTGGACTGTAATGCTCATTTTGAATGCAAGGGGAATTGATCAGTCGACGATATGAAGTTGGACCTTTGCCGCATGGCCTGTGGCATGCCGCTCGAGCCGGATTGGCCCAGCCCGCCCCCTGTTCCGCCAACCAAACAATTTCCATTTTGGTTCTGGGAGCTCCTGGCCAATCATGTATTGATTGTCCTCTCTCCTGGACGAGCTTAGATAGCTGAGTGGTTATGCTTGCGGTCATTGGATTATGTAATCTTCTCATTGACCATCGACGGTTCGAATCCAGTTCGGTGCATTTTTATTTACTTGATTTTTTTTGTGCTTTCCGCGGTAATCAGCATTTCTACAGGCTTTTGACTCAATGTAAAATGTATCCGTGACCACGGAGCTTGCATTTCATGTACCGAAAACATACCTCGGACTGTTCATACTATAGATTATTCAGCAATCTCTAGGAATTGTGGCTGAAGATTGCCCATATAACATAGAGGCTCTGGCACTCTTTAT
>Ga0137419_10000967_pt1 | contig 11678 bp, 9 predicted proteins | sample CZODoug3_1_2_16f_FD_108279 | JGI IMG/M metagenome (GOLD analysis project Ga0137419, IMG submission 108279) | Vadose zone soil fungal communities from Angelo Coast Range Reserve, California, USA - CZODoug3_1_2_16fungal (Illumina Assembly) | ecosystem: Environmental > Terrestrial > Soil > Vadose... | reverse complement strand
TGGGGAGGCTTGCCGTATTCCGCAAGAAATACTGCGCTGTGGTCGGAACCGCCGAGGAACTGGAGGAGGTGAAAACGTCCGTCGACCACCTCACCTTCCCACTGTTTCCAGGCGTCTTTCATCGGACTCGATCCCGCCGTGGCCATAAAGAATCTTGTTCCCAGTTCGGTTTTATGGGTGCAATTGTTTATGCCTGCAGTTGCGCGCTGCTCCATGCAATCGGCGAGACTTTGCTTGCGGGGGGACGAGAAGCCTCGTTGCGCAGAAGCATAACAGCTCTAAGTCGAAGTCTAAAGAGGGTGCTGGTACTGTGGCCATCCACAACTTCACGGACGAAGCGTACCGCCGATCAACCCGCTTGTGCTTCCACGAATCCCTCATCCCGGCCCTTGAGGGTTGCCAAGTCCGCAGCCTGACTCACAATTCGGTCCAGAGCGTCGGCAAGGGCTACCGGGAATTCGGATGCAAGCAAATTCACGTCGAGTTGTAGGGGGTGCTCCGAATACCGGCGGTGAACAATCAGGGAACCCCGCCGCCGATTCGACGTAGTAACCAGATCGACGGTGAGACTCCACGCCGCCGCAGCGCCGGGCAGAATGGGTGTGCCCGGACGGCTCCAGCGGAAATCGAGTTCGCCATGACCGGAGGCGAGTGTTGCCAGGTGTTCCAGCGAATGATGTTCGGTCAGCAACAATCTCGCAGTGAGGTCGAAAGCATCGAAGTCATTCGAGTTGAACGCGGCGACCAGTATCCGGCACAGCTGCTCATAGTCGGATGCCACCCTCAACTCAGCGGTCGCACGACGGATGGCAAGATTGTTGATCACAATCTGGCGCTGCTCGAGGGTACGCTGGGCAACGCGTCGGATTTCTCCGAATTCCAGATAGCCGAGATGTTGTACTCCCAACCAAACTCCCGTGCCGAGCACCGCCAGAACCAGGCCCAGCGAACTTCCGGTTGGCCAAAGCAAGAACAGGCTCAGTAATCCGAACAATGCTGAGACAGCGTAAAGGACAATCACCACCTGCCGATGAGAAAGGCCCATCTGAAGCAGCTTGTGGTGGATATGCTCACGATCGGCAGTAAAAACCGGCCGCCCGCCGATGAGACGTCGCAGCACCGAGAGCGAGGTCTCGAGGATGGGCAAACCGAAGGACACCACCGGAATCGCAACCGCGATCACCGTTGGGGCTTTTTGCGCGCCTTCCAGAGCCAGTGCGCTCAGCATGAATCCAATGAAAAGACTGCCGCTGTCACCGAGGAAGATTGTTGCGGGATTGAAGTTGAACCGCAGGAAACCGAGGATGGCGCCGGTAAGAGCTACCGTCAGGAGCGCGACCAATGAAGACTGCGTCAGCAACGCCACTACAAAGACCACGAGCGTGGAGAAGAGCGCGGAGCCGGCAGCCAAGCCATCGAGGCCGTCAATCAGGTTGAAGGCGTTTGTGATTCCCAAAACCCAAATGATGGTGAGACTCAATCCGATGAACCAAGGCAGGTGGTAGGACCCAAACAATACCGGGATTTCCAGAATGCGGAGCCCCCCTAGCCACAACATGGCCCCGGCGGCAGCCTGGACGGTGAACTTGACGGCTGGGCTGACGCTTCGAACGTCGTCGTAGAGGCCAAGCAGGAAGACCACGAATCCGGGAACCAGGATCGTGGTGAGGACGCGGGTCGATAAACCGAAGTATAAGTCGGGACGCAGCGAAGCAATCGCTACGGCCGCCGCCAGACTCACCAGGAATGCCAGGAAGATCGCCACTCCGCCCAAACGTGGGAGTGGAGCCCGATGTAAGTGCCGATCGGACGACGGAGCTGAGACCCATCCGCGTGCGGTCGCAGCGTTCCGAACGTATAGAGTCAGGATGAACGACAAAAACAACGAGAATCCAAAAACACCTAGGTAGAGGACTGTCAACTACGTCTCCCTCGGTTCAGAGCTTGACGTACCCCTGCGGTACTTCCTCGCTGCCGAGTTATGGCGCAGGAACCGTACCGAGCCGTTCACTATCCAGACAAAACCAAATGGCGCAGAAGTTTCCACGAACTATAGCAGGTTGGAAAACGGCGTGGCAATTTGCTTTTGAGGGGTTACGCCTTGTGCGGCCGGCCATGCCAACGCGCGGGCCCCGAATCCGCCAGTGCTTAAACTTTGGTTCTCTTCAGAAACTCTGGGACCCAGTTCCTGCAGCATCGCAAAGCCCGATTGGCTCGTTTGACGGGCGCCTTGGCGCTCTGCCTCCCGATTCTCTTTCTCCTGTTGGCGACGAGCGCCTGGGCGCAGGACGGGCCCCACAATCTTCTTCTCCATAGACTCCCGCTGCACCCGTCACGACTGGAAACGCAGCATCGGCCGACCAGTCGGGTGCGGGATCAACCCCGGTCAAGCCAGGGGCTGGGGACTGCTGGAAGTCGGTGTCTACGGCACGCGGAACCCAATCAGACGCGCCCGGCGGATCTCTGCCACCACCTCCACGCGGTGGCCACGATGTCATGCAGTGAACGGGCCGCTTTCCAGTGCAAGAGGTTTTGCGCACGCGTCGGGTCTGCCACGAGGGCCGGAGGGTCACCCGAGCGGCGTGGCGCCAGGGCACGATTCACCGTTTTCCCGGTCACATTTTCCACCTCTTGGATAATCTCGAGAACTGAATACCCTCGACCGGTTCCAAGATTGACGGCGAAGGAGTCTAGCCCACTCGCCACACGTTCCAGCGCCAGCACATGGGCGTCCGCCAGATCGTTTACGTGAATGTAGTCGCGAATGCAGGTGCCGTCGGGGGTCGGATAATCGGTTCCGAAGATCTGTAGAGGCGGAGCGCCGTCTCGTGTGGCGGACAGTGCCACCGGAATCAGGTGAGTCTCGGGATCGTGCAACTCACCAATTTCGCCGCTTTCATCCGCACCGGCCGCGTTGAAGTAGCGCAGCGCCGCATAGCGTAGACCATAGGCGGCGCTATACGCCTCCAAAGCATTTTCCAGGAAGAGTTTGGAAATTCCGTACGGATTGATGGGTTGGCGAATGGTGTCTTCTGTGATCGGCACCTTCGCTGGGATGCCGTATACCGCGCATGTGGAGGAGAAGACGAATCGAGTCACACCGGCATCCAGCGCGATGTTCAGCAGATTCAGGGCCGCTTCGACGTTGTTCTGAAAATACTTTCGTGGATTGCGAACGGATTCTCCTACGTAGGCGTACGCGGCGAAGTGCATGACGGCGTCCACGCGATTCATCACAGGCCGAAGCCTGCCGGTGTCGGCGATGTCGCCCACCACCAACTCGAAACCCTTAGCAAGGCGCTCATAACCGGTGGAGAGATTGTCGTAGATGACGGTCTCATGCCCTTGCTTACGAAGCACACGCGCCGTGTGGCTGCCGATGTAACCAGCGCCGCCGATTACCAGAACTTTCATAGTTGATCGTTTGGTGGTTCCGGAGCCCCTCCGTCGCCTATGCTGAGGAGAAGCACTCCGGTTGAAGCAGTATATGTTACAGGGAAGAATCTGCGAGTTCAGCCGCCCCAGCTTTGCCGGCAACCGGTTCGGTCGAGACGGTCTCCCCCGCTGAGATCTTCATGATTTGACGGGAAGCAACCGTACCAGCAAACGATGGATGGCTTCCGGTTTGTGCTCCCCGGCGGCGCCGTCGAGGCTATAGGTCCGCTCGAATCCGGCTGGACCTTCGATCTTCATCGCCCACTTATCGTTGGCCCGCGAACCGACGATGGAAACCCGCCAATCTCCACGCCGGTCGCTCAACACATGCTCGATGACAGCGACCACTTCTGAGCGTGTGACAGAGTCACCGGTGTTCTGCATTTCGACGGTCACGGGCATAATGGCTATTGTACAAACAGAATCTTTTCATGGGGCGGGAAGCATGGCGTTGGATGTCATGTAGTTGGGGCGTTGCCGAACCCTACGTGTCCTGCTTTTCTATTTTCGCTGTTCGAGTTTGACGGAGGCTTGCACGGGCTTGCCATCGCGTAGCACGGTGACTTCGACCACGTCGCCCACCTTACTGCGGCGCAGGGCGTCGGTGAAGTCATAAAGATTCTTGATAGGCTTGTCTCCGAATTGGACCAAGATATCGCCGGCCTTCAGGCCAGCTTTCGCGGCTGGTGATGCGGGCTTCACATCGGAGAACTTCACACCATTTTCCACCTGGCCGAAGTCGGGGATCGAGCCGAAGTAAGGACCGTACCCTCCACCGGCTCCCGCCAGAGGCTTGTCCTCAACGACTGCAATAAAGGTAGGCCTATCTGCCGCAGAGGCAAGCTGCAGGCCCGTGTCTCCCACGACGTCCACCAAACGCGCCGCTCCCGGGGCATTGATCTTGTCCCAGGTGTCCGACGGCTTGTGATAGTCGGAATGTAAGCCGGAAAAGAAGAAAAGCACTGGAATGTGCTTGGTGACGAACGAAGTGTGATCGCTGGCCGAGTATCCGCCAGGCGAGTACTCGATTTTGAAATTGGATTTTGCCTGCGCCTGTTCGATGGCAGCTTTCAACGTTGACCCGGTACCAACCCCGCCGACATAGACTTTATCGTCCTTGACGCGGCCAATCATGTCCATATTCAGCATGGCAACGGCCTTTTCGAGGGGCAGAGTCGGCTGCTGTACCCAATGGGCTGATCCAAGCAGGCCCAACTCCTCGCCGGCGAACGACGCGAACAGGATGCCGCGCTGGAGGTTACCCTTGCTGGGCGCGAACGAGCGAGCAAGTTCAAGAACGCCGGCGGTGCCGGAGGCGTTGTCATCGGCACCGGGATGGATTTGGCCAATCTGCGACGGGGCGAGTGAGTCATAATTCCCGTAGCCAAGATGATCGTAGTGGGCTCCGATGATGACGTATTGATCGGTCCTACCGGGAAGATACGCGAGCACATTGTTGACTGTCGCGCGCGTGGTCTCGATGTCCACGTTAATCGAAGCGTGCAGTTGGTCCGGGAAGGCGAAGGACTGTGGCTTGGTTGCGTGATTGAGTTGACCCTGAACTTCTGGCAAAGACTTGCCGGCTGCCTGAAACCATTTATCGGCGACGTCGTTCTTCACCTGCACCAGCACGATGCCGGTATTTTCAGGACCACTGACGCTTCCGAAGCGCGTCAATGCGTCTTCTTCGCCATCGCCCAACTTGCCGTTCAGTAGGACAATCGCCTTAGCGCCATGGTTCCGGGCATTAATCGCCTTGGAAATCAGCTGCGCGTGGCGAGTCAAACCAGTGTTGCCGCTCTTTTCTGCGAAGCCGGGGGGCTCGTAGCGAAGAACGACCACAATCTTGTCCTTGACATCAATTCCGCTGTAATCGTCATAGCCGAATTCTTCGGCCGTCGCGCCGTATCCGGCAAATACCAGTCGAGCGGTCACGGAGCCCGATGCTGAGAAGCTGAAGGGGACGAACTCCTGGTTGAGCTTGAGATCACGCTTCTGCGCACCCTCCGCTACAGTGATTCGGTTATGCGATTTCAGCTTCGCGCCAGTGATCACGGTGAAAGGTTGGAAATAGGAGTTTGTACCGGCGGGCTTCAAACCGAGATGCTTGTAGCGCGACTCAAGCAAGTGGGCCGCGCGTGTCAAGCCTTTGGTACCGTCACCGCGGCCTTCCATGGACGGTGTAGTGAGCGCTTTTACGTCGTCCAGGTAGCGCGTCGGATCGGTGCTGCCGATTGACTGTGGGAACGCGCTAGCGACAAGGGCCAGCGAAAGGAGACAAAGACTGATGGCGCCTACTCGTTCGCAGGCGCGCGTACGACTCTTATGGAATGCACGCATGAAGAGACAACCTCAGGTTGCTGCGATTTCGCATGAACGGATTCGTGCCCGGGTCGGCCTTGTCGCGAGGGCAAAGTCTTGTCCGCTCTCGATGACTACCGCTACCTAGGATCGTTCGGGCTGATGAGTTCATCGCTTCTGAGTAGAACCCAGGCGGTGAGCCCACCCACAGCACCCGCACCGATCGCGACGGGAAAGTCAAGGATACCGTCACCGGCAGCCGGCACAGCGCCCGCACCGCGATCACGTTTCTTCTTGCCCTTTTCCTGGGTTTCGTCGCGTGTGGTCTCCGGACCCTGGGGCAGCGTCGTGGTACCGTCGGCGTCGATGAGAGTGAGATCACCATTGCGGGCGACAATTTTGACCGCACCGTCGATGTCACGAACCTCGGATTCGGTCCAGGAAGCGGAACCCGGAACAACTCTAAGCCCGCCGGTGCGGGCAGCCCGCTCTTGGAAGTTCCAACATTCATCCCGCCGTGTTCGAGCTTTACGGCGTCGCCTTGGAACTGGACGAGTGAATCGGACGAGACCAACACACTGGTACTTGGCGCCTTGATGCTGGCGACGGAATCTGCTTTCGTCTGCACCAGATCTGCCGAAAGAATGCCGACGACTTGGGAACAGTGCCACCGTTGATCCAAGCTGTGCCGTTGGTGTAGAGCATCGCCGCACTGGTATCTGCGGCGAACATCGACGCCGGCAGCAGGAACGGCAGCCTCTCCAATGGGAATTTGTGGTCATCGTAGCCTTTAACCGTTTGTGAGTCAATGCCTTCGATAAGCTTGAACAGGCTAGATCCAGCGATCTACCAGTTCCCACCACAGCAGACGGAGCCATTCATCGACATTCGTCTTGGCCCACTGCCGATGGCGCCACCAAAGTTCGCCAAACTGCTCAGGATCACGTGCGGCCGCAACACTGAACGGGCGGCCCTTGATCTGGTGGCGAAAAATACTGAGCGCGCGGCGGGTGTGGAAATCGGAAGTCACGATGAGAACCGAACTGCCGCCTGCCTTGCGGATGCAGGCGTCGGCCTCCATGGTCTCGACTTTCGTGGACAGTCCATAGATCGGACAAACCGTGATTAGGGAGGCTTGCGGTAGAGAGCTCACCCACTTGCGGGCGAGATCGACATAGGTTGTCCCATAGGCAGTCGCAGGCGCAGGAACGTTCAGGACGATGCGACTCGCGTATCCCTGGGCAAGGAGGTCCAGAGCGCGAGCTGGCCTTCGGTCGGTCTCTCCGGCGAGAACCAGAATCGTATCCGACTTCTGCGGCTCGTCGACAACCAGGAATCGACCCGATCGGGCCAGCATCCAGAGAAGCAAAAGCGACGAGGCGACCATCCGCCATTTACCCATGTTTCACCGGCATTTCTGCCCAAGTTTCCGATGATTGCCGAGAGTTTGCACTTCGATCCTCGTTCTCTTCCCTATCCGTATACCTTACCAAGTGCTCTAGGACATCCGTCTCACTAAACCGGCAAAGGTCGCATGCTAAAATTCTCAGGGATTCCCTACGAAATCATGACTACACCTGCGACTTCTGCCACGTTTTCTTCAGAACTCAATGCGAAAATTGCGAGCCGCCAAGCACGAGTGGGCGTCATCGGGCTCGGGTACGTCGGCTTGCCGTTGGCGCTGCTCTACACCGACCAGAAAATCCGGGTGACCGGTTTCGACATCGATCAGCGCAAGGTCGAAACGCTCAACGCGGGTGGATCGTACATTTTCCGCATCACTCCTGAGGAGATCCAGGCAGCCCGGAATGGCGGCTTCGCAGCCACAGCGAGCTATCCAAAGTTGGCCGAGATGGACGCGATCATCATCTGTGTGCCGACGCCACTGAATGAATATCATGAACCGGATCTGAGCTACATCACGGACACCGGACACGCGATTGCGCCACATCTACGGGCCGGACAACTGGTGATTCTGGAGAGTACAACCTATCCGGGGACCACCGAGGAAGTGCTGGTTCCGATTCTTGAGAGTGAGAACAAGTACGGACTGAAGGCCATTCGCAAGGGGCAGCCTTCAGAAAACGGATTTTATGTCGCGTTTTCCCCGGAGCGGGAGGATCCCGGCAACACGAGCGTGGCGCGGCGCGATATCCCGAAAGTAGTGGGCGGGCTGGATGCGCAGGCGTCGGAGCTTGCTGCGGCGTTGTATGGCACGATCTTCAACCGGGTGGTGCGAGTTTCCTCTCCGGCAGCCGCGGAGATGACCAAGCTCCTCGAGAATATTTACCGCTGCGTGAATATCGCGCTGGTCAACGAACTCAAGTTGCTGAGCTTGAGAATGGATCTGGACATCTGGGAGGTCATCGACGCGGCGGCGACCAAGCCCTTCGGCTTCCAGCCCTTTTATCCCGGACCTGGGCTGGGCGGACACTGCATTCCGGTAGATCCGTTTTATCTCTCATGGAAGGCGAAGGAATTTGATTTCCACACGCGCTTCATCGAGCTCGCTGGTGAGATCAACATTGGCATGCCGTACCATGTGATTGCGTCGGTCGTGGGCGCTCTGAATCAACGAAAGAAAGCTTTAAACGGATCGCGTGTGCTCGTGTTGGGCGTGGCGTACAAGCGTGATATTGACGACCTGCGCGAATCTCCGTCCCTGACGATCATCGAACTGTTGCAGAAAGAAGGGGCCCAGGTCAGCTATCACGATCCGTTTTTCCCCACGATCGGAAAGGGCCGCAAATATGATCTGCAGATGAAACGCGCCCCGCTGGAGAATCTCGGACAGTACGATTGCGTGGTCATCGTGACCGATCATTCGGAATACGACTATCGCCGGATCGTGCAGGAGTCGCAACTGGTGGTAGACACGCGCAACGCTACCAAGGGCATTCAGAGCGACAAGGTCGTGCGTTGCTAGTGCCAAGCTTGCTTCCAAAGCCGGGATTGAGCCTGCGACTGTCGGCAGGGCGGTCGCCTTTACGGCCGACCAGCGAGAAAACCTTCCCAGAAGCTGTAAAATTTTGCCCCTCATTTACCAACCTTTTGCGAGGCAGCCCCAGGATATTGTAAGCATCTAAAGGGCAAGTGGTTAGTTCTCTCGGCTGTTGACGGAATTGGCCTTATTCTTGCATCCAAAAGAGTCTGAAGTTGTACACTGAGGAGGTCCGGTCCGCCTCCAGGTTCATCAAATCGGAGCGGTCGTTTCGAGTCAGTGGATTTGTAGCGTGGGGCGCTGCTCCCGGCTGCCCATCATTGGTGAGTTCCTATGGCTTCCGACCCTCAAATCGCACCGTTCTCATTGCTCCCTGATTCCCGGCCCCCTTGGAAAGAATTCACCTTCAGCATGGTCACCCAGGCGGGCGCGATCGCATTGGTGCTGTGGATCGGGCTCCTGTATCCCCGGGTTCTACCCAAGCCATCCGGTGATTACAAGGCCGTCGTGCTTGTCAGCACACCGCCGCCGGTCAATCACGAACCAGCTCCGATCCGTGAGTTCAAGGTACCCGAGCCTGTGGCGCATCTCGACACACCGCTTCCGGAGAATTTGCGCTTGCCGGCCCCGAAGCCGAAGCCGCGTGCAGATGTGGTGGAGGAAACGCAAGCTCCAAAAGTTGAGATAGCTGCCAGTAAGCCGAATTTTCCACAAACGGCTCCGGCGATTCCGAAGCGGCTTGTGCAAACTAACGTCTTCTCCACGGGCAGCTCAGCAATTCCGACCATGGCTGCGGCTCCCCAAAAGGTACAGACCGGTGGCTTCGGTGATCCGAACGGAGTGCCTGCGAAGGAGAACACCAACGGCAAGCCTGCCACCATCGCGCAACTGGGATCGTTTGACCTCCCCGCGGGCCCGGGGTATGGAAATGGAACGGGCGGGGCGAAAGGCGCGCGCGGAGTGGTGGCGAGCACCGGATTCGGAAACGGCGTAGCGACGGGAGATGGCAGTGGACGAGTGAACACCTCACGTGGAAACGGTGTGGTGCGCCAAGCGGGCTTTGGGGACGCCGACCCCGCTCCCGTGCAACAGGCTCGCCCCAAGGCGGCCGAGGTTGCTCCCAGGATCGTTCCCGCGGAGATCATATCGAAGCCAACGCCGGCTTATACGGAAGATGCCCGAAAAGCGAAAGTCGAAGGTGAAGTTCTGCTCGAAGTCGTGCTGGAAGCTTCCGGGCACATCAAAGTGTTGCGCGTCGTGCGTGGTCTCGGCCATGGACTCGACGAGTCCGCGATTCGCGCGGCGGAACAGATTAACTTCAAGCCGGCGCTGCGGGATGGGCAGCCCGCAGATTCGACCGCTGTGCTACACATTATTTTCCAGTTAGCCTGAAGCCACAAGCTTCCCTAAAGGAGTCTATGCGCAGTTTCAAGGGTCTTTGGTTATCTTTCGTGATGATGTCGGGCTTTGTGGCGGGGGCTAGCGCACAGGAGTCGGCTCCGATGTCGGGAGCTGATAGCACGATTCCGGCCACCGTGACCCGGGTCCCTGCCCCCAGCAGTGCTCCGCCCCCGGGCTCGTTCGACCAGGTTGTAGATCGGATCGCAGAGCGCGAACACTTTTTCGTCGCCCAAATGAAGCACGCGCACCCACTAATCGAGACCTATATCCAGAATATGAAGTCGGATAAGGAACTAGGCGCGACCCCGACTAATGATCACTACTTCCTGGGCCGGCTCGATATGAGCAATGGCACCGATGACCGGACCTTCATGGCGCAACCCGGATTCGGTCGACGGATGCTGAGCAGTCTGACCAGTGTGTATTCAATGCACTTTTTGCCCCTGGGCTTTGCCCAGATGGTGATGCTGGACGACGATTTTCAGAAAAAATATTACAACCTGACATTTGTCCGGCGGGAATTCTTGGGCGAGATTCGTTGTCTTGTCATCGATGTGCAGCCTAAGGAAAATTCTGGCAAGGGCCGCTTTCTCGGGCGTATCTGGGTGGAAGACCGGGAATACAACATCGTCCGCTTTAACGGCACTTATTCCCCGCACGCCCGTACCGCCTTCTACCTGCATTTCGATAGTTGGCGGCTCAACCTGCGGCCCGGGATCTGGCTTCCTGCCTACGTTTACAGCGAAGAATCAGACATGAAGTACAAGATGACGCAGAACCTGCACTTCAAGGCGCAGACCCGCTTGTGGGGTTACGATCTGAAAAACCTGGGTCGCACGGATGAATTCACTTCCATTCAAGTCGACACACCGTCGGTGAAGGACCAGAGCGAAGCGGCCCAGGATGCGACGCCGGTGGAAGCGCAACGTTTGTGGCAGCGCCAGGCGGAGGAGAACGCTGTCGAACGCTTGCAGAAGATCGGCCTGCTGGCGCCCAGCGGCGACGTGGACAAAGTTCTGACGACGGTGGTGAACAATCTGATCGTTACCAACAATCTCGACATTCAGCCCGAAGTCCGGGCTCGGGTAATGCTGACCTCGCCGCTCGAATCGTTTGCGATCGGTCACACGATTGTCGTCAGCAAGGGACTGCTGGACGTGCTGCCGGACGAAGCATCGCTTGCCATGGTGCTGGCGCGGGAACTAGGCCACGTTGCTCTGGGCCACCAGATGGACACAAAGTTCGCATTCAACGACCGCATGTTCTTTGCGGACGAAGACACTTTTTCGAACCTCAACTTCCGGCGCAGTTCGGCGGACGAGGAAGCAGCCGACCAGAAAGCTCTGGAGTTGCTAACAAACTCGCCCTACAAGGACAAACTGGGAAATGCAGGCTTGTTTCTGAGGGCTCTACAGACGCGGGCGCCAGAACTCAGAAACCTCATCCGGGCGCGGTTGGGCGATGGCCTGGTGAGCGGGAAGACATTACGCATGTCCGCGCTGTTGAACTCTGCGCCCCAGCTCGATGAACGCAAGAAGGATCAGATCGCGGCTTTGCCGCTGGGGGGACGAATCAAGGTCGATGCCTGGAGTAACGAAGC
>Ga0137419_10000964_pt1 | contig 11706 bp, 7 predicted proteins | sample CZODoug3_1_2_16f_FD_108279 | JGI IMG/M metagenome (GOLD analysis project Ga0137419, IMG submission 108279) | Vadose zone soil fungal communities from Angelo Coast Range Reserve, California, USA - CZODoug3_1_2_16fungal (Illumina Assembly) | ecosystem: Environmental > Terrestrial > Soil > Vadose... | reverse complement strand
GTCGTGAGCGGGAAGTTGAGAAGAACTGTGAAGGCCAGCTTGTTCTGAAAAAAATCGTCGAGCACATGGGCGGAGGGGTCGTATCCGCCAAAAACCTCGTCGTAGGGACGGACCGGGCCGAGGTCGAGATCCTGCTGGTTGCGGAACTCGCGGGCGATTTCGTGCATGTGTCCGTCGAGTTGTTCCAGCAGGCGCTGGAACCGGTCAAACAGAGTGTCAATCGAGGGCTGATCGCCGGCGAAGTTGGCGCGCACGAAGTTTTCGAAAGCCGCGGTGTCGCCGTCTTCCGGACGCCAGAATTCCATCACTTGATGAAGACCGGTCCTGATACGGGGCTTCTGCCCTTCGCCATACTTCGCCAGAAGCTCGGCTGCGAGTTTGACCATGGAGTCTTTCATTTGGGCCGGCGTGATGGGAGCGGGAACGAGTACGGATGATTGGGCCATAAGTCTTTCCTCTTGCACCAGCGATGAAATGAACAGGGCGCAGGCAATCGTAAACAGAGTGGACGTTCTTCTAAAACGCAAGAGTCCTCCCAGTGAGCTTCGAGCAGCAAGCCTTGAGCGTCGAGCGAACGGTATCTCCTAGGCCCTGTGCCACTTCAAGCGAACGCGGGCAGGAGTGTCCGCGCTAGATCTACATTTTCATCTTCCTCGCTTCGGGTTCACGGCTGACTCCGGCGGCGGATAGGGCAGCGAGTCGCGGAACTCGGAGACTTCCGTGGGGGCGAAATCGGTGAAGGGCAGTTGCCCCTCCTCGCGCCATTTCCTGACCTGCTGGGCAGCCTGCTCCGCTTTTTCTTTTGGCAGCCCGGGATCGCGGTTCAGGTAGACAGTCTGCGACGGGAATGCAAATCCCGTGCCGGCCTCGGCCACGATGTCCATTATTCGCAACAGGATGTCCTCCTGAATGGCGGTGAACTCTCCAAAATCGCGCGCCAGCACGTAGCTGAAGACTTCCAACGTGAGCCAGCTATCGGCGAAGGCGGAAAAGCGTACACGGGCGCTGGCGGTCTCAATTTTCGGGTGCTCATAGAGCAAGCGTCTTGTGCGGGCAAGCACGTAGCGCAGCTGGTCGGGCGTGGTCTCGTAGCGCAGATTCAATTTCGGATTGAACAGGATCTTGTCGCGGCGTGTGAGATTCTCCACGTTCATGGTGGCCAGCGTACCGTTGGGAATGGAGAGTTGGGTGCGCTCTACCGTGCGAATGCGCGTGGAACGCAGGCTGATGTCCTCGACTGTGCCTACTCGTCCACCGAAGTTGCAGGTGTCTCCCACGCGGATGACTTCATCGCTGAGCAACGACACCCCGCCGAACAAGTTCTCGATCGTCTTCTGTGCGCCAAAACCAATCGCCAGTCCCCCGATCCCGACGCCGGCCAAGGCCGTCGTCATGTTGAACCCGAGGACGCCCAGCGCGGTGAGGACGGCGAAGATGACGATCACGACCTTGACAATGCGTTGACCGAGAAGCACGAGCGAGCCAGTACCGGTGCTGCCCCGGGCGATAGCACGATCACGAAGGCGATCCATGCCGCGAGAGAACAGACGCAGCGCCAGCCAGGCGAGGGCGATGATCAGAATCACCCGCGCGGTCATGTAGTAGTAGTGACGGTGCAGAAGGGGCAACCGTAGGTAGCCAACGAAAATGCGGTGCACCATTGTTCCTACGACCAGCCAGACGGGCGCGGACACATGTCGCCAGGTAGTCAATTGTGGTTGTTTGTGATAGCGACGCCATAAGACGCGTGGGTACACAAACAGTTCCATCAGTAGCCAGCCAAGTCCTGCCGCCATGGGAACCGCGAGCAGCAAGGCAAACCATAGCCACAGCGACATGCCGAGGAACTGCGTCTTCACTAGCAGCTGCGGAACGTGGGTTTCCACCTGGTGAGCCTGAACCAGGTCGTAGATTTCCGGAACTTTGGCGAGGGTGTCGGAAGAAAATAGCCAGATCTTGCCAGTGTTCGGATCGTTAACGCGAACCAAGATGACGTCCACTTCCGTGTCATCGGCGGAGAGAGTTCCGATTTTTAGGCGGTCCGAAAACACACCCGCTGGCCCGCCGGCATCGGGACTGGTACCGATCGATCGCAGATTGCCCAGAAAGGCGCGATCGAGGACCGTCTTCAGTTCGGTGGCGAGCTTTTCTCCCAGGGCGTCGCGCCGCGCGGGACTCAGCTGGAGATAGAGCGCGGCCTTGCCGTAGTTTCCTGCCTGAACAGCCTGAAGAAAGCCGAACAACGTTCCGTCGGGAGTGTGACGGTCGAGCGGATCGACCGGGGCCGAGTCGGTCTTATTGTTTTCTGTTACAGGCTGGAGAAGTTGCTCGATGGATTGCCTTCCCCAAACGGGCAGGCTCAGCGCGAGAAGCGCGGCGCAGAGCGAAAGTCGTTTGAGGAAGGGAGTCATAATTCTCCTGCGCGTAGTGCCAACCTAGACAGGCATCCCGCATTCCGCGAGCGAGGCCGCCCTCGGGGACAGCCGGCGGGACGCCCGGCGCCACCTGAACTCAGCCGCGCTTTGGACGGTACACGTCGGTGCTGGTGCCAAAGAAAACTTCGGCGGCTTCCATCACTGTTTCCGATAGCGTGGGATGTGGGTGGATCGTCAACTCCAGATCTCCCGCCAGTGCGGCCATCTCAATGGCGAGCACGCCTTCTGCGATCAATTCGCCCGCACCGGCGCCCACGATTCCAACACCGAGCACACGTTCGGTTTTCGGATCAAGAATCAGCTTGGTCATTCCGTCGGGACGATCGAGAGTGATGGCGCGACCGGAAGCACCCCAAGGAAACTTGGCGACGGCAATCTCGCGGCCCAGCTCTTTCGCCTGCGTCTCGGTCAATCCGGCCCAGGCGATTTCCGGATCAGTGAAGACGACCGCCGGGATCGCGTGGGGCTCGAATGCGACCTTGCGTCCAGCCATGGCTTCGACAGCGGTTCGGCCTTCGTGCATTGCCTTGTGGGCGAGCATTGGTTCACCGACGACGTCGCCAATGGCGAAGATTGCGGGGTCATCCGTCTGCAGCTGTTTGTTTACTTGAAGGAAGCCCTTCGGACTGACGCGCACGCGGGTTTTTTCGAGGCCGGGAATTTCGGAGTTTGGCTTTCTTCCGACGGATACCAGGACTTTATCGAAGACTTTCTCGCGCTCTTTGAGGTCGGCACCGTCGAACGTGGCGCGAATTCCGCCACTCTCTTCTTTCAAGGACTTCACGGTGGTGTTTAGAAGAATTCCGTCGAACATCTTTTCCAGCCGCTTGTGCAGCGGGAGGACCAAGTCGCGGTCAGCGCCCGGCAACAGGCCCGGCAACATTTCGACAACTGTGACTTTCGTTCCCAGAGCGGCATACACCGAACCAAGTTCCAGGCCGATGTAGCCGCCGCCGACCACGAGCAAGGTTTTCGGGATGTCCTCGAGATCAAGCGCGCCGGTGGAATCCAACATGTGCGGGCTATCAATCTTGAGCGTGGGAATAACGGCTGGGCGCGAGCCCGTGGCCAACAAGATGCGGTCAAAGGTGAGGGATTCCTGGCTGCCGTCGGCCTTGGAAACTCGCAACTTGGTGGAGCTCTCGAAGCCCGCCCGTCCCTGGATGTATTGCACCTTACGCTGCTTGGAGAGCTGGCCGAGTCCGCCGGTCAGGCGTTTCACGACGCTTTCTTTCCACGCGCGCAAGCGGGGCAGGTCGATCTTTGGGGCGCTGAATTCGATGCCCCAGTTTTTGGCCTGTTCGGATTCCTCGATCAGTTTGGCCACGTGCAGCAGCGCTTTCGATGGAATACAACCGCGATAGAGGCACACGCCGCCGGGATTGACCTCCGGATCGATGAGCGTAACCTTGAGTCCAAGATCGGCGGCCAGGAAGGCGGCCGCGTACCCACCCGGTCCGCCGCCCACGACCGCAATATGCAAGCTGGTATTGTCTGCCATTCGTTTTTTCAGTCCTTGACGTTATCCCTGAACAGATAAGAGGAAGGGTTGCTCGAACGCTTCCGCGATCCAGCGCAGGAAGCGGGCTGCGTCGGCGCCATCAATCAACCGATGATCATACGAGAGAGAAAGCGGCAGGATCAGGCGTGGCTCAAACTTGTCGTTGATCCACTCGGGCTCCATGCGTCCGCGCGACAAACCGAGAATCGCCACCTCGGGATGATTCACAATGGGCGTGAACGACGTGCCGCCGATACCGCCGAGATTGGTGATCGTAAAGGTGCCGCCTTCCATCTGGTCGGGCGTAAGTTTCTTGTCGCGCGCTTTCTTGGAGAGTTGCGAGAGTTCAGCGGCCAGTTCGACGATGTTCTTTTTGTCCACATCCCGAATCACGGGCACGAGCAGTCCGCGATCGGTATCTGCTGCGACCCCGATGTTGATGTACTGCTTGTAGACGATCTCTTCTTTCTCCATATCAATGGAGGCATTGAACTGCGGGAAGACTTTAAGCGCAGACGCGCACACTTTTAGCGCGATGGCGGTGACGGTCATTTTGCCGCCGGCTTCCTCGGCGCGTGGCGCGAACTTGGCACGTAGTTGCTCGAGTTCGGTGATGTCGGCGCGGTCGTGCTGGGTGACGTGGGGAATTGTGGTCCACGCTTCGCGCAGATGTTCGGCAGTCTTGCGGCGAACCCCGCGCATGGACACACGTTCGACCTTGCCCCACTTGCTGAAGTCGGGCAGCTTGGGCTCGGTGAGACGAGCGGCTTGCGGCGCCTGCGCTGCGGCCAACGTGGCCTTGGCAAAGGCCTTCACGTCGTCTTCGCTAATGCGCCCGCCGGGACCGGTCCCGGTCACATTGTAGATGTCGAGTCCCAGTTCGCGAGCCAGCCGGCGAACATGGGGTGCGGCTGGGACGGGTTCGCGGTGCTCGGTACCGGCCACCTTGCCGAGCTGCACCGGCATGCTGAACGAAGGGGGGGCCTGCATCGGCTTATCCGGCGGCAGCGCCTGCTGCTCGGTCTTACCCTCGGCCTTCATCGCGAGATGGAACGCAAGGCGCGCGGCTTGCTGTCCGGAAATGTGCTCCACAGGCGCGGATGCACGCTTCTCCGGGGGCGCAGTAGGGGCGCCTTCCAGAGTGAAGATGACTTGGCCAACCTTCACCTTGTCGCCCTCTTTGACCTGGATGTCCTTCACGACTCCGCTGACCGAGGACGGCACCTCGACGACTGCTTTATCGGTTTCCAGTTCCATCACGGGCTGGCCTTCGGAGACCTTCGCGCCCGGAGCGATCATCAAGCGCACCAAATCGCCCTGCTCGATATTCTCACCGAGTTCGGGCAGCTTGAATTCTGTTGCGCGTGCAGTAGAACGAGCGGGAGGTGCGGCGCTTACCGGCGGCGCGGGTCTTGGTTCTTGGATTTGGGCTTGAGGCTCAATTCTTGCGGGAGCATGGGGTTCGAGCGTGACTGATTTCGCCGCCGGCGCTTCGGGAGCCTTCGCTCTTGCACCTGAGCCGTTTTCAACCGTGAAGATGACCTGTCCGACCTTGAGCTTGTCGCCTTCCTTCACGCGAATTTCGCGCACCACGCCGCTTACGGACGAAGGAACTTCGATGACTGCCTTGTCCGTCTCCAGTTCCATGACGGGTTCGCCTTGCTTGATGTCAGCGCCAGGCGCGATCATCAGGCGCACCAGATCGCCCTGCTCGATGTTTTCGCCCAACTCGGGCAACTTGAATTCGGTCACTTTCCAAAACCTTTCTTAGCTGATGGCCGGATTCGGTTTTTCCGGATTGATGCCCAGGTCCTTCACGGCTTGCTGCACGGTTGCCAGCGGAATCTTGTTCTCCCGCGTGAGTGCGTTCAGAGTCGCCAGCACAATGTGCTTGGCGTCCACTTCGAAGAAGTCGCGCAATGCGGCACGACTCTCGCTGCGTCCAAAGCCGTCGGTGCCCAGGGAAACCAGCCGTCCCGGCACCCACTGCGCAATGCTCTCCGGCAACACCTTCATGTAGTCGGACGCGGCCACGAACGGGCCGGGCGCATTTTTCAACACCTCGGTCACGTAAGGAACCTTGGGAGTCTGTCCGGGATGCAGCATGTTCCAGCGTTCGCAATCATTGCCGTCGCGATAGAGCTGCTTGTAGCTGGTCACGCTCCAGACGTCGGCGCCCACGCCGTATTTTTCTTCGAGAATCTGCTGCGCCTTCAGCACCTCGAACATGATGGTGCCGCTGCCAAAGAGCTGCGCGCGCAACTTGGCGTCTTTCTTTTCGCTGGCCTTGAAGCGATAGAGGCCTTTGAGAATTCCGTCGTGCACATCCTTGCCGTCCGGCATTCCGGGCATGGGCAGGGGCTCGTTGGTTACGGTCAAGTAATAGAAGATGGATTCGCCGCCGACATACATGCGACGGATACCGTCCTGAATGATGATCGCGATTTCGTAAGCGAAGGCCGGATCGTAGGCCAGGCAGTTTGGGACGCTCAGGGCCTGTACGTGGGTATGGCCGTCCTGATGCTGTAGGCCTTCGCCGGCCAGTGTGGTACGTCCGGCGGTGCCTCCCACCAGGAAGCCGCGGGTGCGCATGTCAGCGGCCGCCCAGATCAGGTCGCCGATTCGCTGAAAGCCAAACATGGAGTAATAAATAAAGAACGGGATGGTGTTGATGCCGTGATTGGCGTAGGCCGTGCCTGCGGCAATGAACGAGCACATAGAGCCGGCTTCGGTGATGCCTTCTTCCAGGATCTGCCCGTCTTTCGCTTCTTTGTAATAGAGCAGCGTGGCCATATCGACCGGCTCGTACAACTGACCCACGCTCGAGTAGATACCCACCTGCCGAAACAGGGCCTCCATGCCGAAGGTGCGCGCTTCGTCCGGAATGATGGGAACAATCAGCTTGCCGATCTCGGGATCGCGCAGCAGTTTGGACAGAAGGCGCACGAACACCATGGTGGTGGAAACTTCGCGGCCCTCGGTGCCTTTATAGAATTCCTCGAAGTGCGACCCCGGAACGCTCTTCAGCGGCGTCGCGCGGACCTTGCGCTCCGGCAGGTATCCGCCCAGCTGCTTGCGGCGTTCTTGCAGGTATTTGATCTCGGCGCTGTCGTCAGCAGGGCGATAGAACGGGGCGTTGTGGAGTTCGTCGTCTGGAATCGGGATGCCGAAGCGCGAACGAAACAGGCTCAGCTCTTCTTCGTTGAGCTTCTTCTGCTGGTGCGTGATGTTCTTGCCTTCACCGGCCTCGCCCAATCCATAACCCTTAATTGTCTTGGCCAAAATGATGGATGGGGAGCCGCGATGCTCGACAGCAGCCTTGTAGGCGGCGTGCACCTTGATGGGATCATGGCCGCCCAGGCGCATGCGTGCCAGTTGCTCATCAGAGAGGTGCTCCACCATCTTCAAGAGGCGAGGATCAGTACCAAAGAAGTTCTGCCGGAAGTATGAGCCGCTCTCGACGAAATATTTTTGGTATTGGCCGTCGGAGATCTCGCCCATCCTTCTTACGAGCAGTCCGTCGCGATCGTTCTGGATCAATGTGTCCCAATCGCTGCCCCAAATTACCTTGATCACGTTCCAGCCTGCGCCGCGGAAGATCGCTTCCAGTTCCTGAATGATCTTGCCGTTGCCGCGCACCGGTCCGTCGAGGCGCTGCAGGTTGCAGTTCACCACGAAGATCAGATTGTCGAGCCGCTCGCGGGAGGCGAGCGTGATGGAGCCCAGCGACTCGGGTTCGTCCATTTCCCCGTCCCCGAGGAACGCCCACACTTTGCCGCCCGTGGTCTGCTTCAGCCCGCGATTCTCGAGGTACTTGATGAAGCGCGCGTGGTAAATCGCCTGAATGGGTCCGAGGCCCATCGAAACGGTGGGAAACTCCCAGAAGTCTTCCATCAGCCAGGGGTGCGGATACGACGACAGTCCGCCGCCCGGTTTCAGTTCCCGTCGGAAGTTTTCCAGTTTTTGTTTGGGTATGCGCCCTTCGAGAAACGCGCGGGAATACATGCCGGGGGCGGCGTGTCCCTGGAAGTAGACGATGTCACGATCTCCCTCTGCGGTCCGCGCCCGCAGGAAGTGGTTGAAGGCAACTTCATAGAGGGTGGCCGCCGAAGCAAACGTGGAAATGTGCCCGCCAATACCTTCCTGGATCTTGTTTGCGCGAATGACCATGGCCAGCGCGTTCCAGCGAACCAGACTCTTGATGCGGCGCTCCATCTCCTGGCTACCGGGGAAGGGCGGTTGTGTCTTTGAGGAGATCGTGTTCTGGTAGGGGGTAGTGGCTGTAAAGGGCAGGTTTACGCCCGCTGCCCGACGTGCATGAAGCGACAACTGTTGCAGCAGCCGACCCGCGCGATCCGGTCCGCCCTTCGACAGAACGTAATCGAGAGAATCGAGCCATTCCCGGGTTTCGAGTACTTCTAGTCCATCGGTTTGCGTCTGAGCCACGTCTGAGTTCCCCCACAATGAATGCCGAACCTTCAATCATATTCAATTATTCGGATTTTTGCTGAGGCTCAGGGGATTTTAGTTGCAAGCCGACAGCGGAGTGGCATTCCGGCACGCAGGGACCCGATTCCCGGGGGAGAACATTCGCCGCGTGAAAATTCACAGTAACCTGCCCCCCGCTGAATGGATCCAATGATTGTCTGCCTAAAGCACGGGGCCTTAAAAGGAGTACGCACGATGTCGCATGGATCAAAAGTAATTTACGAGATGAAGAAGCCGAACCTTCCCGCAAAGCTGTGCAAGGTCTGTGGCGACATGATCGCCCGCACTCGCCGCGTGGCGCGGGAGTGGGAGCGTATTCAGTACTGCAGCGCTGTGTGCCGGCGCTTGGCTTCAGCGCAGGAACGGATCGCGGCCGCGAGTTGAAGTCGCTTATGGGTGGGGAAAGGCGGTTGGTCTCGGCCGCTTAGTTTGGGCTTCTTGGTGAATTGTTAAGGCTGGATGCGCGCCAGTTCTCTCTTATAGAGCGGGTTGCGCGGAAACTCCAGCGCCAGGCCGGAGAGCAGAGCTCGGGCCTCGCTCTGATCATGGTTGCGCAGGGCGGCCACCGCCAGCAGCAGGCGTGCATAGGGCGCCAGGTAGTGTCCCTTCTCCGCGGTCAGGCGAAGTTTTGCGATGCCTTCTTTTTTGTCGGTCTGGTGCCCCCCCAGCCGAAGCAACCAGCGAATCGGCGCGGACGTAATGCCGAGCAGGTAATTCTCGACTCCCACCGCGAGATAAGCATCGTAATAGGATGGATTCTCCGCGAGCAGTTTCTCCGCCAGGGCCCGCGACATCTTGATTGTGCTCAGCGCCGCCAGGTTCCGTTTCTCAACCAACGCCATGTAGTCGCCGCGCAGTCCCCCCACCATCACTTTTGCAAAAAGTGCCGGCGCGTCCTGAGGCGCGCGCGACAAAATCTGTTCAGAGAGTTGTTCCCCGCGCTTTAATTCCCCTTCAAAAGCAGCCTGCACTTTTGGGTCGGGCGCGAATTTCTGCCTCTTTTCGAAGGTGGCATCGTTCGTAAAAAGTTCTGATTCCAGGATGTGCAGACGATCAAACTCAGCAAACAGATAGGCGGCTGCGTTCGAGACCGGTCCGAGCGGGTCTTGCGGATGCGAGCGCTCCCAGGCCGTGAAGGTCTGGTGAGCGGCGTCGAAGTCGAGGTTATACATCTGCTGGTAGCCGACCTCGAGCGACGTCGCGTCGACCGTGGTCGCCGCTTGCCCGGGACGTGCGCCCAGCAGCAAACATACGATCGGCAGAAGCCAATGATGTCCCTTGCCTCGTCGACGCGAAAATTCTTTCAACCCATTCACCTGTTGCTGGAGATCAGGAAGCTTCCAATCGTGCCCTGAGAGGATGGATCAACGATCCCACTTATGCAAGTGTCTTCGGTGAGATGCCGAATGTGGCGAAAACGATGTCAGAGTACGGGTTGGGATCGTGGTGAGTTCAAAAGCATGGCCTAGGTTCAGGGCGTGGCCCTGCAGGTTCTGGCCCACGCCTTCGAGCTCCAGGCGGCCCCGAGAGCATGCACAATCAACCGATCCTGCAGTGACAACTCTCAGTCTGCAAGGCAACTTCATAGGCGTACAGGACAAGGCTATTGCGGGTAATGCACCAGGGTTCATGAGGGATGACACATCGCAGTGTTCACAGGCGGAAGCCGCACAGTACTGGTTGCTGTGAAAGAGCGCGGTATCGACAAACATGAGAACCTCGCAGGCGACCCCGATCAGCACAGCCCCAATAAACGGTAGGCCACCCTTGAGGCAAGTCTGGCCGATTGGAGAACGGACAACAAGATCCAACATCCCATGCGGGTGGGACTTTGGCACATGGGGGATACCGTTGGCGAATTCTCCTACATGATCCATTGGCCGATCCGAGCGAAGGCAGAGGTACGTGTCGAGGCAGGCGGGATTCCGTTCCAGTACTCGGCGAGCCGCTGCAGATTCATCGCGCACGCAATAGCTACATTCTGAAGGTGAGTTTTCGACAGTCCTCGATATCGTATGGCGAATCGATACGAGCTGGACCGGGCGGAAGGTTGCCGGCGTGACGCCAGCGCAAGACTCCATTGTCTGTCCAGAACTGAGCGATCCAGCACCGGCGTAAGGTCTCAACCGCGGGCAGGCTGCGGAGGTATGGAGACGCTTCCTCAGGCCAGATTGTTTCGAGCAAGACCATGCCATCTCTCCCGATCTCTTCTGCAGCTGCCATGATTTCGTCCTTTGTCTGAACCTGACGGCAGCATTCACACCGCCTTGCGTATTTCGGATACCAGGAAGGGGGCACACTCACCGCTATTCCAACTCGGGTCAACGGTCGCGAGCACATTCAGTGCGGCTCGGAGGGGTTTCTCCCCCCAAGTCACTCCGGCTCAGGTTGCGAATCGAGGCCAGAACGTGCGTCGAGTCAGTGCGCATATCGCTGGGGTGCGCAGCAGGCCCAGAGACTTGCACTTCTCCAGAAGCAGCCGCCAGAGCGCCATCTCCGCGTGTCCTTCAATCAGTCGATCGCGAAAGCGAGACAACTGGAGTAGTCGAAGCCCGGATCGCTCAGCTCAAGACGCAGAAGGTACTTCCAATCAATCCGAGTGCGTACGGCTTCAGTGGCATCCCGGTCGGAGAGACCGTCGGCAAACTGCATGATTGTTACGAGAGCAAGCCGCCACGGCACCGCAGCAGGTTGTCCTCTTACCGGGAAGAGAGGTGCGAACAGCGAATCGTCGAATATAGTCCCGATCTGATCACGAAGGGTTAGGTAGTGTTTCCGGCAGGGACAGCAGCTTTGGCGACACACAAGGTGGCATCTGGGGTAGGACCCAAAGCTATCGATTGAAGCATATCGGCTATGGCAGACACCCGCCAGAGCGTGGGGCGGTGCATTCACACTTACCCCGTGCCGAAGGAACTCGCCAACGGTATCCATAGGGTGAGTGCATCACCCGATGTGACGAAGACCCTCGACGATATTCGTGCGGGAAGCGTTGTAGGAAGGTATCAGGGCGCTCATCAACCCGACGAAGGCCGCCACGACCAGCGCAAGGACCACAATCGGAAATGTCACTTTCATCGAGGCGGGCACTCCCACGGCCGTAGATTTGCCCACCAGGTGCATGAGCACGGTCGCGAACGAAACCCCAAGCAGCCCGCCGATCACAGCCAAGGTTACGGACTCGCCCAGGCACAGGGACAGAATGCGACGACGGGTGAAGCCGAGTGTCCGCAGCACGGCAACTTCGCGGGTGCGTTCCCGGATGGACATGGCCATGGTGTT
>Ga0137419_10000961_pt1 | contig 11716 bp, 11 predicted proteins | sample CZODoug3_1_2_16f_FD_108279 | JGI IMG/M metagenome (GOLD analysis project Ga0137419, IMG submission 108279) | Vadose zone soil fungal communities from Angelo Coast Range Reserve, California, USA - CZODoug3_1_2_16fungal (Illumina Assembly) | ecosystem: Environmental > Terrestrial > Soil > Vadose... | reverse complement strand
CCCCTTCGGTCTCCACTGATGCGCGCCCGCCGGGCTCTTCGTCAGCTCCCAGTCGTAGCTGAACAGGTTCTTGAAGTAGTCGTTGCTCCATTTCGTGGGCGTGGTGGTCCACGTGACTTCCAGGCCGCTGGTGATCGTGTCACCGCCTTTGCCCGTGCCGAACGTGCTCCTCCAGCCGAGGCCCTGCTCCTCGATGCCGCAACCCTCGGGCTCAGGCCCCATATACGACTCAAGGCCGGCGCCGTGGGTCTTGCCAAAGGTGTGACCGCCCGCGATGAGCGCCACCGTCTCTTCGTCGTTCATGGCCATGCGCGCGAACGTCTCGCGGATATCCCGGGCCGCCGCGATCGGATCTGGATTGCCGTTCGGGCCTTGCGGGTTGACGTAGATCAGCCCCATCTGAACGGCGCCGAGCGGATTCTCGAGATTCCGGTCGCCGGAGTAACGCTTGTCACCCAGCCACTTGTCCTCAGAGCCCCAGTAGACCTCGTCCGGTTCCCAGACGTCCGGACGCCCGCCGGCGAACCCGAAGGTCTTGAACCCCATCGACTCCAGCGCCACGTTGCCCGCGAGGATCATGAGGTCGGCCCACGAGATCTTCCGGCCATACTTCTGCTTGATCGGCCACAGCAGCCGGCGCGCCTTGTCGAGGTTCCCGTTGTCGGGCCAGCTGTTGAGGGGCGCGAACCGCTGCTGGCCGGCTCCGGCGCCGCCGCGGCCGTCGCGGATCCGGTACGTGCCGGCGCTGTGCCAGGCCATGCGAATCAACAGGGGCCCGTAGTGGCCGAAGTCCGCCGGCCACCAGTCCTGCGAATCGGTCATCAGCGCCACGAGATCCTTCTTCACCGCCGCCAGGTCCAGGCTCTTGAACTCCTTGGCGTACTTGAAGTCCTTGCCCATGGGATCGGGCTGCTGCAGCATCTTCAGGTTCAGCTGATTGGGCCACCAGTCGCGGTTCGACCTGGCGCCGTCAGCCGTGTGCGTGAACGGGCACTTTGCTTCGGTTGACATCTGTTCTCTCCTTTGGTCAGTGGGTCGCCGACATCCCCTGCGTGCCGACGCGGGCCGGCTTCCGGTATCTCGCCACGGGCCTCAGTTGCTCTTCAGGCGGGAGCCTGGCGCCGTCAGGCCTTCACCCCCTCCCCGCCAGCGGGCTCGACATCCGCCGCTGATACACCGCCTGGCGCTCGCTGCTGATGCCCGCTCTGCGCAGCGTGTCCTCCGGGGTGGTGATGGGCTCATGCGGGGCCGGCGAGAGGGTCGACTCCAGCGCTGGGGCTATCCAGCCCACCACAGCGAGAAACTTCTCGCGGCAGTCAGGGCAAAAATCGGGCACACGGTAGGGCGGAGTCGGATCAGGCATCATCTCACACCGTCCTTTTGCCCTGGCGGGGACCGCCTTTGGCGTCGAAGATCCTAAACCGATGCGACCAAGCTTGAGCCGCACCACGTTGGCATCGGCCACAGCGACTCCTTTAGTTGTGAGACACCCCTACTGCCGTCGTGCACATCGGTCTTTGCGAAGCCTTCGCGCCGGGCGCTGGGACCTCGAGGTCCGTCGAGCGGCACAGACCTGACACATCCCATGGACCGTCAAGGTGTGCGTCGTGACGACGTAGCCTCGCTTCGCGAGGGAACTCAGATCGACCGGTCGAGCTTGGCGCAGGAACAGGTCGACCACTCGACCGCATCGCTCGCAGATGAAATGATCGTGCTGGCTGGTCTCGGGATCGAATCGGGCTCCCTGTGCGTCCAGAAGGAGGGTGCGGATCTTACCCTCGTCGACGAGACTGTGAAGGTTGCGATAAACGGTAGCGAGACTGATCCGAGGCAGCCTTTTGTGAACCCGCTGGTAGATCTCATGGGCGAACGGGTGAGTGTGATCGCCCTGGAGAGCTTTGATCACCTGCTGCAACTGGCGTGTCGTACGTTTGCGGGCGGCCCGCCGCATCGCCTAACCTCGAAATCCTGGCTACCGGGCGGATCGGATCGAACCGTCAGTGGGAGGGGTTATCAAATCGACGGTTTCCTGTCAAGCAATTCCCCAGGCGACCCAGTGAGCTCAGGTGGCGTCGAAAGGGAGGAACTCGGGCCGCTGGTCGGCACAGGGCAACCCGCCCTCTCTCCGTTCGATGGCTTGAGGAGCTGTCCATCCGTCTCCTCCGTCAACGCTCGCTCGCCTGCCGGGTGTCATCGATGAATCCGGGCGTCTCGCCGAGATCGGGGACGTTATCATTCGACCAGGCGAGCGCTGCTTCGATCAACGGAGTCCATCTCGCGTCCAGTGCCGCTTGCGCCCAGCGCGCAGTCATCGCCTTCGACACGATCACGCCATACTGAAGCGTGTAGCGCATCCGGCACATCGTCAGCACGCCGTACGAACGATAGAACGGATTGTCGAGCCACCGGCGACACCTGGGCGTTGGCATCCACCAACTATGCAGGAGACTGACGAAGGCGTGGCGCAGGTCGTTAGCATCGACCCGGGTCGATGAGCGTGCGTGGATCGGGGCCGGCAAGCGCCACTCCGTGCTCACGGACGACATCTCGGTGAATCACCCAGCCGCGGTCGTGCTCCTCGGCGATAAGTTGAGAATCTTGTCCACGTAGGTAGCGGCGCGCCGCTGCAAATCAGCAAGGTTCGCTCCATAGGCCATCAGACCCCCGGCATCGGCACCCTCCCTCCATGGATACACTGCCGGCAGGTGGTTCTTTGCCGCCAGGTCCACGAGGCGTCTGCGCTCACCGAAGAGCATGGAGCTTGTCAGCACAGTCAGGGCACCCGGGCGCGCCCTGGCCATGTCCGAGAAGGCCCTGTCGAAATCGGCGGGGCCTCGCGCCTCAACGAATTGAAGCCGCACTCCCAGCGCCCGCCCCGCGACGTCTGCTTCCTTGAGCATGTCCTTTTCCGTGCGTTCGCCCTGCCCACCTGGGTGCCAGAGGACTGCGACCCGACTGACCCCCGGAACGGCCTGCGTGAGCTGTTCCAGACACTTGCCGACTAGCTCCGGGGCGAGGACGGACAACCCCGTGACATTGCCGCCCGGGCGCGCCAGGCTGGTGACGAACCCACTCTGAACCGGATCGGCAACAGCAGCGAAGACAATGGGGAGGGTCCTGGTCGCTTGCTTGGCGGCCATGGTGGCGGCTGCGCTTGCGGCCACGATGACATCAACCTTGAGCGTAATCAGTTCGGCCGCAAGAGCGGGGAGCCGGTCGAGCTTCCCCTCGGCATCCCGGTATTCAATCACGACGTTGCGGCCCTCGACGTAACCGAGGTCACGCAGTCCTTGACGGAAGGCCTCTCGCAGGTGGGGATTAGCGGCCAGGTTGGTCGCCAGCCAGCCTATTCGAGGGACCTTGGCCGCCTGCTGGGCCTCGGCGGCGAGCGGCGCGGACAGCGTCCCGAGGGTGAGCCCGCAGAGGAACGTGCGCCGGTTCAGCATTGAATGAGGTGATCGGCACGCAAGAGCAGTGACCGAGGAATCATCAGCACTGTTGATTCTGTCGTAACCGAGCGCGCACGGCCCGGACATAGCGCACCCAAAGGGGGATAAGGGCGCCCTGGATCGCGAGGACGACGACGAGGAACACGACCAATCCAGTCGCGCGCCCAACTGTTCGCTCCAAGTGCGCCATCCACGGGAAGAGCACGGTGTCCATGAATGGGATCCCCCATCGGAAGAATGCATAGAGACCGAATCCAGTTCCGATCGCGAGCCACAAGCCTACAAAAGTCAACACACGCTTGCGCTGATTCCTCATCGCCGTTTGCATTTTATGCAGCGAGCGACGCACGCACGCCGAGCCTGAGGCCGTAGAGAAATGTCCGCCGATTGATCACTGAATGATCTCGTCTGCCCTGATCAGTAGTGACTGGGGGATCGTCAGGCCGAGCGCCTTCGCTGTCTTGAGGTTGATGACCAGCTCGAACTTGGTGGGCTGCTCGATAGGCAGGTCAGCAGGCTTGGCGCCCTTGAGGATCTTGTCGACGAAGGTCGCGGCCCGTCTGAACAAGTCCACGTAGTCTGGCCCATAGGCCAGCAGCCCCCCCTCCTGGACGAATTCGCGGTACGGGAACACTCCAGGGAGGCGATTCTTGGCCACGAACTGCACGATCGGCGCCCGATACGCCAATAGGAAGCGGTCGGGGCTGACGAGAACCCCCTCGGGGCGCGACGCCTTGATCGCGGCGAGGGCACGATCCAGGTCATCGGGGCCCCGCACCTCGACCCGCTGGAGCTTCACCCCGAAGGGCTCGGCCCCAAGCTGTACGCCTTTCCAGGTGATCGCCCCGAAGGGATTGTCGGGATTCAGCAGGACGGCGACGCGGGACAGCTTCGGGACCATCTGCTTCAGGAGTTCGAGCCGCTTCCCTTCAAACTCCGCCCCGGGCCCGGCATGCCCCGTGACGTTGCCGCCCGGCTTCGCGAGGCTCGTCACCAGCCCGGTTTCCAGAGGATCCCCAGCCGACGCCATCACAATCGGGATTGACTGGGTCGCATGCTTGGCCGCCAGAGCGCCGGGCGTTCCGGCCGTGAGAATGACGTCTGGCTTGAGACCGACAAGCTCTTTTGCGAGGACCGCAAACCGATCCCGCCGTCCCTCAGCCCACGTGTATTTGATGATCAGATTCCGCCCCTCGACGTAGCCGAGTTGACGGAGGCCCTCACGAAACCCGTTGACGAGGTTGGACTCAAGGGATGGCGAAGAGTTGCCCAGATATCCAATCGTCACGGGTTTTCCTACTGGCTGCGCCTCGGTTGCGAGCGGTGCGGAGAGCGTCCCAAGAGTGAGCCCGCAGAGGAAGGTGCGCCGGTTCATCACTGATCGACCACCTCATCCGATCGCAGTGACGGTGGAATCGTGAACCCCATTGCGTTGGCGGTCTTGAGGTTGAGCTAACGCACGGGCGCCAGCGTGAGCGCACCGGGTCGGCCGCGTTCGTCCAGCGGTACGGAGCCCGCAGCATCGAGGATCTCGACCGTAAGGAGACCGTCGGCAGCGATCCGAAGGACGCCGAAGTTGAAGAAGCTCGGGCGGACCGGATCCGGCCGACGGCCGGACGCGAATAACTCGATCGGACCGAATGTTCGCGACAGGAGGCCCGGGGCGCCCGAAGCGGCATTTGCGGGCCCACTGATGAATTCGTGGAACACAAGCCCGGCGAGTTCGCCTGGAGGCTCGTAGCGGACCAGCCGACTGAAATGGACGTCGGTCGCAAGCCAGATCACATTCTTTATGCCTGCGGCCTTCATCGCGGCCAGGATCATGCGCAACTCGGATTCGAACCCCAGCGGATTCCCATGATTGCCGTCCCGGTCGGTGCTCAGCCGAGCGCCCGCCGCCCAACCGTCGCGAACCGTGTAGAGCGGGGTCATTGGCCCTTCGGGACTAAACAGCAGATAGCTCCCAGTCACGGATGAGAGCGGGTCGTCGGTGGAGATGATCTTCCAGACGACACCCCGCGCCTCAGCATCGCGGAGCCCTTTGACGAGCCATTCTCGTTGCGCCGCGCCGAGTATCGTTTTCGCCTTGCCCTCAAGCCGGCGGCGCGCGCCGTTGGGTAGACGTACGTCGAGCACCTTCCCCGCACCGTCGGGTGCTATGTTGTCATCGCGATAGGACCGATCGTCGAGCACAAAGATCTCCGCGAGCCTGCCGAAGCGTGTACTCCGATAGATGCGACCCTCGGCGTCGGGCCGGATCGGCGTGTATTCAAAGAAACTCGTCCGGGCGGGGCCGGTCAGCGCTGACATCGGTCGAGAGTCCGAGGTCCCCCGGAGGGCGCCAATGTGCTCTTCGCCAGGCGACCAATCATTGATGACCTCGTGGTCGTCCCACTGATACAGATGAGGCGTCTGGGCGCGGAAGCGACGATAGGGATCATCCTCGAAGTTGTACTTCCATTTGGCACGATAGGCGATGAGGATCTCGTCCGGGCTCTTCCACCGAGGGTCCGTTGCCGGGATGAGCTGGTGCGCGGCCGTTTCGGGATCTGGGCTCAGCAGGTTGCGTGGGTGATCGGGAAGCGTGGTAACGGGTGGACAGGCGTAGTCGGCATAGATGGAATCGCCGTTGGCGATGGCGAGGTCGGGCGCCAACCGTGCCATCTGAGTGAAGAGCGCGTAGCCACGCTCTGGATCACGACAATAGAACTGACCGCCAATGTCGCCCCACCATACGAGCGTGAGTGGCCGCGCCATGTCGTCGGCAGGCGCTGTCTTGAACAGGCCTGTCTCGGATACAACTTCACCGCCGTCGCCCGGCATGATGAAGCGAACCCAGTAGACGTATCGCGTATCGGGCGTGAGGCCTTCGAGGACGATCTTGCCGGTAAAATCGCTGGCGGCACCCACGATAGGCCCGGGCTGGCGGAGTGGCGGCCAACTCGCTGATGTCACCGGCGTGTAGTCAACGGCCATACGCGCGCCGCGGCTGGCACGGGCCCAGATCACCGCGGACGTGGCCGTCACATCCCCGCTCGCGATGCCGTGGGTGATGCGAAGCACGTCCGCGGCCCGGGCTGGCGCCGGGATGTATGCTGCGATCAGCGCGACGACGATGGCGGCGACGACTGATGCGTCAAGCCGTCTGCGTCTTCTCCCAGGCGGAGCGGCAACCGGTTCGGCTCTCAACGTTCGGGAGAGATCTTCTCGCATCATAGGATTGGCCTCGTCGTGCGCCACGGCCGCGAGCGGCAGGGACAGCGTCCCGAGGGCGAGCCCGCAGAGGAACGTGCATCGGTTCATTCGGTGACCTGATCCGCTCGCAGCAACAGAGACTGTGGGATCGTCAGCCCCAAGGTTCTCGCGGTCTTCAGATTAATGATCAGTTCGAACTTGGTCGGCTGCTCGACGGGAAGGTCGGCAGGTTTCGCGCCCTTGAGGATTTTGTCCACGTAGACAGCGGCACGCCGAAAATGCTCGGGGAGGCTAACCCCATAGGACATGAGGCCATGGGCGTCCATAAACCGCCTCTCTGCATACATCGTTGGCAGCCGCTGCGCGAGCGTGACGTCTGCGATCCGTTTGCGATGCGTGAGAGTCACGGAATTGGGTTCCACCAGGAGAGCATCGGGGCGTTCGCGGGCGAGTTCCGCGAAGGCCCTCTCGAACTCCGCTGCCGCGCGCACCTCGAGGGACAGCACCTGCCTCACCCCTAAAGCCTTCGCTTCGACCTGAACCTCCCGCAGATAGGCGGACGAGTACGGCTCCGTCGGATCCGTGAGGTAGGCCACGCGGGAGAGCCGCGGCACTGCCTCTTGGAGCAGCTGCAGGCGTTTGCCAATCAAGTCCAAACCTTGCGGCGACACCCCGGTGATGTTCGCCCCCGGTCGGGCGAGGCTGGCCACCAGCCCCGACTCAACAGTATTGCCACACATGCAAACGATCGGGATCGTGCTAGTGGTTTGCTTGGCGGCGAGGGCTACCGCGTTCGTCGCAACTACGATCACGTCCACTCGAAGCCGAACCAACTCGGCCACGAGGTCGCGGTAGCGTTCGACCTTCCCCTCTCCCGATCGGCGCTCGATGACGATGTTCTGGCCTTCGACATACCCTCTTTCGCGCAACCCCTGCACGAAAGCTTTGGCATGTGGATGGACAGGATCCGGGCCCATCATCACCGAGACAGGAGAGGTAGTGAGTATAAGACCAACTCGATACACCTTCCTTGCCTGCTGCGCTTCGGCGGTGAGCGGCGCGGAGATGATGCCGACGACGAGGAGGGTGATGAGCACCGGGTAACGCCGACACTTCATGCCGGGCCTCCAGCGAGCCGGGCCGGTGTGCTGCCAGGAAAGCAGGCCAACGGTAGCCGGTCAGAGCGAAGTGGTCAACCGACTTGGGCGGAAAGACTTACCTTCGTGAGCTTCCTCGAGTGGTCGTTCTGATCAAGCACCGCATCGCGCCTTGGCGACGCGCCCATCGCAACGAAAGACGCCCGTTGGGTTAAAAACCCAAGGGGCTACGGCATGAACCGTAGCCCCTTGAATTATTTGGTTGCGGGGGCTGGATTTGAACCAGCGACCTTTGGGTTATGAGCCTACAGTGTGTCGCGACGAGACCCAACGCCACCCAACGAAAACAGTCGGTTATTGCGCCGCCGGGGGCCCTAGCGTTGGGCCGCGTTGGGGTTCGTTGGGCCTCGTTCACGGCCCAAACACGGACCAAATCGGTCGCTGCGCGCGTTCGGCCGTAGGCGAGACCTCTCGCAAGGCCCCGAGTTCGGGCCGTGTTGGGCCCGTTCGGCGCCGTTCACGGCCAAAACACGGACCAAAGCGTTGATGACCGCTCGCCGGTTCATCATTCGATGAGCTGATCCGCCCGTATGAGCAATGACTGCGGGATCGTGAGCCCCAGCGCCTTCGCGGTCTTGAGATTGATGACCAGCTCGAATTTGGTGGGTTGCTCGACGGGGAGATCGCCAGGCTTCGCACCCTTGAGGATCTTGTCGACGTAGGTCGCGGCGCGCTGCCACAGTTCCATGAAGCTCGGCCCATACGAAACAAGCCCTCCAGCCTCCACAAATTCCCTAAAGAAGAACATCGTCGGCAGCCGCTTTCTTGCCGCGAGGTCGGCGATGCGTCTTCTCTCACTCGAGAACATCGCGCTGGGTAAGAGGATGAGACCTTCGACCCGTTCTCGCGACATCGCGGCGAACGCCCGGTCGAGATCATTGGGTCCTTGGGCTTGTAGGCGTTGAAGCTGCACTCCCGAGGCTCGAGCCGCAGCCTCCGTTTCCGCCAACATGCTGTTGAGCGTCGCTTCGCTCGGGTTACCGGGATGTAAGAGGACTCCCACGCGCGTCATCCCAGGGACCGTTTCCTTGAGCAGCTCCAGGCGTTTCCCCCCTAACTCAGACGCCATGAAGGTCAATCCCGTGATGTTTCCGCCCGGCCGAGCGAGGGTGGCCACAAGCCCGCTTCCAATCGGATCAGCAATAGGGCTAAAGACAATGGGGATCGTTATGGTCGCTCGCTTTGCAGCTAAAGCCGCGGGCGTTGCCTCCGCGAAGAGGAGGTCAACCCTGAGGCGGACTAGTTCAGCCGCGAGGGTGGGGAGACGCGACTGGCTCCCTTCGGCGAATCGCCACTCAATCGTGATGGTTCGGCCTTCGACATAACCGTGCTCGCGCAGCCCCTGCAGCAATGCGGTGCGTAGGGTTGCATAAGTTGGATCGGCCCGGGAAAGCGACGATAGGTAACCGACCCTAGATACCTTTGTTGTCTGCTGCCCCTCGGCGGCGAGCGGCGCGGCGAGGATGGGGGAAGCCACAGCAATGAGGAAGGCACGGCGGTTCACTGGATCACCTCATCCGCCCGCCCGAGCAGCGACGGCGGGATCGTGATCCCGAGCGCCTTGGCGGTCTTGAGGTTGATGACAAACTGGGGCCGGTCGAGCTGCTCGACCGGCAAATTTCCGGGGTCGGCGCCCAGCAGAATGCGCTGGACGTGCTTGGCCGAGAGTCGGCCGAGTGCGTAGTAGCTCTCACCATAGCTGGCAAGCGCCCCCTTGGCGACGCTCCCTTTGTACGGGAGCATCGTCGGCAGCCTCTTCGCCCTCGCGGTGTCGATGATCAGCTCCTCCTGGCTGTTCACCATCGCGTCCGCCACGAAGAGGAACGCATCCGCTTCCCCGGGCCGGAGCGCGCGCAGACTCGCCCGCAGCTCCTCGACCGAGGCGACTGGCCGCTCGACGAGCTCCACCTTGAGCTGGCGGGCTGCATCGCGCGCGATCGTCACGGACTGCCGAGCCGCGGGGTTGTCAGGGCTGTAGAACGTCACGACCCGACGGAGCCCCGGAACCATCTCCTGCAAAAGCTGGAGACGCTTCCCTGTGAGGGCCGTGAACTGGCCGTGGATGCCCGTGAGTCGCCCGCCCGGCTTGCGGAAGCTCTCGATAAGGCCGACGGCCACCGGATCGGTCCCGACGTAGAACACAATCGGGACACTCTTCGTCGCCCGCTTGGCGGCGCGAGTGACCGAGGTGCCGATCGCGTAGATCAGGTCAACCTTCTGCTCTTCAAGACTCCTCGCCGCCGCCTCCACCGACTTGAGATCGCCTTTGGCATCGCGCACGTGGAGGACGAACTGCTTCCCCTCCTCGAGTCCCAACTCCCTGAGACCGTCACGCAACCCGTCGATGGCTGCGTAGTACGGGCCTCCTTGGAGGATGACTCCTATGCGATAGACGCGGGCCTGTTGCGCCCCGGCGGCGAGCGGCCCAGACGACATCCCAAGCGTAAGCCCGCAGAGGAATGTGCGGCGGTTCATCATTCGATGAGCTGATCCGCTCGCAGCAGCACAGATTGTGGGATCGTGAGGCCCAGGGCCTTCGCTGTCTTCATGTTGATGACCAGCTCGAATTGGGTGGGTTGCTCCACCGGAAGGTCGGCGGGCCTGGTGCGTTTGAGGATCCGTACTACGCACCTATTCGACGGTCGCGCTCGCTTGGTGAAGTCCGCCGCTTTCACCACGGGCTGCTCACCTCGTCCATAGATGGATCAATGCCGTTGCCCATCGGCCCCAGCGCGAATATACCCTCCGCCTCCAAACTCAGTGTGCTGTGGTTTCAAGTCTGGCGAGAAGCGAGGACGAGCTCAGCTTTCTGGAGTCCTCGCTGCTGCCACTCACGACACGCGCTTCAGCTCGTCGCGCCTGATCGGCAGCTTGCGGATGCGCTTGCCCGTCAGGGCGAAGATCGCGTTGCAGACCGCCGGCGCGATCGGCGGCACGCCGGGCTCACCCGCGCCGCCTGGCGCCTCGCCGCTCTCGAGGATGTGAACCTCGACCAGCGGCATCGCGCTCATGCGCAACATCGGGTAGTCGTCGAAGTTTGACTGCGTCACACGGCCGTTCTCGATCGTGATCTCCCCGTAGAGCGCCGCCGTGAGGCCGTACACGATGCCGCCTTCCATCTGCGCCTTGACCTGAGGGGGGTTGACGGCGAACCCGGTGTCGATCGCGCAGACGACTCGATGGACGCGGACGGTGCCGTCGGCAGCCACCGAGACCTCGGCCACCTGGGCCGAATAGCTTCCGTACGAAAAGCCGACGGCGATGCCTCGCGCGTGGCTCGGCGCCAGCGGTGTCCCCCACCCTGCCTTCGTCGCCGCCAGCTCGAGCACGCCCTTGTGGCGCGGCGCCTTTCCGAGGAGCGCGCGGCGATACTCGTAGGGGTCCTTTCCAGCGGCGTGGGCCAGCTCGTCGATGAAGCTCTCGGTGACGAACGTGTTCTGTGAGGCGCCCACCGATCGCCAGAAGCCGATGGGGATGCCGAGGTCCTTTTCCGTCCACTCAACCCGGATGTTCGGGATCGCGTAGGGGATGTCGGCGGCGCCTTCGATGGACGACGGATCGGGGGTCCCCCGCTTCGTGAGGCCCTTCACGATGAAGATCCCGGGCCCCGCGATCCGGTGCATCCACGCCGCCGGCATCCCGCGCTCGTCGAGGACAGCGTGAAAGACGTTGTACGTGGCCGGCCGATAGAAGTCGTGCTGGACGTCGTCCTCCCGCGACCAGATCACCTTGACGGGCGCGCCGACGGCCTTCGAGGTCTCCACGGCGTCGGTCACGAAGTCGAGCTCGTGGCGGCGGCCGAACCCACCGCCGAGAAAGGTCGTGACGATCTCGACCTTCTCGAGGGGAAGGCTGGTGAGCCGGGCCGCGACCTGCTGGCTGCCGCTGGGGCTCTGGGTCGGGGCCCATACCGTG
>Ga0137419_10000959_pt1 | contig 11723 bp, 16 predicted proteins | sample CZODoug3_1_2_16f_FD_108279 | JGI IMG/M metagenome (GOLD analysis project Ga0137419, IMG submission 108279) | Vadose zone soil fungal communities from Angelo Coast Range Reserve, California, USA - CZODoug3_1_2_16fungal (Illumina Assembly) | ecosystem: Environmental > Terrestrial > Soil > Vadose... | reverse complement strand
CCGGACCTCCTCTCCACCTTCAACGGCTGGAGCGGCTGTGATTCCGTCTCGGGAACGACCTGTTCCGTGACCATCCGCACGGCAACGACGGTCACCGCCAGCTTCCTGCCTTAGCGTCGCAGCGGGAACATCCAGGCATTCCTGGGACGCGTTTCATGGACTGCGACCCTGGGCGTTCAGTGGTGTCGCCAAGATCCGGGGACACCATATGGTGTCCCCGAATCCGATTTCTGTCATCGCCGCAGCCGAGGACCAGCGTTCGCAGATCACCCATTCGGTAAAGCTTCAGCCAGCCCCCGCAAATTGGTGATCAGCGCGGGCATCCGCGACGACAGCGCCGAGAAGGACCCCGAGGGTGAGAGTGCCGCCCATGAAGTAGGCGGTCAGCGCACCATCCGGCCCACCCGCTCTCCGGTGGCGAGCTGCGTCCAGCGCAAGCCGGTCTCTGTTTTGAACGAGGTTCAATTTCGTCTTGACACGAGCGGCCTTTCCGGGCATATTTGAACGGCGTTCAAAATAGTGGAACTCGAGGAATGAGATGCGACAACGAGGTCGCAAGGGAACCAAAGGCGAAGCTACTCGGCAGCATGTGCTCGACATTGCGCTCGACTTATTCCGACGTCGTGGATTCGAGCGCACTACCATGCGTGACATCGCCGGTGCAGCGGAGCTGTCCCTGGGCGCCGCATACCATTACTTCCCCTCGAAGGAGGCTCTGGTGATGGCCTACTACGAGTGGATGCAGGCCGAGCATGAACGACGTGCAACAGCTGCTTGCTCGGATCTCACGGACTTGAAGGTCAAGCTCCTGGCAGTCTTCCACACCAAGCTCGAGCTCTTGCGGCGGGATCGGAAGGTCCTCGCGGCGTTATTCCGAAACCTGGGCGATCCGTCGCACTCGCTTTCCGTGTTTGGCCGGCAGACCGCAGCAGTCCGAGGCCGAAGCATCGCCCAGTTCGAGGCGGTATTCGAGGACCCGGACATGCCCCAAGACCTGCAGAAGCTCCTCGGGCGTGCCGTGTGGCTGGCTCACCTGGGAGTTTTCCTGTTCTTCATTCATGATCGCTCGGAGGGAGAATTTCGCACCACCAAGCTCATCGCTGCATTGGTGGATTTCGTCGGATGGGCAGCGCCGCTCTTGCGTTATCGCATCGCGGCACCGGTGCGGCGCAGACTGATGGCGCTAGTGGCGGATCTGGGCTTCGCGCCGGGAGTACCGCCATGAAAAGCCTTCTCGTCCTCGCGGGTCTTGGCCAGCTCACGCTTGCCTTGGGTAGTTTGGCGCTGCCCGGGGTCCTACGCTGGAAGGACGATACTGCGAAGCTCCGTCCGCTCACCCGACAGGTGTTTTGGACCTATGCAGCGTACATCTGGGTGACCAACGTCTGCTTCGGTCTGCTCTCGACTTTTGCCTCCGGGAGGCTGCTCGACAACTCCTTGCTCGCCCGAGCAGTGAATGGATACATCACTGCTTACTGGGGAGCGCGGTTACTCGTGCAGTTTTTGTACTTCGATCGTTCGGAGGCGCCTGCGGGAGTCATCTACAAGCTTGCCGAGGTGGCGCTTGCGACGCTCTTCGTCTTTTTGACCCTCGTCTACGGCTACCTGTTCGTGACAGGCGGGTAGAGGAGACGCGATGTCTGCCTATGTCCCGAGCAGTGCACAAGTCATGGTGGTCCTTGGCGCATTGCTCGCGTCTGTGCTGATCGCCGGGTTTGCTCTGGGGCGCTTGCGGCCTGTACGAGCGGCACGCGCCATGGCTTGGCTCCTTCTCCTCGGTGGAACCGTTGGCCTCGAACGTCTCAGCGCACGCGAGGCACCCGGCTTCCGGATGCTCGCCTTGATCAGCTTCGCTTTGCTGGCGATGAAAGCGATCGTCCTCGTCGAAGATCAAGCCCGCGGCTCGGCACCGCTGCCGTTCGCAAGGTGGCTTGAATTCGCGTGCGGCTGGCCGGGGATGCAACCGCACCTCTTCGCTGCGCCGCGCTCAGCAGATCTTCCCGGGGCCTCGACTCTCCTGGTGCGAGGTGCGGCCCATTTCGCGATCGGGGTCGCGTTGTTGGGTGTCGCGAGGCTCTCCTGGGTGACCTTGCACTCCCGGCTACTGGCGACGATCTTCTTCCTTCCGGGTCTGAGCTTCTTCCTGCATTTTGGCTTGTGCAACATGCTCGCCGGAGGTTGGAGGTTGCGCGGAGTGAGTTGCGAGGCCCTTTTTCGGACGCCTTTGCGGTCCCAGAGCCTGGGGGAGTTTTGGTCCCGTCGTTGGAACCTTGCCTTCTCAGAGATGACTGCGATCGCAGTGTATCGACCGCTCTCCACCCCCCTGGGTCGAGGCCCAGCACTCTTCGGAGCCTTTTTGTGCTCCGGCCTCCTGCATGAAATGGCGATCAGCGTCCCCGTTCGGGCAGGCTTCGGCCTTCCGCTTCTCTACTTCACGATTCACGGCGGATTGGTGCTCTTCGAACGTAAGCTTTCAAAGCGCGGACGACCCATTCGTGGCTGGCCTGGACGGGTTTGGGCGACCCTGTCCCTGGTGGTCCCCTTGCCGTTGCTCTTTCATCGGCCCTTTCTCGCGGGGGTCGTTTGGCCGCTCATCGGAATTCCGAGGTGATCGATGCTTGCTCGCGCGCAACACCTTGTTCTCTACGATGGCGTCTGTGGCCTCTGCAATCGTCTGAACCAGTTCATCCTCAAGAGAGACAGGCTGGATCGATTTCGTTTCGCAGCGCTCCAGAGCTCGATCGCAGGAGATCTCCTTCGGCGGTACCAATGCAATCCGAACGACCTCGACACAGTCTACGTGGTGGCCGACTACGGTCAGCCAACCGAACGAGTGCTCTGGAAAGCTCGCGCGGTTGTCTTCGTACTGAGGGCGCTCGGAGGACTCTGGGGCTGTGCGCGGATTCTCGACTTCCTCCCGACGGCCGTCCTGGACGTGCTGTACACATTCGTCGCAAGGCACCGGTACCGCTGGTTCGGCCGATCCGAGCAATGCACGTTGCGCGATCTGCGCCATCGGTCGAAGCTCATCGACCCCGGATGAGCCTGTCCCACGGAGTCGGCATTCGCACCCGCGTCCGAATGGTTCACGGAGCCGGAAGGGACAGTCGTTGGTGCGGGCGTGCGAGGCCCAGCCACCACGCAGCGAGCACGACGCCGCGATGTTGGAGGGCTGGCGATCCAGCGCGAGAGTCCCATTTCGGTGGTGACCGCATTCGTGTCGTATTCTCCCCACGTGAGCCGTGCGGCGAAGATCGCCCTTGCTGCGTTGGGCGAGACCTCGAGGTTGCTACGGCGCATCTGCGCGCGCTTGGGCGCGGTCACCCGGCCGGTCCGGCTCCGGCGCCAGCATCAGCACCGGCTCCGAGCAGCTGCGTGAGCAGAGCCAATGCAGGAGCGCCGGCAGTTCCGACGTCGCGGCCATGGTCGAGATCCAAATGATCTCGGTGGTGACGTACGCGTCGGACCGGGTCGCGTGCCCCAGCAATCTCGATCCGAGGAGCTGATCGGGTTCATCGGCGGCTCCCAAGCGCTCGCGCAGCTCGCGCCGGACGTGGAGAGCCTCCTCTGGTGTGTCGAAAGCGAATGTGGCCAGGGAGAGCTTTGCGACCTCATCGTCGAGGGGTTCGGTCGCGCGGCGCTCGTCGATCGCAGCTCGCGCACGCTGCACCAATTCGTTCCTGAACGCGACCGGCGAGGATTCTCGCCGGCGGCGCAGGTTGGCCCACAGCCCCAGCCGGCGAAGCGACTTGGTCATAGAGGCAGTGATCGCGCCCGAGGCGATCCGGTACGTATGCCGCGCCCGGCGCTCGTTGGCGGTCACCTCTCCAATCCAGGGCGGCCGAATCCCCAGCCCTGCAGCGGCCGCGAAGTAGTCGGAGAGATCGTCCTCCACGCCTCGTGCTTCCGCAACGCCGCGCGCAGTGCATTGGACCGCAACGAGCGCACTCGATTCTCCCGCAATTTGCTTGAGCGTTCCACCTCGCTCCAACGCCATCCGATCCATTTGAGCCATGCGCGCGGATCGCTCTTTCCTGGCGTGCTCATACGTCGTCACAAGAGTCTCTTCATCGACTGGGCGCCGGAGCGCACCGTCGTTGACGGCGACTTTCGGGTTGTCCAATCCAACACCCAGGAAAAGGACGCGACCGAGGGATGTTGCATCGGCACCCGCTACGGCTCTATGGATCGCCTGCTTCGCTTCCACCGCGGTCGCCGGGTCCTCGAACACGGCGATCGAGGTCACCTGCGGTGGTGGGACAGAGGTTTCAGCACCGGGCGACGGGTGCCAGCTGGCCGGACACGCTAGGGGTGCCAGCGGCGTCCAGTGGACCGTCGCCTTCTCGGGAGACCTTGCGCGGCTGCCTCCTACGACGAGGGCGACGATCGCCACGGTCCCCGCGAGCAGGCTGCCCAGATAGGCGATGAGCCACAGAAAGATCGACGCGAACCCGGGGGCCGCGATGCACGATGATTCCAGCAGTACGCCGCGCGCGAGCATCATCTTCGTGGCAAATGGAAGGGCGCCGTGGCCCTTTTCGTGAAGCATGCGGAAGAAGAGAAATACGCGGCCTTCGGCCGGCGTCTTGCCGACTTCTTGATTGAAGCTGCGCCGCAGCGCCGCAAGCCGGAAACCATGGGGAATCCCCAGCGCCATCAGCAGCGTGACGGCGAGGAGTACGGGGCTGGAGGACGAGATTGCCAGCAAAGCGAGCAGCGCGACACCGACCGTCCGCAGCACCACGTCGAGCCAGGCATTACGCGCAAAGAGGAGCGCGTGCACGATGCGCCCGCCGTCCAGGGGAAGGATGGGTGAAAGGTTGAGGAGATTGATGCCGACCAACGCCCAAAGTGCCACGTTCAAGCGCGGCACGTTTCCCGCGCCCAGGAGCGCCGCCGCGCCAGCCACGACGAGGCCAGGCAACGGCCCGGCGAGCAGGACCATGATCTCCTGGCCCAGGGTTGCATCGATCTTCCTGCCCGCCGCCGCGCCACCGAGAAAAGGGATGAAGAAGATGGTCGTATCCTGATACCCGAAGGCCCTCATCGCGCCGTAATGGCCGAGCTCGTGGAAGAGGACGACACCGGTGACAATGGCTCCGTAAACCACCGCATCCCGCGAAGTGACGAGCGACACCCCGAACAGCGCGAGGGTCACTGCAAAAACCCAGAGGAAGAAGCTTCGCCGCGCCGGCGCCCTGGTCATCTCGTCGTGCCGCTTGTAAGCCGCCACTTCCTCCTCGAGGGGCGGCAAGCTCGCCGGCCTCCTCGCCGCCCGCTGCGCACGGGCACGACGCGAGCGCATGTCCTGCACCCGGCGCGTAGCTGCGATCGTCGCGGCTGCCAAAGCCGCAGCTGCGGTCCAGCTGAACTGAAACGTCCCGTGCTTGGCTGGCACCAAGCGCCCTCTGGCGATCTGCGCGTCGAGCTGGGCTTGCTCCTGGGCTGCGGCTCTTTCGATTGCGCGTTCCGCATCGAGCAGGGCAGGCTGCACGCCGTTGCGTGCAACCGCCTCGCGATGTGCCTTCCATTGCCCTTCGAGGGTGGCCGCATAGGGATCGACCACAACGGTCCCGGGTATGTCCCCGAGACTCACGTGGGAGACCCCGTTCAATGTGAGGACGCAGGGCCCGTGACCGGCGAACGTGTGCAGATTGACCGAGTACAGGTTGAGGGAATCGAGAGCGGTCGCGAACGAAACGGAAGCGTACGCGCCTTCTCGCGGGTGGAATAGCCAGGAGAGATGGAGAGAGTCGTCGCCGAAGGACGTGCGTGGCTCTGCGCAGACCCAGGCCTGGAGCTCGAAGCCGAGCTCGACGAGTTCTGCGATCGGCGCTTGAAGCCCCTCGCGCACGTGCGCAGGCACGGTGTCGGCGGGGACCAGGCGCATTCCGGGCGTCCGCAGCCGCACCCGTAGCAGATTGTGCATGACGAGGCCGAAGCGGAGAACCTGAAGACCGATCAGGAGCCCGGCGCAGGCGAGGAGCAACGTCGTGAATGAGGGCACGCGCCGAAGTTATCGCCGCACACGCTACGGTGCGAGAAAGCTGGCAGCACGCTTGCCCAAGCCGTCCCGTCGAAAGCGAATGTGCGCCTTTTCAAGTCGGAGCTGCGTCCACATTTCCGCCGAACGTGGGGTGTTGAAACCCTATGCAGCGCCACGCGCAGCCTTCGAGTTCAGATTCGGCCGGGCGGGCTGCAGGTGGCAGGATGCGCTCGACGAGGTGGGCGAACTCGTGCGCGAAGGTCCAGCCCTCCTGCGTCACGTCGAGCAGCGTTTCGACCTTCACGCAGGCTATGACCCTCCGCATGCGCCGCCACGCCGCCGAGCGCGTCGTAGCTGCGGTGATCGTCCTCCGCTCGTTCGCCAGGGAGGCGGGCCAGCTCAGGGCGATCCGTGATGCGGACGTCGAGCGGCAGGACGCGATGCGCGGCGATCACACCATCTTCGACTTTGCCAGCAGCGCATGGTTGTGCCCGGAGCGAACCGCCAGGTTTCCTCGCGCCGCGTGCTCGACGACGACCTGCTCGGCGCCGCGCAGCTCGGCGATCAAACCATCATGGAGCGACTCCGCATCGGCGAGCACGTCCCGCGGGATGTCGGTTCCGAATCGGGACCGGCGATCGCGATCGGCGCGCGCGATCAGGCTGCGCAGGGGGCCCAAGGCGTCCTCGACGCGCCCGCCTTCCTTGCGTCCCTTCTCCGCCAACGCTTCGGCGACAGAAGTCCACGCGCTGGCGCGCTGCCCGGCCGCGAGCGGCGCGAGCATTGCCTCCGCGGCAGCGAAGTCCCCGGCGAGGGCAGTGTCGATGGCGTGCTGTGCTTTCCGCTCCCAGCCGATTCGGTCGAAGAGCATCGCCGACGCCGAGTCTAGCACCGCCCGACCGTCGTTCTCTCGGCTCGACTGCACCGATTGGAATACGTGCACGTCGGTCGCGGTCACACTCGCTGCCACATCAAAGCTGGATCCGTCGGATCACGTTGACTGCTCCGTCCGCGGCCGACGCCCGCCGGCGGTGCACTACCTCTTTCGCGGCGCACGCGCGCTGGCAGAACGCCCGCGGGTCGGGCGTATTTAGCGCCATGATCAGGGACGCCGTCTCCCGCCTCGTCCGCGCCTGGCTGGTTACGGCGATCGTCGACGCGGTGTTCTCGAGCGCGCTCGCCGTCTTCGCCTACCGTTCCACGGTGACCCGGCTCTGGCAGGGGGTCGCGTCGATCCTGCTCGGTCCTGCTGCCTTCGAGGGGGGAGCGCGGACGACGCTCGTCGGGCTGCTGCTGCACTTTGCTGTCGCGTTAGGCTGGTCCGCCGTGTTCCTCGCGCTCTACCTGTCATGGCCGCGGCTCCGTCGCGTGCTAGCATCGCCCCGGGGTGTGCTCGCGGTGGCTGCGCTCTACGGGCCCGCGATCTGGCTCGTGATGTCGGTCGGGGTGATCTCGTTGCTCAGCGGGCGGCCGCCCGCGTTCGTGTTTCGCTGGTGGGTGCAGCTCGTCGGGCACATCCCGTTCGTGGCGGTGCCGATCATCGCGATGATCAGTCGCCCCACCGGGGGGGGCGGCGAGGGACGCCGGCCGCACGCCTGCCGCCGCGAGCGGAGCCTGAATCATCGCCCCTCCACGTTACTGCGAGTTGAGCCGAGCCGCCCTACCAATCGCAACGTCGTTGAGCGGCGGGTGGTCGCTCGGCCGCCTGTTGGCTGGTATTGTTACTCGCTGAGCGAAGGCCGCCTCCGTTCTCGACCCAGCTCACCAATGCATCGAACGACGCCTTGGTCGTCATGCCGGCGCCGCCACAATGCGTGGCGTTTGGAAAGACGTAGTAGCGATAGAAGTCCTGTGTTTTGGAAACACCGCCCATCTTGGCAAACAGGCGCTGCATGTAATTATAATGACCATTGGGCGGAATGATCTGGTCCAGGTTGCCGTAACTCACGATCATCTTGCCACCACTACCCTTGAACTTATGCAGGTCCGGCGAATCGGACCCGATATATTGTGAGAACTGTGCGGTCAGATTGCGTTGCTCGACAAGAAACCGTTCCTCGCTGATCGATCGCCAATTGAAAATCGGATCCCTGTGAACCCAATAGCGATTGATCTGCTCGTCGAACAGCGTAGGCGCGCCGGTCGTAGCTGGGGTGATCCCGAAGACGCCTTGGGCCCCCCGTTCCCAACCAACCCACATCTTGCTGCCGTCCGGGTCGCGCGGACCATCCCAGATCTTGTTCACGACCGCGGCTTCTGCTCGCGTCAGGCATCGTGCGGGATCCGCGGAAGCGCCTGGTTGACCACAGACTATCGTTGGCGTCATAGTGGCACCTTCGCGTCTCCTGGATCATGCCATCGACGATGCCGTCGATCCCATCGCATGCCGCCAAGGCTCTTTGGTTGACGTCCTGGAACTTGGGCGCGTCGAGTCCGTTCTGGCCGAGTTCTTGACGGGCGACATGGTTTCCCCGGCCGGCCGAGAATCCCCAGCGATCCCAGTGGATCGCGGGCGACATCGCGACAATGCCGTCGAAGTCGCGCCCGAATCGCTGTGCCATTTCATCACCTTCACGGCCGCCATCGGGGCAGCCGATGTAGTAGTTCATCCGGTGCTTCTGCCCGTAATAGATCCTTGCGATGCGTCGGCCCCACATATTGGCATGATGTTGACCACGCCAACCGTAATCCATGATGCGACCGTAGTTGATGGTGCCATGGCCAAGCAGGGCCACTGAGGGTCACTAAGCGCGCCTCGCATGGTCCTTCAGAGAGCGCAGGCAGATGCAGGGCCATCGAGGACGTTCAGGGCTACACCCGGCCGCTCCTTCGATTCCTGACGTCCCGATGATGCAGAGCGCTCTTCGGTTGCCGCGCCGCGCGGTGTACGCTCGCGTGGCGATCTGGAGGGCACTGTGCCCGTGCCTGTGCTTGCGGAGTTGCAGCGAAGGCGCGTGTTCCGCGCGCTCGTCGGGTACGGCATCGCCTCGTTCGCCGTGCTGCAGATCATCGAGCCTGTCATGCACGGGCTGCACTGGCCCGAGGCGGTGCTGTCGTACGTGGTCGTCGCCCTCGCGATCGGGTTTCCCGTCGTCGTCAGCCTGGCATGGATCTTCGACGTAAACGCCGGTCGAGTCGAACGGACGGCCCCCGCGAACGGCTTGCGGGGCGTCCGGCTCGCGCTTCTCCTTGCCGGCATCGGCATGATTTCCGCCGCTCCTGGCGTGGCCTGGTACTTCTTCCTACGCCCGACCGGTGCGGGGATGCCTGCCGCCGCAGCGAACCGACGCTCCATCGCGGTACTGCCCTTTGCCAGCCTCAGCGTCGGCGAGGAGAACAAGTATTTCGCTGATGCGATCCACATCGAGATCCTCGGTGAGCTCGCCAAATTGAGCGACTTGAAAGTCATCTCGCGAACGTCGGTCCTGCAGTACCGCGAGGGCGCCCGCAACTTGCGCGAGATCGGCGAGGAGTTGGGAGTGGCCACCGTTCTCGAGGGGAGCGTGCAGCGCTCGGGCACCCGCGTCCGCATCCAGGCGCATCTCATGGATGCGGCGAGCGACCGCGAGATCTGGGCGGACCGGTACGACCGCGAATTGACCGACCTGTTCCTCATCCAGACCGCCGTCGCCGAGGACATCGCGAAGGCGCTGCACGCGCGCCTGTTGCCCGAAGAGCGCAGTCGGATTGCCCGGCAGCCGACAGCGAACGCCGAAGCGTACGACCTGTACCTCCGGGCCCAGGAGTACGCGCAGCGGCCGCTCCCATCGCCGGACGAAGTGGAAAACGCCGTGAAGCTGTACCGCCGGGCAATCGAGCTCGACCCCGGGTTTGCACTCGCGCACGCGCGCCTCGCGCGACATCAATCCCTCCTCTATCGGTATCGCCACGACCACACCGAGGGGCGCATCGCGGATGCGAGCAAGGAGGCCCAGCTCGCACTTTCGTTGCAACCCGATCTCGCAGAGGCGCACGAGGCGTTGGGCCTCGTTCATCACGGCCGTCGCGATCTCGCCCGCGCACTCGTGGAATTCGAGATCGCGCGCAATGGTATCCCAGAGGTGGCCGCCTGGATCAGCGACGTCCAGCAACGGCGGGCCAGGTTCGACGATGCGCTGCGCAGCCAGGAGCAGGCGATTGCGCTGGCCCCGCGCAGCCTGAACGCTGTCGGGTACTACTACTGGACCCTGGTCGTCCTGCGCAGGTACGAGGAGGCGGAGCGCGTGCTCGAACGCGTTTCCTCACTAGACCCGGAGAACCGCATCGTCCCCGCGTGGAAGGCCTCTCTCGCGCTGCTTTCAAAGGGTGACGCAGGGCCGGCCAAGACTCTCCTGGGCGAACTCGGCGCGCAGAGGAGGCCTCTTTCCTGGGTGAACCCGGCCATGATCAGACTTCTCGAGCTCAACCCGGCCGAGGCGATCGCCGCGCTCCACGCGTTGCCCGACCCCCTCGCGGAACCCGGGCGCTTCCTGCCCAAAGCGCTCCTGTCGGCCGTGTCTTACGATGCCGTCGGAGACGCTCGAAGTGCGCGGGCTGGTTACGAATCCGCGCGGATCGAACTCGAAGGCGCCCACGCCGACTCTCCAGGTGAAGAGGTCCTTCGCTGCCGGCTCGGCCGCGCGTACGCGGGCCTCGGCCGCAAGGAAGACGCACTACGTGAGTGCGGCCGGGCAGTGGAGCTGCGACCCGTGGCGAGCGACGCGATCGAGGGCCCAATCCTTCTCGAGCAGCTCGCTGCCATCCAGGCGAAGGTGGGTGAAGCGGATGCGGCGATCGCCACCCTCACCGGGCTGATGGCGATTCCTGCTCTCATCTCGGCGCCTCTGTTGAGGATCGATCCGAAGTGGGCGCCGCTGCGGAGTGACCCGCGCTTCCGCCGTCTCGCGGGATTGGCGAGCGAGTGAAGCCGCATCCGGTGAACGCTGCCGTTGAACAGATTTAGAGATGCCAGTCCTATCCGTGGCCGCGCAGGGCGACGGAGGGTCACGAGGCGTGGTTCACAACACTGAACTCCAGAGGCGATAGGGCTACGCAGGGATACACCGAGCTACTCCTTCGATTCCCGCCGCCTCCACCAATTTTCTCCTCTGAAATCGGGACATGTTCGGCACCCACGCCAACATTCCGGTCCTCTGACAGGGACGAGCATCGCGTGCGGACCCCCCCGCGACGTTGACAGGGCCGCTGTCCGAGCCGATCCTGTCTCCGATCGCGCTACCGAGGACCCGGGGAGGGAAAATGGGTGACACCATACGCAATTCCCCATGCCAACTCTCACGCACAGGTTGACTATCGCGAGACCGGTCAACGAGCAGCATCAGTCTCGACTGCTTCGCGGCGGGCGGCCGCGATCTCCTCCTGCACCGCCTCGCGCCCGCGGAAGGCGCGCCCGGCCTTGCCATACCAATAGAGCGCGTTGTCGAGGTCGCCCTCGAGCGTATGTACGATGCCGTGCAGCCAGGCGGCCAGCGTGGAGTCGTCTTCCTGCACGATGTCGTGGGCCGCCTTCCAGTCGCCGGTCGCAAGCAAGTCCAGAGCGCTGAGCAGATCGCGGTCCGCCATGACTCGCGATCATTCACGATCCCGGCCGACGAGCAAGCCAGTGCGTCGCGCCGAGTACCGTGTCGATCAATGGCCGCGGGAGCCGCGATCCCGAGCGCAGGCGCTCGCCTGCGTCTGGTCGCAGCTCGCCGGGCCTAGCCGTAGCCCTCAGTGCTGGCGGTGCGATTGGTTGCGG
>Ga0137419_10000952_pt1 | contig 11758 bp, 14 predicted proteins | sample CZODoug3_1_2_16f_FD_108279 | JGI IMG/M metagenome (GOLD analysis project Ga0137419, IMG submission 108279) | Vadose zone soil fungal communities from Angelo Coast Range Reserve, California, USA - CZODoug3_1_2_16fungal (Illumina Assembly) | ecosystem: Environmental > Terrestrial > Soil > Vadose... | reverse complement strand
TCCCATTCGAAGCCACCACGTGGCTGGATGCACCGGAAAGCATTCGCTGGAGTTGCTGCGTTCCGTCGCCGTTACCGTTACTATGGCTATGGCCATTGCCATTGCCCACTGGTACAAGACTTACCTGCCCTGCCTCGTAGTTCGCCCCCGCCCGCGTGTCCTTGTTGTTGTAGTTGCGACTCAGAGTGCTGGCAACGTGTCCATCGCTGCCCGGGGGCTCATTTACACCCGGCAGAATAGAGATCGTGCTGGTGGTCTGCAGGACTTCCTCCAGAGTGGGCATAATTCGGCTGCGCACTGGGACGCCCTTGCTCGTTTTAACATCGCTGAGGTGCAGCGACTGCCGCGATTTCGGGGAAATGCACACAAGCACCTCATCAACGTCTTGGGCTCTGGCAATGTTTGGGAGGTCCGCGACGCGTCCAAGCACCGTTATACCCGCGATCACTGCCCCCTGTTTCCCGGGGTCGTCGTCCAAGAACCCGGTCACTTCGATTCCTTTACGCAGAAGCATCTCTCGTGCCACCATAGCGCCATGCGCACCGGCACCAATAATCAGGAAGCGTTGCGGGCTAACCAGTGTTATTCCCCTCGACTTGCGCTCGTAGAGAACGCGGCGGGCCAACCGGGCGCCGATCGCGCCGACCAACGACAATACGCTCAAGGTTGCGATGATGCTTACTGGAACGTGCGGCACGCGCGCAACTGGTCCAGCCAGAAGAACGATGCTGATTAGAACTAACGAATACGCTAGGTAAGCACGTGCGATGCAGAGCGCATCCCCGATATTCACGTATCGCCATTGGAACCTGTAGATGCCCAAGAGAATGCTAGTCAGGATTTGGCCTATCAAGATAGGCAGCAACAGCAGGAGCATCTGCCGACTCGCCGCCGGTGATATGAACCCTTCATAACGGATGAGATACGCGGCGCCCCACGCCGCCGCTCCAATGGCAGCGTCAATCAGCATCTGGTTGGGTTTGGTGTAGAGAGCTATTTTCATGGCTGATGGTCCTAGAATTATTCCCGCCGGAGCTGCGTGACAGGGCGGTCCCGGCGGATGCCGTCAGCAATAAACTACTTTGCTGGAGTGGAGGCCACGTGTCGCATTACGGGTATCGACGACGAGTTGCGAGTCTTCGACGATGCGCCGGTAGTCGTAGCCGGAATGATCGGTGGTAATGAGCACGCAATCATATTGGTTGAGGTTTTGCAAAAGGCGCGCACTTCATGTGCAGATCATACTTGCGCCCGCGACCCACAAACGGAAAATAGGGATCGTGGTAGCTGACCTTGACGCCCGCCTTGCCGAGTAGCTCCATGATCGTGAGCGACAGCGATTCCCGCAGCTTGTCAATGTCCTTCCTGTATGCCACACCGAGCACCAGCACACGCGCACCCTGGAGCGCCTTCTTTCGATCGTTAAGTGCTGAGGTTAAGGCCTAGACAACGTGGTAGGGCATGGCTGAATTAACCTTGCCCGCCAGCTCGATGATGCGTGTTTGGAAGTCGAACTCCCTGGCTTTCCACGACAAGTAGAACGGATCCACGGGAATGCAGTGTCCTCCCAGTCCCGGGCCGGGATAGAAAGCTTGAAAGCCGAATGGCCTCGTCTTGGCCGCCTCGATGACTTCCCGGATGTCAGTGCCCGTTCGCAGGCACAGCAGCTTAAGCTCGTTAACTCGAGCGATGTTGTAGGCATCGATAAATATTCTCCAGAAGCTTCGTCATCTCAGCGGTCGCAGGTGACGATACCCGCACCGTCCGATGGAAATCGTGCCGTATAGCGCGGCGGCCAGCTCCGTCGCCTGATCAGGTTCGCGGAATTCGCTCAGGGGAGTGGGTACACATATTATGATGATCGCATCCATTTGGTTGACCCGTGAATAGTCCGTGGTCGCCGAAAACCGCCGAAAACCCTTGTGCGCGGGCTTTTTGGACTTCAGATATACCGATTCGGGCTATGGATGAGTCGCCAGCGGTTAGCTTTTGAACTTTCTCAACGTCAATGTCGAAACCGGTAACTACGTGACCCTCATCGCCAAAAAGCAATGCGAGCGGCAATCCTACGTAACCCATACCGATGATGCCAATACGTGGCCTGGCGCAGCCGAATCTTCTCTTCTAACTCTTGATGAATGATTGGTGCGGCCGCAACGGGCGTTGCGATCGCCATGTGCCCTCCATGGATTTCTGGAGCCGTAACTGAACTGTGCGGGTGGGAATCCCTAAGCTGATCGTGAATGTCAACCTTGGCGTTTATGGGACCCTTGAGCGGTCGGTTCGACCAAAATCCGCTGCTCTTAGGCCGCGCGGTCGGTGAGGTTTTGGGTCCAATCGACGAAGGGCCCCTGGAGTTGTAGCCCAGCGCCAAATTGACCATCCGATAGTGGCTCACAGTACACCACGCGGACGGAGGTTTGAAAACTGTGCGTAGGAGAGTTCAAGAAAAGGAGCGCGTCTGGCTTCGTTGGAACGTTAACCACAACACGCGCACCCCCAGGACTAACGTTCTCCGTCACAGCGTCTTGGGTCAGTCCGGGCTCTCCTGGGCTTAGAAGCCTGACCGGGAGCGTCAAGCGCATTCGTCGGTGGAGGCGACCAGATTGGATGTGGGAGCGTACATGTTGCGATGGCATCACAGCACTCTTCGGCTCGGCCAGATAAGCGTGAACGATTCTCGGTTGTGTTTCTAGTCGCGACTCCGTTGCTTCTGGTTTGCAAGGGTCGTTTCCGGCAAACACTCTAGGTCTTCAGGCCAGAGTTCAACCGAGGCGGAACGTTGGATGAAATCGACTGAGACGATGATTCGAGCCTGACTGTTGTGGCGCACCACAACGCCTTCAACTCCTTGCAGCGGGCCCGCCTTGATGCGGATGCGCTTGCCCGATACTAAGTACGGGTAGGGCTCAGATTTTCGGAATTGCAGCGCTATTCGGAGGTTTTCAATTTGATCGTCGGGCACCACAACAGGCGCACCATGGAAACTCACGATGTGGACAACCCCGGGAACCTCGAGTGCGCGTATGCGCTCGGCTAAGGAGATACGAATGAAAAGGTAGCTGGGAAAGAGCGGTAATTCCAGGTGTGCGCGGCGATTCTTCCAGCTGCGGACTGCGTGGTAGAGAGGCAGAAAGGATTCAACGGACCTGCGAGCCATTTGATCGGCGACGACCTTCTCATGCCTCGCAATAACGTAGGCTGCGCACCACTGGGTTTCGCGCATGAGCGGTTGAAGCATGCCTTGATCCAGGCTGAGGGGTTGCGGTGCCAGCATAGTCCGTTCTACCAATGGGCCGTTTTGAAACCTGCAAAGGTCTGACCGTTTCCGGCTAGAGTTCGACAGATATAGCTTCGCCACCTCAACTGCATATGGACTCCGGGAAGACTTTCGCTTGCGCCCGTTATGGGTGGTACTAAGCTGTAGTACTCACTCGAATGGCGCCGATATCCAAATCTTCTTGACCGGCGCCAGCCACAAGTAGAGCCTAGTCAATTGAGTCCGCCGGGGCAATCCGGTGAATCTTGCAATCTGAGTGCAGGTAATTCCCCTCAGGCGATCACTGGACTGTCCGAATTGCCTTTCACTTGCGGGGTCCAGTCCTTTCTTGTGGCATCCGGATCAGTGTTGTTTAAGCCGGGGATTTTGTCTGAAACAGAAGCGCGGTGGCAGGAAAATCGAGCCAACGTGCGTGCCGCAGCCGTGAGAACAGCAACAGTATTGGGAGGTGACCTGCACAACGCTGTCGTGTCCAACAACACGCACTAGTCTAGGCAGCGTGCCGAAAACCAAACAGCGCGTCGCTTGGCTCACGGCTCTTTGACCCAGCCGACCGCAGCCTGCAAGAAGTGGCTCTCGGGACGAAGGTTCCACCGACTTTGACGAGTAATCTTCCGGCACATTGCTGCACCGGACGCCCAGTTTGCAACGCTCGACCAAGGACCGACAGGTCGACCGTATCACGCCGACTCGATTCGTACCGACTACCTAGTTCCGACAGGTCTGGAATTGGGGGCTTGGCAGGATCAGGCTCCACACGTTCCGTCACACGTACCGTGCGAGGCTGGACGAAACCGGAGCACCCGTGGGCGTACAGCAGAAACTCATGCGGCACGCGCACGTTTCAACCACAATGGACCAGTATGGCGATGCTTCTGCCTCCGCCCAGCGCAAAGCCAATCGGCCGATCGTGCAACGCCTCTTGAGAAGGCCTGCCAACCAACAGGTTTCTATTCAATAAAATAAGACGAACTGTGAGCCAGTTCCCCTTATGGGACAGTTTTGGACAGTCGTTACAAGTGCCCAATTGCCCGTAATCTTATGACTGCCTTGGTTGCGGGCCCGATACGTACCGAATTTACAATTACTGTCTATAGCGAACTCATCCATTGTGCTCAGTGAGCTCATAACGACCACGCGAGGTCATTATCTGTATCTGTGCATCGGCCGCTCGGCCGGATTGTCCAGTCCTGAGGTCATCGTTACGAAATTTACAGTGACGCTTTGCGCCTGCCGAAGCAGGTCGATGCCTAGGTTGCCATAAAACCATTTACTCTGGCTGAGTCTCAAGGATATGAGCCGGTTGAAGGGTCACGGGCTTGCCACCAAGCTGCAGGATCACCTTCGGTATGGATGTCGCCTCGAACTTCTGGCTGCCGCCCATACCGTTTACCGCGTGGGATTCGTGAGTGCCCGACTTACGAATTAAACCACGAATAATGCCGGCCAATTTTGGCCACAGGTTCAGAAGTCTCTGCGCCAGTGTCCAACACAAAGGGCAGCGCCTTCCCTTCAAACCGCGCCTGTGTAATGACATTCAGATCGTCGAAGCAAATATTGGCCGCGGATAGCTTCGAACGTGCACTCGACCTGTCTGCCTCAAACATGCCTTCTCGAGTCCATGTTATGGAACCGAGAGCTCGCAGCACCGGCAGGCCAACGAGGCCGCGCTGTCCAGGCTCCATATCCGCAAAAGGCGGTTGTTCATTGCTGGCAACAAGAAATGCAACATTGCTCAACTCAATGCCTCCCAAAGCTAGGCTCTTGGCCAACGGGCCCGATGCTCGAGGGGCGCGCCGTCGCAGGCAATCGGCGCTCTCAAAAGGTATATCTCTGTACCAGCGATCCGCGACTGGTTATCTTTTTCTCCCGGCTGACAGATTGTGGGCGACGGCGGCGCGAATCAGGTCCTTCAAGGTCGACGCATCAATATTATCGCCTTGACTGAAATCGGTGGCTCGGGTGTTCTTGGCATCGAGGCCGGCGTTGAACATACCCTTCGGATCTTTCAGAAAGGCCCCGTTAAAGAAGTTGAGCTTCACATGATCCTTGAAGGCACCGGCGCTGCAAACAAGCCCGGCGCGCGTCCACACCGCGGTATTCCACTTCCATTCCTCGGTGATATCGGGGTCAGACTCGAGGATCACTTTGCGCAGTCGGGAAAGCATCCTGCCGCGCCAGTCGCCCAGTTCTGCGATTTGATTGGTGATTAGTTGCGAGGGCTTCAGTCCGACCCTTGAGTCTGTTTTCTTCATTGTTTCTCCTTGCGTGGAGTGATATGTCAAAGCTCCATGAGTCAAGCTACTCGGTCACTGTGCCGTGCGGGCAACTTCGTAGCGGAATGAGTGCGCGCAGCCGCTCGTCACGCAAGAAAAGCCCTCCCCAAACCAGCACGCCAATAACAACAGGAAAGAAGAACCATGGATCCTCAAGGCGAACCTGGGTAGCCGTCGCGCCTCCCAGATAACCTGTAAGCAGGATCGTACCGAGGATCGAGGTGCGCGGAATGATAAAAATAATTACACAGATTAACTCGGTGACCCCTATGGGAAGAATCACGCTCGCTGGATATCCAAGCCGCGCATTTGCCTCCATGGCAGGAGCCAGCCTTAGTATTTTTAGGCTGCAATCAAAAAGCAGGAACAGTACTATCAGTACGCTAAGGATGTATCCGGTCCAGAGCCTTTTCTTCGAGACCGAAGCCGTTTGAATAGGCGATTGCATGAATTTTTCCTCCATCATGTCTTCTTTTGAAGATCAACAAAGAACCGAGTTTCCGGCGTCTCTGCACCCGCGGAACCTCGTTCTATTCGAACGTCGAACGAGGCCTCACGGAATCGACAGGCCGAACGATTTTGTGCCTGACTGGCATCGCATTCTGCGCCAACGTCCAGCCACCGGTGCAAGCTCGAAACGTTCCAACTACTACCGCTGCGGCGCGTCGTGCATCTGGCGAATCCCACTCTCACCTCGCCCATCACTTTGAGAAAGTGCTTGGCCAGGTCAGTCGCGCACGAACGTGGATTGAAACATAGCCTCCGCCTTGCCACCAAAGGAATCGCACGCGGAATCGTCCTTTCGACATCCGGTCGCGCGCCGACAATCTTTTCGAGTGCCGCGCGCGACCGCCGCCCCCGACCCGGCACCGGCAACAGGGGCTCAATCCGCGTCCACGCCCGATCCGTCAACTCACCCCGACCAATCACAACCAAGAGACCGCTGGTCGACCGGCTCAGCGACGGACGCGGTAGCGGATGTGCGTGGCCTCCGGGGTGTCGATCACCCGAACGATCTCCAACTCGACGCGCGACGGCAACACCTCGAACAGCCGACGGCCACCACCGAACAGCACCGGGATCTGGTGGATTTGCAACTCGTCCAGCACACCGGCCTCGAGCGCCCGTTGCGCCGTGTACGCGCCATGCACCAACACGTTCCGGTCCCCGGCGGCCGCCTTCGCCTGTGCCATCGCGCTGGCGATCGCATCGGTCACGTACGTCACCAACGGATAGTTTGCGACGGACGAGCCGGGCGGACGGGGACTGAGCACGAAGATCGGGACACCGTGAGCATCACCTTTCCAGTGATCGATCTGCTCCGCGGTACGCCGACCCACCAGCACCGCGCCGGTCGCGTTCCATTCGTCCCACAATTGTCCGGCCGGCCGAGACGGCCGGACGAACTCCCCGTCCGGAGGGACGAACCAATCGTGCAGCCGGTCGAACCCGTCGCCGCCGGGGTTGCCCGGTTGGTCGTTCGGCCCCGCGATGTACCCGTCGAGTGACATCGACATGTAGAGCACTGATGCAGACAGTTCGACCTCCTGTAGTCTCGATCCAAACTGGTTTACAGGACACGCCCTAGTTGGCAGCAGACTTCCAGTCCGAGGGCAGGGCTTTTGCCAAGTCTCGCCACGAGACCAAGATAAATCCCTGGTCTTTGAGGAACTTTTGAAACTCAGGATTCTTTACCGTATCGAAATCATTTTGGCGCCACTGAGCACCCCAGTTTGGCTGATCGTAGGTAGCCGCCTGCATCTCATCGTCCGCATAGGCGAGGTGCACAATCAGTTCGTATGTTCCTGGCGGCACTTGTCGCAGGATGTTTTCGTAAGCTTCGAGCCAACGATCTGCGGCCACGCCGGGCTCCAAAAACAAAATGCGGTCGATTAGCACTGTGACAGGCGAGACTTCCATCTGCAACTCGTGATGGTCTAAGAGCAAGGGTACGCCGTAAGCTCGGCCGAGCTTTACGTATTGGGCGCCAATTTGGGCCTTGGTTGAAACAGCGAACATGTGTGTATCGAAATGCGTGAACTTCACGCCAGCAACGCGTGCGGTCTCGATCTGTGCCCGCATCTCGCGCTCCGTGTCGGGAGCTTGTGCCAGCTTACCTACCTCTGCGCCCGTTAGTGGCATGTAGCCGTCTTTGTCGGTCAGGCTCGATCCGTTGCTACCAAACGAAACTGGCCGCCAGCGTACGGATGTCCATTCGCTATTGAGTGCCAAGTGGATACCCAGGTCCCACTCAGGATGGTCACGCGCAAAGCGGGCTGCCTCTGGAAACCAGGGACATGGAACCAGAACGCTTGCGGAAGTGATCCATCTATTGTTGAGGGCTTCAATGGTGGCTTTGTTGACCGAGTGCAGCATGCCAAAGTCGTCAGCATGGATCACCAGCAATCGCGAAGTTGCTGGATATCCCAGTCGCTCAGCTACGGTCTTCGGGGTTCGCCCACTAGAAGCACTCGGCTGTTCTTGCGATGCCTGTGCCAGCGCGGTCGCAAATATTACCGTGACAATCAGCTTGCCGGCCGTCCTCATCTATCCCTCCTGGAGTTTTCCACGATACTTGGACTGAAATGACAGCTTGCCGGTTAGCAAGGCTTATCTCTGATGTGTAGCTTAGCTCCCGGCCTCACACCGTCCCATTTCGGCTGCCATGAAAGAGGCTGCACCTGCCAAGAATGACGCCGGCGGAGACTTCCGCCAAATCAGCGCGAGGACAACAGATTCGTATATGCCGCCACCAATAGCTGCGGCCATCGCGAAGCAAACAAGAATCACCGACCATAGTCCCATTCTTATGTCCTCGCGCCGGTACATCTCGACGTCTGGGATACATGCAGGTCCCGCCGCTTTTACCTCGCTCCCTGCCTCAACAGCAGTTTCATCTTCTCCACCGCCCTGTCCTGTTTACGAACGCGAACGTACTATCTCAGTTTCCTCCTGAGATTCTAAGTGCAGGCTCGAAGGAGGCGACCGGCGAAGCAATTTCTCCAGCTCGCTCAGTGCGACGCCGAGCCGTTTCCCGCCCAGTTCTCCGCTTCAGACGACCTTGCCCAGTCGCCCTCTACCAACCTAGTAGTGACGTTAAGGCGGTTCCAGACATTGATAGTCCCGATCGCCCGATTTCTCGAAACTGCGGACCCGAAGTCGCTGGATGTCCCTTGCGTCGCAGACATCCGCCGCCACCCGTTCGTCGTCAAATCCGACGGAGGCCGCTAGCGGCAGCCGGGTACGGTGAGATTTACTTCGTGCTCACCTGCTCGTCCCAACTCTTGGCGCGGCCTTGGCCGTCAAGGAACGGCAAAGCGGTGTCGACCAACTGCGGTGCGAGGCCCATTTCGTAGTGCGTGAGATTCGGCAGGATCGCCAGGCGATTCTGCGACATGTGCTCGCGCTGCCAACCGGCGTCCTTCAGTCCACCGCCGAGCAACTGGTAGAACTTCACGATGTGCTCCGGCCGGATCATGTCGCTGTCGCCGTAGATGAGCATCACCGGCATGGTCAGTTTCTTGACGTCGGCCGACCAGTCGTACGACTTGCGCATGTAGGCGCCCATCTGGTCGAGCAGCTTCGGGAACTCTTCAGGATGCGGCGCAATCGCCACATACGACTTGTACATCGGCGTTTCCTTCATTTGCTCCGCCATCGCGGCACTGACCGCCGCCTGCTGCGGCAGCATCTCCGGATAGAACCCGTCTTGCGCAAATAAGGTGGAAACCAGCGCTAGGCGGCGAACCATTTCCGGATGTTGAGCGGCGAATTGGAATGCGACGCCGCCACCCAGCGAATAGCCGAGCACGTCGACCTTGTCGTAGCCGAGCTTCTTCAGCACGCCGGCCATGTCGTTGCCCATGTCGACCAGGCTGATCTCCCGATCGCCCAGCGACGAGCGGCCGTGGCCCTGCAGGTCGACGCCGATCACTTGCCGGCTCTGCGCGAGCTTGGTCAAGTTGGGGCCGAACATCTCGATCTGGCCCAGGCCGCCGTGAAGGAGCAGCAGCGGCTCACCCGTGCCATACACGGCGTAGTAGTAGTTCACACCGTTGACCGCGGCATGGCCGCTCTTGCTGGGCTTGGGCGTTGCGGTTTGCATGATGGTCGGCTTCTCCTGGGCTGCTTGTACGATCGTCGGGACCGCAAAGCTGGCGGCAACAGTCGCAAACATTGCGATCAGCGTCTTAATGGACATCGTCGGTCTCCTCCAATTGGTGATGATGCCCTAAGGACGGTCGGGGCCGCATCCCGCCCGCGTTCTCGATCTGCATCCCTCATGTACATCGCATGCTGCAAGATACAGCCTAGGAAAGGACTGGTGCAATATCCAATTCCGCATTTCTTGACTAGGCCAATTTTCGCGAGTAAATTCAAACTCCGTGCAGGTTCACGTCAACTTGATCGGTCGCAAAGATCTGAGCGGGGAGATCTATCGCCAGCTACGGCAAGCGATAGTTGATGGCCGGCTCCGCTCCCGTGATTGCCTTCCCGCTAGCCGTGCCCTGGCACGCTCGCTCAAGGTTTCTCGCACCACGGTCACTGTCGCCTATGACCGGCTCGCGAGCGAAGGTTTCGTCGCTTCACGGGTCGGCGCGGGCACGTACGTGAGCAAGCGAGTTGCGCCTGCCGTCCCACGTGCGACGAAGCGGCACGGATCTGCGAGTGCGCTGAGGCCGCAAGCGGTGTGGGATTCAATCCGACTCTCAACCGCGTTCGCGAGTTCGTCAGAGTTCGACTTTCGTACAGGTCTTCCTGATGCAACTCTTTTCCCGCATGACATGTGGCGTCGGCTGATGGCCCGAGAACTGCGTTCCGAAGCCCTTAGCAGGGGCGTGTATTCTCACCCTGCGGGCCATCGCGGATTGCGTGAGGCAATTGCCCGACATATCGGCATCTCGCGAGGGATCGCTACTTCGTCTGACGACGTCACAATCACTAGCGGCGCCCAGCAAGCGCTCGATATTGTCGCCCGCAGTCTTCTTGCTCCAGGTGACCGAGTCGCTGTCGAAGATCCGGGGTATATGCCGCCCCAGCTCTTGTTCAAGTCACTCGGCGCACAGGTATATGGAGTGCCAGTTGACGAACAAGGCGTAGTCGTGGACGCTTTACCGCGACATACGCGTCTTGTATATGTAACACCCTCGCACCAGTATCCACTCGGCGTCACGCTGTCGCTGCCACGACGACTCGCCCTCTTGGACTGGGCCGAGCGCAACAATGCCGGGATCATCGAAGACGACTATGACAGCGAATTCCGCTTCGAAGGGCGTCCGATGGAGCCCCTGCAGACACTCGATACATCCGGCCGTGTCATCTATGTCGGCTCATTCTCGAAGTCATTATTACCGACTCTCCGACTTGGTTTCCTGGTGACGCCCTATTGCTGCACGCTTGCGGTGCACAAAGCCAAGTACGTGACGGACTGGCACACCTCAATGCTCCTCCAGGCAGTGCTGGCAAGGTTTATCGAGGACGGCGGGTTTGCCAGGCATATCCGTAAGGTCAGTCGCGTTTACAACGTGCGCCGCGAGATGGTTACGAGCATATTGGCCGATGACTTCGCCGACCACCTTGAGGTGATCCCGTCGGCCGCCGGCCTCCATATCAGCGCGCTAAGCCGCTCGGCATCTGTGGGTGATCTTCGCGAAGTCGCTCGACGCGCATCCGAGTACGGAGTAACGGTGCAGGAGCTGTCGAGATTCGCAGTCGATGCGTCACCCCGCGCTGGACTCGCGCTCGGATACGGGGCCATCCCAACCGCCCGCATCCAGGAAGGATTGCGACTGCTTCGGCAAAGTTTCGGCCCGTAACCGGAAACGCGAGTGCTGTATCGGACGCGCCCCACAAGACTTCCCGAGCCTACCGGCACACTTACTGTGGGGCGCATCCGATACAGCACTAGCGTTTATGAGGACTCAACTCATCTCCCGTCGCTTGCCAAAAGTCGATAGCGCGCTATTACAGTCGTCGCTCTTTCACCACCTGTGCCGTTTCGTCTCTTTTTCGTCAGGTGGATTAGCGTCGGCGAGTGAGTCCCTTTGCCGAGGCCTCGGATCCAGGTGGTTCACGGAACGGTTCCACAGAAATGCGCTCGTAACGCACTTCCAGCACCGTCAGGTATTCTGTCCCGCCCGGCGCTTCGAGAACTACGCTGTCACCTGCTGCCGACTTCATCAACGCGCGCCCCAGAGGTGAC
>Ga0137419_10000950_pt1 | contig 11760 bp, 14 predicted proteins | sample CZODoug3_1_2_16f_FD_108279 | JGI IMG/M metagenome (GOLD analysis project Ga0137419, IMG submission 108279) | Vadose zone soil fungal communities from Angelo Coast Range Reserve, California, USA - CZODoug3_1_2_16fungal (Illumina Assembly) | ecosystem: Environmental > Terrestrial > Soil > Vadose... | reverse complement strand
CGGACTGATCGTCGGACGCAAGGAAGCGATCGCACGGATCCGCGCCAATCCGCTGAAACGCGCGCTGCGCATTTCAAAGCTGCCGCTGGCTGCGCTGGAGGCCACGTTGCGCCTTTACCTGGAACCGGAGAAGCTGTCGCAGCGGCTGCCGGCGCTCAGGCTGCTGTGCCGTTCGCAGGCATCGATCCGTGCGATCGCCGAGCAATTGGTCGAACCCATGCGTCGCGCGCTGGCGCCGCGCTACGCGGCCGAGGTCGCCGACATGGCGAGCCAGATCGGATCCGGGTCGCTGCCGGTTGAGCGGCTGCCCTCGGCTGGCCTCAGGATCACCCTGCAGCAGGGGCGGCGCAAGGGCTCGGGCGCTGCGTTGAACGAGCTGGCGGCGGCGCTGCGCGCGCTGCCTGAGCCGGTGATCGGGCGCATCGGCGACGATGCGCTGCAGCTGGATCTTCGATGTCTGGAGGATCCTGCGGTGTTGCTGGCGCAGCTGCCTGCACTCGCCCAGGTTCTCGGCAGGTGATTGTCGGTACCGCCGGCCACATCGATCACGGCAAGACGACGCTGGTGCGCGCCTTGACCGGCGTGGATACGGATCGTCTGCCGGAAGAAAAGCGGCGCGGCATCTCGATCGAGCTCGGTTACGCTTTTCTGCCGGCTCCGGACGGCCCGCCGATCGGGTTGGTCGACGTCCCCGGGCATGAGCGGCTCGTGCACACGATGCTGGCCGGCGCGACCGGAATCGATGCGGTGCTGCTGGTGGTGGCGGCCGACGACGGCGTGATGCCCCAGACACGCGAGCACCTGGCGATCGCGTCGTTGCTCGGGATCCGATCGGGCGCGGTGGTCTTGACCAAATGCGATCTGGTCACGCTGGCCCGAATCGAGGAGGTCGGCGCGCAGATCGCTGAGCTGGTGCGCGAGACGCCGTTGGCGCACACGCCGCTGTTCCGGACCGCCGCAGCAAGCGGCGACGGAATCGAGCTGCTGCGTCAGTGGCTGATCGAACTGGCGGCGCGAACGGCGAGGCTCAACGATACGGGCCAGGCATTCCGGCTGGCGGTCGATCGGGTCTTCACGTTGGCGGGCGTAGGCACCGTCGTGACCGGCAGCGTATTTTCGGGGGCGATCTCACCGGGGGACCTGGTTCAGATCGTTCCGACCGACCGGCAGGCGAGGGTGCGCAGCATCCACGCGCAGAACCGGCCATCCGACAGTGCGCGCGCCGGGCAACGTTGTGCGTTGAACCTGGCCGCATTGGGCCGCGACGAGATCGAGCGCGGCCAATGGGTGTGTGACCCGAGCGTCGCGCTGGCGACGGACCGCCTCGATGCGCTGATCACCGTGTGGCGCGGCCAGGCGTTGGCTCTGCGGTCGGGCGCCGATGTGCATGTGCACGTAGGGGCGGTCGATGTGCTGGCGCGGGTCGCGCTGCTGCAATCGGATCCGCTGCTGCCGGGCGCCAGTGGCCCGGTCCAGCTGGTGCTGCGTCACAAGATCGGCGCCTGGCGGGGTGACCGCGTCGTGCTGCGGGACGCGGCCGCGGCTCGCACGATTGCCGGAGGCGAAGTATTGGACCCATGGGCACCGGCGCGTTATCGGAAAACGCCGGAACGGCTGGCGCAGCTGTCGGCGCTCGAATCGGCCGACGACGGGCAGCGGATCGAAGCACTGCTTCGGGCTGCGCCGTTCGGTGTCGCTGCGAGCCGCTTTCGGCGGGCCTGGGTGCTGACCGCGATGGAGCCGATCCTGCCCGAGACCTCGGTACGGATCGGCGCAGCCGAGGGGACCTGGCTGTTCGACGCATCCCGATGGGGCGCGGTGCAGCAGTCCTTGCTGGGGGCGCTTGGGCAGCTGCACCTTCGGGAGCCCGATTCGGTCGGCGTGGAGGCGGGCCGGCTGAAACGGATCGCGTTGCCGCGGGCCGATGTCGCCGTTGCGGATCAGGCAATCGAGACGCTGCTGTCGCAAGGGCGGATCGTCCGGCAGGGTGCGTTCCTGCAGCTTCCGGAGCACGCGGTGCGCCTGTCGGAAAAAGAGCAGCAGCTCGCGCAGCATTTGTTGCCGCTGCTGCAGGCGGGCGATTTGGACCCGCCCTGGGTGCGCGACCTGGCACGCGACCTGAAGCAACCCGAGGCCGTGGTTCGGAGTGCGCTGGCGCGCCAGGCGCAGCTCGGCGCGGTATTCCAGGTGGTCAAGGATCTGTATATGCATCGATGCGCCGTCGAGAAACTGGCGGCAACCGCGCGCGAGATCGCTCAACGCGACCGCGTCGTGCGCGCGGCGCAGTTTCGTGATGCGACCGGTCTGGGGCGCAAGCGGGCGATCCAGATCCTGGAATTCTTCGACCGGATCGGCTTGCTGCGCCGGGTCCGCGACGAGCATCTGCTGCGGCCGGGTACCCGACTGTTCGGCGAACAGCAGCACACTTCGTTGTAACGCCGGAGGGGCAACGTCCCCGGTGGGACGACGGGTCATTGTCAGGCGCCGTATGTCGCCGCGCTCGCATGGACAGGATAGCGGCCAGGTTCGGATTCGTGGCAGCGCAGAACGAACTTCCGTGCGAAGCGCGCGCCGAGACCTGGAACTTGCCGCTCGTAATAGCGCTCGGCTTCCTCGAACTCCTGGCGGGCCTCGGGCGAAAAGACCACCCGCATCAAGTCGTCCCGAAGATGTCCTCCGCCGGAACGCCGCGCACCTTGCCGGCACGGTACGCCGCCAAGCGCCGCTCGGCTTCCTCGAGCCAGACGCGGTCGGTCTCCGGGTCCGGTCGGTCCGGGACACCGCGCCGGGCGGAGCGACAGGCATGCACATGAAACCGGTAATTGAACGGTCGCAAGGTCCAATTTCGACCTTGGCCGGGAACCGCTCATGCGCGCAACGACTTGCCGGCCAGAGATCTCGCCAAGCACCAGTCTACAGTCACGGGCATTTTGCTAGCCCCATGGCGGCTCGGTCAATGAGGCGCGCCACCCTTCTTGATGGTGCCCAACCTCCTCTCGCGACGTCGGGGTTGGCACGCAGGTGCAGCGCGAGGTATTCACCAAGCTGGATGGGGCGTCATTCGATCTTCACGGATCGTCTGCCGATGAGATGGGACGTGCGATGTCTGCGGTAATGAGTAGATCGAACCTCGAAGCGCTGCAATGCCGAAAAGCGGTCGACTGCCTCAATGGGCAGCTCTATCGCCCGGGTCCGCGAATACGGCGAATCGTAGACGTAATCAGAGCTCCATCGTTGCGTCCTTGAATCGGTATAGCGTTCCAGAGAATTCCGATGACGTTGACGAATGTGAAGACAAAAACGATACATGTGACGGGCAAATGCGATGGCGGTCCAAGAAACAACAGCGCAATACAAGTGACGGTTAGCAAGGCGACCTGCGCGAGGATTCCGCCAGAATAGACCAGCAAATTGATCACGTCGGACTTTGAAGGCGAAACGAAGCACCATCCGGCGGTCCCAGCAATAATGATTCGTTCGACTCGGAGGCCAGCCAATCTGGCAATTGCGGCATGCCCGAACTCGTGCGCGAGCACCAAAAACAAATAGGCCATCGACGCCGAAAGGAAGACGGGCACGGCGATCCGTAGCTCGCCGGCGCAGGCGACCGCAAAAAGCCCTCCGGTCGCAGCGAGCGCAGGAAAGGACCAGTGAAAAAGGACTGGCACTCCAAAGATCGTCACTGGCACGAATGGCCCGCGGTCAGGAGGCTTTGGAAAACTCAGCAAGTGACCTCTGCAGATGTTGACAACAAGCGGGCCGCTTCATTGAATTTGTTTCAGGTTGCGCCCTCATTTTGCTTTCGGTGTGGAAATTCCGCTCATGGCCGAGCCTGTTAGCGGCGATTGGCTTTGTTCGATTCCCAACCGCCGCTCGCCGGGGCGCAACACACGTACCCAGAACCAGAGCTCAAGCGCAACGCCTATCGCACCGAGAAATGTGGCACCGGCGATTGAACCTACACCGTACATAGTCACCGCAGCGATAAGGATGACAACGGTAAATACGTGAATTTTCATTCAACCTCCGAGGTTGTCGGCTTATGGCCGAAAGTACCGCGACTGGCGCGTTAGGCGACACCTTTGTCGAGAGTCGACGCCGCGGTGGGTTCCCTCAATGCGAGACTTGCAAAGCGATGCGAGAAGAGGATTAGAACAAGCCCAAGCACACACTGTGCCGCGGCGATACCAAACCCAAGTCTGTCGTCCGGCCTAAGAGTGCGAATGAGCGAAGAATTTCCGCTATTAAGCGCACCGACTATAAGGATCCAGATGACCGTTTTTAACTGGATCAAAAGGAACCACAGACCCAGCAGGCTGCAGCCAACGCGCGCAGCATCGAATGCATGAACATCCAGCTTGTTATCAAATCTGGTACGTGGGATCAGCTTGTGGCCAATCCACATGGGAAAGAACCAAAGCAGGGCAGCAAGCACAAACCACAGACCGCCAATCATGTAGGCATAAACAGCCTTGTCGCCATGTTCCGCGGTCTGGAAGAAGGACGGAATCGAGAAGAGAAAGCCGATATTTCCGGATGCGAGCCAAACCGCGAACAATCTGACGCCGAAGCCAACAACCTGCTGAGGGGTCATGGTGGAGTCCTTTGATTCCGCGCACCTTACTTGCACTCACCCTCCCAGGCAACTCGGCAAGGTGAAGGCACGAGGTCTGCTATCGGGAAAGACGGGGAATCCGCCGGTAGTTGCGGTTCTGGCCGACAGTGACGATCGCGGCAAGTGTCGCAATGATTTTGCCACTGGTCCCGATGCGGTGGATACTGGTCATCAACGATCTCGCTGACCGCTCGTCACCTCGAAGCCGACCAGGCATCGCCGCCACGCCGGACCGATTTCTGCCCTCGCGACCCCTGCGGTCTTCCACTGGATCTGAAAGGTGACCTTAGGTCTTAGATCGTGCCTCCGCTGCGGTCGCAATGCGCTCGAGTAGTTCATTCTGTTTTTCTAAGATTGCGTTCTGCTTCTCGACCAGCGCCAAAGATCTCTGCTGCGGCGATTTCTTGCTGCGAAGGGATATCCGCACAAAAACCAGCCAAACGACGATTAAGAGAACTACAGGTCCAAATGCATACGTTAACTCTCGAAGCTTTGCCTCAATCGGTTTACCGGTCGCACGCATAAACGGCTGAGTTGCCCGCGCCGAGACGACGCGCACGGTCTGCGACGTATAGTCTTCTTTGCGTCGGGCGGGAGAGGTCATGGTTCGATATGAAGCCTCTTGGTTCGCGGGTACTACGACTGAATCGAGGTCCTCGGTGACCGTATCAACTAACGATCCTTTGGCGTCGAAGTACTTCACCTCTACGACGATGTTCGTGAAGCACGATGAACCAGAGTTCTTAAGTGTTCCGAGGGTTGTAATGAACTGCGGCCCCTTTGGTTCGTCACTTCGTATGTTCAACGAGTCCGCGGATACAGAAAGTTCGCGTAGGTTGGCATCACCGCCTTCGTAGCGCGTGCATTCGGCCCACGAGGTGCCGGACAGGGATAACGCAAGCAAGAACGCAGCGGCGGGGCCAACAAATCGCATAGCATCTCCACGTAACAGCATCGGGTAAGTAACGTGACATCGTTTGCTTAGGTCAAATCAAATGCCCGCTCTGGGCAAGCTTTCGACGAGGTGGTCCCACTTGCGCTCTTGGCCGAAAGCCGCGTCGGCGATCATCTAAGGACGTGAGGCACCACGAGCGCGGCAAGCAACCCCAGCAAGATCACGACCAAGGGAATCAGCGCCATAACTATCGCACCTCGCTTGAACATGCCCGCTCCATTCATAGTGCGTCGCACCGGAGGAGTGTGCCCGAACGGCCGCTAACGAGAAAGAACCGCAATGTCCGCAGTTGGCCGAGACCGCCGGATTCGCCATCTCTCCCGTTCATTCTGCCAACGGTCGCGATACGCCGCAAACCGGCCTGGCGGCAGTCACGGCGACTCCTCAGCAACCTACTGCGGACCAGTCGATGCCTCGCTGTGAGCGACAACATTTCCGCGCACGCGACCCGTTGCGGGCATCGACACCTTCAAATCGCGGGAACCAAAGCCGACATAGCTGCGGTGCGCGCCTACTTCATTTCCATCTGAAGAATGAATGGAAAAAACGGTGGGGCCTTTGTGGCGACGCCTCGATAGGATTTCTCGAAGCATCGGGCTTTGGCATTGTCCACGTCTGTGAACACGCGCTCTATTACGGCGAATTCGCCACTTTCCTTGCGAGAGATCATCAACATTAAATTTACGGATCCCGGAGCCAAAGCGTAGCAACCGTTCCTCTCGTCGAGATGAAAGTGGTTGTTGAACTGTGAAAACTCCGTTGCGTATTTTTGATACTCGAGGTTGTCCCGAGTGCGTTGCCAAGTAGCTTTGGCTTCCGCGTAGGACTGCGGGGGATCATCCCCGGCAAGCGCTTCGCATGAAGCAAGACACGCAAGCGCTACTCCTAGTATTAGTTTCATGCAGCGGTCCTTGCACGCAGGGAAGAAATGCGCTTCCGATCGATGATTGATGGCTCTAAAGCGGTCCCGTGCCTACAGCCGCTCCTGGCCGTCAGTGAATTCTCCCTCTGTCCGGTCTCCTCGGCAACGTGCGACTGCTGTGGATCCCAAAGCGACCTGCCCGATCCGGCAGCTTGCCGCCGGCCCGTGGCATGACGAGCGGCTCGCTTCAGCAAAGCTCTTCTCCCGCGAACGTGGCGGCGCGACTTCCGCCACCCTTCACTGGGAGATCGTTATGGAAAGTGAAACTGCCTCGAACCGGCGGGAGCCGTGGAACAAGGGAAAGCTGGTCGGCCAGAAGGCTCCCTTCAAGTCGAAGGAAATCTGGGCGATTCGGGTACGCCTGCAGATGGCAGAGCGGGCCCGGGAACTGGCGCTCTTCAATCTCGGGATCGACAGCAAGCTCAGGGCATGCGACCTGACAGCACTACGGGTTCGTGACATCTGCCCATGGCGACCAGGTTTCGTCCCGAGCAATCGTGTTGCAGCGCAAAACGCAGCGGCCAGTGCAGTTCGAGATCACGACGCGGGCGCGGGAGGCGGCGCAAACCTGGATCCGGAAGGCCGGACTCCAATCGGGCGATTTCCTTTTTCCGAGCCGCCGCAGTCCCCTTGATCACATCGGAACGCGCCAGTACGCCCGGGTCGTCCGCTCGTGGGTCAAGGACCTGGGACTGGATCCTGCAGGCTACGGGACGCACTCCATACGTCGCACCAAGGCGTCGCTGATCTACAAGCGCACGAAAACCTTCGAGCAGTGCAGTTGCTCCTCGGTCACTGCAAGATCGAGAGCACCGTGAGGTACCTGGGAATCGAGGTCGACGACGCGCTCGAAATGGCCGAGCAAACGGAGGTGTAAGGGACGGAGGGACGGAGGTACGGCGGTCGGCCGAGGGATCTTCGGCGACTGCCGGAGCATTGCGCCACCGGCTCGTAGCGAAGTAGGATCGGCGACGCCTCGGTCAACGTGGAAGTCGGTCGCGAAGGCAGGCGGTGCCGACCGCCGACCTTCGGCCCGATTCCGGAAGACAGTACTCTGGACCTTTGCTCACAATGGACAGCGGATTCACGGCCATCGCGCTCGATGACTACGGCATGCTGCATCTGCAGGCCAATCCTGGCGAAAATCGCGCCGAGCTCGTCAAGAGGCCGCGATCCACTGTGGCCGCGCACCGCGACGGCGTGCGGTGTGCATGCGGCGCTCCTCTCTGGATCATCGCCTCTGCGCAGCAAGGTCACGGCTGCTTTGCTTGCATCACCGGCGGGTCCACCCCTGACGGCGACTATGAGATCGTAATTGCCGCGGATCGGATGTGATGGGTCTTTCGTGCCGCTTGTTCTTGGTCGACGAAAATGATGTCCTGTATCGCCTGTCGAACACGAAGTTCGACCAGATGCTCCGACGTCCAGCAGAACACCGGCTTCCACGATTTGCTGGGGCTCGTGTCCGGATGGCAAGCGTTATCGTCGGGCTCGAAGACCGCAAGTCGATTCGCGTCGTCCGGACCAACTTTTCCATTTTGTCGTTCGACAAGACAGGACGCTTTGACCTGGCTGCGTATGAGCAGCCGCTACGGGCTCGAATGGATTTGGCATTCGGCGCCCTGCGGAACGAAACAACTGGCTCGATGAATGTCATCGAGGCAGCGGATCGATTTGTTGACCGCGGCGGCCGGTGGGAGCCGTCTCGCGCAGTGGCGAGGGCGATCGAGCAGTCGGCCCTTGGACTGGCAAAGTGCGAGAGGGTCTAGGCTCGCAGCCGCGCTCCTGCGACTGATCTGCCGCCGGATCGGTTCTCTCCCACCGCAAAGGGCCGTGCAACCCCAGCGTGCCTCGCATGGCGTGGCAATTCGTTTCCGATCCGTCGGGACCATCGAGTCTTCACGCTGCCGCCGATCGGCACGCTAGCCAACCGTGTCGGTTGGCGATAACCTTCCCATACTGGTCATGCCGAATTCTAAGGACCCGACATTGGGAAACGTCACAGCCGGCCATCAAGGGACATCAGTCTGACTTCCTGAAATGAACAATACCGGTCAACTGGCTAGCCGTACTCTTCCCCTACACCACCTCGGCGATTGACTGATTAATCGAAGGAATATTCCGTCGATTCGAATTATTGCGAATGGGTGGCAGCGATCCGGCCGAGCCACGATTCCACGGTATTCCCGGCCCCTTTCCGGACAAACGAAACGTTCTTGGAGAAGTAGTCATGCGAGCTTCCATCGTTGCAATCGCTTTAGCGGCACTATTGGCCGTCGCCAGCTCGGAAACTCAGGCCGAAGACTTGGTTCACAACTCCGTGTATGGATTTTCGGTCGCGGCGCCTGATTTTCCTAAGCAAACGGATGCCGGGATTTCGATAACGCCGTTAGCCTTTAACGGCCCTCTAGATGCTGGAAAGGCACCAAGCTGCAACGTCCAGATTCAGAACATGGGCTGGACACTCAGCACTTTCCGAACGCAGTCATTGGGGCAGTTTAAGGCGCTGGGATTGACGGTTAAATCTGAGACGCCGCGCAAGATCGGCGCCAAGGACGCACTCTTGTTAGTGTCGACGGGACACGACTTGACACTCGAATCTCTTGCTGTGCAGGTAGGCCAATCCATCTACTTGCTGACCTGTTTGTCACCTACCGATCAGTTCGACAAGTACGAACACGTTTTCAAGCGCGTCGTAGATAGCTTCGTACTCACTCCATGACAAAGCGCGCTGGCATATAAGCGTGCTGGGGTTCGAGGTCAGTGGCGAGTGCCGGTCCGTGTGAAATGCAAAAGGCATTCGCTGCTCCAAAGCGCCCGCTCGCCAATGTCGCCTTCGGGTCGCGAACGCGGAATGTTGTCGCTGACGGCGCGGCGACGCTTGGTCCGCAGTAGAACCGGAAGGAGTCGCCACGATTGCCCGAAGTCGGGTATGCGGCACATCGCGCCCGGTGGCAGAATCGACGGGAGACATGTCGATTTCGGCGGTCTCGGCCATAACCAGCCGGTCGCAGAAGTCAGCTTTAGGACCGTTCACCGCGGTGTCACCAGCCGACAATCTTGCGACGAGCACCTAGGTAAGATCGAGACCGACGCTCTTCGAAGGTCGAACCCCCAAATTGTCGCGTGATCTAACTGTTTTGGCATTGGAGGTTGCAGATGGGTTCTGGTGAACGAGCTATCCGTGAGGTGCACACAACTTGGATTGATGCAGTCAACGCCGGCGATCTTGTCCGCTTGCTCACCTTGATGACGGACGATGTCGTGTTTCTGAATCCGGGCCGACCGCCGTTCGGACGGGATGGATTCCCCGTCGGCTTCTCTGCCGCCCACCAACAATCTCGGATTCGTTGCATCAGCGAGTTGGAAGAGGTCGTGATCGTCGGCGACGTCGCCTACACACTGTGTCGGGACTCCTTATCCGTGACCCCGCGCGCCGGAGGAGAACCAATGGAGCTGGCCGGTAATCGGATCACCATATACCGCAAACAGCCCGACGGCCGCTGGCTTCTGGCCCGCGACGCCAACACGCTGTCCCCGGTGGCGAGCTGAGTGGGCTGCTGCCGATTGACCGCTTAGAGGCGCGGAGAACGACGATCGCACCGTCGCCTATGGGTCCGATTGTTCAAAGAATCGACCGCTGACGGGGGCCGGTGCTGATGGTCGGCTATATGCTGTTTCTGGTTCGCCGCCATTGACGCTCGAGCGTCCGTGGCGGCGCCCCGGCAAGCGTCGCGTCTATGCATCTGAGTTCGGCGAGTGCACGAGTTATTCGGACCTTTCCTCGCGAGCGCCCATCAATTCGAACCCGAAAATACGACTTCCCGCGTTGACGAAAACCCCGTTCTTATTTGGAAACAGACCTGCCGTCTCCGCGCCGACACCCCAATAGACCATATTTCCAACGACCTGAGGTCCGCCTTCGACACTGCCCGCCGGTATCACGGAGCCGTCAGCGAGGGTAATCTGGTTATGAAACTCAAAGAGCTTTACTCCAGAGTGAGCATCCAGGGCGACCATGGTTCCCTTTCCATCCTGATACCCGATGAACACGACGCCATTGCCAACGCTCAGTGTGCCAAAGGCCTGCCCGATCCCCAGAGCGCCCTTGATTCCATCGTACGCAGGTCGCTGCCACAAGATCTCCCCCGACCCCGCATCCACGGCGTGAACCATGCCATCGATAGTCTTGAGTCCTTCACGATCGCTGAAGACGGTGATTCCATCGGCACTCACATCGGATGGCGGATTCACCAGCGTCCAAAGCTCGACCGGGCCGCTGGCGGGACCTTTCAGGAAGCCGGCGGGCCCGCCCGTTCCGTCGGGGTCCGGATAGGTATCGGGGTAGCTGGTGATCCCATAGAACAGATTCGGACCTGGGAACGGCAGATTCTGATTAGCAGGAGCCGGGTAATCGACTGGCGTCGATGCATCGCTTTTCATGAAGGGACCTGTTTTCAACCCGAGCGCCGTAAAGCCGTTGATATCGAGGAAGCTCTCGTTCGAGACGTAGCGCGTACCGATGTTTCTGCCGGCATTCCTCGAGTTGGTCGTTCCAAAGAAGACTTTGCCATCGTCGGCAGCGAGCCCGAACTGCAATCCTCCGTAGACTCCGCCAGGCTCCACGTTGGTCTCCCAAACTTTTCTCCCATTATCGGGATCGAGCCCGAACAACCTTCCGTCCTTGTTGCCCGCAATCACGATGTCGCCCCATTTCCCTCCGTCGAGCTTCACGTTCCGGACGAGCTTGGGTTGCTGGCCAAATCCCATGTCCGGCCCGATGGGGGTCAGACCGCAGTTCTGTGTGTTGCTGATTGGGACGGGAAAGAGGGCGGGAACGGTAGTCGCCCAGCCGTACAAGTCTGGCGCGCCACACGCGTGATTCCAGGCGTCGTACTTGTGAGCGTAGTGAACCCAGTTGACGCGCCCCGTATCCATGTCGATCGCGAGGATCGCATTCGCGTAGGTTTTTAGCTTCTCATTAAGGTTGTTGCAGTCCACGCCCGCGGGCAAACCTTGAATGTTTGCATCGGGATCGCCGGTCTTTCGCCTCGCAATTTCGCAGTCCTGAGCCACTTGAGGCGCGGTCGTCGTCTCGGCGGTGGCGATGTAGATTTGGCGCCTGGACACATCGACCGTCGGATTGTGCCCGTAGGTCGAACTGCCAAAGAATCCCTTGGGGTGCAGCAGTGCTCTCAGCGCTGGGGGCAGTGCATGATCCGAGTCGCCCCCGATGACGGTATGGCGCTTCCAGAGAATCGCCCCCGT
>Ga0137419_10000949_pt1 | contig 11764 bp, 7 predicted proteins | sample CZODoug3_1_2_16f_FD_108279 | JGI IMG/M metagenome (GOLD analysis project Ga0137419, IMG submission 108279) | Vadose zone soil fungal communities from Angelo Coast Range Reserve, California, USA - CZODoug3_1_2_16fungal (Illumina Assembly) | ecosystem: Environmental > Terrestrial > Soil > Vadose... | reverse complement strand
GTTTCTGCGTGAAATTTACGTCCACAAGACACGGGTTCCGGCGGAAGCGTGGCGGGAATGGGCCGGGACACCGACGGCCCAAGCGGCGTTTCGTCATCGGTTGGACCGGCTTGGGGCTAACGGAAAGAACCTGTTGAAGGTTGCGCTGACGGATCCTACGTGCCGATCATTGGCGCAACTGGATGCGGCTGCGCGCCTTGTACAGGCCATGATTGAAGGCGGCGGGGTTGGCCCTGGGCGGAGATGCCGCAAGTTGATTGACCGCTTCTGCGATGATGATAGCAAGATTCCGGCTGACTACTGGTCCGTTCGGCCTACGGAGACTGAAGGGGAGTTACAGCTGAAGGGCGCGGTCTTGCTGCGTGTAAGCGGGCGGCTCCCGCAGGCTTCGCTGAGTGACTTGCGGGAGGCCGCGGAGGTTTCGCCCGAAATTGCGGCGGCTCTGAGCGAGACTCCGGCGCGTCCGGGACGAGAGTTGCTGCGACTGTTGCGGGCGGACGGAGTGTTTTCCCCTGCGCTGTTGCTCTTCACTTCCCTGCTCGCGGCGGGTGGCGTGATTTTGGAGGCGATTCTTTTTCGCGGGCTGCTTGATTTGAGCCGGGAGTTGGGGCTTTCCGGACAACGCTTGGCGGCGGTTGGTGTACTGTTGGTTTTTCTGTTTGTGCTTCTGTTTATGGAACTGCCTGTCACCGCTACCCTGTTGCGCATGGGACGGCGGCTGGAAACACGGCTGCGGCAGGCGTTTCTGGAAAAGATCCCGCGACTGTCGGACCGGTACTTCCAGAGCCGATTGATGTCGGACATGACCGAGCGTAGCCACATGATTCACCGGATTCGGCATCTGCCGGACTTAGGCGGGCAGATGGTGCGCGCGGCGCTGGAACTGGCGCTTACGGCGGTTGGGATTGCATGGCTCGATCATCGGTTGGCGCCGTTGGCGGCGGTTGCAGCTCTCTCAGCGTTTCTGCTGCCTTTGTTGGCACAGCCTATCGTTATCGAGCGGGATTTGCGGGTGCGGACGCATAGCGGGGCGCTGTCTCGCTACTACCTGGACGCGCTGTTGGGACTGGTTCCAATTCAGGTACACGGAGCGCAGCGGGCGGTTCGGCGCGAACATCGGGAACTTCTGGTGGGGTGGGCTGACGCCGGCCTGGGCTTGCAGACGGTTGCGGTTTGGTTTGAAGCGGCGCAGTTTGCCGTGGGTTTTGGATTGGCGGCTGGGATGTTGTTTCTGCATCTGGCGCGGAGTGCGGAGGCGGGGGCGGTGCTCCTGCTGATTTATTGGGCGCTGAATTTGCCTGTGCTTGGGCAGCAAATCGCGCAGATTGCCTGGCAGTATCCGGCATACCGGAACCGGACGCTGCGGCTGCTGGAGCCGCTGGGGGCGCTCGAGGAGGAGCAGCCGATTGCGTTGGCGGAGGTCGCGGAAGCGGAACGGGCGCCGGTTTCGATTCATCTCGATAACGTCACCATGCGGGCGGCGGGGCATACCATCCTGCGCAACATTACGGTGGATATTGGTGCGGGCTCGCATGTAGCGATTGTGGGGCCTTCGGGGGCGGGTAAGTCGAGTTTGGTGGGGTTGCTGCTGGGGTGGTCGCGGCCGGCGCACGGAGAGGTTCGGGTGGATGGGCGTCCCGTCTCGCAGTGTTTGGAGAGCTTGCGCAGGCATACGGCGTGGGTTGATCCGGCGGTGCAGATCTGGAACAGCTCCTTTCTGGAGAATATTCGCTACGGGTCGCCGGTGGGGCATGCGGATGAGAAGGCGGCGTCGATGTTGCAGGTACTGGACGCGGCTGATTTGCGCCGGGTGCTGGAGCGCCTGCCAGAAGGGTTTGAAAGCCGGTTGGGCGAAGGTGGGGCACTGGTCTCTGGCGGCGAGGGTCAGCGAGTCCGGCTGGCGCGGGCGTTCCTGCGTCCGGAGACACGGCTGGCGATTTTGGATGAGCCCTTCCGCGGGCTGGACCGTGAGCAGCGGCACCGATTGCTGGACCGGGCGCGAGCGCTGTGGCGGGATGTGACGCTGCTTTGCATTACGCACGACGTGAGCGAGACGCTGGGGTTTGAGCGCGTTCTGGTTATAGAAGACGGAGCGCTGGTGGAAGATGGGTCCCCGGCGGTGCTGGCTTCCGAGCCCGGGTCGCGATACCGGGCGATGTTTGAGGCGGAACTGAGCTTGCAGGAGTCGATGTGGGGCAGCGACGGGCTGGGGAGAGACTGGCGGCGGTATCGGATGGACGCGGCCACTTTGACGGACTCTCGGGCTGAGGCGGAGCGGCCGGCATGATTACCTGGCCCGCGAATCGGGGGGCTGAAGCGCTGGATGCTCTGGCGCGAAGGAGCGGACTGCGGCCGAAAGTTGGCGGCATTTCCACTCCCGCGGCGGTTGATCCCGACCCGACGCGGCTGGGGCGGTGGATTGAGGCTTCGGCGGCCGCGCTCGGATTGGACGCGGAGCCTGCGGAAGTGCGGTATGCCGATGTGGAGCGGTTTCTGGGGTCGGCGGCTCCGGCTCTGTTGCGACTCTCAAACGGAAGCATGCTGGCACTGCTGGCGTCAGGCACGGTTTTGACGCCTGATTTTCGGGAGCAGAGAATTGGGGTGGCGACTGTTCGCGCCGAGCTTTGCGGTGCGGTGGAGGCTCCGCTGACCGACGAGTTGAACGGATTGCTGGAATCGGTGGGAATTCGGCAGGGCCGCTGGGCGCGGGTGCGGGCAACGATGCTGCGGCAGAGACTGGCCGGGAAGCTGGTGGCTCACGCGTGGCTGCTGCGTATGGAGCCTGGATCTAACTTCTTTCTATCTCTGCGGTTGTCGAAGATCCCTCAACGATTACTTCTGCTTACGGGAACACACTTGTTGCAGTATGCGCTGTGGCTGGTTGCGTGGGGGATTGTGGGTGCTGGGGCGCTTTCAGGGCGCTTGGATGGAACGCTGCTGTGGGGTTGGGTGCTGCTGTTGGTCACGCTCATTCCTTTGCGGGGGCTGATCACATGGCTGCAGGGGTTGGTCGCGATTACCGGTGGAGGGCTCCTGAAGGAACGTCTTTTAGCCGGGGCGTTGCGCCTGCTTCCGGAAGAGGTTCGGATCGAGGGTGCGGGGCAATTGCTGGGGCGGGTTTTGGAGTCGGAGGCGCTCGAGGCTCTGGCTTTGAGCGGAGGATTTCTAGCGCTGGTGGCCGTGGTGGAATTCGTGTTGGCGGCGGTCGTGCTCGCGGCGGGCGCTGGAGGCCCTTGGCAGGTTTTGGTTTTGCTGCTGTGGATTGCGCTGACTGCCCTGTTCGGCGTGCGGTACTTTCGGGAACAGAAGCAGTGGACGGCTTCGCGCTTGGGCATGACGCTGACGCTGGTCGAAAGCATGACTGGGCACCGGACGCGCCTGGCGCAGGAGCCGAGGGAGCAATGGCATTTGGCCGAGGACCAGCAATTGGAGGGCTATCAGGCTATCTCGCGGGCTGCTGACCGGCAGGCGGCGATGCTGACGGCTGCGATCCCTAGAGGCTGGCTAATTGTTGGCACGGCGGCCCTGGCTCCGGCCTTTTTGGCTGGGTCGACGCCTGCATCGATGGCCTTGGGCGTTGCCGGGTTGTTGCTAGCGTACAGCGCGTTCCGACGCCTGGCCGGAGGACTGTGGAGTCTTACGGAAGCAGCCATTGCGGCGCAACAGGCGGCGCCTCTGTTTCAAGCTGCGGCGCGGCCGGAGGCTTCTGGCAGTCCTGTCTTGGCCTTGGACACTACCTCGCCTCACGATACTTTTATCGAGGCCAGCGACATCACTTTTCGCTACCGCACGATGGGCGAGCCGGTTCTGTACCACTGCAGTTTGCGGATTGGTCCGGGCGACCGCATTTTGCTCGAGGGACCGTCTGGTGGTGGGAAATCCACGTTTGCCTCCATTTTGAGCGGTATGTTGCGTCCTCAATCTGGGCTTTTGCTGGCGCGCGGGCTTGACCGGCAGACGCTTGGGGGCAAGGCTTGGAGGCGGTCCGTGGCGGCTGCGCCGCAGTTTCATGAGAATCACGTTCTTACAGGAACCTTTGCTTTCAATTTATTGATGGGTCGGGAGGGCTGGATTACTCAGAAAGACCACGCGGAAGCTCAGGCTGTTTGTGAAGAGCTTGGCCTTGGCCCGCTGCTGGAAAAGATGCCGGCTGGGATGCTGCAAATGATCGGCGAAACGGGCTGGCAACTTTCGCACGGTGAGCGGAGCCGCCTTTATATTGCGCGTGCCCTGATGCAGGATGCGGATGTGCTGATTTTCGACGAAAGCTTCGCGGCACTGGATCCGGAAAACGTCCGGCGGGCGTTGGAGTGTGTGTTGCGGCGGGCGAGGAGCGTGCTCGTTATTGCACATCCTTAGTCCTTGAGCTTCTGGACCACGCAGGCGAGGGTGCCCACACGGTCCTCGATCGTTCATTGTGCAATCGATTGCCTCCGCACAAACTAGTTCGGTTTCCACATTCGGTTTTTCCCTGCCATGCGCTAAGATAGGCACTCCGTCGAAGGGGCGAAATGATCGGCAAGAGCCTTGGTGTTTACCGGGTCGAGTCCAAGCTCGGAGCCGGAGGCATGGGTGTTGTCTACAAAGCCCACGACTCCACGCTCGGTCGTCCCGTTGCTCTGAAAGTGCTCACCGCGTCCTCGATTGCGAATGCGGAACGGGAACGGCGATTCGTGCAGGAGGCCAAAGCCGCTTCTTCGCTGAACCATCCCAATATCGTCACCATCTACGCCATTAACTCCGCGGATCTCGACGGGGTACAGGTCCGTTATATCGCGATGGAGTTCGTGGCCGGCGAAACGCTGGACCACGTCATCGGCAGCAAGGGTCTGCGCGTTCGCGATGCGCTGAAGTACGCCGTCCAGATTGCCGACGCTCTGGCTGCCGCACACGCCGCTGGCATCGTTCACCGCGATCTTAAACCTTCCAATGTCATGGTCACGCCGCAGGGGCAGGTTAAGGTTCTGGATTTCGGTCTGGCGAAACTCAGCGAGAGCTCTGAGACTGACGCCTTCGCTGACACCATGCATGGCGAAGGATCGCCGCTCACCGAAGACGGCACGCTACTGGGTACCGTCGCCTATATGTCACCGGAGCAGGCTGAAGGTAAGACCCTAGACTCGCGATCCGATATTTTTTCTTTCGGCTCCCTACTCTACGAAGCCATCACCGGCCGCCGTGCTTTTACTGGGCCGTCGAAGATTGCGACGCTCTCGGCCATTTTGTCGAGGGAACCACAGCCGGTCTCGGAATCGATTGCCGATTTCCCGGAAGAGCTCGAGCGTGTCCTGACCCGCTGCCTTAAGAAGGATCCCGAGCGTCGTTGGCAGACCATGTCCGACGTGAAGGTGGCGCTGGAAGAGCTGCGCCAGGAAATGGAATCGACGACGAGTAGCTCGAATGTCTTGCGCAACACCAAGCGTCGATTGGTTTCGCTCAGAGCCTCACGTTGGCTGCCGTTTGCCATTCTCACTGGAATACTTCTGGGCCTGGTGCCGGGCGCCTACTTTACCTCGAAGATATTTCCGCCTGACCCACCCGTGTTCCAAAGGCTCACGTTCCGCCGCGGCGATGTTACGGCGGCTCTATTTGCGCCCGGGGATTCCGTTATCTACAGCGCGAGCTGGGAGGGCACGCCGTCGATGTTGTTCTCGACTATTCCTGGCAACCGCGAATCGCGTTCCCTGGGCACAACTGCAGGCAAGTTGTTGTCGGTTTCGGGGACAGGGGAGATGGCCGTTCTACTTGGCGGCGAGGGCCCGGGAACTCTGGCGCGCATTCCGTTCGGAGGCGGTGCCCCGCGCGAGATTCTCGAAAACGTCACGGACGCCGACTGGGCTCCCGACGGGGAGTCCTTGGCAGTGGTGCGCAGCGTCGAGGGGCATCAACGCCTTGAATATCCTGTCGGCTCGGTTTTGTATCAAACCGACGTGCGGGCGCCGCAATTTCTGCGCGTTTCGCACGATGGCAAGCTGATTGCATATTTTCAAATGGATGAAATTGGCGATTTTTCTCTGTTTGTCATTGGCCCCAATCACCCGAAGCAACTGCTCTCGGCAGGGTGGCGCGGCATCGGCGGTTTGGGCTGGTCTCCCGATGGCAAGGAAATTTGGTTCTCCGGCAGCCATGCCGGCAGCGACCCGGCGCTGTTCGCGGTTTCGCTTTCGGGGCGCGAACGACTGATGCTGCAGGTGGCGGGGTGGATTGTGCTGCAGGATGTCGCCAAGGATGGCCGGGTCTTGCTCAATAACGTGAACTCCCGGCTCGGCATTCTGTTTACACCGCCCGATGGCTCCGCCGACCGCGATCTGGCTTGGCTCAATGCTTCCTTCCTTGATTCGTTGTCCGATGACGCGGGGGAGATTCTCTTTTTGGAATTGCAGAATGGCGAAGGGCGCAATCCCGGTATCTATCTGCGGAAGACCGACGGCTCCCCCGCGGTGCGGCTTGGCTACGGCAACCGACCCGCGTTGTCGCACGATGGGAAGCGGGTAGCCTGTATCCGGCAGGAACTTGGCGGTTCGCGACTGATGATTCTACCCACTGGACCCGGAGATTCGCGGACGCTGGATTTTGGGAATATGCACTACGAGTCGGTGGAGTGGTTCCCGGACGGGCATCGTATTCTCTTCACGGCGAACGAACCGGGCCATCCGGTGCGGTCCTGGACCTACGACCTCAACAGCAGTGGCATCCCGCCGACGCCGAATCTCAACAACGGGGGACCGGCGCCTTTGGCAATTACGTCGGAAGGAATCCGAGCGACAGCCGTGTCACCCGATCAACGGCAGCTGGTACGCGTCGAGGGCAAGCGTCTTTTTCTTGCCACTCCCGAATCTCTGAGCACGCCCGACGGGTCCACTGCGACGCCTCTGACCGCGCTCGAAGAAGGTGAGCGTGTCGCGCGCTGGAGTGCCGATGGCCGCTATCTTTACTTCCGCAAGACGCATGGCGACATGGTCCAGATTGCCCGTTTTGAAGTGGCCACGCGGCGCCGCGAACTTTGGCACACACTGCGTGTACCGGAACAAGGCGCCAGTTTCTTCGGCGCGGCTGCCATTTCAGCTGACGGAAAGGCTTATGCGGCTTCGTTTCAGCAGGACCTCGCCAATCTGTATTTGGTGAGGGGGCTAAAATGAAAGGTCGCGAAGATAATCCGCCACGCGGATGACGGCCTGCTATATTCATCGGCGTTTATGTCCACTTCCACCTCTGCTGCTACGACTACCCCGGCGCTTGCGAAGCCTGCTTCCAGGCGACTGATTAGCCTCGATGTCTTTCGCGGTCTGGCCGTTGCCGGCATGATTCTGGTGGACAATCCAGGCACCGACGATCTGGCCTACGGACCCATCAAACACACGGTCTGGAATGGCTGGACGCCCGCGGATTTCATCTTCCCCTCGTTCATGTTTCTCGTGGGCGCATCCATGGTGCTGTCGTTCCAGGCTCGACTGCAACGCGGCGAGACGCGAGGTCAGATCTTGCGCCATGCCGTGCAACGAACGCTGATCCTGATTGCCCTCGGGATCTTTATCAACGGCTTCCCGGTCTTCCATCTAGCCAATTGGCGGATTGAAGGGGTTTTGCAAAGGATTGCGGTTTGCTACTTGATCGCCGCGGCTCTGGTTTTGTGGTCGGACTGGCGTGGTCAATTTGTGGTGCTGGCCGCGTGCTTGCTTGGCTATTGGGCGCTGATGCGATTCCTTCCTGTGCCTGGGTTTGGAGTGCCGGGACGCGACATTCCGTTTATGGATCAGGACCGCAATCTGGTGGCATGGCTCGATCGAAGCCTCTTTCCGGGCCGACTTTATGACGGCACGCGGGATCCGGAAGGTTTGATCAGCAATATTCCTGCGGTGGGAACGACGCTGCTGGGCGTTTTGACCGGTCACTGGTTGCTCTCCGGGCGCGAGAAGGCCAGCATTGTTTTTCGTATGGTTCTCATCGGCGGGCTCGGCGTTGTTGCTGGGCTCGTCTGGAACCTTTCGTTCCCGATCAACAAGCATCTGTGGACGAGTTCGTTTGTGCTGTTCAGTGGCGGATTGAGCCTAGTCACTCTGGCGTTGCTTTACTGGGTGGTGGAGATCAAGCAATGGCGCGGGGTTTGGACCATGCCTATCCTCGTGTTCGGCATGAATCCGGTGGCGGGTTTCGTGGCCGATGCACTGGTGTGGGGTCCGGGGTACAGTTTTACCGCGAAGGGTCCGAAGGGCGCGGATATTTCCTGGCACGAGGTGGCCAATGCGCGCCTCGGAGCCCTGGGGATGAACGCGGCCAATACCTCCTTGCTCTATTCTCTGGGAGCGGTGTTATTTTGTTGGGTGGTGTTATGGATGCTCTGGCGGAAGCGAATCTTTCTTAAGGTGTAGTCGGAGTTCCCGAATGCGTCGGACGCAACAATCCTCGCTGTTCTTTCCCGTGTCGTTCTTATCTGCGGCGCAATTGCGTATTGCCGCTTTCTCCCTCTTCCTGTTCATTTTTCCCGCGATGTTTCCCTCTGCAGCCCGAAGCCAAGCGGTTGCGCCACTGACGCTGGGGCGGCGCTATCAAGATGGTGAAGCGGTTGCTTACAAAATGCAGGCCACCAACGAAGGCCATGTGCGCAACGTTCGCTACGAGGCCCGCGTGTCGGGCACGGTCAAGAGAAATGCGGCTGGCGTATTCGTCGAGGAGCTCGCGTGGTCCGACCTTAGCGTCAATGGCCAGCCGACGGCTCTCACGTCCGCCAGCGAGGAGTTTCGTGAAACACTGTCTCTCGCTCCCGACTACAGCCTTTCCATCCCCGACCTTAGCCACGTGCAACCGATTCTAATTGGACCGATCACCGACCTGCTGGCCTTTTACTCGGACGTGCAACTCGCCATACGGCAGAAGTCCCTGCTCAAGGCGGGAGATCACGTCTACATAAAGCACGGCATACCCAATTCGTGGGCAGATGGAACCTCGTTGTCCTCGGCCAGGACGCTATCGATTTTGATATTGCGTTGAAGTCCATCGACAAGACTTCGAGGACCGCTGTGCTCGTCGTTCGCCATGTTCCACCGAAGGAACCTGGAATCCAATGGCCCGCTGACTGGATGCATGCGCCGGTCTCTGATGCGCCCAACAACTGGGTGGAAGTGGAGAAGTCTTCAGACTCATCGGGCGGAAAATATGCTGCTGAAGTCGGCAAGGAAACGTTTCAGGCGGACATTGCTGTGGCCCTGGGCTCCGGACGCATACTTTCGGCCACTATGGACAATCCCGTGGAGGTCTTGCAGCGTGATTGTACGGACCGGGCTTTGGCGAGCTGTGGCGATCCCATTCGCTATCGCATCCGGCGACAGATTGCGATTGTGGCGGAGGATGTTCCAGCAAAAGACAAGCCGTCCAAGAGCGTTCCTAGATAGCTGCGCTCCGTGGTGGCTGAATGAAGTCTTAGCTATGCAAAGTCTTTGCTACGTGAAGTCCACGAGGCGGCGTTCGCGACTGCTCTGCTGCGCCAGTTCGATTACGCGCATGACGCGTAGAGCCACCCCTGGTGTGACCGCGAGTGCGGCTTTGCCAAAAATCGCATCCCGCACGTTCTCGTAGTAGCCGCGATAGTCGCCCGCCTCGGTGGGAATTTTGCGTTCTTCGCAGGGGTGGGCCGGGATGCCGCGACCACTCGGGGCACCGATTGCGCCGAGCGTGAGAGTGCCCCATGCGGCCGCTGGTTCCCTGCCCCAGTCAGTGGCATCCCTAGGCCTCTCACCCCGCTTCAGTGCATCTTCCTGCGGGTCCAGCCCGCACTTGACATAGGAGCCGAGAGTGCCGTGCACCACGAAATGAGGCCCGGGGCGGCTGGCCAGCATGGTGGCACGGAGGTAGGCGCGCAGGCGAGGATAGTGCAGGGTGATATCGAAGGCGTCGTCGGCGGCGGCCCCGTCGCGCTCCAAACGCACATCGCCGCTAACGGCGTCGGGAAGTCCGAACAGCGCCAGAGCCTGGTCGATGAGGTGGGGTCCGAGATCGAAGAGCACGCCCGTTCCGGGTCCCGCTTGTTCCCGCCAGGCTCCGGCGCGAAGCTCCGGGCGGAAACGGTCGAAGTGCGATTCGTAGCTGATGACCCGGCCGAGGTCTCCTGAGGCGACTAGCCGCTGCAGGGTTTTGAAGTCGCCATCCCAGCGGCGGTTCTGGTAGACCGAGAGCAAACGCCTGTGCGATTCTGCCAGATCGGCTATCTCGGTGGCTTCGGCGTAGGTCGGAGCGAAGGGCTTGTCGATTACGACGTCGCGACCCGCGAGTAGGCATTCACGTGCGATGGAAGCGTGAGAATCGTTCGGCGTGGCCACGACCACCAGCGAGATGGAATCGAGGGCCAACATCTGGGAAAGCGAGCGCACGACACGCGCATCCGGATACGCTTGCGCGGCACTATCGCTGCTGCGCTGCAGGATTGCGGCCAGATGCAGGCCGTCGACCCCGTCAATGATAGGAGCGTGGAACGTGCTTCCGGCAAAGCCGAAGCCGACGAGACCAACTTGGATGGGTGTTTCAGGCACTTGAGCGTCTCCCCGAAGCGAACCTACATCTTAATACCACGGGATGAAAACGGCGGGAAACCTCCACGGGGGTGAAGAATGTGATGGATTGTCATCTCGAACCGGCGCGCGATTTGCAGTTGTTTAGAAGGCCAGCAATGAAGCAGATCCCTCGTCGCTTCGGCTCCTCGGAATGACAACAGGATAGGTCCTTCCATAAGCTCTTCGGTAACAAAAATAAGCAGGGGCGGAGTGATCTCCGCCCCTGCCGTGCCGCGAATCCTTGGATCGCAGCGGATGTTGTGCGCGAGGGACTATGGCCCGCAGGCGCCAGTCGGTCCTGGACCAGCTGCGGATGCTACGGCAACGTAAACCGGTTGCGAAGTGATGCCCTGATATGTTGCGGTCACCTTGTAGGCTCCGGTCAAGACCCAGGCCGGCGGAGCGGCTGGATCGGACTGCACGTTGACAAATGCACATACCCCTGGGTCTACGGCCGTGACCAAACCGGTGGCGTTGAGTGTGACTCCTTGCGGTGGAGTCGGCAAAGGACTCCCGGTATAGGGGTCTGCAGCAATCGAGTAGGTAGCGACGTTCGTCAGGTCGTGGGTCTGCGTACTGCTGTAGTTACCTGTAGCTTTGAGCTGCAGCGTCCCGCCGATGCCTTTTACTTCGAACTGTCCCGTCGAACTGGCGGACGACAGAGTGATTGTCTGCAAATGATTGCTCGTACCGCAACCAAGAAGTCCGAGAAGGGCGAGCGCGATGGGAAGCACCGCGATAAGCTTTTTGCGTGTATTCACCGAAATCCTCCGGAGCCTTGTTTCGTCCGTTCCGATTTGAAGAATCTCAGGGGCAGGGCCGTGGAGGCAAGGAAATTGGCGGTCACCCGTGCACGATGGTCATGGTACGAAAGTCACAATGCGGAACAAGGTCATGTCCTTCTGGTGTGAGCTTGGTGGAGAATTGCATAAGGCTAGCGAAAGAGCAGATTCCTCGTCGCCTTCGCCTCGTCGGAATGACAATCCAAGCCAGAAATCGGCATGCCAATCCAAATAAGGGATTGGGATGGGCTTATGATGGCGGCGGGCGTTGACGGCTGGGGCAAATCAGCCGAGAATAGGAGACAGCTGCAATCTCAGTGGGGGCGTCACGGCTTCGACGGGGACGTTTGCAGTCAAGAGGCATGCCGGGGCGCACACACCCGTGATCGAGTGCAAAACGATAATTGCCAATCAAGAACTGGCATACGCTGCTTAATT
>Ga0137419_10000945_pt1 | contig 11771 bp, 13 predicted proteins | sample CZODoug3_1_2_16f_FD_108279 | JGI IMG/M metagenome (GOLD analysis project Ga0137419, IMG submission 108279) | Vadose zone soil fungal communities from Angelo Coast Range Reserve, California, USA - CZODoug3_1_2_16fungal (Illumina Assembly) | ecosystem: Environmental > Terrestrial > Soil > Vadose... | reverse complement strand
CATGCGCTCGAACGATCCGGCGACACCGCCGGCGTCGGGCGGCCCACCGGCGAGCGCCGAGCGCAGATAGAGCACCTCGCGCTCGAGCGCGCGCTTGTCGAGCGCGCGCTGGGCCAGCATGAGGATGTCATCGACGTCGAAGGGCTTGGTCAGGTAGTCGTACGCGCCGCGCTTGAGCGCTTCGACGGCGGTCCGGAGCTCGCGGACGGCGGTGGCGATCACCACGACGGTCGAGGGGTCGGCGGCCTTGATGCGCGGCAGCACGTCGATCCCGGCCTCGCCGGGCATCCGCTGGTCCAGCATCACGAGATCGACCTCGTGAGCCTTCATGACCTCGAGCGCCTGAGCGCCGTTGGCCGCTTCGAGGACGTCGCAGGTTTCCTCGAGGATCGCGCGCACCGAGGCGCGCACGCCCTCCTCGTCGTCGACGACGAGGACCGTGCCCCGGCGCGCCGTCTGCGCGTCCACGCCCGTCACCGCTGGCGCGAGCGTTCCATCGTGAGGTACTGATTGGCGCCGCCGCCGCTGCCGCCCGCGCGGTGGACGTAGATCAGCACGGACTCCCCTGGCTTGAGCGCCGAGAGCGCCTTGAAGAGCGCGGCCGGATCGTCGGCCGGGCGGCGTGAGAGCTCCAGGATCACGTCGCCACGCCGGAGGCCGGCCTTGTCGGCCGGGCTCCCCGGCTGTACCTCGGTGACGAGCAGCCCGCGCGAGACCGGCAGATCCAGGCGAAGCGCGGCGTCGCCGGTGAGCGCCTCGACGCTCAGACCCCACTCGTCGTTGCCGGGTGCCTCGGCGACGACCGGCTCGTCGGCCGGCATCTCGCCGATCTTGACGGTGACCGGCACGGGCTTCTTGTCGCGGATCACGACGAGCTTCATCGTCTGTCCCGGGCGGATGGAGGCGATCCGCCGCTGCAGGTCGGGCACTTCCCTGATCGGCGTGCCGCTCAGCTCGACGACGACGTCACCGGCTTTCAGGCCCGCGGTCTCGGCGGGGCTCCCCTTCATCACCTCGGCAACCAGAACACCTTCGCGCTCCTTGACGCCGAAGCTGCCGGCCAGCTGATCGGTCACGTCCTGGATGACGATGCCGAGCCAGCCGCGCACCACCTTGCCGCGCGTGATGAGTTGCTGCATGACGTCGCGCGCCTGGTTGATCGGAATCGAGAAGCCGATGCCCTGACCGGCGGCTACGATGGCCGTGTTGATCCCGATCACCTTGCCGTCGATGTTCAGGAGCGGGCCGCCGGAGTTGCCCGGGTTGATCGAGGCATCGGTCTGGATGAAGTTGTCGTACTGCGTCACCCCGACGCGCGTGCGCGCGGTGGCCGAGATGATCCCCACCGTCACGGTGCGGTCGAGGCCGAAGGGGTTGCCGATCGCGATCGCCCACTGGCCCACGCGCAGATGATCGGAGTCGCCCAGCTCGGCGGCCGGCAGCGGGCGCGGCGCGTCGACCTTGAGCACCGCGATGTCGGTCTTCGGGTCGCGACCCACGAGGCGGGCGGTGAACTTCCGCTGATCCGAGAGGCGCACGATGATGTCCTGAGCGTTCTCGATCACGTGGTTGTTCGTCAAGATGTATCCCTTCGGATCCACCAGGACACCCGAGCCGGTGGCGCGCGCGTCCTCGCGCGGGCGCCTGCGGAAGTAGCGATCGTAGAACTCCTCGCCGAAAAACTCCTTGAATCGCTCCGGCGCTTCTTCGGGCGGGCCGCCGGCGCCTTTCTTCTGAACGGTGCTGACGTGCACGACGGCCGGCGTGACGCGGTCGGCGACGGCGCTGAACGCGTCCTCCATCGCGCGAAGGATCGCCTTCGCGTCCGTCTTCGGAGAAGGGCGCGCCTCGGGCGCGGCGGGACGCTGCTGGGCCCAGGCCGGGGTGGCGAGGAGCAACACGAAGATCAGCGCGATCAGTGGATTCATCGGCGGCTCGGCCTCCTACTCTACTGGGGCCGGTCTGACTGCGCCAGAGGGACGAGGGCCAGCTCGAGCACGCGCTTGGTCCGTGCCGTCACGCGCGCCGCGGCGGAGCGGCGCAGATGGCCGACCCAGGCGATCGTGCCTCCGGCTTCGATCACCGGGACCCGGCCGCGGTCCCAGCGCGGTACCTTCGCTTCGATCAGGAGCGTCTTGAGACGCCGCTCGGCGCCGCCGAAGGCGACGAAGCGCTCACCGCGCCTGCGGGCGCGGACGATCAGCGGCGCCGCCAGATCGTCGGCGTCGAAGGCCACGCGACTCGGCTCGCGGGGAATCGCATAGGCGTCGGCGCCGATCAGCCGCGCCTCGAGCGCCTGTCCGATCTCGGGCAGCTCGGTGCGCCCGGGTACGCCGACGACGCGCTCGATCAGCGCCGGCAGCGGAGCCGATGCCAGACGCGCGAGCGCGCCGCTGACTTCGACGGTGACCCCGCCCAGCTTGAACGGACGGCGCGGGGCCGGGACCGCGAGGATCCGCGTGAGGCCCCGATGCGCCCATGCTCGGAGCGGAGCTCGACTGCCCAGACGCGCCGCAGCCTGACGCAGGACCTCGGCGGCGACCGGACGTGGCAGGGCGCGCACGGTCTCGAGCCGAAGCGTCACCGCACGGTCGCTCCAGACGGCGAGCCGGTCGAGCTCCGCGGCGGCGGCCTCGTCGAGCGCGGTCATGGTCTCGCGCGCCAGCGCCGCCATTTTCACGAGCGCGGGCGCGATCTCGGGATTGTAGGAATCGGAGAGCAGCGGGAGCAGCTCGTGGCGGATGCGGTTGCGCAGGAACTTCGGATCTCGATTCGTCGGGTCCTCGACCCACGAGAGCCCGGCGCGGCGAAGCTCGGCCTCGAGGGCGGATCGGCGCAGCTCGATGAGCGGGCGGACGATCCGTCCCCGGACCGGCGGGATTCCCGACAGCCCGCGCACGCCCGCGCCTTGCACGAGTCGCATCAGCACGGTCTCGGCCTGATCGTCGGCGGTGTGACCGAGCGCGATGCGCTCGGCGCCGACCCGGGCGGCCGCCGTCTCGAGCGCGGCGTACCGCGCGGACCGCGCGGAGGCTTCGAGAGAGCCTCGCCGATCCACCGCGACGGTCGCGACGTCGACCGGGACGCCGAGGCGCGCTCCGAGAGCCCGGACGAAATCGGCGTCGGCGGCCGAATCGGCGCGAAGCCGGTGGTCGACGTGAAGAACGTGGAGCCGGAGCCGCCATTCCGCGGCCAGGCTCAGGAGCAGATGAAGAAGCGCCACGGAGTCCGCGCCGCCCGAGACGGCGACTAAAACGGCTTCGCCGCCCGCGAACATCGCGTAGCGGCGAATGGTGCGCTCCACTTGCTCGCGCGGGGCCAACAGCCTAGCCGCCCTGAAGCCCCACCCAGACCTCCCCGTCCTCGAAGTGCTCCTTCTTCCACACCGGCACCGTCCGCTTGAGCGTGTCGATCGCGTACCGGCACGCCGCGAACGCGTCGCCGCGGTGCTCGGCAGAGACCGCGATGAGCACGCTCGCCTCGCCGATCTCGAGCCGCCCGGTGCGGTGGAGCATCGCGATGCGCCGCACCCCGGGCCAGCGCGAGCGCACGGTCTGGCCGATCTCCCGCATCTGCACCTCGGCCATCGGCGCGTGGGCCTCGTATTCCAGGTACTTGACCGGGCGGCCGTCGGTCTGGTTTCGTACGACGCCCGAGAAGATCACGATCCCGCCGGCGCCCGGCTCGTCGACCTCCGCGGCGATCGTGTCCGGCGAGAGCGGCTCGGTCACGACGCGAAAGATGTCGGGCGCGGATCCGCCACTCACGGGCGGGAAGAGACAGAGCTCGTCCTCGGGCTCCAGGCGATGGTCGGCGGCCACGTAGTCGTGACCCACCGCGAACAAGGTGTACGGACGGAACGGCGCGAGCTCGGGATGGCGGTCGGCAATCGCCGACCATGCGGACTCGACGGTGCCGCCTTCGGGGAGATCGACTTCGAGTCGTTCGCGTCCGAGCGCCTCTCGGTACCGGGCGAAGAGAAGAACCCGGACGCGCACGCTGGAGGCGAGCTTAGAAGCGGTGCGACTGACCGCAGCCGCAGCTCGACTTCACATTCGGATTCTTGATCGCGAAGCCGGCGCCCATCATGTTGTTGTCGACGAAGTCGATCTCGCTGCCTTCGAGGTAGGGCGCGCTGTGCTTGTCGATGTAGACCCTGATGCCCTGGGCGTCGAGCACGTCGTCGTCGGCCGCGGCCTGGTCTTCCCAGCCGAGCTCATAGGACATGCCCGAGCAGCCCCCGCCGACCACACGGATCCGAAGGCCCCATTCAGGCTTGCCTTCCTCGAGGCGAAGCTCGGAGACTTTCTTCGCGGCCGTTTCGGTCATCGTAACCATGCGATCCTCCCGATCTGACAAGCGTTTCCGGATTCGAACCGATTCCAGGTCATCGTACCACATGTGCCGCGCGCAGGGGCGCCCCAGGGTGCCGCCCGGGCGTCAGAGGATGCCGCCCTGCGGCAACAGCGTGAGCTCCTCGAGCGCGGCACCCGGCGGGAGCGAGGCCATCAGGACCGCGGCGCGCGCGACGTCCTCGGGGCGGAGCATCCGGCTACGGTCTGGCGAATTCGGGATCGTGTCCCAAAGGGGCGTATCCACGGCCCCGGGAACCAGCACGCCAACGCGTACCCCTTCCGCACGGAGCTCCTCGGCGAGCACCCGGCTGAAGCCGACCACGCCGGCCTTGGTCGCCGTGTAGACCGCGGCGCCGGGGATGGGTCGCTGGGCGGCCACCGATGCGACATTGATGATAGTGCCTCGTCGCTGACGGATCATCACGGGGAGGACGGCGCGGCAGCACACCATCACCGCGCGGAGGTTGACCGCGAGGATCGGGTCCCAGTCGGCAGGTTTGGTACCCACGACCGGACCGAACGCGGCGGCGCCGGCCGCCGTGACGAGGATGTCGACGCGCCCGAGCTCGGCGATGGCCTGCTCGACCATGGCCTCGACGGCCCCATCCTGCGTGACGTCGGTGGGGATGGCGAGCGCCGCCCCTCCGCTCTCGCGAATGGCCGCCGCGGTCGCGGCCAGCTGCTGCCGCGTGCGCGCCGCGAGCACCACGGTGGCGCCCTCGCGCGCGAGCGCCGTGGCGACGGCGTGGCCGATCCCGCGCCCGGCGCCGGTGACGATCGCGACCTGGCCCTGCAGCGCGCCCGGCCCGCTCAAATCTGAAGCCCCCGGCTCGACTTGATCAGGTCCATGAACTCGGCGCGCGTTTCCGGCCGATCGCGGAACGAGCCGAGCATGGCCGAGGTGATCGCCTTGGAGTTCTGTTTCTCCACGCCGCGCATCAGCATGCACAGGTGCACCGCCTCCATCACGACGGCGACGCCGCGCGGCTGGAGGACCTCGTTGATGGTGCTCGCGATCTGCGTCGTCAGGCGCTCCTGCACCTGCAGTCGCCGGCTGAACATTTCGACCAGCCGCGGGATCTTCGACAGGCCGACGATCTTGCGGCCGGGCATGTAAGCCACGTGGCACTTGCCGAGGAACGGCAGCAGATGGTGCTCGCAGAGCGAGCTGAAGTCGATGTCCTTCACGATCACCATCTCGTCGTAGTCCTCGACGAACATGGCGTCGTTGAGGATCTCCTTCGCGTCCTTGCCATAGCCCGAGGTGAAATAGCGCAGCGCCTTCTCGACGCGCTCGGGCGTCCGGTTCAGGCCCTCGCGCTCGACGTCCTCACCGAGCTCTTCCAGGATCTTCGCAATCAGCTGCCCGACCGTTCCGTCTTCGCTCATCGCGCCGCCTCGCCTTCGTACTGGAATCGATTCTTGGCCGTCTCGACGACGGTCACACGCCGGAGCGCTCCCGCTGGAACGGCCGGCGTCAGGAGGCGCCAGAACGCGCGCGCCAGCCCTTCACCCGTCGTCACGACACCGGCCAGCGCCGGGACCTCTTCGAGCGTCCGGTGGTCGACGTGGTCGAGCACGCGCTCGTGCACCGCGCCGTCGATCCGCTCGAGATCGATCGACATCCCGGTCACCGGGTCGGGCTGCCCGACCACCGTGACTTCCAGGTAGTAGTTGTGGCCATGGGGACGGTAGCAGGCGCCGTAGAGCGCTTCGTTCGCTTCGTCCGAGAGGGCCGGATCGGCCAATCGATGGCCCGCGCTGAAATGATACACGCGCGTGAGCTCAAGCATCGGGCCCTCGATAGTCGACGAACAAGGTCGGATCCTCCCACACCCGCACCTGCCAGAGGCGGTCCGCGCCGAGCTTCGGCGCCAGGAGATCCCACACGGTGACTGCCAGGTTCTCGGTCGTGGGAACGCGGCCGCGAAACAGCGGATCGGCGTTCAGGTCCGCATGGTCGAAGCGCTCCACGACGGTCTCGCCCACGATCCGCTTCAGCTCGGCGAGATCGATGACCATGCCCGTCTGCGGGTCGATGGGACCGCGCACCGTGACGTCGAGCGTGTAGTTGTGCCCGTGCGCAACCGTGAGCCGCCCGAAGAACCGCTCGTTCTCCTCGCGGGACCAGCTCTCGACCCAGTAGCGATGGCCGGCCGAGAACGTGAAGCGCCGCGTGCTCGCGGCACGGGTATGGTCTGTCATGGCAACGCCTCGAGGAAGCGCCGCGCCACCGACTCGAGGCCGAACGCCTCGACCCGTCGGGTCGCGGCCCTTCCGAACTCTTCACTGAGCTTCGTGTTCGTCAACAGTGTCTCCAGCGCGGTCGCCAGCTCACCGGGGCTCCGCGGAGTGACCAGAAAGCCGGTCCGCCGGTCCTCGACGATCTCCGGCACCGCCGCCGCACGGCACGCCACTACGGGCAACCCGGCCGCCATCGCCTCTGCGAAGACCAGCCCGAACCCTTCCTGAACGGTCGGAAGGCAGAAACAGTGAGCGCGTACATATTCTACCGCGAGCGTTCGGCGCGTCACCTCGCCGAGCAGGACCGCCGTGTCGCCCAACTGGAGCTCGCGATGCAGCGTCCGCAGGCGCGCAGACTCCGGACCTTCCCCGACGATCCGCACCTGAGCGTCCGGGATTCGTTGGCGGAGGGCGGCGGCGGCGCGCAGCAGATCGTCCAGGCGCTTGCGCGGGTACATCCGTGCCACCGACAGCACCGTCGGGCGAGCCGCCCGAGCGCCGGCCGCGTCGGCGAAGCGGCGCCGCCAGTCGGCCAGGTCGATCGGCTCCGGGACGACCACCAGCTTCGAGCGCGGGATGGCGTAGACTTCGTGGGCGACCGAGGCCGAGTAGTGACTCGGCACGACCACCCGATCGGCGCGCGCGGTGTTGGACCGCTCCCAGCGCGCCTGCAGTCCGAGCAGCGCGCGTACCCAGCCACGCTCGTTCCGAAGCTCGTCCGCGATGATCCCTTTCAGCATCACGACGAAAGGGCCGCGCCGCCGGCGCGCCCACAGAAACCCGTCGAGATCGACCCCGACGGTGACGTCGGCGGCCGGCGGGGCGAGCGCGACCCCGACGTTGTACAGCCAGCGATCGAGCGTGTGAAAGCGGGTGCGCGTGCGGAGCGGCCGGATGGCGACCGAGTGGCCGAGGCTTCCGAGGCCGCGGACGAGGCCATCGATGGCGACGAACGTCCCGCTGCCCTCGGTCGGCGAGAGCGGCGTCGACGTGAGGAACTCGAAGCGCACGACCCGGAGCGCTAGCGCCCCAGGAATCTGGCCGCGCGCTTCTCGAGGAAGGCACGGGTCCCCTCCTTGTAGTCCTCGCTCTCGGTGGCTTCGACGGCCAGGCCCCTGAGTTTCTTGCGCCGTTCCTCCGTGAGCCCGAGCAGGTACGACTCGATCGTCGTCTTGGCGCCGCGCACCGAGAGCGGTGCGTTGTCGGCGACCTTCCGAAGATAATCGTACGTGTAGGCCTCGAGCTCGGCGGGGGGCACGAGACGCTGGATGAAGCCCATCGCGAGCGCTTCCCGATCGTCGACCGTCCGCGCCGAATACAGGATGTCCTTCGCGTACGCCGGGCCAACCAGGTCGACGAGCTGGCCGACCGAGTCCGCTCCATAGATGATGCTCAGGCGCGCGGCCGGAATGCCGAACTTCGAGCCCTCGGCGGCGAAGCGCAGGTCGCACGCCATCGCCACCGCCATCGCTCCGCCCATGCAGAAGCCGAAGATCATCGCGACCGTCGGTTTGGGGCACTCGCGGATGGTCGTGTAGGCCGCTCCGGTCTGCTCGTTGTAGTGCTGGGCGCTCGCCGCGTCCTTGCGCTGCTCCTTGAACTCCGAGATGTCGGCGCCCGAGGCGAACGCCACGGCGCCCGCGCCGCGATAGACGACCGCGCGGACCGAGTCGGTCTTCCCCAGCTCCTCGGTCACGCGCGTGAGCTCGGTCCACATCGCCAGGCTGATCGCGTTGCGCATCGCCGGCCGGTTGATGACGACCGTCGCGATCGGCCCATCGTGCTGCACCAGAATGTCCGTCATGCGTCCACCTCGACGAGGGTTGGTGTCACCGCGAGTGAGAAACAGTACCACTTCCGGCGTCTCGGCCGCGCCGGGCGCTCGGGGCCTTCCGTCAGCGCCACTGCGCCGGAGTCCGCTATACTCACCGGCCATGGGGTCTAGAGCCGTGGGTCGCGCCGTGGGCCGCGTGATCGAGGATCGGGTGATCCCGGCCGGTGAACCGTGGGCGCGCGTGCTGACGCGAGGACAGACGCTCCGGATCGTCGACCTCGAAGGCCGGCAGGCCGTGGACTTTCTCTGCTACAACGCGGCGAATCCCGAGGAGCGCTACAACGCGGCCGACACGATGAAGTACGCGAAGACGATCTTCCTCACACGCGGGCACGGCATCTACTCGGATGCCGGCCGGCGCCTGCTCACGATCGTCGAGGACACCTGCGGGCGCCACGACACGATCGGCGGCTGCTGCAGCGCCGAGAGCAACGAGCTCCGCTATGGCGTCAAGGACACGCCGAGCTGCCGGGCGAACTTCCTCCGCGCACTGGCGCCCTTCGGCCTGGGCAAGAAGGACGTCGTCGCCAACCTCAACTTCTTCATGAACGTGCCGGTCGAATCCGACGGGACCATGGGCATCATCGACGGGCTCTCGAAGCCGGGCGACCACGTGGACCTGCGCGCCGAGATGGACGTGCTGGCGGTGATCTCGAACTGCCCGCAGACACGCAACCCCTGCAACGGCTTCAACCCGACGGCGATCAGGGTGATCGTCACGGATTAACCAACGGCCCACTCGCTCCGCTCGTCGTCATTCCGACGCGCCGCGTAGATTTTACTCGCACGATCGACGCATCAATCGACGGCTCCGACACGGGATCGGCGAGATATCAAGCATCTATCAGGCTGGCATCGCCGGTGCACTGGTGCTGACCATGCACCGCGCGCAGCTGAGCTTCGTCCTTGTCGGTTGCCTTGTACTGGCCGGCTGCTCCCTGAGCCATCCCCACTACCTCGCGCCGGACGTGCATGTGGGTGAGCCGGCCTTCATGCGGACGCTCGAAGCCCATACCACGTCGAGCCCTGTTGGCGGCAATGGGGCCCAGCTCCTCCTGAACGGCGACCAGATCTTCCCAGCCATGCTGACGGCGATCCGTCGGGCTCGCGCCACGATCACGTTCGCCAACTTCATCTATGAAGACGGCGCCGTCGCTCGGGACATGGCCTCGGCGCTCGCCGAGCGTTGCCGAGCTGGGGTGCGTGTTCACGTCCTCCTCGATGCGGTCGGCTCGAGCCAGATGCCCCACGGGTATCGGACCCGATTGACCGATGCCGGCTGTGACCTCGCCTGGTTTCACTCGCTCAATCCGTTCGCTATCAAACGGATCAATCATCGCAATCACCGCCGGATCCTGGTGGTCGATGGACAGGTGGGTTTCACAGGCGGGACCGGCGTAGGCAGCCGGTGGGCGGGCGACGGCCGGCAGCACGGACACTGGCGGCAGACCGACGTCCGGATCGAGGGACCCGTGGTTCGACTCCTGCAAGCCGCCTTTGCCGAGAACTGGCGCGATGCCACGGGCGTCCTCCTCGGCGGCGACGAATATTTCCCGAGGACCGAACGCCGCGGAGATTTGCTCGTCCAGTCAGTCAAGAGCTCGCCCGCCGGCGGCGCCGCGGAAGCCTATCTCCTCTTCCTGCTCGCCATCGACGGCGCCCGGTCCTCGATCTATCTGACCAACCCCTACTTCGTTCCCGATGATGCGATGGCCGACGCCCTCGAGCGGGCCGCCGGGCGTGGCGTCCGGGTATCCGTCATCACCGCGGGGGCCACGCAGGGGATGTTGGATGGTCTGGTGCGCAAGGCCAGCCAGGCGCACTACCCCCGGGCGATCAAGGCCGGGGTGAAGATCTACGAGTACGGACCGGCACTTCTGCATGCCAAGACGCTCGTGGTCGACGAACGCTGGGTCAGCATCGGGAGCGCCAACTTGGATAATCGTTCGTTTGCGCTCAACAACGAGCTGAACGTCGTGTTCCTGGACCGCGGCCTCGCGACCCAGCTCATCACGGTCTTCCAACAAGATTTGAAATACGCGCGGGCGGTCGAGAACGACGTGCTGCGACGGGGCCTGCGCGGGATGTTTTATCTGACGCTCCTCCCGCTCCGCGACCAGCTCTAGGACGACCGCTGAAGCTGGTGGCGGTCGGAGGGCTTAGCCATCGGGGTCGCCGATCCGTGCCGTGTCATTGCGCCAGAGGTACCGATGCGACATACTCGGCGGCGGGACCCGCTGATGAATCGATCGCGCCCTGCGTCCTTCACGATCCTCGTCATCGACGATGACCCGGGGCTTCTCGAGCTGGCCACCGAGCTGCTGTCGGGAGACGGGCATCGGGTCCTCGTCGCGTCGAGTGGCGAAGACGCACTGGCGATGATGCAGGCGGTCCACCCTGATCTGATCCTGCTCGACTACTTCATGCCGGAGATGAACGGGCTGGCTGTGATCGAGCGGCTGAAGGCCGACGCGGCGACGCGCCGGATTCCGGTGGTTGCGCTCACCTCCGGCACCGCGGGGGATGCGAGCAGGCTCAGCCGGGCCGGATCCGTCGGCTTCATCTTGAAACCCTTCGAGCCGACGGAGTTTCTTCGCCTGATCGCCGATATCCTGAAAGCGACCGTTGGCAGCCGTCAACGCCGCAGCGACGGCGCCGGATGACGTCCGAAGAGTCGAGCGACGTGTCCTTCCGCCCCGGTCGTGGGTTAGGCATCCGCCCGGGAATCGGAGGGTCGCAAATCAGGAGACGATTGCCGCATGGCCTCCTGGAGAGCCTGCAGTGCGGTCTCAACCTCACGCCTCAACACATCGGCTGCGTCGCCCAGCTCATAGCTCTCCTTCACCAGTCGCTCCGAGGCTGCACGCACTGCCTGTGCCCGGCGCCGTACTGTTTCTGAAACCATGTCGCACTTGTAGAGATGCGCGCGGACGCCGTCGGTGAGGTCATGACGACAGTGAGGGCAAAGATTCGTGTGGCCTCGAAGGTCTGAGCCGAGCTCGGACAGACGGAAGCTACTGGCGCAAGGCCCACACTCGACAGAGTGGTCACAACAATTGAGGAACAGAAGGGCGCGCTCCTCGGTGCTCAGCACCCGAGGCCTTCGGCAATCGACGTGGGTCAGGCGGCCGGTGCCGAACATGACGGTGTCTCCCAGCCCGATCGTTCGGGAGCAGCGGGTACACGTCCACGCTTGCTGTTCCATCAGTGAGGCCTCGGCGCGGAGGAGAATACCACACAGGCCGCCAGGAAAAACCATCGGGCTCCTATAGGTAATCACCTCATCGACAGGGTCTCTCCCTTCCGGAAACTACCAACGCAAGGACGCTGATGTCTTG
>Ga0137419_10000943_pt1 | contig 11782 bp, 12 predicted proteins | sample CZODoug3_1_2_16f_FD_108279 | JGI IMG/M metagenome (GOLD analysis project Ga0137419, IMG submission 108279) | Vadose zone soil fungal communities from Angelo Coast Range Reserve, California, USA - CZODoug3_1_2_16fungal (Illumina Assembly) | ecosystem: Environmental > Terrestrial > Soil > Vadose... | reverse complement strand
CACTGGCACTCGGGCGAATCGTTCGCGCTCGACAGAAATCCTGCGCTGGTGGCGTTTCTGCGCGAGCTGATTCGATCGCGACGAGTGACCATCGCGCTTCACGGTTACACCCATCAGGACTATCCGGACGGGTACGAGTTCCAGTCTGCGCCGGACCTGCCGGATCGCCTGCGCCGCGGACGCGCGTATCTCGAGACGCTGCTCGAGTGTCGCGTCTCCGTGTTCGTGCCGCCGCACAACGCGCTGTCGAAGGGTGGTCTGGCCGCCGTGTCAGCCTCCAGGCTCAATATTCTCGGCTCGTTTCTGTCATTTCGGCCGTCGATGCGTCCGTGGGAATCGCGAACCGCGGCGAACTGGTGGGCGATTCAACGGTATCGACGCGCCACTCGTCGCACGCGCGGCGAACCGCTCGTCTACCCGCACGCGTTGAAGTACAGCCGGCACGCCGAATTCGGTTGTCACAGCCTCGTTCCAGGCACGACATTTGACGCGCTGCAGCGAAACTTCGACGAGGCGCAGCGGTTCGGCGGCGATTTCTGCCTGGCCACGCATTACTGGGAGATCGACGCCACGCTCGAGCAGGTGATGCGCGCCTTCCTCGACTTCGCCGCGCGGCAGCCGAGCGTGCGCTTCGTACCGGCCGAAGAGTTGTTCACGTGATTCGGAGAACCAGGGGACAGGAGCGCATGGACAACGAAGCCCGGCGGCACCTGAGGCTGCTCGAAGCGGTGGAAGAGGACTCACGCGTCACACAGCGAGGGCTGGCGACCAAGCTCGGGATCGCCCTCGGGTTGACGAACATCTATCTGAAGCGGCTGGCGCGAAAAGGCTACATCAAGTGCGTGAACGTGCAGTCGAACCGCCTCTCGTACCTGATTACGCCGAGGGGCATCGCCGAGAAGGCGCGCCTGACCTACGAGTTCATCGACTATTCGCTGCACCTCTACAGCGAAGTGCGGCACCACCTGCGGGGGGTGCTGCAGGAATGCGCCGTGTCGGGTTGCCGCGTCGCGATTTTCGGGCAGGGCGAAGCCGCCGAGCTCGCCTACCTCTCGTTGAAGGAGTTCCGTCTGGAGCCGATTGCGATTTTCGATCGAGAGGGTGGCGACCATTTCCTCGGCATGCCGGTCCGGCCGATCGCGGACCACGAGCAGGTGCCGTACGACCTCATCGTGGTGGCGACGCTCGACAGTTCAGGTGAGCAGTGGGCCAACCTGATCAAGGATGGGATTCCGGCGGCGAAGCTGTTGCCGCTGCGGCAGACGCCGAAGACCGGGCGCCGTCCGCCGGCCGCGCCGCCGCGTGTACGACCGAATGGCGACGAGCGGTAACGCACGCGTGACCGGCGAACCAGCCGCCTTGCCGGCGATCGTGTTGACGACGCGGCGCAAGATCCTCTTCGCCAGTGTCGCGTTCCTGCTCTTCGCATCGTCGACCGTCGCCGGATGTGTCGCCCTCGACGTCTATGCGCGTCATCGCGCCCGGGGCCTCGGCTTGAATGCCTGGGGCTATCGCGGCCCCGCGATCGGACGCAAGCAGCCGGGCGAGGCGCGCATCGCCGCGCTCGGCGGCAGCACGGTGTTCGGGTACGGCGTCGCGTGGACGGAGGCGTGGCCGTTTTACCTCGAGCGGCGAATCAAGGCGAGCCGTCACCAGCGCGCGACGCTCGCGAACCTTGGAATGCCACGTGATTCCGCGGCAACCTTCGCCGCCACGCTGGACGATTACGCCTACTTGAAGTGCGACCTCGTGATCTTCTACGAGGGGTACAATGATCTCGAAACAACGCCCGCCGACGATACCAGCCAGGGCGCGGTGGCGCACTACCTGACCTGGCGTCATCAATCGCCGATCTTCAGGTGGACCGGCTACTTCCCGATCCTGCCGCTCGTCCTGAGTGAAAAAGCGATGCAGTTGATGCACGGCGGCGACCTGAATGCGGCGTACGATTCCCGCGCGATCGTGTTCAGGCCCGGCCTCGCGACGCGCGTGACGGCCGGCGCGCTGAAAGCGACGGCGGACATGCAAATCGCGCTCGAGCGGCGGTTCGGCCGCTTGACGGACGACGGGGACAGCGCGGCCGCGAACTACGATTCGGCCTGCGGCCGCTGGAGCCAGTACTGCGGCGCCGTCCTGCAGGGGGTTCGTCACGCGCGCGAGCGCGGCCAGCGGGTGATCGTGGTGACGCAGCCGTATCTCTCGGACCTGCACATCGACCAGCAACGCGCGCTGGCGGCGAGTCTGCAGCGCGAGTTCGCCGGTGATTCAGGCGTGCGCCACGTGAACCTCGGACACCTCCTCGATCTGCACGATCCGCAGGTCGCGTACGACGGCCTGCATCTGACCTCGTCCGGCAACGAACGGATCGCGGCGGCGCTCGCGCCCTCCGTGCTCGAGATGCTCCGGTGACGACAGAGTGGCACGGCGGTGCGGGCTCGACGCGCAGGCAGACGACGATGCCCGGCACCGAGCGCTCGTTCGGGCTGTCGGTGGGCACGGTCGTCTGCCTGATCGCCGCGCTGTTGTTCTGGCGCGGCCGGCCGATTCGCGCGGAGGTCGCCGGCGCGATCGGCGCGGCGCTCGTGCTGCTGGGTGCCGCCGCGCCCTCGCTCCTGAAGCGGCCTCGCCTCTGGTGGTGGCGCGTGGCGCGGGTCGTCGGCGACTTCAACGCGCGCGTGCTGCTGACGGCGATGTTCGTCGTGATTCTCGTTCCCCTCGGTTTCATCTGGCGGCTGACGGGAAAAGATCCGCTGGCCCGCCGGCGGACCTCCGGTGGTGGATGGCTGCCGTACCCGGGCCGATATGGCGATCGGCACCACTATCGGCGTATGTATTGAGGACTCTATGAGCAAGGTTCGTGTCCTGTCCGAGTTCTGGTCGTTCCTGCGTCAGGAAAAAAAGTACTGGCTCGTGCCGATCGTCATCGTGTTTCTCCTGTTCGGGCTGCTGATCGTGTTCTCGCAGTCGAGCGCCGTCGCGCCGTTCATCTACACGCTGTTCTGAGCAGCTCAGATCTCGAATTGCCCACCCGCATTCTCGGAATCTCGGCGTACTACCACGACTCGGCGGCCTGTCTGATTGAAGACGGCCGCCTTGTCGCGGCGGCACAGGAGGAGCGCTTCACGCGCAGGAAGCACGATCCCAGCTTCCCGTCGCGCGCGGTCGACTACTGCCTGCGTGAAGCAGGCATCGACGCGCGCGAGCTCGACCTCGTCGGCTTCTACGAGAAGCCGCTGGTCAAGTTCGCGCGGTTGCTCGAGACCTATGTGGCCTGCGCGCCGAAGGGGTTGAAGTCGTACCTCATGGCCATGCCGCTCTGGCTCGGCGAGCGCCTGTGGATGGCCGACGACATCCAGCGCCATCTCGAGGGCTTCGACGGCGAGGTGTTGTTCGGCGAGCACCACGAGTCGCACGCGGCGTCGGCGTTCTATCCATCGCCGTTCGAGCAGGCCGCGATCCTCACAATCGACGGCGTCGGCGAGTGGGCCACTTCGTCTCTCGGCATGGGAAGGGGTAACGAGATCGAGCTCCTTCGCGAGCTTCGGTTCCCGCACTCGCTCGGCCTCCTCTACTCCGCCTTCACCTACTTCACCGGGTTCAAGGTGAACTCCGGCGAGTACAAGGTGATGGGTCTCGCGCCGTATGGAACGCCCAAGTACGTCGACGCGATCAAGGAACACCTGCTCGAGGTCGGAGACGACGGCAGCTTGTGGATGAACATGGAGTACTTCACGTATCCCCATGGGCTGACGATGACGGGTGGCGCGTTCGAGCAGCTGTTCGACGGACCGGCGCGTGAGCCCGAGAGCCCGCTGACGCAGCGCGAAATGGATCTGGCGCGCTCGGTTCAGGAGATCACCGAAGAGGTCATGCTCAAGATGGCGCGCTTTGCCCGGCGCGAGACCGGCATGCGCGATTTGTGTCTCGCGGGCGGGGTTGCGCTCAACTGCGTCGGCAACGGACGGATTCTGCGCGAGCGGATTTTCGACGAGATCTGGATTCAGCCCGCTGCGGGCGATGCCGGCGGCGCCGTCGGCGTGGCGCTGAGCCTCTGGCATCGTCATCTCGGCAAGCCGCGGCTGAGCCCCGAGGCGAGCGGCACGTGGGAACGGAGGTCGGCGGTCGAGGTCCACAAGGTACCGCGATACGCCGATGGCATGCGCGGAGCGTTTCTCGGGCCGTGTTTCGGCGACCGGGACGTTCAGGCATTCGTCGACGAACATGGCTGCGTGGCCAGGCGCGTCGAGCGGTCCGCGCTCGCCGGGGAAGTGGCGTCGCTGATGGCCCAGGAGAAGGTCGTTGGCCTGCTGCAGGGCCGCATGGAATTCGGTCCGCGCGCGCTCGGCGGCCGCTCGATCATCGGCGATCCGCGATCCCCGCGCATGCAGTCGATGATGAACCTGAAGATCAAGTTCCGGGAATCGTTCCGCCCGTTTGCGCCCTCAGTGCTTCGCGAGCACGCGGCGGCGTGGTTCGAGCTCGACGGCGACAGTCCGTACATGCTGCTCGTCGCCGACGTGAGCCCGTCGCGCCGGCTGCCGGTGCCCGCGGGCGCCGAATCGGCATGGGGCATCGCGCAGTTGAACGTCCCGCGGTCGACGGTGCCGGCCATCACGCACGTCGACTACTCGGCGCGCATCCAGACGGTTCGGCGCGAGACCAATCCGTTGTATTACGACATCATCGATGCGTTCTACCGGCTGACGGGCTGTCCCCTCATCGTGAACACCTCCTTCAACGTCCGCGGCGAGCCGATCGTGTGCACTCCCGAGGACGCGTACCGCTGCTTCATGCGCACCAACATGGACGCGCTCGTGCTCGAGGGTCACCTGCTCCTCAAGGTCGAGCAGGCGGCGGCGCCTGGCGTCGACAACGAGGCGTGGAAGAAGGAGTTCGTGCTCGATTGACGCACGCGCGCGTCGAGCCTCACGGAATCTGATGGAGTTCTACGAGGAAGTCATCCGCTCGCGCGGCCTCACGCCGCACGATTTGCCGCTCGATGCGCATTTCCATACCTGGACGCCCGAAACGATCTCGCGGTTATGGTCGATCTGGGCGAACAACCCGATCCTGAGACGCCAGTTCTATCCAGCGGAATACTACGAGGCGCTGCTGGCGGAGGCCGCGCCGCATCTGGGCGACACGGCCACCATCGCGGACATCGGTTGCGGATCGGGCACCGTGCTGTCGCTGCTGCGGCGGCAGAACATCGGGCGCCGGCTGATCGGCGTCGATCTGTCGGAACCATCACTCGCCGCGCTGCGGGAGAGGTTTGCCGGCGATTCGGCCGTCACGTTCCAGGTGGGATCGATCGCCGGCACCGGTCTCGACGCCGCATCGTGCGACCTGGTGGTTTGCACCGAGACGATCGAGCATCTGTTCCCGCCGGATTTCACCGCCGGCCTCGCGGAGATCTCGCGCGTGTTGAAGCCGGGCGGCCGCTTCCTGGCGAGCGTGCCCCTGGAGGAGCGCCCGAACTTCGTCGTGTGCCCCGAGTGCCACGCGATCTTCACGCCCTACCAGCACATGTTGTTCAACTTCACCATTGCCGGGCTGCGCGAAGCGCTCGGCAGGGAGCAACTCGAGATTCTGCACGTCATCCATCCGATCGACGCCGGCGTTCCGCGCCGGGCGTGGAAGCGTCTGGTCAAGGACCGGATCCTGCGCAGATTTTTCCCGGGACTGACGAGGCGCCTGTTTCGCGTGGCCGGCGTCAGCGGCTTCGTGGCGCGGAAGCGGCCGGGGCGCCGGTGAGCATCGAGCCTCGAACGCGGTGGGGAACGCGGGCGGTGGAGCTCTACACCGAGCCGTACGCGGAACGGTACCGGGCGCACGACGAGTCGCTCCGTCCGGGCCGCACGATCACGCGGCTGGGCGAATGGCTGCACGGCGTGTGCGACCGCTTCACCGGACCGATCGACGCGCTCGATCTCGGATGCGGCACGGGCAGGTATTTCCACGCGCTCAGCGGCGTGCGGCGCCTCGTTGGCATCGACGTCTCGCGTCCGATGCTCGATCGGGCCCGCCATCCGGTCGGCAACGTCGCGGCCGCGCCGGGATGGCTGACGCTCGTCGAAGGCGACTTCCTGCGCCACGAGTTTCGCGCGGGCGAATTCGATCTGGTGTACTCGATTGGCGTGCTGGCCGAACATGCGCCCTTTGACGAGACAATTGCGACGCGCGTGAAGCGATGGCTCAAGCCAGGAGGCCGCTTCGCGTTCACGACCGTTCACCCGTTGTCGTTCTCGGTGTCGCGTACGCCCGGACGGCGGGCCGGCGAATGGCTGCTGCGCGTGGCGCCGGCAGCGCCGGTTGCGCTGCGCCGCGCTCTGCGGGCCCGGTTGATGAGCGATGGACTGTACGCCGACGAGGAGCACGTGCGAAAGGTTCTTGCCGCCGTCGACCTCGCCGTCGAGTCCATCGAGCCGTTCGAATCCGACGTGCATCTCCATATGTTGGCGGTCGCGCAAAAGGCGAGCGGGCACGCCGCGTGACGCTCGGCATCGTGTATCACATGCCATTCTGGCGCGGTCCCGACGGGACGCTGCGCGAGCTCGAGGGGTCGTTTGCGCGATACGTCGATTCGCTTGCGCCCTATTTCGATGAAATCTCGCTCTGCGTGCCGGTGCTGCGCCATCCGTCCGGCGAAGGGACCGCGATTCGATCGTCCAACGTCACGCTCGCGCCGCTGCCCGCATTCGACGGCCCGGCGCAGTTCTACCGCCGACTCGCGCGCGTGCTGCCGCGGCTGATTCGATGGGGGACGAGAATCGATCTGCTGCATTGCCGCGTGCCGAGCCCGGCGGCCGCATTCGCATTCGCGATCGCCCGGGTGCTCCATCGGCCGGCATTCGTGCTCGTGGTCGGCGACCTGCGGGCGTTGCTGCCGTCGATGCCCTATCGCGGCGCCAGGCGCGCGCTCTGGCGCCTGTATACCGAATTCGAAGAACGGAATATCCAGTGGATGGCGAATCACTCGCTCGCGTTCGCGAACGGATCGGCCCTTGCCGCCAAGCATGCGCGCGCCCATCGTGCCGTCGTCGAAACGACGACCACGACGATCAGCGAGCGCGACATTGCGACGCGTAGCGACACGTGCACGCGTACGCGGGTGCGCGCGTTGAGCGTCAGCCGAATCGACCCGCGCAAGGGCCTTCGCGTGCTCCCGCACGCGTTGCGTCTGCTCGTCGACGCCGGCATCGACGTCACGCTGGATATCGTCGGGCCGACTGTGGGGCGGCCCGGCGAGGATGAACGCGCCGCAATCGTCGCCGGCGCGAACCGCTTCGGCGTCGGCGACCGTATCTCGCTTGCCGGCGCCGTGCCGCTCGATCGGCTGCTGCCGGCCTACGCCGGCTACGACCTCTTCGTGCTGCCGACGCTGCCTGGCGAAGGCATTCCGCGTGTTCTGCTCGAGGCGATGAGCGCGGGTCTGCCGATTGTGACGACGCGCGTGGCGGGAATTCCCGGTCTGGTGATGCACGAGACCAACGGGCTGCTGGTCGATGAACCGACCGCGGAGGCTGTCGCCGCCGCGACGTTGCGCGTCATCCGCGACGCGCCGCTGCGGCGCGCGCTGATCGCGAACGGCTACAGGACCGCGCGAACGTGCACGCTCGAGGCGCAGGCGTCGCGCATGATGGAGACCGTATCGCGCGACCTGCATGTGGCGCTGCGCGATCCCGCCGTGTTGACCGTCGGATGAGCGACCGAGGCGATCGGCGTCTGAAAGTCTGTTTCGTGATCCCGTCGCTCGCGGGCGGCGGCGCGGAGCGCGTGGCCGCGCAGATTCTGAACGCGCTGGACGAGGAGCGGTGGGACCGGTCGATGTATCTGTTCGAGCGCAGCGGACCGTACCTGGCCGACCTTTCACCGGCGATTCTGCTCGAGGCGTCGGACGCGTCCTCGCGCCTGGGCCAATGGCGCGCACTGCGGCGCTTCGTCCGGCGCGTGCGCCCGGACGTGGTCGTGGCTTTCCTGAGCTACCTGTCGGTGTTGTCCGCCGCGCGCGCCGCCGGTGTCGGCGCCCGCGTCGTTTTTGCCGTCGGCACGCCGATGTCCGCGTTCCTGACCGACACCGATTACGCCTGGTCGCGTCCCTGGAGTCGCCGCGTGTTTACAGCGGCCATGCGCATCGGCTGCGCGGTCGCGGATGTGATCGTCGCGACGTCACAGGGCGTCGCCGACGACCTGATCGACTCCTTCGGCGGCAGTCCCGGGCGCGTGAGGGTCGTCAACAATCCGGTGGATCTGGGCGCCGTCACTTCAGCCGCGCTGGAACCGCTCGACGCCGTCGACGCCGCGCGGTGGCGGCCGCCGGTGATCGTCGCCGCCGGCCGGCTCGCCGACGTGAAGAACTATCGCTTGTTGATCGAGGCGTTCGCCATACTGCGAGAGCGAACGCCGGCCTCGCTGTTCATCCTCGGGCAGGGCGATCAGGAGCAGGCCGTGCGCGCCATGATCCAGGACCGCAATCTTGGTGGATGCGCGCACCTCTGCGGCTTTCGCAAGAATCCCTGGAGTTACATTGCGCGCGCCGATGTGTTCGCCCTCACCTCACGCTACGAAGGATTCGGCAACGTCCTCGTCGAGGCGATGGCATGCGGGGTGCCGGTCGTCGCGACCACCTCACCAGGCACGCAGGAGATCGTCACCACCGGCGCCGATGGACTGCTCGTCGATCGTCACGAGCCGGCGGAGTTTGCGGCCGCGCTCGCTCGGGTGCTCGACGATGCGCGGCTCCGGCAGCGCATGGCTGAAACGGCGCGGCAGCACGCGGAGCGCTACCGAACCGAGTCTGTCGTCCTCGCCTACGATCGCGTTCTCACCGAGGCGCTCGTGTGAACCTGACGCGCGTCTTCAGCGGCACGGTGCTGGTCATCGCAGCCGGCGTGGTGTACATGCTGTCGCCTCTGACGGTGTGGTTCGCGGTCGGCATCGTGCCCGTCGTCCTGTTCGGGGTCCGCGGCCTGGATGCGGGCGAACGGCGCTGGATCACTCGTCTGGTGGTGGTCGCCATCGCGTTGCGCGTCCTGATAATCGTCGGCCTCTTTCTGATCACCGATCATTCGCAGGTGCCGTTCGGGAGCTTTTTCGGGGACGAAGACTATTTCATCAAGCGGTCGCTGTGGCTGCGCAGTGTCGCGCTCGGCATGCCCATTCACGCGTTCGATCTCGAGTACGCGTTCGAGCCGAACGGCCAGTCCGGCTATCTCTATGTGCTCGCGCTGATCCAGGCGTTGGTCGGACCGGCGCCGTACGGACTGCATCTTGTCGGCGTCTTCTTCTACGTGCTGGCGGCGCTTGTGCTCTACCGGCTGGTTAGAGATGCGTTCGGCCGCGTGCCGGCCGCCTTCGGTCTGTGCGTCCTGCTGTTTCTGCCGAGCCTGTTCGCATTTTCGATCGCCGTCCTGAAAGAGCCGCCGTTCGTGCTGGTCAGCGCGTCGAGCCTGATTGCCGCCGTCATGCTCGTTCGCGCGCCCTCGTGGCGAAGCGGCGCGCTCGCCTGCGCGAGCCTCGTCGCGCTGGCGGCGATTCAACAGAGCATCCGGCCGCACGGCGCCACGTTCACCGCGCTGGGCGTGCTCGGCGGCCTCGCGATCGGATTCGTGGTGCAGCGGCCGAAGGTGCTGCTCGCCTCTCTCGTCGCGGCGCCGATTCTGGCGGGCGCCGCTCTCCGAAGCCCAGACGTGCAGTTGAAAGCGCTCGTGGCGCTGCACGGTGCGGCGCGTCAGCACTGGGGCGCTGTCGTCGTGTCGCGCGGCGTCAGCTATCGCCTCCTCGACGACAGGTTCTATCGCGACCTGAACGAGATCTCGAGCCTCGAGTTTCTGGAGACGGCTCGGTTCGTCGGACGTGCGCTCGTCTCGTACGTCGTCGTGCCGCTGCCGTGGCACGTGCAATCGCGCGTCGCCGTCGCGTATGTGCCCGAACAGATCGTCTGGTATCTGATCGCCGCGCTCGCCGTGACCGGCACGTTCTTCGCGTGTCGACGGGACCCGATCGTGACGGGTCTGCTCGTGAGCCATGCGCTCGTGATTGGCATGGCGGCCGCGTTCACCGACGGCAACGTCGGCACGCTGGTGCGGCATCGCAGCCTCGCGATTCCGTACCTCGTGTGGCTCGCCGGCGTCGGCGCGTGCGAAGCGCTGGCGTGGGTTCGACGCCGGCAGCTCGATCCGCCGGTGGTCCGGTTGACGCCCGCGCTGGCACACACGAGGTCCCTGTGACGGTGCTCGATGAACGCGGTCGCGTGGCGGGGCGCTTCAACGTCGTCGACATCGCAGCGGCGATTGTGGTGTTCGCCCTGGCGCCGGTGGCGTTGGGCGCGTATCTGCTGTTTCGCACGCCCGCACCGACGCTCGGGTACATCTCGCCGAAGACGTTGATCGAAGGACCGAACCAGAGGCTCGAAATCAACGGTATGAACCTCAGGCCGTTCATGCGCGTGTCACTCGGCACGATTGCGGCCAGAACGTTTCTGCTCGGCAGCACGAAGTACGCGCTCGTCGATCTGCCCGATCTGAAGCCCGGCACGTACGACGTCGTGCTCTACGACTACATGCAGGAGGTGGCCCGGTTGCCGAAGGCGCTGACCATCGCGCCTGTTGCGACCGAGGTGAAACTGGAGGTCGCCGGCAAGTTCAAGTCGCTGGCGGAGGCTGCCGCGGCGCAGTTGAAGGTGCGCGACAGATTTCCATCCGGTGAGCGTCCGACGGCCGAAATCATCGAGCTCGGAGCGACCACGGCCGCGGCGCTGCGTGTGCAGGTCGGCGACGACGTGGTGACGGTGCCGCAGGGCGGCCGCGACGTCGAGGCGACGCTTCTCATCACCTGCTCGTCGGTTCGCATGGCGGACGGGAGCGCGCGGTGCGCCGTACCTGGTCCGGATCAGGAGACCGTTGTCGTGGCGCCGAACGCGCTGATCGCGCTGTCCACGCCGAATGGCGCAGTGATCTTCCAGGTTGCCGCGGCGAGAGCGCCGCGGGCGGCCGCGCCGGAGAGTCGATGACATGCTGAAGCGGGTCGGCGCGTGGTGGCGGCTCGCGGAGGGCGCATGCGCCCGCGTCAGGTGGCCGTCTACGGATGTGGTGCGTGCGGACGCCGAGGTCGAAGCGCTGGTGCGCCACAGCTGGATCGGATCGCGCGTGACGCGGCTGATGTCGAGCGTCGATGCCGCCTGGATCGATTCGAGGTGCCGCCGCATCCTGCGAGGATTGGCGCGACCGACGTCATGACTGCACCGCTCCGGCTGCTGGCGCTCTCGCCGATTCCGGAAGAGGGCGCGGGCTGCCGATTCCGCATCGCACAGTTCATCCCGTATCTGGAATCGGTGGGCGTCGAGGTCACGCTCCGATCGCTGTTCGACGCCGATTTTTTTCGTCTGGTCTACAGGCCGGGCCACTACGTCCGCAAGGCGCTGTCGTTTGCCGGATTGTCGCTCAAGCGGCTCGACTCCCTGCGCGACGCCTCGCGCTTCGATGTCATCTTCATCTACCGGGAGATGTTTCCGATCGGTCCGGCCATCATCGAGCGGCTGCTGGGGAGCCGGCGGCGGCCGCCCGTCGTATTCGACTTCGACGACGCGATTTTCCTGCCGAGCGTGAGCGACGCGAATCGCGCGATCCGCGCGTTGAAGCAGCCGGGCAAGGTGGCGACGATCGTCCGCCACAGCGATCACGTCATTGCCGGGAACGACTACCTGGCGGCTTACGCGCGCAGGTTCAGCGACGCGGTGACCGTGATCCCCACCTGCGTCGACACCACGAAGTTCGTGCCGTCT
>Ga0137419_10000941_pt1 | contig 11808 bp, 8 predicted proteins | sample CZODoug3_1_2_16f_FD_108279 | JGI IMG/M metagenome (GOLD analysis project Ga0137419, IMG submission 108279) | Vadose zone soil fungal communities from Angelo Coast Range Reserve, California, USA - CZODoug3_1_2_16fungal (Illumina Assembly) | ecosystem: Environmental > Terrestrial > Soil > Vadose... | reverse complement strand
GTCAAGCATGAGTGTGTTTAGTGTGACCTCACGCTGGCCCCTCCTTTCGAGGACAACCCGAAGGGAGGGGTTTTGTTATGCCTGAGTCAGGTTCAAATCGACATGTCACAGTTACAGCCGAAGAAAGGACGCACCCAGCAATTGGAACAGGAATTTGCGTTGCTACAGCGGGCCAAGGCGCATCTTGAAACCGAGAAGCCTCTGCGGGAGATGATGATCTCGCCGGACGAAAAGAAACTGATTCGCGGCTTCATGTTTCTGAGTGAGAAGCCCATTCTGTATGTGCTGAATATCAGCGAGAGCACGGAACTCGGGAAGGATCTCGAGGCGGCGGTCACGAAATATAAGCTGGAAGAGGTGGCGGCGAAACCCAATGCCGGCGCCACCGCGATTTGTGGGAAGGTCGAGGCTGAGCTTTCGGAAATGAGCGAGACCGACGCGGCCGATTTTCTTTCCAGCTACGGGCTGACGGAGAGCGGCCTGGCTCGCCTGGTGCGCACTTCGTATAAGCTCCTGGGCCTGATGTCGTTCTTCACCGTGGGCGAGGACGAGTGTCGGGCCTGGACGATTCCCGTGAATACGAAGGCCCCGCAGGCTGCCGGAGCGATTCATTCCGACCTTGAAAAGCATTTCATCCGCGCGGAAACCATCGCTTGGGATGCGCTGCTCGAAGCGGGCTCGGAAGCCAACGCGCGGGCCAAGGGAATCTTGCGCCTTGAAGGCAAAGACTATATCGCCAAGGATGGCGACGTCATGCACATCCGGCACAGCGGATAGGGTTCAGCGGCTAAGGTTCAGCCGATACGGTTCCGCCGATAAGGTTCCGCCGATAAGGTTCAGAAGATTCCACGCCATTGCCGGTCGCTTCCGGTCGCTTAAGGACCCATGTGAAAAATGTCCTCATCGCACTTCTGATGGCTCTGGGCGTGCCAGGTGTTCTCGGTTCTGCTCCAACGAGCTCAACCGTTCTAGGCTCGCCTCCACAAGTAATTACCCACGTCAACATCATCGATGCCACCGGCTCTCCCGTGCAGCGGGACATGTCCGTCACCATCGAGGGCAATCGAATCGTCAGGATCGCAAAATCTGGAAAAGCCAAGCCTCCGGCCAATGCCAGAGTCCTGAATGCCCAGGGCAAGTTCTTGATTCCGGGTTTGTGGGACATGCATGTCCACACCGTCTTCGGCGATTGGATACCCGGCGGCAAAGAAGTCTCGCTGCCGCTGTTCGTAGCCAATGGGGTCACGGGCGTACGAGACATGGGCGGCGACCTGGAAACGCTGCTGGAGTGGCGCGCGCAGATTGCAGCCGGCGCGCTGCTGGGGCCACGCATGATGATTGCCGGGCCGATGCTCGACGGACCAAAATCGCGCTTTCCCAGTTCCCTTTCGATCACCAGTCCGGAAGCAGGCAGAAAAGCGGTCGACGACCTCAAAGCCCAAGCTGTTGATTTCGTCAAGGTTCAGTCTTTCATTCAGCGCGACGCCTACTTTGCCGTAGCCGACGAGGCGAAGAGACTCGGGATGGTTCTGGCCGGCCACGTTCCGGATGCCGTACGCGCATCGGAGGCGGTCGCGGCCGGGCAGAAAAGCATCGAGCACCTGACCGGAGTATTTGAAGGCTGCTCCACCGCCGAAGACAAGTTCCTGCAAGGGACCAAAGGGCCGCTGCGTTTTCTCCAGACCTATGATGCTTCTCGATGCGCTACGCTCATCGCAACCTTTGCCCGCAATCACACCTGGCAAGTGCCCACGCTCGTGTGGGAGCGCGGGCAGTGGCTCATCGATGTCACGGATATCAGCCGTGACCCGAATCTGAAATATGCGCCCTTGTCCTGGCAGCAGAGATCGTGGCCGCAATTCACCAAGGGCATCCTAGCCGATCTTGACACCGATCCAGTCCGAGACCGCCGCCGTTTTGTGCATAAGGAGCTGGAAATGATCCGGGCCATGCGCAATGCACACGTCCCCCTGCTGGCGGGAACGGATACAGCCGCTGGAGTCGACGTTTTGCCCGGCTTCAGCCTGCACACCGAGCTTGAGTATTTTGTGGAAGCGGGCCTGTCACCGATGGAGGCGCTTCAGACCGCCACTCGGAATCCCGCCGAGTTTCTTGGATTGCTCAGCGAAACGGGCACGGTGGAGAAAGACAAGACGGCCAATCTCGTGCTGCTGGACGCCAACCCCTTGGAGGATATTCGCAACACACGCAAGGTCCGGGCTGTTTTCCTGAATGGGCGGTTGTTGACCCGTCAAGATTTGGACCAGCTGTTAGACAGGATCAGCGCTTTTGCGGCAGGGCATTGAGCAACTGGCGATTGCGGCTAGTGCCCGTGAAACAACTGGTCCAGGCCAAACACCATGGCCACACCCACAAAAACCACCAGCGCCATCTTCACCCCGGGCTCGCGATTGACCTCGGGGATTAAATCGGAAGCGGCAACATAGATCGTGACACCAGCAGCCAGCGGTAACCCTGAATCCACGTGGTGCCGGAACAAGGCCATGGTGAGTACTCCCGCCATCGTAGCTAGGCCCAGCAACACCGAACCGAACCACGCCACTTTGCGGCTGCGCCCGCTCGCCAGCATGACCGACGCTATCGTGAAGCCCTCTGGAACCTTGTGAAGAAACACTGCGAAGAAAATCAGCCATCCGAGCCAGGTGGAAACGATGAAGCCGGACGCGATCGCAATGCCGTCAAAGAACGTGTGAATCATGAGGCCGCCCAGGACCGAGTAGCCTTTGTGCGCCTCCATGAATTCGCTGGAATGCGTTTCTTCTCCGAAATGGAAGTGGGGGGTAACGGTGTGCTCGAAGAAGTGAACGATCAGGTAGCCGAGCAGCACCAGGAAGGCTGAAAAACGGCCGCCGCGCTCCAGGCTCTCGGGAACCATCTCCATGAGGGCAGTTGCGAGCATGAAGCCCGCCCCCAACGCCACAAAGTAGCGGAGGTAAGAACGCTCCCAATTGCGCTGCACGATAATGGCGCCCCCAAAGACGTTGGCCAGAGCGGCCGTTAAGCCAAGCAGGAGGCTGAGGATAATCGGGTTCATGGGCTAGCCTGACGACGCAAGCTGCCTAGCATAGCAGAGGGCGGCCGCAGGCCGAGCCCCAGGAATCACGCCGGGGATCAATCGACCACGTGCTTGGCTGTGTAACCCTCGCGCGCGATGATGTTGACCTTCACGTCCTTGCCGCGCTGGTCGCGAATCTTCAGCGGCCCACCATCGGGAGCAATCAGCTCCACTTTGAGCTTGCGGTAGGTGCCGTCGGACTTGGCGTTTGTGGGCTTGTAGGCGAGAGAGTATTGGTTGCGAATCGCGGACCCGATGTCGTGAAAAATTTCCGGGAGCTCCCCATCGAAACGAGGAAAATAAGCCTTCCCACCCGTCATGCGCGCGAAAGTATTCATCTGGTTGTCGGCTTGAAGGTAATCCAGGTTTGCGATCGGGCCAACTCGGCCGCTCGCATCCGCCCTTTCCCGCAGCGCACGGCCAATGCTGACCGGATAAATCGTGACGTTTTGTGTGGCCTTCACTTTTTTCAAAATCGCGTCGTAGTTGATCCTGCTGAACGTGTCTTGCCCCGTCGACACAAGAATTACGTACTTGCGGCCACCCTCGGTTCCTTCCAAGCGATCCAGGGTCTCATAGAGGGCGTCGAACAAATTTCGTTCGGAGAAACCTGGGATCCGCAGCGTGTTCAGCGCGTCCATGATCTCGCGCTTGTCCTGCGTGAAGTCTACGAGGATATGCGTTCTCATGTCGTACTCGACCACCGCCACCCAGTCGTCCTTCTTCAGCTGGCTGGCAAAGGTATAAGAGGAATTGAGCGCGTCCCGCAGGTAGGCGTAGTACGTCGAGGCAAACTCGATCAGCATCACCGCCGTAATCGGCGCTTCTGACTGATTGAAGTTCGTGACTTTTTGGTCGACACCGTCTTCCAGAATGCGAAAGTTCTCTCTCTTCAGGCCAGGCACAAACTGCCCATCCTTCGTGGTCACCAGCACATCCACGTTGACCAAGGGCACGTCCACACGGATCGAGTAATCCGGCATCCCCTCAATCTTTTTCGGCTTGCTGGGAGGCGGAGCCGGGGCTTCCTCTTTCTTCTTGGGCACGACATATGGGCCAACATCGCCGCCGGGCCCGCCGGCTTCGGAGGGCGGAGCCGTGTCACCGGGCTGCTGGTCCCGAGGCTGATCGGGCGCCTGGTCCGGCTTCTTTTCGGGCTTCTTGTCCGGCTGCTGTGCACTGGGCGAATCCTGAGTTTGCGCTACCGCGGGAGCCGAGGTGGCCAGGACCACCGCCAGCACCCCAACTCCGCCCAAAACTCCACCAAAAAACCCCAACGCGAACCACTTCTGTGCCATCGGACCCCTCAGAAACCTTATGCTAGTATAGATGCAAAGTCGCCCAAAAAGGGCACGCGTAAGCGGCCTTGCTCTTAGTCCGCAGCGCGTTCAACGACAGGTAATGCCGCCGCAGAATTCCTTGGGGCAGATTGGTAGATCTCATGAGGGAGTTTCGGCGCCTTCCCGGCGCAGCTAGCATTTTCTTCTTCCTGGTTTGCAGTGTTTCCGTCGCGCAAAATCCTTCTTCCACCTCCGGTCTTAAGACCATTCCAGTGGAGCAGATCCATCCTGGAATGCAGGGCGTCGCCTACACCGTGTTTCAGGGAACGCAGCCCGAGCCGATGGAATTTGAGGTGTTGGGGATTCTGAGAAACCTCAATGGCCCCAAAGCCAATATCATCCTCATTCGCCTCCACGGACAGAAAGTGGAATACACCGGTGTCGTGGCGGGCATGAGCGGCAGCCCGGCTTACATTGACGGCAAGCTGGCCGGCGCCCTCGCTTTCCGCATTGGAGAGTTCTCGAAGGAGCCGATTGCCGGCATTACTCCCATCGGTGAAATGCTGGAGATCAACGAGCTGGACCGGTCGCCTGGAAATGAGGGTTCGGTCGGCAAGGCTGCCTCCGAGGTTTCGACGAAGACATCGGGTCCCGGCGTCCCACTTGACTCGGTGAGCGATTTTGCGAGCGCGCTGAAGCCGATTGAGACGCCTCTGGTTTTTAGCGGATTTACCGAAGAGGCCGTACGGCTCTTCGCTCCGCAATTCTCCGCTGCGGGGATTCTTCCCGTTATGGGCGCGGGGTCAGTCAGTGGGGGCAAGCAGCCTGAGCCCCTGGTGCCGGGCTCGGCTGTGAGTGCGTTGCTGGTTCGCGGCGATATGGATATCGCGGCCACTTGCACGGTCACGTATATTGACCAGACTCGCTTGCTGGCCTGCGGGCATCCACTGATGCAGTTTGGCAGCACGGACTTGCCGATGAGCAAGGCCAATGTGCTGGCCACGTTGCCCTCCCCCGCCAACGCTTTCAAGATCGTCGACACCACCGAGCCTGCCGGGGTATTCGTGCAGGACCGTCACTCGGGAATCATGGGCGTGTTCGATCGCGATGCCAAGATGATTCCTGTCAAGCTGACCGTCCACGGCGACGCCGGCGACAAAGTCTTTCACTATGAGGTACTGAGCAATCCGCGTATCAGCCCGCTGGCGATGATGGCGACCACGTTCAACGCGCTGCGCGGACTGAATGAGTACGGCGAGGAAGTCAGTTATCAAATGAACGGCCGCATCAGCATCAATGGATACCCGGATGTAGGCCTGAAGAGCCTGTTCTCGCCCTCGGATGGCGGCCGGCCCGCGGCGATTCAGGCCGCATTGGCGGTGGGTGATCGCTTCGGACGTATCTTTGACAACCCCTTCAGAGCCGCAGACGTCCATGCGGTCGAGCTGGAGTTCAATCTGGTTCCGGAACGCCGCTCTGCGGTCCTGGAGGCGGCCCACGCTGATCTCACCGAGGTGCGCCCGGGACAGGAAATCGTTGTGGAAGCGGTCGTGCGCCCTTATCGCGGCGAACGTGTGCTGCGCCGGATTCCCGTCCGCGTACCGACTTCTGTCGGCTCGGGACCTCTGCGGATTGTGGTCAGCGACGGCGACACGCTCGATCGGATGCGCCGCGGGCCTTTCGCTTTTGGCCAGCGCCTGGATTTGGCGTCCACGATTGCCCAACTCAACCAAGAACACTCGAGCAACCGGATTTACGTTTCATTATTGGAATCAGAACCGGAGGCCCGGATTGGCGACAAGATCATGCCCAGCCTTCCTCTCTCGGTGATGAATGTGATGGACGGCATGCGCTCGACGCAAGAGATGTCCGTGCAGGGCGAATCCGCCGTCGGGGAGGCCTCGGCTGAACTCGACTACGTAGTCTCGGGTACGCAAGTCCTCACTGTCACCGTCAAATGATTTTCCGATAATGATTTTCCGATGATGATAATGAAATCGCCCCTGGCGCGTCCTTCGCCAGCCCACTTGATCCATTCACGAGGTATGAACTTGTCGAAAACAGCTCGTGCTTTTTTTCTGCTCCTCTTCTTCGCCGCAGGCCTGGCCGCAACCCGGGCATCCGGGGAAGGCACACGTACCTGGGAACAATCGAAATTTGACGAACTCAGCAAGGGCACCGCGAGGGGCGTAGCCATCCGCAGCACGGGCGGCCTCGAACTCGCTCCTGCCCTGAAGCCCTTGTTCGCCACTCCTTCGACCTACATTTGGGCGCTCGCTTCCGATGCCTCCGGCGTGATTTACGCTGCCACCGGAGCGCCTGCGCGCATCTATCGCATCACGCCAGACGGAACTGCGTCCATCATCTTTGAAGCCAAAGAACTGCAGGTCCAAAGCATCATTGCGGATAAGTCCGGGACGCTCTACGCGGCCACCAATCCGGACGGCAAGATTTTCAAACTCGAGCACAAACCCGGCGCGGCGAAAACAGCTGAGAGCAAAGCGAAAACCGAGGCTACGCTTCCCACCGATCCCAACTGGACGGCCACAGTTTTCTTCGATCCCGCGACCCGCTACCTGTGGGATCTCGCGCTCGATGGGAGCGGCAACCTTTTCGTTGCCACGGGAGACGGCGGCCAGATTTTGAAAGTGACTCCCGGCGGCGAGCATTCCGTATTCTTCAAGAGCGACGAAAACCACATCCGCAAGCTGGCCTTTGACCGGAAGGGAAACCTCATCGCGGGTTCCGACGGCAGCGGCCTCGTATATCGGATCACGCCATCCGGCGAAGCTTTTGTCCTCTACAGCGCGGCCAAACGGGAGATCACGGCTCTCGCGGTCGATGACCAAGGCAACATCTACGCCGCGGGCGTGGGCGAGAAGCGGGGTGTTACCCCGCAATTCGGCGGTTTTGGGAACCCTTCTCCTGTCGCGACACCCACGTTTGGCACCTCCGCCGGCGGTCCAGGCACGGTTACCATGGGCGGGTCCGCATCACCGATGCCCAGCGGACCGTTTCCCTTTCCCGCCCTCGGCGCGACCAGCGGTTCTGAAATCTACCGCATTGCGCCCGATGGCGCTCCGCTCAAGATTTGGTCCGCGCGCGAAGACATCGTTTACGCCCTCGCCTTCGACCCGCAAGGACGCCTGCTTGCCGGAACGGGCAATCGCGGCCATGTCTTCGCCGTCAATCCGGGTACCGGCGGCACCTATAGCGACCTGCAAAAAACTGCGGCCACGCAAGTCACTGCATTCGCTCCGGCTCCGAACGGCAGCCTCTATGCCGCTACCAGCAACCTCGGGAAACTGTTCTCGCTGGGCACCTCGGCCGCAAGCGACGGAGAATACGAAAGCGACGTTTTCGATGCGCATATCTTCTCGCACTGGGGACGGGCGGAAGTCCGCAGCTCTGGCAACGTCGAACTTTGGATGCGTGCCGGTAACGTCGACAACCCCGACCGCAATTGGAGCGCCTGGAAGAAGTTAGGCCCGAATCACGCGATCGATGCTCCCGCTGCCCGTTTCCTGCAGTGGAAGGCTGTTCTTCGTCCCGGAACCCCGGCGCCCGCGTTGGACAAGGTTCTGGTCAATTACCTGCCCAACAACGTCGCCCCGGAAGTGGACGATGTCGGCGTTCAAATTGGCGTGCACTATCAGGTCATCCCCAAGCTGCCTAACACCGATATTCCCAACTTCAACCCAAACGGGCCACCGCAGCCGCACTTTGAACAGCCCGTGCCGGCCGTCCGCGATCTCGACTCGATTGGCGTGAAGTGGACCGCACACGACGACAACGACGACCAACTGACCTACGCGCTCTACTATCGCGGCGATGGCGAATCGCGCTGGCAGTTGCTGAAAGACAATCTCACCGACAAGTTCTATTCGTTTGAAGCCAGTCTGTTACCTGATGATGGCTACACCTTCAAAGTCGTCGCTTCGGACGCGCCTTCGCACAGCCCCGGCGACGCGCTTACGGACGAGAGGGAAGGCTCACGCGTGGAAATCGATACCACGCCGCCGCGGATCGAGGGCCTGACGGCATCTGCGGAATCGAGTGGCGAGCTGCACGTGACCTTCCACGCCGTCGATAGTTTTTCGCCAATCAAGCGCGCCGAGTATTCGCTCGATGCTGGAGAATGGCAGTTCGTTGAGCCTGCGGGGAAGCTTTCGGATGCGAAGACGGAAGACTACGATTTTCGGATGGCCGTCATGGCTGGTGAGCCTTCCTCTGCTGGCGGAACAAAGAAGAATGCCGCCAAGAACGAAGGCCTTGTCGAACACGTCGTCGTCGTGCGCGTTTATGATCGGTACGACAACCTTGGAACTGCCAAGTTCGTGGTGCGAGGCCGTTGATGGCCCGCCCCGACTCGCTGCCGTAATCCCCTAAACTTTATCGATTCTCGCCCGGCGCGGGGACGGCAAACCGCACTCATGGCCGTGGTCTTTGGGAATCGCTTTCGTTAGAATGGCCAAGCATGACAAGTCTTTTCAAGACCGTCGCGCCCTCGCTTCTAGCGATTACTTGGGTGTCTTGCCAGACTGCCGCGACCAGCCCATCCGACAACAAAGTTGTCGCCGTGCCAGATCTCGGATTCCGTTACACTCCGCCACCAGGGATGATGGACAAGACCTCTGCTTCCAGCCAAGAGGCTCGGAGCCATGCGGCGGCGTATACGGGTAAAAGATTCGAGCTCCTGCTCGATCTGTCCTCAGATGAGGACGACGCGTCTGCTGCATGGCACCAGGTGTGGATCTTTAATTTGCCGCGCGCGACATGGCCGGCATTGAGCGACGCTGCTGCCACAGCAAAAATGAACTCCCTCGCAGCGGGTGCAAAAGCGACGGCCATCGGGCCACCACAAAGCGCGGTTATCTCAGGGCGCAATTTTGTGGCTTCCGAGTTTGAGCTTAACGAACCCCCGCTCGTAAAACACGCGAAGATCTTCACAACGAATTGCAAGGGACAACTCGTTGCATTCGTATTCGTGTCAAATTCTGCGGCGAAAATAAGCGCTATGGAAGAGAGTTTGAAGACGCTGGATTTTTCCAAACCCTGAATTCTGCCCCTCGACGATTTCGCGGGCAAGGCCACTTTTTGCAGCGATTCGACTACCCGAAACCAACATGCTCCCCTTTAAGCTCATCTATAGCGACGATTACTACCTTCCTATCGGCGAGCACGTGTTCCCTGCCGAAAAGTATCGCCGCATCCGCGACCGTCTGCTGAAAACGGAGGCTGCCGGACCTGAGGACTTCCTCACACCCGAGCCCGCTACGGACGAAGATATTCTCCTCGTCCACAAGCCAAACTACGTTCAAAAGTTGAAAACAGGCACGCTCTCCGCCCGCGAGGAGACACAACTCGAGGTTCCCTACTCTCCGGCGCTGGTGAAGGCCTTCTGGCTCGCGGCCGGAGGCTCGATTCTGGCTGCACGAAGGGCGCTCGAAGACCGCGTCGCCATCAGCATCGGCGGCGGCTTCCACCACGCTTTTTCGGATCACGGCGAAGGCTTCTGCATGATCAATGATGTGGCCGTGGCCATCCGCTGCATGCAGCACGACGGAAAGATTCGGCGCGGCATGATCGTGGATTGCGACGTACATCAAGGCAACGGGACGGCGTCGATCTTCGCTGGAATGCGAATTCCCACCGGGCCACTGCCCTCTTGGTCCGCGCCGGTGCTGGGAAGGTCTACCAGCGCGGGTGAAGATGCAACAGAATCCGACGTGTTCGATTCGGAAGACCCGCAAGCCATTGTCCGCCACGCCCACGATGGCGACGTCTTCACGATCTCGCTTCACCAACAGAACAATTACCCGGCCTGGAAGCCGCCGTCCTCCATTGATGTCGATCTCCCCGACGGCATCGGCGATGACGACTACCTCGCCTGGCTCGACAACGCCCTCAGCTCCGGCCTGCGACGGTTTGAGCCTGAACTCATCTCCTACGTCGCGGGGGCCGACCCTTACAAGGACGACCAGCTTGGCGGCCTCGCGCTTACTCTGGAAGGCCTACAACGCCGCGACGAACTTGTCTTTAAGGTGGCGCGCGCGCGCAATATCCCCGTTATGGTCACCTATGCCGGAGGCTACGCCCGCCACCTCGAGGACACGGTCACGATCCATTGCAACACCGTGCTGGCGGCCAGCAACGTCTTCGCCCACCTCTAACGCCGTCGACTAGGCCGTGTTACCTAAGAACCCCTAAGCGGACGATCTTGGAAGGTGCGCTATGCCGCAGTAGGCGGTCCAAACCAGGTGGTTAGCGCGTCAGCCAGCCCCACCTGGGTGAGGTCGCCCACCCAGGCCACATATCCGTCGGGCCGAACCAAAACGGCGGTGGGAGCCGTGACCGCCCCGATCGCCGGAAGCTCCCAGGTACCGACGTATTGGGCGTCGATCAACTGAACGCGATCTGCCCATGGAGTGATGTCGAAGCCGCCGGGCTCACCGAGGTTGAGGAGCACCGGCCGGGCATCGTGAAGCAGGGTGAAGACCCGCAGCGGGTCCTTGTCGGTGATCAGGTCGAGATCGGGCATGCGGCGTCCGAGCAGCGAGTGCCCCTCGCCGAGGGCGTAGTGAATGTCCAGTCCAGACATCATCGCGGCGAATCGTTTGCGAGGCTCGTCCATGCCGAGGAGCTCGGCGATGGTGTCGCGCAGGGCCTTCGTGCGGTCGTCCGTACGCCGAAGCGCGACTGAGGCCATCGTGTTGCGCAGCACGCGGGCAGCGACCGGGTGGCGCTCGACGTGATAGGTGTCGAGGAGGCTTTCTGCTGCTGTCCGCTTGACCACCTGGGCCAGCTTCCACCCCAAATTCACCGCATCCTGCACACCGGTGTTGAGGCCCTGTCCACCGTCCGGGGCATGCACGTGTGCGGCGTCGCCGGCCAGCAGGATCCGTCTGTCGCGGTAGGCCGCGGCCTGCCGAGTCATATCGGTGAACCTGGAGATCCAGGTGGGACTGTGGATCCCGTAGTCGGTCCCGTAAACGGCGATGAGCGCCTCGCTGAGATCTCGCAGGGTGGGTTCGGTCCTGGGTCCGACGTGCTCTTCGGTCACCATGACCCCTACCGGCCCTCCATCCTTGTAGACCACCTCGCCGTCGCGGATCTCGTACTCCACCCTGCCGAAGGAATGGACGCCAAAGGCATTGCGGTGGATGCCCAATTCCGGCGCCTCGGCCATCTCGACCTCGGCGATCAGGCTGCTCGTCGTGGGATCCCACCCGGGAAAATCGATGCCGGCTGCCTTGCGGATTAGGCTGCGTCCTCCGTCGCACCCGACGAGATACTCCGCCCGCAACGACTCGCCGTCGGACAGCTGCACGTTGACGCCGGTGTCGTCCTGTGCGAAGCCCGTCACCTCACGCCCGCGGTAGATCGGCACCGCCATCGCGCCGACCCAACCGGCCATTATGCGCTCGATGTGGTTCTGCCACAGCCCGAGCC
>Ga0137419_10000936_pt1 | contig 11826 bp, 10 predicted proteins | sample CZODoug3_1_2_16f_FD_108279 | JGI IMG/M metagenome (GOLD analysis project Ga0137419, IMG submission 108279) | Vadose zone soil fungal communities from Angelo Coast Range Reserve, California, USA - CZODoug3_1_2_16fungal (Illumina Assembly) | ecosystem: Environmental > Terrestrial > Soil > Vadose... | reverse complement strand
TGTAGAGCGGCTGGCCGGCCTGGACGACCTCGCCCTGCTTCGCGTAGGTCACGAGCACCGTGCCGGCGCTCGGATTGGTGATCGTGCTTCTCTTGATCCGATCGTCGAGCTGCGCGACCTGCGCGTCGGCCGCCGACACCTGCGTCCGCGCGGTCTGCTGCTGCTGCCGCGCGGCCGCGATCTGCGCGGTCTGCGCCGCGACCTGGCGGGCCTGCGCCTGGATCTGCCCGTCCTGCGCCTTGACTTGGTCCTGCAGCACACGGTCGTCGCGCTCGGCCTGGTCGAGCTGCTGCGAGGTTGCGGCCTGCTGCGAGAAGAGCCGCTGCGTCCGCTCGTGGTTGCGGCGCGCGATCTCGAGCTGCGCCTGCAGCGCGCCTCGCTGCGCGACGGCGGCGTCGTGCTGCGCCTGCAGCGCGTCGCGCTGGGCGTCCAGGACCTCGACCTGGCGATCCACTTCGCCAACGCGCGACACGGCAGACTCGCGCTGCGCCACCGCCTGTCCGCGCTGCAGCGTCAGCTGCGTCGGGTCGACCGAGCCCGCGGCCTGTCCCGCCGTCAGCACCTGCCCTTCGTCGACGGTGAACGCCGTCAGCTGGCCGCCGACCTCCGACGAGACGACGACCTCCGTGGCCTCGACGTTCCCGTACGCATCTGGCTGCGGCTGCTGGCTGCAGGCGGCCGCAAATCCCACAACCCCAATCCCAAAACTCACATCCCAAGCACGCATCAGCGCACCTCCAAGCCGAGCGTCGTGAGGAAATGGGCACTTGCCTGCGCGAGCTCCACCTCGTGGCCGGCGCGCGCGAAGCGCGCCTGCAGCAGCTCCGCGTTCCGATCGAGATATTCCGATGCCGTCACGACACCCTCCTGCAACCGCACCTGCGTCGAGCGATCCACCTGCTCGCGCAGCGTGACAATCCGTTCATCCGATGCCAGGCTCCGCTGCAGCCGATCGATGGCCGTCTCGTCGCCCTCGATCGACGTCGTGAGCGATCGCGCGAACGCCGCCTCGTCTGCCGCGACGACCTGCTGCTGGATCGCGAGCGCTTCGCGCTCGCGGCCGCCCGACCCCCACGTCCAGGCGTTCCACTGCAGGCGCACGCCGCCGAGCGCGTAGGACTCGAAGTCGCGGCTGATGAAATTGAGTCCCGGCTGGCCGTACCCGACGCGCGCGTAGGTGGACAGGCGCGGCCGCTCCTGCGCGAGGGTCAGCTCCTGCTGGCGCGAGAGCCGATCGCGCGCGCGCGCGAACTGGTCGAACTCGGGGCGCGCGCGCAGCGTGTCGCGCTGCTGGCGGGCGCGCGCGACGAGCCGCGCGAGATCGGGGAGCACGAGCGTGTCGCCGTCGCCGAGCGGCTGGCCGGTCAGCGTGCCGAGGCGATCGAGCGCCGCGCGGCGGCTGGCCCGCAGGTCGTCGGCGTCCTGCTGCCGCTGCAGCAGCGTCGCTTCGATGGCGGCCGCGTCGGCCTGCAGCGCCGTCCCTTCGCGGACGCGCGCGTTGGTCTCGTCGAGCCTGGCCATCAGGTCGCTGATGGTGGCCGCCAGCGACCCGGCGCGCGCCTGCAGCGCCGCGGCGGCAAAGAACGCGTCGTTCACCTGCTGACGCAGCGTGAAGAGCGTCGTTCGTATCCGCGCCTCGTTTTCGGCCAGTTGCGCGCGCTCGAATGCGCCCTGGGCGCCGACCGTCGGGTCGAACAGCCGCTGATCGATGCGGAGGCTTCCGTCGTAGGTGTCCTTCGTCGGCCGGAAGAGCCCGCCGATGACGGGCGGCTCCGGCGTCAGGTGCGCGACATCGGACTGATATTGCGCCTGTCCCTCGACGGTCACGGCCGGCAGCCGCAGCGCGGCGATGTTGCGCAGGCGGAGATCGGTTTGCGTGGTCAGCAGCGAGAACTGCCGCATGCGCGGGTCGGTGTCGACGGCTGCCTGCTGCAACGTCGCGAGCTCGAGCGATCTGCCCACTGCCCCCTGCCCACTGCCCACTGACGGCGCGAGCGCGAGCATGCATGCCGCGAGCGCGAGCGAACGTCGTTTCATGGCCGCAAGGCCCTCAGGAAAAAGGGCGCCAGCTCCCGGCGGCGCCGGTCGATGAACCTGGTGAATCCCCGCTCGTCGAGCCCGGTGAGCGCCATCACCATCGGCCGCGCCGCGAACGGGAACACGCAGAGCGCGAGCAGGTTGATGGCGAACTGCTCGGGGGAGATCGGGTGCATCCGCCCGGCCTTGACGCGCGCGTTGATCTGCGAGCGGAGCACCTTGAACACGCGCCCGCCGACCTCGGACGGCGCCGCGCCGGCGATGCTCGAGAAGAGCTGGGCCGCGCGCTCGGGGTGATGCGTCAGCTCACTCAGGATGTACCCCGGCAGGTACGGCGTCTTCGTCAGCTGCCGCAGCTCGATCTCGACCACCTGCGCGACCTTCTCTTCGAGCGCCGCGTCCGAGCCGAGGACGCCGATGACGACGGGCAGCAACTGACTTGCCGCGCGCTGGAAGACCGCCACGGCGAGACGGTCCTTCGTGCGGAAGTAGTAGTGCAGCAGCGCGGAGTTGACGCCCGCCTCCCTGGCGATCTCCTGGGTCCGGGCGCCCGCGGTCCCGCGCCGGACGAACACCGCGTGGGCGGCATCGAGAATCCGCCGCTCGGTGTCGCCGTCGCGCGATTGACTGGATGATTTAACCATTCAGTTAATCGCGACTGTAGATCCCGTCGAGCCCGTACGTCAAGACGGCCACCTGGCCGAATCGCCTGACGGCGCGTGGTGAGCGCGATGGCGGCGGGCCGCCCGCGTGACGTGGCGGCCGTCACCAGAGAAGGAGAAAACGCGCGGTGCCCCCCTTGCAGCGAGGGATCTCTGAACGCCCAAGGAGATTCGCGTTATGACTGCATCTGATCACACTGCCCCGTTCGGCGCGCGCCTCATGCGCAACGCCGGCGCGTGGCTCATCGGGACCGCGCTGGTCTTCGTCGCGCTCGGGATCGCGGCCATCGTCGAGCCGTTCGTGGCGGGCCTGGCGATGTCGCTGCTGGTCGGCTGGCTGCTGGTCGCCGCCGGCATCACGCACGTGCTCAGCGTCTTCCGCCGCGATGGCGGCGGGACGATCTGGCACCTCGCGGTCGGGCTCTTCTACGTCTGCGGCGGCTGGTACTTCCTGGCGCACCCGGTGATCGCGCTTGGCGCGCTCACGCTGCTGCTCGCGATGATGCTGTTCGTCGAGGCGGGCGTCGATCTCGTCGCCTATTCGGCGCAACGGGAGGAACCGGGCGCGGCCTGGCTGCTCGTGAACGCGACCGTCACCGCCATCCTCGGGATCCTGATCGCGATGGGGTGGCCGTCCACGTCGGTGTGGGCGATCGGGACAATCGTCGGCATCAACCTGCTGACGACCGGAATGAGCCGGCTGATGCTCGGCACGTCGATGCGCACGGTCGAGCGGCGGATGGCGGCCTGACGCTCGTCCGGCCGGCCGGATCGTAGAGGCGGACCGCCTTGGCGAAGGTGGGCAGGTCCGCCTTCGGCCTGCGTCAGGGCATCAAGGCGAACGTCCAGACCGAGCCGCCGGCGGGAACTTTCTCGGCGGCGTAGCGGTTGGCGAGCGTGCCGCCCCGCCCAGACGCGATGCTCACGTACTGGCGGCCCCCCTGCGTATAGGTGATCGCGGTCGCGTTGATGCTCGACCCGGTCTGGAACTGCCACAGCGTCTTGCCGGTCGCGGCGTCCAGCGCCAGGAACTCGCCCGTCAGCTTGCCGGTGAACACGACGCCGCCGGCGGTCGCCAGCATGCCGGCTGAGCTCGGCAGATCGGTCAGCGGCACGTCCCATTTCTTGTCGCCGGTGAGTGGATTGAGCGCAACGAAGTGCCCGATCACGTCACCGGGCTTCAGGTCGGGAACCCTCGCGGTCACGCCGGTGGAATCCGCGCCGAGCACCTGCGGCTTCGGCGCGGCGATCTTCTGGACGCGCGGGACATCCCACGTGCTCGCGAATACCAGCGCCGAGGCCGGATCGAACGCGATCGGCACCGCGTTGGTGCCGCGCGACGGCCAGATCTCGACTTCCTCGCCCGCGAAGAATCGCTTGTAGACGTCGGTCAGCACCGGGCGGCCGCTCTCGAGGTCCACACTGCTGGCCCAATTGACCTTGACGTAGGGGTTCGCGGCAACGAGCGAGCAGTTGGTGCGATCGATCACGTACAGGAATCCGTTCTTGTTCGCCTGGACCATCACCTTGCGCGGCCGGCCCTCGACCTGGATGTCGGCCAGGAGGAGCTCGTCGACGCCGTCGACGTCGTAGATATCGTTCGGCGTGTACTGGTAGTAGCAGACGATCTCGCCGGTCTTCGGACGAATGGCCAGCACGCTGGAAGTGAAGAGGCTGTCGAGCCCTTCGCGCGGATGCGGATCGTACGGCTCCGCGTTGCCGGTGCCCCAGTAGACAAGATCCAGCTGCGGATCGTAGGAGCCCGAGCGCCACGTCGGACCGCCGCCGTACTTCCACGCGTCGCTGTTGCGCGGCCAGCTTTCGGAGCCGGGCTCACCGGGTGCGGGGATCGTGTACCGCCGCCACAACTTCGCGCCCGTCTCCGGATCCCACCCGTCGAGGAACCCGCGCGTCGTGCGCTCGCCGCCCGCCATGCCCGATATCACCACGCCGTTGGCGACAATAGGTGCGCCGGTCGAGTAGTAGCCCTCCTGCTTGTCCGCGAACTTCTGGTTCCAGACCTCGCGGCCCGTCTTCATGTCGAGCGCGACGAGGTGGTTGTCGTAGGTGACGCGATACAGCTTGCCGTTGTAGATGGCCGGCCCGCCCCGCGTGACCGGCGCGCCCGGCGTCCCCTGCTCGAGCACGACGGGCGTGCGCCAGATCTGCCGGCCGGTCCGCGCGTCGAGGGCAAACGTCCACCGGCCGTTGATGATGTACATCACGCCGTTGTAGACGGCCGGCGCGGCGAGCTCGCCCGTCTCGTTCCAGACGCTCGTCGTCCACACGGGGACGAGGCGCTTCACGTTGGCCCTGGTGATCTGGCGCAGGGGGCTGTAACTCTTCCTGTCGTACCCCATGCTGTGCGTCGTCACGTTGTCGGCATTCCGGCCGGAGTTGACGAGCTCGTCGGCGCTCTGGGCGAGTCCGGACATGGCGCAGATCGTCAGCGCGATCGCAAGCAGGCAGAGCTTCTTCATGGTGCCCGTAACGTATCCGATCGCAGGCGCGGCGGCGGAGAAATTTCGATGCGGGGATCAGCGGCCGGAGAGTTGGGCGGCGAGGGCAGCGGCCTTGTCGGCAAGCGTCGAAGCAAACACGAAGTTGCGATCCCGCAGCCCCTGCTGCGCCTGCTCCATGAAGCGCTTCGACTGATCGTACTGGGCGCGGGCGTCGGCGTTCAGCTTTCCGTAGTCGACGCGCCCGAGGTCGCGGGCGGCTCGCGCGAGGGCGTCGCGCGCGGCCCGCTCCGCCGCGGCTTCGGCGGCCGGTGACGCGGGGCGCAGCTCGCGCGGCGGCTCCGGCGCGGGCACCGGCGTGCCCGTCGTCGCTGCCGCCGGCGCGGGCGCTTCGGGCTTTTCGGGTTCGGTGCGTCGCGCTGGAGGTCTCGGTGGAGGCGTACGCGGCGCGGTGGCCGTCGCCGGCGGCGGCGTTTCCGCTGGCGCGGGTGCCTCGGCGGTCACCGGCTCTTCGACGGGCGCGAGCACGCGCGGCGGCGGCTCGGGCACGGCGAGCGGCGGGCCGGCGGCCGCTGCCTTCGCCTGCGCGCTCGCGCAGCCTGCCGCTGACGCGGCGAACATGCCGAATCCCAAAATCCAAGCACCACATCCGAACCACGAGGCGCGCGCCCGCATTTCCATTTCAGTTCTCGTTCGCCCTGGGAAGAAGGACGCGGAACGTGGTGCCGCGGTCTTTGGACGATTCGACCTCGACCTCTCCGTCGTGGAGCTGGATGATACGGTAGACCATCGACAGGCCGATGCCCGTCCCATGATCCTTCGTCGTGAAATACAGGTCAAAGATCTTCGACAGGTGCTCGGCCGGAATCCCGACGCCAGTATCCTCGAAAAGGACCTGCACGCGGTTCCCGGGCGCCGGCCCGCACGACAGCCGGAGCGTACCGCCATTCGGCATGGCCTGGCACGCGTTGATCGCGAGGTTGAGAAACGCCTGCCGCAGCATCGCCGCGTCGCCGTTCACCCACGGGCCGCCGGCCGCCGCGTCGACGGTGACGCGGACGCTGTTCTTCTCGGTCTCTGGCGCGATGATCGGAAGAATCTCGTCGAACACGTCCTTCACGCGAACCGGCTGCAGGCGCAAGTCCTCGGGCCGCGTGAATTTCAGGAAGCCCTGGACCACCTCGTCGAGACGGCGAATCTCGCTCTCGATCACGGCGACGTGCTGCAGCGCGTCCGCCTCCGCACGCGGTACCGGGTGTGCTTCGGCGAGACTGAGGCCGCCGGCCGCGACGGGAACAGCCGCGGGCCTCAGTCCGCGATTGATCTTCGTCCGCAGCAGCTCGAGGTGAATCATCATCGCGTTCAGCGGGTTCTTCACCTCGTGCGCGATGCCGGCCGTCAGCCGCCCGAGCGCCACGAGCTTGCGCGAGTAGGCAATGGTCGATTGCATCCGCGAGAGGTAGGCGAGGTTGCGCGAGACGAGCAGGACGCCGACCAGCTGGCCGTCGGTGCCTTCGATGGCGTGGGTCATCAGCAGATTCGGCGATGAATCGGGGGTCTGATCCCCGATCCCCGCGCTCGCTTGAATGGGCCCGCGCGACGTACGCGTCGCGAGCGTTTCCTCCACGATCGCCCGGTACGGATCGCCGTCGGGGAGAAGCCCGCGCAGCGCGCGGCCGATGGCGTCGGCCGGCAGCTTCGGCTGCATCGCCGGGTTGCTGAAGAGCAGCTCGCCCGAGGGGTTGAACAGCGCAACCGCGTCCTCGAGATGCTCGACCGCCGACTGCAGGTTCGCCTTCTGCCCGGCGAGCAGCGACCGGTCGGCCGAGAGCTGCTGGCTGACCGCGTTGAAGAACGTCCCGAGCTCGCCGAACTCGTCGTCGCGATTGAGGTCGAGCGTGACGCCGAACTCCCCCTTGCCGAGGCGCGTCAGCCCGCTCCGGATCACGTTGATCGGCCGCAGGAACAGCTGCGCGAGCAGCCCCGCGACGATGACCGCGATCAGCAGCGACGCGAGCGCGATGTTGAGGGCCGGGCGCAGCGACGCGTCGAGCTCCTGGCGCATCAGCACCGTCGACACGCCGATGCGGATCGATCCGAACGGCGCGTCGCCAAGCACCATCGGCTGCCGCACTTCGAGCGTGCGGCCGTCCTGCGAGTAGATCAGGCGGAGCTGCTCGGCCGAGTCGGCGGCGATGAGCAACGCCAGGTCGTCGCGCGCGGGCAGCGGCTTGCCCTCCTGCGCGGGATCGCTGGACGCGCGGACGATCCCCTGCTTGTCGAGGATGGCGGCGCCCGTGACGCTCTCGCCGTAGATGCTCGATTCGAGCATCGCGCGCAGGCCCGGGTCGCTGCGCAGCAGCGCGAACGGATCGCCGTTGCTCGAGACGACGACCTCACGCGCGCGATGGAAGATGGTGTTGGCGAGGAGCTGCCCGCGTGCCTGGCTCTCGTGCAGGACCACGCGCGCGAGGCGCGTGGCGTGCATTGCGCTGAGTGCGACCACGGCAAGGCCGACGATGGCGGTGACCGCCGCGATCTGCTTCGCCTTGATGCCCAGGCGCATACCGGGACTACGGTACGACTTCCTCTTCGTGCTTGCGGCCCGGGACGCGGCCGCGCAGCTTATTGAGCTTGTTGTGCAGCGTCTTGAGGCTGATGCCGAGGATTTCGGCCGCGCGCGTCTTGTTGTCGCGCGTATGTTCCAGCGTCATCAGGATCAGGCGCCGCTCGGCTTCCTCGACCGTCGTGCCGGGCTCGAGCGCGACGACCGGTTTCACGACGTCGGGCGAGTCGGTGACGAGCGGCGGCAGGTGCTTCGGCTCGACGAACTCGCCATTGGCCAGGATGACCGCGCGCTCGATGACGTTGCGCACCTCGCGGACGTTGCCCGGCCAGTTGTACTGCTCGAGGATGCGCGTCGAGGCCGGATCGAGCGCCGAGACCGACTTGTGGTTGCGGTCGTTGAACTCGGCGAGGAACGACTGCACCAGCAGCGACAGGTCGTCCTTGCGCAGGCGGAGCGGCGGCAGCTCGATGGCGAACACGTTCAGCCGGTAGTACAGGTCCTCGCGCAGCTTGCCGTTCTTGACGGCCTCGGCCGGGTTCACGTTGGTCGCCGCAATCACGCGGACGTCCACCGTCTGCTCGTTGCGCCCGCCGAGGCGGCGGAACTTCCGCTCCTGCAGGACGCGCAGCAGCTTCACCTGCGTCGACGGCGTCATCTCCGCGATCTCGTCGAGGAAGAGCGTCCCGCGATCCGCGAGCTCGAAGCAGCCCTCGCGGCGGTCGGACGCGCCGGTGAACGCGCCCTTCTCGTGGCCGAAGATCTCGCTCTCGAGCAGCGTCTCGGGAATCGCGGCGCAGTTGATCGGCACGAACGGCATCTGCGCGCGGGGGCTCAGCTGATGGATCGTCTGCGCGACCAGCTCCTTGCCGGTGCCCGACTCGCCCCAGATGAGCACCGACGCCTGCGTCGGCGCGGCCTGTTCGACGGTCTGGTACACCTTCCGCATCTGCGAGCTGTTGCCGATCATCTTGCCGAACGAGCCGTGCTCGCGAAGCTGCTTCCGCAGGACCTTCACCTCGCGCAGCGTGTCCTGGCGCTCGACGATCTTGTCGAGGAGGATCTTCAGGCGCTGCGGCTCGACCGGCTTGGTCAGGTAGTCGTACGCCCCTTCCTTGATCGCTTCGACCGCCGTCTCCACCGTCCCCTGCGCGGTGAGGATGACGATCGTCAGCGCGTTGCCTTCTTCCTTGAGCGTGCGCAGCAGCTCGAGGCCGCCCATGCGCGGCATGACAAGGTCGCTGATGATGATCGACGGGCGGAACGTGGTGATACGCTGAAGCGCTTCCTGGCCGTCGGCCGCGGAGTCGGTCGTGAATCCCCAGGTGCTCACGAGCTCGGTGAGGCCAAGGCGGGTAGTCGGTTCGTCCTCGACGATGAGAACGCGTTCACCAGAGGTGGTCGCAGTCATATCTCATCGATACTACCCTGTCGTTTTTACACGGTCCAGCAGAGCAGTAGAATCCGTCTTTCGGCAAATGCCTGATTCAGCGCCTGAATCCCTCATTACTCCCGGCCGGCCAGTGGGTATCGATGCAAGGGATCGCGCCACGGCGGTCCTCGAAATCCTTCTTTGCTCGAGCGTCCCCACCCAGCTCGCCATCAACACCATGCTGCGGGGCATCGGCCTGCCGACCACGCAGGCCGCCGGCGTCTTCGCGCAGCTGGTGCTCGACACCTTCGTCGTCATCGGGTTGATGGTCGCCATCATGCGGGCGCACGGCGAGCATCCGAGCGTCGTGTGGAGGGGGCCGAAGCGGCCCGCCCGCGAGGTGGCGATCGGCTTTGCCACGGCGCCGCTGCTGTTTGTCGGCTCGGCGATCTTCCTCAACGCGCTGCGGCTGTTCTTCCCGGCGCTGCACAACGTGCCGAACAACCCGCTGGAGCGCCTCGCGAACGGCGTCCAGCAATCGGCGGTGTTCGCGGTGGTCGCCATCCTCGCCGGAGGGATTCGGGAGGAGCTGCAGCGCGGATTCATGCTGTACCGCTTCGAGAGGTACCTCGGCGGCGGCAACGTCGGGCTGGTGGTCACCAGCGTCCTGTTCGGCGTGCTCCATGGCATCCAGGGATGGGACGCGATGATCGTGACGGGATGCCTGGGCGCCTTCTGGGCGGCGATGTACCTCACGCGGCGCAGCACGATAGGTCCGATAAGCAGTCACGCACTATTCGATGCCCTTCAGATTCTCCGCCTGGCGATGGGCGGAGCCCGTTAGTCATCACACGCGAGGAGCCATGCCGAAAGCGATCAGGATTTACGAACAGGGTGGACCTGAGGTCATGAGGTGGGAGGACGTGGATCTCACGCCTCCCGGCGCCGGCGAGATCCGCATGCGCCACGAAGCGGTTGGCCTCAACTACATCGACACGTACCATCGCGGCGGCGTCTACAAGATCCCGCTGCCGAGCGGCATCGGCAGCGAGGCGGCGGGCGTCGTCGAAGCCGTCGGCGACGGCATCACCGAGTTCAAGACCGCCGACCGCGTCGTCTACGCGAGCGGCACGCCGCTGCAGCCGGTCGGCAGCTACGGTGAATCGCGGAACATCCCGGCGGCGCGCGTCGTGAAAATTGCCGGCGGCGTCACGTCCGAGCAGGCCGCCGCGATGATGCTCAAGGGGATGACCGTCCAGTATCTGATCAAGCGCCTCTACAAGGTGAAGCCGGGCGACACCGTCGTCTTTCATGCGGCGGCCGGAGGTGTCGGGCTCATCGCGTGCCAGTGGCTGAAGGCGCTCGGCGTGACGACGATTGGCACGGCGGGGTCGGACGAGAAGTGCGAGCTCGCGAAGGCGCACGGCGCGGCGCACTGCATCAACTACAAGAAGGACGACTTCCTCGCGCGCGTGAAGGAGATCACCGGCGGCAAGGGCGTGCCGGTCGTCTACGACGGCGTCGGCAAGGACACCTTCGACAAGTCGCTCGAGTGTCTCGCGCCGTTCGGGATGATGGTGACCTTCGGCAACGCCTCGGGGCCCGTGCCGCCGGTCGATCTCGCCAGGCTGAAAGGCCATCTGTTCCTCACGCGGCCGTCGCTGGTGCCGTACAGCAACGCGCGGCAGGACCTGTTGACGATGGCGAACGACCTCTTCGACATCGTCAAGACCGGCAAGGTGAAGATCGAGATCAACCAGCGCTATCCCGTGAAGGACGCGGCGCAGGCGCACAAGGATCTCGAGTCGCGCAAGACGACAGGGTCGACGGTGCTGATGCCGTAGGCAGTGGGCAGTGGGCAGCCGCCTATCACCTACTGCCAGCTGCCTGCTGCCAGCTGCCAGCTATTTGTTGATCGCCACGTCCGCTCGACTCCGCAGGTCGCGAATCCACTGCTCCACCGTCGCGCGGCGGCGCTCGTTCGACACGCGCTGCCGGGCCGTCGGCTCGGCTTCCTCGAACGGAATCGTGTCGCCGCCGCGGGTGAACTCGGCCTCGTGCGTGCGGTAGTAGGTCGCGACGTCCTCGTCGCTCACCTGCACGACCGTACCGAACCGCTGGTCGAGGTACGCGGCGATGCGCAGGTTGTCGCGCGCGATGTCGGAGATCCGCTGCTCGGTGAGGCCGGTGGACTGCATCAGCGCCGCCAGGCGCGCGCCGGCGTTCATCTTCAGCCGCGCGGCCTCGCGGGCCACCGGCGTCGGATCGGGCTCCGGAGGCGGGAAGCGCTGGACTTCGGTCAGCTCGAGCTGACGATCGATCATCAGCTGCGTGCCGGCGGCCATCGCATCGACGCCCGGCGGCACCTGGACGACGCCGAGACCGATTGCGGCCTGGACGTCTGTGAGCGTGAGCGGGGCGCCATCGATTCGAGCCAGGACACGGTCGAGCAGTTGTTGAGCGCTGACCGGCGACAGCCACAGCATGAAACTCGCCAGAACCAGCCAGGCGCTGCGCCATTCACGATCACGGGCCACAGAGACACAGAGACACGGAGTTTTAAAAAATCGAGTTTCTCCGTGTCCCCGTGTCTCCGTGGCTCCTCTGAGCGAACGTCGCATCGCCTAGAAGGCTTGGCCGAGCGAGATATGCAGGACCGTGCGTTTTTCGGGGACCCCGGGCACGAGCTCGCGCGGCGCGAGGTTGAACCCGAGCTCGACGCGGATGGGA
>Ga0137419_10000934_pt1 | contig 11842 bp, 10 predicted proteins | sample CZODoug3_1_2_16f_FD_108279 | JGI IMG/M metagenome (GOLD analysis project Ga0137419, IMG submission 108279) | Vadose zone soil fungal communities from Angelo Coast Range Reserve, California, USA - CZODoug3_1_2_16fungal (Illumina Assembly) | ecosystem: Environmental > Terrestrial > Soil > Vadose... | reverse complement strand
TGGTTCTCTCTCTGTCTCCGCGACTCTACGGTAAAGAGCCCCCAACGCCTCAACCCCATTACCGGAAATTGCCAATAGTCCCCCGATTGGTTTCTAATGCGACCCATATGAACAACTTCTGGAAGCTGTCGGTGTACATGCTGGTGGTGTGCTGTTTGCTTGGTTCCTCCGCTGTGCTTTTGGCTCAGTCGAACGCGGATGCGGATCGACTTATTGAAGAGGCGATGAAGACTTCGCCCATCGAGCAGAATTTGCGGCATTTGACGGACGAGATTGGCGGACGTGTGCCGGGGACTCCGGCTATGGATCGCGCGGTGGCTTGGGGAGTGGCAGCGTTCAAGGATGCCGGAGCTGACAGTGTTCATACCGAAAGTTTCAAGATGCCGGTTTCGTGGGCTGAGGGCGCAACCGTGGTGAGTGTCTCTTCGGTGGGCACGGCAAGTGATCCGAAGGCTTCCGTGCTTCCGGCGGTGGAGTTCAAGGTGCGTGCCGTGTCGATTGCCTGGGCGCCGGTGCTGGTTGCCAAGCATGTTCCGGTGGTCTATGTAGGAGTTGGTACGGACGCGGATTTCAAGAAGGCTGGCGATATTTCCGGGAAGATGATCCTGGTGCATTCCGATGTGCTGAAGACCTGGCCGGACCTTTTCAACGAGTACATGAGCGCTCCGCCGGTGATTGAGGCGGCGGTAAAGGGGAAGGCCAGGGCGGTTGCATTCATCGCGACCCGAGAGCACGACATTCTTTACCGGCACACCAACTCGATGAAGGGGGAGATCGACCGGCTTCCGATGGTGCTCGTGGCGCGCGAGGATGGAGAGCGGATTGGACGGCTGGTAACTTCGGGGCATCCGGTGTGGGCGGATTTGTCGATTCCAAACAAGATTGGAGGACCGATTGCGGCGTCGAATGTGGTGGCGGAGATCAAAGGCAGCGAGCGGCCCGGCGAGTTCGTGGTTCTGGGCGCGCATTTGGATTCGTGGGAACTGGGCACCGGTGCGCTGGATAACGGATGCAATACGGCTCTGGTCGTAGATTCGCTGAGGGCCATCAAGGCGTCGGGATCGAAGCCGCGGCGGACGATTCGCTTCGTCCTGTTTGCAGGGGAAGAGCAGGGAATGATGGGATCACGAGCCTATGCGACCGCACACCGCAATGAACTGGACAAGGCGGCGGGAGTAGCGATCATCGATGCGGGGATCGGGCACGTGACTGGTTTTACGCTGGGCGGACGCAAGGACGTGGCCAATGCGGTGGCTGCGATCGTTGCACCGCTCAAGCGGTTTGGAGCGGACGCTCTGACTACCGACGACGTGGAGTGGGGAACTGACAATTTCGACTTTCTGCTGGAAGGGGTTCCGACCCTGGTGGCGAATCAGGAGGAAGGAAATTATCTGGTTAACTATCATGCGATCTCGGACACGTTCGACAAGGTCGATATTCCGACGCTGAAAAAACACACGGCGGAGATGACGGTGCTGGCGTTCGGGATCGCCAATGCGCGGGATCGAATCGGGGCTCGGCTTACGCGGCCCCAGATCGATAAAATTCTTCACGATACGCACGCCGATGAACAACTGAAGCCGCTCGGCATCTGGACGGAGTGGGAGAGCGGGAAGCGGGGACGGCAGTAGTGGATTTCCAATTTCCGATTTCCGATTGCCGATTGCAAGACCTGTGTTGCGCACGCAAGCGGCTACCGACGGTCAGCTATCGACAATCTCGTTTTGGCTGGGGTTGCTATTGATCCTGTTCTGGGTTCTCTTCAACCTGTTTGTGATTGCGATGCTGGTGCTCGATCTGGGTGTGTTTAATCGCCGGGCACACAGCGTCAGCTTTCGCGAGGCGCTGGCCTGGAGCGCGATGTGGGTCAGTCTGGCGCTCGCCTTCGGCGTGCTGGTTTATTTCTGGCATGGCCGTACGGCTAGCCTGGAGTTCGCGACCGGGTACCTGATCGAGCTTTCCCTCAGCGTCGACAATCTCTTTGTCTTTCTGGTCATCTTTCGTTTCTTTCGAGTTCCTGACAATTTGCAGCATCGGGTGCTGTTTTGGGGTATTTTGGGGGCGCTGATTACGCGCGGCATCTTCATTGTGGCAGGCGTGGGGCTGATTCAGCGCTTTCACTGGATCATTTACGTCTTCGGCGCTTTGCTGGTGTACAGCGGGATCAAGCTGCTGCGGCAGGGAGATGAGGAGATCGACCCGGAACGCAATCCGGTGCTGCGCTTGTTTCGGCGGTGGATGCCGGTTACGGAGGATTACGTCGGCGAGAAATTCTGGGTGCGGAGACCGGGGCTGTATGCCACCCCGTTAGTCATTGTTCTGCTGATGGTGGAGACTACGGACATCCTGTTTGCGGTGGATTCCATTCCAGCGGTATTGGCGATCACTTTGAATGCTTTCATTGTTTATACGTCGAACGTGTTCGCCATTGTGGGGCTGCGCTCGATGTATTTTGCAGTGGCCGGGATGATGGATTTGTTCGAGTACCTGCATTACGGATTGTCGCTGGTGCTGATCTTGATTGGCGGAAAGATGCTGGCTTCGCACTACGTCACCGTGCCTACGTACGTGGCTCTGACGGTTGTGGCGGGGGTGCTGGTCGTTTCGGTGGTTGCTTCCTTGGCGTTTCCCAAAAAACGTAAGGCTTGAACCACAAAGGACACGAAGGAACAAGCAGGGTTTCTTTTTTCTCTTTGAGACATCATTTTTTGCCTCACATCCGTGACCTGTGAGCTTCTGTCCTACTCCATTGCCAGTCTAAGCAGCGATCTTGTCTACGCTATGATGAGAGCACGATGAATACAGTGCATGTTGCTGTGCAGCCCCGTCCCTACGAGGTGTGCATCGAAAACGGGCTGCTGGCTCGTACCGGTGGGTTGCTGCGAGATCTCTTGCCGAGGTCCAGCCGGCTGTTTGTCGTCACGGTGGCTCCGGTGCGGCGGAAATGGGCTAAGAAGCTGATTCGTTCTCTGGAGGCGGCGGGGTTTGATGCGCAGGTGCTGGAGATGCCGGAGGGCGAGCGATTCAAGCGGCTGGCGACCGTGGAGGTTCTCGCGGAAAAACTGACGCGGCTGGGGGCTGATCGGACGGCGCTCATCCTGGCCTTCGGCGGAGGAGTGGCTGGAGATGTGGCCGGATTTCTTGCGTCGCTTTACATGCGCGGTGTGGACGTCGTGCAGATTCCGACCACGGTGCTGGCGCAGGTGGATGCCTCCATCGGCGGAAAGACCGGAGTGAATCTGAAGGCGGGCAAGAATCTGATTGGCACGTTTCATCAGCCGTTGGCGGTGTTGATCGATCCGGAAGTGTTGTCGACTTTGCCAGAGCGGGAGTACAAGGCCGGACTTTACGAGGTGTTGAAGTGCGGCGTGATCGGCAATCCGGAATTATTTCGTGAATTTGAAGCGAACCGCGACGCGATCCTGAAGCGAGACGCTGCAACCGTAGAGCGACTGATCGCAGAGTCGGTGCGGTTGAAAGCGCACGTGGTTTCCGTCGATGAAAAAGAGAACGGGTTGCGCCGCGTGTTGAATTTCGGGCATACCGTGGGGCACGCGCTGGAAGCCGAGACGGGGTATCGCACTCTGCTGCATGGAGAGGCGGTGGCATGGGGCATGATAGCTGCGTCGCGGATCGCGGTCATCGCTGGAAAGCTGGATGAATCTACCGCCGGGCGCATCAGTGACGCGACGCTGGGTGTGGGCCGTTTGCCCGAGCTGGCGATACGGGGCCAGGGCATTGTGCGGCGTCTGCAATCGGACAAGAAGACGCGGAGTGGGAAAGTACATTTTGTGCTGCCTACCGAGATCGGCAAGGTCGAGGTCGTGAACGATGTGCCGGAGAGCGCGGTGCTCGAGGCGGTCGATGAGATTCGTCGGCTCTCGAAAGGATAAGGGAATTGTCGATAGCCGATTGCCAATTGGCGATTGAATGAAGCTGTGAGTGAGCAGAACAAGTCGATCGTGATCGGGGCAGCGCCTGACGGGGCGTCTGACCCCGCGTCGGTTTCGCGGGCGGTGCAGGAGATGTTTTCTGCTATCGCGCCGCGCTATGACCTGCTGAACCACGTCTTGTCATTCAACATCGACCGGTGGTGGTGGTGGCGAACCGCGAAGGCCTTCGAGCACATTCTTGCGCGTCCTGACGCACGCGTTCTGGATCTTTGCTGCGGGACCGGGGACATGGCGTTTGCCTTGCAGCGCCGAGCTGGGGCTAGGGGAGCGCGGATTTTCGGGGCGGATTTCGCGCATCCCATGCTGCAGAGGGCAACACTGAAGTCTGCCGGAACTTGCTTGCGATGGGTTGAGGCCGATGCTCTCCACTTGCCGTTTCCCGATGCATCTTTTGACCTTGTGACATCTGCGTTTGGTTTTCGCAATCTCGCGGACTACGATGCGGGTCTGCGCGAAATTGTTCGCCTGCTTCGGCCGGGGGGAGAGTGCGGAATTTTGGAGTGCAGCGAACCCAGCGGGTGGCTCGGCAAGCTTTACGGCGTCTATTTTCGACGGGTGTTGCCTGCCGTGGGCACGGCGGTCTCGGGAGTGAAAGGGCCGTACGCTTACTTGCCCGCTTCGGTGGCGCGTTTTCCTTCGTCTCCGGAATTGATGGAGAGGATGCGCGTGGCCGGTTTCAGTAGCGCGTCGTGGACGCCGTATACGTTTGGAACCGCCGGAGTGTTTCGTGGGCAGAAATGAGTTTGGACCCGGTGGCGCCGCTGGAAGGCGCTTGTGGATTGGGTCGTCCCTCCGGGACTTGGTCTTATGGCCGCGAACCTCGGCGGCTAAAGCCGCCATTGATTCAAGAAATCTTACGGGACGGATGGCGCCGTGCCCCTTCAAAACAGAAGGTAGTTCCAGAGCGCTTCTCAAGACGCGAGATCCATCAGTGCGCAAGGCGCTGCAGCCGCATCCCTTCAAAATATGAAATTTGTCAATGAGCCGCGAGACGTTGCGCCGCACCTGCCGGCGAAGGCGCTTTGAACGAGTCGGCGAAGGCGTCGGCGATAGAATGACGGACTACCTTTTCATAATCGTCGCCCAGGAACTTCTTCAGGCGGTCGGTATTCATGATGTATTGCCCAGTCATGTAAGGGACTGCCTCGGGCGGAATCGACGAGATGCCAGCCTTCCACAAGAATTTGAGAACCGCTCGCATGGCCCACTTTCCCGGCACACGCTTCAGTTCGGCGTGAGCCATTCCGATGCAACCGGCGAAGGTCAGGGGCTCTCCGCGGCCGGCAACATTGAGAATCGTAAGGCGGCGCACTTCCGGTTCGCGCTTCAGGATCCAGGCAATCAAGCGCGCCATGTCGTCGACGTGGACAAACTGGATTTTGTTGTCCAGATATTTTTGGCCGTAGGGCAGCAGACACGGGAGGCGCTTGCCTTCTTTGCGCATCTTCTCCGCACGCTTGCCTTTTCCGTTGGGGGTGCCGCGAAAAGCTCCGAGCAGGTAATTCTCCACGGTAGCTCCCGCGAAAATGTGCGGCCTCAGAATGTAAGCACTGCAGCTGCGCAACGCGGGCGCACGCTGCTGCACAACTCCGTCGGACTCTCGCTTGTGAATGGCGTAGGGCAGGGTGTGTGCCTCCAGGGCAAACTCTTCCGTGACAGGGCCGGGCAAGTCTGGGCCATAGGCTGAGACGCTGCTCGGAAAAATGAACTGACGCACGCCACTGTCTTCGTTGCGATTAGCTTCCGTGATGGCTTCCATCACACGAGCCGTACCCGCAACATTGATCTGCCACATACGATCGACGTCGAGCACTCCAGTACGCATCGGATCGATCACAAAGGCCAGGTGCACCACGGAAAAGGGGCGCGTTTCCTTGAAGAGGTTGTAGAGCGCCTGGCAGGAATCTTCCGTACCGAGATCCATACGGATGAAGCGAATGGACTGCTCGGTTTTGGGAGGAGCGATATCAAGGCCGATGACGGAGAAGTCGGTGAGCTGGGGCAAGAGCCGCAGCCCAAGATTTCCCGAGACGCCAGTCACGACGACGGTTGGTTTTCCGGTGGTCATTCCTTGGGTTGGGCGGTTGGAGGTGGTGTGGGCGCCGGAGGTCTGTTCATCGGCATGGGTCGGGGAGCGCCGGGCATTCCCGGCGAACCGGGCGGCAGATCAGGGCCAAAGTAGTCCTTGTTGAGTTCCGATGATACCGAGGTTTGCAACTTCTGCCGCATGGCCTGCAAGCGTTGGCTGCGCACCGTGTTTCGAATGTCGTCCTGTACATCGGCAATCGTGGGCGTTGTGCGGGAAACAATTTTGTAGATATACGATCCGCTGACATCGTTGATGACCGCGGAGAGTTCTCGCTCCTGCAGATCAAACACGGAAGCTTGGGCCGCCGGGAGGTTGGTGCGGCGAAGCCTGGGGTTCGAAGTCGGTGGAGGGGAAGCTTTGATTCCGGCTGCTTCATATGCTTCCTTCTGTAACTTGTCGAAGTCTTCTCCGGCGACGGCCCGAGTGTGGAGATCCTCGGCAACCTTGGCCATGGCCGCTTCCGAGTCTTTTCTGGCAGCGTCCGTTTCAGCGGGGGCAGCGTCTTGCTTTGGCTGGATTTGCTTTACCTTTGGGATGAAGATGCGCAAGACGGAAATCTGCTCGAAGTTCTTGGCGTTCTTCTGGTAGTAGTCTTTGATCTCCGACTCGGGAATTTTCTCCGCCTCGTCTTCCAGGGAACGCTCCAGTTCCAGCTTGAGGAGCTCCATCTTCGTGAAGCGCAGCATTTCCAGATAGTGTGGATCTTTGTCCAGGCCCCGCTTGCGGGCTTCCTCCGACATGAAAAGAATCTGGGGATATTGATTGGCAAGTTGGCGGCGGACTTGGGGAGTCATCTTGGGCTGCAGAGCTCCGGCCAGTTTCTCGAAGTCAGCGCGGGTAACGACGGTCTTGCACTCCGGCTGCGGTGTAGGAGGGGTGCCAGTCTTGGGGGGCGCACAGATCCCTCGAATCGTGATGACGGGAGTTGTGGGTGGCAGGTCGCTGGCGGGCGCGGCCGGTCCACGGCCAGTCCCGTTCGATTCTCCCAGTTCGTTGGGCGGCCGCTGGGTGGGCGACGGCGGCGCTGAAGATGTTGGGGCTGCTTGTGCGTTCGCCAAAGCAGCTGCCGCGATACTCGTCAGCAGCAACAAGAGCAGCCGAAGTCTGCGCATTTGCGAAAGCCTCCCGAACTGTAGGGAACGTTCTCGAAATCGTAGCACACGAGAGAGCGCGAGTCGGACGGGATGAACCTTGGAAGTCCACGAAATCGATTGGCGCGAAAAGAGGGGAGCGGAGATAATCACGACTATGCCGGAATCGCCCATGGTGTATTCGCCCGCCACGATGCGGGCGGAAAAACGCTCGGTGGCGGGCAATTCCGTGTTAGCCGCATTCGCGATCACGACCTTGAAGATTGTGGTCGGAGTGACCACAGGAAGTTTGGGCATCCTGTCGGAAGCGGCGCACTCGGGCCTGGACCTGATCGCGGCCATCGTCACGCTCTTCTCGGTGCGGGTGGCGGATAAGCCTGCGGACGCGGATCATCAATACGGCCATGGCAAGGTTGAGAGTTTTTCCGCGTTTATCGAAACCGGCCTGCTGCTGCTGACCTGTGTGTGGATCATCTCGGAGGCGGTCAAGCGGTTGTTCTTCAGAAACGTTGAGATTGAACCGACGGTCGCAGCCTTTGTGGTGATGCTGTTATCCATCGGAGTCGATATCTGGCGATCGCGTGCGCTGGGGAAGATCGCCGTGAAGTACGACAGCCAGGCATTGGAAGCGGATGCCCTGCATTTTTCAACCGATGTGTGGTCGAGCAGTGTGGTGATCCTGGGATTGCTGCTGGTCCTGGCGGGTCGACGTTTTCACGTTGGGTGGCTGCGCGATGCCGATCCGCTGGCGGCGCTGGTGGTAGCGGGAATCGTGGTGCATGTGAGCTGGCGGCTGGCGCGGAAAACGATCGACGCTCTGCTCGATGCGGCGCCCGCCGGAGTGAGGAATCAGATCATCGATGCCGTGAGAAGGGTGGAGGGCGTGCTCGAGGTGGACCGGGCACGCATCCGGCGATCGGGCAATCGCTACTTTGCGGACCTCTCGATTGGACTGGCCCGAACCGTGACGTTCCAGCATTCCGAGCACGTTGCCGATGCGGTTACAGAGGCCGTGCATCATGTCCTGCCGAATGCGGACGTGATCGTCCATTCAGTGCCGCGCGCGGGTCGGACGGAAAACATTTTTGATCAGATTCGTGCCGTGGCAACGCGGCACAACCTGAATGTGCACGACGTCAGCGTGCAGGATTTGCGGGGACGTTTGCACGTGGAACAGCACCTGGAGTTGGACGAACGTCTGTTGTTGAAAGACGCGCACGACCGGGTCACGGCGCTGGAGACGGAGATCCAGAAGGAGGTACCGGAGATTTCCTCGATACTCACGCATATCGAGAGCGAGCCGGCAACCATCGAAGAGGGCGATGAAGTTGTGCGCGACGCGGCGTTGGAGCGGCGGCTGAAAGCGATCGCGGCGGAGTTTCCCGAAGTGCTCGACATGCACGACATCCAGATCAAGCGGGTACGGGGACGGCTGTACGTGGCCTGTCACTGCACGTTGTCGGATAACCTGCCGCTGTCGCGCGTGCACGATATCCAGACGGATCTCGAAATTCGTTTTAAGCAGGACGCGCCGGAGTTATTTCGAGTGCTGATCCATCCGGAACCGAGCACTGACAATCGGAGGTGAGTGACGAGGATCACAGAAAACTTGCGATTGCCAATTTTCAATTGCCGATTGGGGGTTGATTATGGACAGCAAAGCCTCGCCTTTGCGTCAGCGGACGACTGAATATACGCTTCGGGTCGTGCGGCTCTTTCGAGCTTTGCCTAAATTGTTCAGAGAGCCGGGTGATTGGTCATCGACTGTTGCGGAGCGCGACATCTGTGGCTGCAAACTATCGGGCCGCTTGCAAAGCTGGATCTCGTGCGGATTTCATTTTCAAGGTGGGTTTCGTCGAACAACAGGCGGATGAAGCGGTTTTCTGGCTGGAGTTTCTTGCGGAAGCGGGATTGGTGAAGATGGACCGACTCACGGATCTGATTGCGGAAGGAAGACAATGGACGGCGATCTTGGTTGCGTCGCGAAAAACAGCAAAGAAAAACAATCGGCAGTCGGCAATTGGCAATCGAAGAATTAAGGAAGTGACGCGGAATGGTTGATGCTAAGGCTCAGTGGATAGACAATCACCGATTCGTTGCGGAGTCGAGCAGTGGGCATGCCATTGTTCTCGACGGCGACAAGAAGACGGCCAACAGTCCGATGGAATTGGTGCTGATCGGTTTGTGTGGGTGCACTGGATACGATGTGGCAAGCATCCTGGCCAAGAAGCGCGAGCCGTTTACCAGCCTGGAAGTGCGGGCTGAGGCGGAACGGGCGGCGGAGCCTCCGACGGTTTATACCCAAATCAAATTGATCTACACAGTTGGGGGCAAGGTCTCGCAAAAGGCGATGGAAGATGCGGTGCGGCTTTCGAAAGAGAAGTATTGCTCAGTCTCGGCCATGCTGCAAAAGACTGCAGAGATTACCTTCGAGATTCAATATGCCGACAACTAGATCGTCGGTTTGGTTTTGTTTCTCGTTCTCGGGAACGGAGATGGTGGGTCCGGCATCATGAAACCCAGAGTCGTCGTGTTTACCCAACCCGACTGTCCACCCTGCATGGTAGTGAAACTGTTCCTCACAGAAAAAGGGGTGGTCTTCGAGGAGCGCGACATCACTGTGGATGCGGATGCGGTGCGCGAGTTGACGGAAAAATACGGGAGCCATTCCACGCCGACGCTCGTCATCGGCGACGAAGTGATGGTCGGGTTCGATCCTGAACGGCTCGACGAAATCCTTGGTGAATAGAGCGCATCCGGCGCGCGGATATTTATGCATTGCGGCAGCGGCTTTATCCTGGGGGATCGCCGCCAGCCTGGGACGAGCGGCGTTTACGGGACGGTTGTTGCCGGCCGGACAGGCGCTGCGGATCGATCCACTGATCCTGTCGCAGAGCCGGACTACTTTTTCTTTTCTGGTGCTGCTCTTGCTGCTGGTAGTGCGGCGGGGATGGAAACAACTGAGGCTGCCGCCTGCTGATTTCGGGAGGATCGTTCTGCTCGGCGTGCTGGGCGTGGCCGCCTCGAACTACTTCTACTATCTCGCCATCCAGAAGACCAACGTGGCTACGGCGATCATTCTGCAATACACGGCTCCCACATTGGTGTTGCTTTACATGGTCGCGCGCGGAAGGCAGAAGGCGACTTTGCGACGCGTGTCGGCAGTCGCACTGGCAGTTGTGGGAAGTGCACTTGCGATTGGCGTTGTCGGCGCAGGCGGAGTCCGCTTGAATCCCGTGGGCGTGATTGCAGCCATGCTGGCGGCGGTATCGTTCTCCTTTTACAACATTGCGGGCCACAATATTCTGGCGCGCTACGATCGCTGGATTGTGCTGCTCTATACGACTTTCAGCGCCGGAGCCTTTTGGCTGGTAGTGAATCCACCGTGGAAGTTAGCGGCGGCGCACTATTCGGGGCTAGCCTGGGGATTCTTGCTGGTCTTTGCCGTGGTTTCGGTGCTGGCGCCGTTTTCGTTGTACTTTGCGGGATTACAGCACTTGGAGCCCACGCGCGCGATTGTGGTGAGTTGTCTGGAGCCGGTGTTTTCCATCATCATCGCCGCGATTGCCCTGGGCGAGGGCATGCGGCCGGGGCAGGTCCTTGGGATTGTGGTAGTACTGGCCGCGATCGTCCTGGTGCAGTTGCCGGATGCAGTGGTGGAACCGATGGAATGAGTTCCGTTGTGAGATGTGCCGGCCTTGGAGGACCCCGTGCATTGCCAACGTTTGTGGCGCGCAGTCGGCACAGTCAGTCTGCGTGCGTGGCGGCGGCGATTCGCCACTCGTAGAACGGGGGAAGGATATCGCTGATCCGCATTCGGAAGGGCGAACTCTTAACTTGTTTGCCGCCGGCCGTGGGCAGGAGCCTCGAGGCGTGGGCGGCTGGCTAGCGTTCTTTTGCTTAACGCTGACGTTGTTCGGCCCATTCACATATCTGCGGATTGCGGCAAAGTCGACCGATCACGATCCTCCGCAAGTCCACATGAATTCCCAGCGAGTCCGGGATTACGTGAAGAGTGATCACGCAAGTCGTTGAGATGATCAAATAGTTCTTGGCGAATTCTGGGGCACCTGGCTCCGGTCGCCATAAGCGACAGCCCGGGGGAGAACGCTGAACACGGCCACGCCCGCGTAAACAGCCGCAACGGACGCCAATCGAAACTCCGTGGGCAGGCCGATCGGATGCTCCGCCAGATTGATGAGTGCCTTGGCTAGTGGGCCATCTGGTACTCATACCTGCAATGCTCGCGACGAGTGCATGCCACCTAGGCAGTCCATTGATTTGTCATTCCAAGGTCTTGCCCTTCGTCTCTGGTAACTGCGAGGCCGCCAGCATCGATAGAAAGAACGCTCCGGCACACAGGAAGAATGCCCATCCCAGGCCCTTGGCCTGTCCGACGCGGCCGATCACGTATGGTGCGATGGAGCTCATAGTGCGGGCGCCGTTGTAGGTGAACCCCAGGGCACGGGCGCGGAGGCGGGTGGGGAAAATTTCGCTGCCGATGATGCCGGATCCGGAAAAGAAGCCGGAGCCGAAGAACGCCGTGACTATGCCTAGCACGAGAATGATTGCGGGTTGGCGTGCCGTCGCATAAACCGGAACCAGGACCGCGGCCAGAAATGTGTACAGCATATAGGAGCGGCGGCGACCCAGACGATCGGCGACCCAGCCGAAGCTGGCGTATCCAGGAAACATTCCGAACAGGTTCA
>Ga0137419_10000930_pt1 | contig 11861 bp, 12 predicted proteins | sample CZODoug3_1_2_16f_FD_108279 | JGI IMG/M metagenome (GOLD analysis project Ga0137419, IMG submission 108279) | Vadose zone soil fungal communities from Angelo Coast Range Reserve, California, USA - CZODoug3_1_2_16fungal (Illumina Assembly) | ecosystem: Environmental > Terrestrial > Soil > Vadose... | reverse complement strand
CGCACCCTGCTGGTAAAGAGCCGATTGCGCCGATCCGGTGCAAACAACAGAGTTGGTGGACTTCCCGAAAATCGCGCCAATGCCGCCCGTGCAGATGATGATGGCGTCAGCAGGGAAGGTCCTCACTTCCATGCTGCGCAAATTCATCGCGCAGATTCCGCGACACACGTTTTTCCCGTCGAGCACGGCGGAGAGGAATTCCCAGCTCTCGTACTTCTTGACTTTGCCTTCGGATTCGAAGCGGCGAACCTGCTCGTCGAGGGCGTAGAGCAGTTGCTGACCTGTGGTGGCTCCTGCAAACGCGGTCCGGTTATACAACGTCCCGCCAAAGCGACGAAAGTCGAGCAGCCCTTCCGGAGTGCGATTGAAAGGCACACCCATGCGGTCCAGCAGATCAATAATCGCTGGAGCCGCGTCGCACATGTTCTTGACCGGCGTCTGATTCGCCAGAAAGTCGCCGCCGTAAACGGTGTCGTCGAGATGTTGCGCTGTGGAGTCGCCCTCGCCCTTAAGATTCTTGGCGGCATTAATGCCGCCTTGCGCGCACACCGAGTGCGAGCGCTTCACCGGCACAATCGAGAACAGGCCAACCGACCCGCCCATCTCGGCAATCTTGATCACCGCCGACAACCCAGCCAGCCCGCCGCCCACCACGATAATTCTTGGAGTCGCCATGCTTTGTGTGCCGTTTCCCTGTCTACTCGTCCACGCTCGGCCGGGCATCCTCAATCTGAGTCGCTCCCACCGCGTCAACGGGTTGTTGATCGTAGCGCACGCGCATGGTGTAAAGGCTGCCTAGACCGACGCCGCTCATCACCACAAAGAACCCCAGACAGGCCACTAGCAGCCGCTTCTGGGCTTTCTCGCCGGAGACTAGGCCCCACTTGGCGCAGAACAGCCAAAGTCCATAGGCGAAATGCCAGGAAGCGCTTACCAAACCCAGAACATAGAAGGCAAGGAGCAGAGGCTGAAACAATTCCGCCTGCACTTTGCCGAACGACGCGCCGGGATAGACATGCAAGTCAATGCCAGAGAAGCGCAACGTATACGTGTGGAAAGCGATGTAGGCAAAGGCAATCCCGCCGGTCCAGCGCTGCGCCGTATACATCCAATTGCCGGACCACGGATAGCTAAGGAGGTTGGTCTCCCCCCGATACCAAATGTAAATACCGTATCCCGCGTGGAAGAGAATCGGCAGCCACACGCCGAAAAGTTCTAGTATCGGAACCAAAGGTAGGCTCGCCAAAAAACGCACCTGGTGCGCGTAGGCTGTGGGCCCGTTCAGCGCCGCGGAGTTGGAGATGAGGATATGCTCGACTAAGAAGGCTCCAACTGGGACAATTCCGCTCAACGAATGCAATCGCCGTAGCCAAAAACTAGCCCCCTGACCGGCGCGGAGCGGGGCCACCCCGGCCTTAGCCGCTCTCTCGTTCCCTACGCTGCCCGCTTCGCCCACCGCAGGAACGCTCGCTGCCACGGAGGATCTCCTTATTGCGTCAACTTGAAAATGCGTAACCTGTGATTATCTTTTTGCGGGGTGTGTGAAGTCAAGGACGTGGATGAAATCGGAGAGAATCCGAGCGTGAAATCCTCCCAAAGATTAAAAGCTATTTGCGCCCTCCGATGTTTTCGAGAATCTTTGGCGCTTGATCCACTCCAGAAACTGCCGAAACGCCGCCCCGCGATGGCTGACAGACGCTTTTTCCTCCGCCGAGAGCTCGGCGAAAGTCTTCTTCAGGTTCGGGAAGAAGAACAACGGGTCGTAACCGAAACCAAACGTGCCGCGGGGAACAGTCAGGATCAGCCCTTCGGCTTTTCCCGAGAACACCGCCAAAACTTCACCGTCGCGCGCCGCGGCCAGCGAGCAGACGAAGCGCGCGGTCTTCCGTTCTGGCGCAACCGAGGCCAGCTCGCGAAGCAGACGAGCGTTGTTGGCATCATCAGGAGAATTCCCAGCCGGGGCGCTTCCGCTCTCCAACGCCGCGTACCGTGCGGAATGCACGCCCGGGGCGCCGTGCAGTGCATCTACTTCCAGTCCCGAGTCATCGGCCAGAATGATCTCCCCGGGCGAATATAAGCTATACTCGGCTGCCTTTTTCCGGGCATTCGCGTCGAAGGTGAGACCGTCCTCCACCACCTCGGACAGGAGGTGGAAATCCGGAATACCCAAGATCGTCACACCAAAAGGCACCGCCGCCCCGGCGAGGTCGCGAAGCTTCCCAGCATTGGACGTAGCGATCAGGACGGTAGTCATACGGTTGGCATGGGGAGGGCCTTCGGGAGGTGCCACGACCCTCTTGTGCAGCATATCAAACGGCGCCACAAGCTCCGTAGAGCCCCCTCCAGCCCCCGCACAGTTAGTACCGGACATGATGGAGCAATCGTCCAAGGAGGCGTAGCCCTTCGCAGATTGCACGACGGCGAGTATAAACAACTGCAACCGGCGGCTTGTGGAAAACCTGCCGTCGTGCAGCCCAAAATTCACTGTCCTCTAACCCATCTGCAACACCGCTGCAACAGACGCGGCCTAAAGTCCGGGGTAACGAAGTGGAACGCCCTTCGGTGGGCACGACCGCAAGTCCCCGCGCTAGAGACGGAGCTCGGGCTTGCGGTTTCTTGTGGGTTGGGAGCCGGAGGTTTCGGCTAGGCGTTCGCGGTCGCCGCGGACTCGTCCTGCGTCGTGCGGGAGCCGCCGCGCTGTCTCTTGAGTTTCGCCAGGAAATCCACCTGGCTTAGGTCAGCCTCACCGCGCATCAGTTCGAGAAGAATGTCCGAGGTGTTCTTATCCTGTGGCAACTGCGTCAGCGGAATAAATTCACGCGGTATGCAGCGCAGCTCCGGCGCTACACCGGGCTGGGACACGAGGAAATCCAGAAAGCCTTCCACAGCGGCCCGCTGTTGCTCGGTTTCGGCTAGGAACTCAATCCCCATGCCGTGCGCTGGATGCAGAACCCGTACTGATCCACCCGCACCAGCGAACGTCCCTCGCGCTTGCAGGATCAAGTCCAGCCGTGTTCCCATAGGAAACGGCGATTCCGATTCGACGTAACAGGCTCCCAGACTCAAGTCGGTGAGCTTGCACAGAACGACGGAGGTGGCGTCGTGTTCCGAAACCGCAGGCGCGCTGGAATCCAGCCATGCGTTGAGGGCAATGTGCGCATCTTCTGAAAGAGTCTCGAAGCGTACTCCGCACTCGCCCGTCGACCGCGACCACGCCACGACCCTCCACAGGAGCCAAACGGTGTGGCAACGCAAAACGAAAAGCCAGATCCGTGAAATTTGGCACGGGCTTCGAAATCAGAACATCCATTCCGCTTTCGCTCACGTCGAGCAGAATTCCTTCGACGTTCTCGGCGTCCTGCCAGCCCAGCGTTACGGGAATTTGGATGGGAACCCGCGTCGTGCGGCGGCGTTCGCGACTCATCAAGCTCCGGGTCGCCAACAGTACCGATTGCACCTGCGACAATGTAACCGGTTGGTACAAGACGAAATGCGCGCCCAAACGCAGCGCCGCCGCCCGCTCCGATTCATCGCTCAATAACAGAACGGAGAGCAGGGAAGCAGCCCCGTTCGCGGGCCGCACGGTATTGAGGAGCCAGGCAGCATCCCCCACATGGTCCATTTCTGAAAAGACTAGATCGGGCGCATTCTCAGGAATTCTCGCAAGCGCTTCCGCCGCATTGGGAACGCAGGTGACCTCGACTCCCTGACTGCGCAACAAGCCCGTCAGCCTCTCCACCGCAGCCGCCGTGTCCGGCACTACAACCAGCGCGCGAATACTCTTGATACCCATCGCGATTCCTTATTTTGAGCGTTGGGTCCCGGGTTAAGGCCAGCGCGGAACCGTGGTACGAGCAGGTGTAGCAGGCTTGGCCGCGGCCGGAGCGGGTGCCGAGGATGCCGATGCGGCAGCCGCGGCCGCGCGCGGCGCTGGTGCCTCAAACTCCGGCATCGCCCGGTTGGGCGTGTCGGATTCGTCCGTCAACAGCGAAGCTACTGATTTCAAGGTGTCGGCAGCGCCCTGAAGCGCTTCAATCTGCTTGCCTAGCTCGATGTATTGCGCCTGCTTCCGGCGCAGAACCTCATGGATGTCCTTCATGGGTACCCCCTCTCAAGAATCTAGGGGCACTCGCCGCCAGGGTCAATTCCGAAGCGCCATTGCGCAATTACGTCAGTAACGCGTCGCGCATCGAATGGTGCTTCGCAACTGGTACCCTCGCAATTCGTAAGTCGTGATCATCAAAGGGCTCCCGCAGGAGCCTTTTGTTCGTTATCTTGTCAGGTTACCTAGCAGAATTGTCGGACCCTCAGGCGGTAGCCATCTTGCGTTGTTTGGGCTTGCTCCACCTGCGCCGCGCCAGTCCAGCCATGGCCAGCAGGCCGGTGCCTAGCAAACTGAGCGTCCCCGGCTCGGGCACGGGCAAAGCGATATCCACCTTCGCGCCACTGATACCGAGCTGGCCGTTTCTCATGGCGCCCGTGGTGATTACCACCACGCCATTCACGTTGCGATGATTGACCAGCCCTCCAATATTTGCGGTCAGCTGCAGCGAGCCGTTGTCGAGCTGGGTCACGGTTACCGGTCCACTGAAAGCTCCCTGAAACAGGACAGCGTTGGGAAGCCCGCTCACGGCCCCGTTGAGGGCGATGGTAAAGCTGCCCCCGCCGGCAAACGTCGCGTTCGATCCCAAGATACCTGAGGTCAACGGGCCGGTCGAAAAGGTTAGGCGCCCCAGATTCGCGCCGTTAAAGCTGTGGCCGAACAAGTTGCTGACCGCACTGATCTGCGAAGGTGAGGTAAAGCCCGAACTCGAGGACGTAGCGAGCCCGCTAGTCCCAATCCATAACGTGCCGCCCTGGCTCGTAATACCCACGCTGCTCGCAAGAGCGCTCAACGGAAGCGCCAGGACCAAAGCAACCAGTACAATCAATTTCTTCATTGGAGCTCCAGTTATCCCTCAGAACAGCTCCCCGGTCACAAAAGTGCCGATACCTAACGGAAGCCGCTCGAATACTTTGTTGAGTGCATTCGCCGCGCCAGCGGGCTAGCGCGAGACAGATCGTGCTAAATCATGGACTTGGGAGCAGATGGGGCGTTCACGAGCTCTCCCTATGTGCAGAAGTTTGCACACGGTGTCGGGCTTTGCGGCCGTAAGCCTAAGCGCCTGGCACGTCGGTGCCACCCCGTAGCCGGAAAGTTGTATTTGCGGCTCTTGGGGTCTGAGGTAGTCTCGTTTTGAGCAGTTCTGGGGGAGGGCTGTTCGGGCGCTCTGTGACCTTCGGGTCCGGAGCGCTCTTTAATTTTGGTGGGCACAAAACATCCCCGCGAGAAAAAAGCTTAGGGCCTGACGCCCTCCTGACGACCCCTCTATTTTCCAGCACCGGAAAGCGGATACTCTGAGTCTTGGGGGTGACGGATCGACTGCTCCCGAGTGGCGAATCAACGGCACACTCATTCCGCCGAGCAATCCTGGGCTACGCCTGTCAGAAGGCTGGTGTCGGGATAGCTATAAGCGCCCTTGAACGCCCCGGATGGGTCTTCCCGGGTAAACCACTGGAGCAAGGCTTCCGTCTGCGGATGGTAGGTGAAACCGTTGATGGTTACCGGAACGGTCGAGTTCGAGAGCACTTTGATAGGGTCGCCGGTCTCCAGATTCCCCTCGCACCCTCGCCCATTTGGAAACTGCCATGCCGGCGCCAGGTTGTTGACAAAGGGATCGTTCCGCCACTCCGAGATCTCATGACTGAGTGGGGTCACGTCCGAAAAGGAAGAAAAAATACCCTCGCTGGCCCAACTAGCCCAAGCGAACGTCTGCACGGCGGGATGCCCCGGAGTGCTCGCATCGAAAGCAGTATGAAAACCCAGCACGCAGCAATTTGCAGGATCGCCAAAATACAGGAAGACATTGTTGCTCAGAAACAGCGGCAGCTCGGTCGGCTTCAGTCCCTCCGCCTGCAACAAGGTACTGAGATGCGAATTGAAGAAGTCCCCATTGAGCGTGGCCAGAAACGTCCCGTCGGGAAGTTGGTAGACCTGCGACTCTCCGAACGGCACGACTATCGTCACCGGCGGCAAGCGCCGCGGCGGGTTGAGGGTGGTGTGCCAGCTGTCCTTCATCACGTTGTAGAACTCGGCGCGCTGCACCGCATCGCCAAATTGTCCAAAACCGGTGCTGTAGGCGGACTTCACGAAATCCGGCGAATTCAAAGTCTTCCGCAGTACGGGATCGATGCGGATCGAGATATTGTTGCCGGCCGCATCGAGCCACCCTTCGAAGAAAAAACTCAGCGGGATCGCGACGGTATCCACCCGCGTCTCGCCACCGCGAAGCGGATCGCTACCCACCATAAAATAAGGGTAGGATGTCGACTTGAAGGTGAACCCACCCGAGAAATAGGGAACCGTCCGCACAGGTGCAGTTGCGGCAGAAGCCGTCGGCCCCGCACGCAGAGCGTCCGTCAGAGCCGTGGGCAGTTGGTTGAAACGCACGAAGCGCGGCTGCGCTCCGGTTTGCTCGAGATAATTTCCGGGGACCTGGGGCACTAGCTGGCCCGCCCTGCTTTGCGCGAACGCCGCACCGCAGGCTAAGCCCCAGAACAATGGCGTCGCGAAAAGTGCCCTCCATAGACGCGCGCTCGACAGGGATCCAGGCATGGAGCAGTAACTCCAGAACAGTTTGGATAACACGAAGGTGGGAAGCCGCTTGGCTCCGGGGGAGGTCTCTCCAGCCTTATCAGAAGATTCTCAACCTGCGCCGCAGCCCTGTCAAGACGGTGACGGTACCCGTCACTCTACGCCCGGTTGCGTGCGCCGAGCAACGCGTGCTATAGACCTGGAATCCAACTCTGCTTGTGGCTCACAGCGACCCCATGAATCGCAACGCTCGTCCACCGGATCGATATCCGAAATGTCGCAAGAGTGACGCCGCATTTCGTCTTCACTCCACCTTTTCTTCAACCCTTGTCCTCTGCCTGTCGATGGTGGCCTCGGCACAGTCACCCTCCGAAACACACTCCTTTTCCACGCGAGAGAACAACGCACCAACTCCTGAGAACACAACTCCACGGCAGATTCCGTTGATCGTGCCTCAAGGCACTCCGATCCGCGTCGCGCTCTCGAGACGTGTTCGCATCTGGCGCGAAGGCGTACCGCTGACCGGTCAAGTGGCGGACACTGTCTATGCTTTCGATCAACCGGTAATTCCCGCGGGAAGCGAGGTTCGTGGCCGCGTGACAAGAGTCGGCCCCGTCACAAAGCTGCGCCGCGTGATGGCCATCGCGAATGCCGACTTTTCTCCCGCGCGCGAATATGCGGTAACGTTCGATACCCTTGTGTTGAGCCATGGCCCCATGATTCCGCTACAAACGACCGTCGCTCCAGGCACCGAACAAGTGATCCGTCTGGCCAGCGGATCCCAAGCCGGAAACCAGCCCGAAAAGAAGAAGAGCGCCACAGGCCGGTTGGCCAGCGCCGAAATGCAGGCCATGCGTGATCAGATGCGGAAAGCGAAGCTCCAGATCAAATCTCCTGCCCGCATCGACCGCCTCAAGCAGTTTCTGCTGGCACAGCTTCCGTACCGTCGGCAATATCTTGCGTCGGGGACGCGGTTCGACGCCGATGTGGCGGCGCCGCTCGATTTCGGGACCACAACGCGAGTGCCAGAGCAACTGCGTTCCTTGGGAAATGCGATTCCACCGGATAGTGCGCTGCACGCGCGGCTAGTAAACGAAATCAGCTCGGCGACGGCGCATCAGGGCACTCCAATCGAGGCCATCGTAACTGAACCCCTACTGGATGCCAACCATCAACTTGTCATCGCCGTCAACAGCCGAATGTTGGGCAAGGTTACCCGCGCGAAACCGGCGCGAAAGCTACACCACAACGGCGAGCTTCGCGTGGTCTTCGAGAAAGTTACGACCCCGGAGGGACTTGCGCAGGCCGTGCAGGGAAACCTGAGCGCCCTGAGCGTGGACCGGACCGCCGACGTCAAAATCGACGACGAAGGCGGTACGAAGGTTGCGAACAACAAATCCAGGTACTTGCTAACCGGTCTTTCGCTCACGATCGCAGCCTTCGCCGCGCGTGGGGACCCGGATGCGCCGAGTGGCTCTTCCGGAATCAGTCCAGGACAGGGCGCCATAGCTGGCGCATCCAGCTTCAAGCTGGTAGGCGGGGTAGTCAGCGTAGCGGCGCGCTCGCGCGTGTTTTCGTCCGTTCTGGGCGGCTATGGGGCCGCAATGTCGGTGTACTCGCATTTCTTGTCTCGGGGCAGAAACGTCGTGCTCCCCAAAGATACGGCCGTTGAAGTGGCCATTGGTGACCATCACTCCGCCAACTCCAGAGGCACAACGAAGTAAGCGGCGCGAGGTGGAGTCCTAGCGCCAGGGGTAACATCCACCAGGTGCCTATCGTCATGCTTGGCCTGAGTGACAGCAGGAGGATCTTGGGACCATGGGGTGTGGTGGAGGTGTGGTGCGCCCTGAGAGATTCGAACTCCCGACCTTTTGGTTCGTAGCCAAACGCTCTATCCAGCTGAGCTAAGGGCGCGACGGATGCCGCTGACGTGCGGGGAAGAAGTTCTTCAAATTATACCAAAGGGATACGTACCTTCGAGGGGAGTAACCACAAGAACGACCGATCGCACCCTGAGACGACGGCTCGACGTAATTCTTTCCAGAGATTAGCAAATCCTACTCGGCTGAAAACCTTACTGTGCAAGGGTTTTCAGCCATTTAGGTTTGGCGCGGGAATTGCAACTCTTTGCACAGACGAAGTGGCGCGCAACGGGGCGCAACTGAGGAACTTCGGCCAGAGGTCTCAGAAGCGCCCCTTGCATTCACTCGAAAGCCCTCCCCCGGCTCTCCCTTACTTAGTCTCAGCTTTTTCTCTGGAATTTCCAACTTTAGATCACAGAGCTGAAGTTTAGGCGAACTGACAGGATTTGCTGCGTCCGTGCGAAATTACCGAGGGACTATCCCTCCCGCGTCGCTTGAGGTCCCTATTTCGGGAACCTGTAACGTCCGGCGGCTCACGCCAGGGCCATGCGCTCCGTTAGGTCCAGCCCCGCGCGCCGCAATAGCGCTGCCACGTTCTCGTCATTCAAACGCGACGCATCGAACTCCACCCGCACCGTCTTGGCGGCCTCATCGAAGCTCACTTTGCGCACTCCATACACCTCCGACATGGTGCTAATGGCGCGCATTTCAGCCATTCCAGGCACGCGGCCGTAGCGGTAAGCAACATCTGTAGGCGTCATTTCGTACTTTCTCCTCAGCAGATCGAACTCGAATCGAAAAAGCGAGTGCAGTCATCAACATACAATCCTCGGGCACAACTAGGGAAGGGAAACATCGTCTTGGAAGGCTTGCCATCCCCCACCGACACTGCGCTTGACCCCGTTTGCGGGATGACCGTCAGGGTCGCCACCGCGAAGCACAGCCACGAGCATGCAGGCACACCCTACTATTTCTGCTCCGCTGGGTGCGCGCAGAAATTCGCCGCCGACGCTGATGGGTATCTGACGGGCGCGAAAGCGCGTATCAAAATGGGACATCTGAAGCCCGGAAGCGAGATGGTCCAGATTCAATTGGGAGCAGTGGCCGCGCCGACCGCTTCGGCAAAACCGGGGTCCGCCATAACCTCCGCCAGAGCTGTCATCTACGTGTGTCCGATGGACCCGGACGTCCGGCAGTTCGGCCCCGGTGCCTGCCCGAAATGCGGTATGGCGCTCGAACCCGAAACCATCACGGCGAGCGCAGAAGACAATTCCGAGCTGCACGATATGTTGCGCCGGTTCCGGGTGGGCGTCGTTCTTACCGCTCCGCTGCTCTTCCTCGCCATGGCGCCCATGTTGGGATTGGGGATGGAGATGCGCCGTATGGCTGCCCTGCCATATTTGGAGTTTCTCCTGGCGACGCCGGTGGTGCTCTGGTGCGGCTGGCCGTTTTTCGTCCGCGGTTGGGCGTCCATCGTCAATCGCAGCCCCAACATGTTCACCCTGATCGCACTAGGCGTGGGAGTCGCTTACACCGACAGCGTCGCCGCGACGCTTGCGCCCGGCGCTTTCCCGGAAGCGCTCCGTGGCATGGGTGGGCATCCCGACCTCTACTTTGAAGCCGCCGCCGCGATTGTGACTCTGGTGCTGCTCGGCCAAGTTCTGGAGCTCCGCGCCCGTGGACAAACGTCGAGCGCCATCCGCGCGCTACTGAGCCTTGCGCCGCCCATCGCTCACCGTCTCACCGATGGCAGGGAAGAGGATGTGGCTCTCGAACTCGTCCATCCGGGTGACCGCCTTCGAGTGAAACCCGGCGAAAAGATCCCGGTCGACGGCGTTGTTGAAGACGGATCCAGCACCGTTGACGAAGCAATGATCACTGGAGAGCCCATCCCCGTCGAGAAGACCCGCAGCGCCAGCGTCATCGGCGGCACCATGAACGGTACGGGCGCCTTCACCATGCAAGCACAACGCGTCGGCTCCGAAACTCTGCTGGCACAAATCGTGAATCTGGTGAGCCGGGCCCAACGCAGCCGCGCCCCTATCCAGCGCTTTGCCGATAGGGTTTCCGCTGTCTTCATTCCGGTGGTGGCAGGGGCTGCCGCGCTTACGTTTGTCGCGTGGGCGGTCTGGGGCCCGCAGCCGCGAATGGCCTACGCGCTGGTAAACGCCGTCGCCGTGCTCATCATCGCTTGCCCCTGCGCGCTCGGCCTGGCGACACCCATGGCAGTTATGGTCGGCACTGGGCGCGGCGCGCGCGCTGGCGTGTTGATCAAGAATGCCGAGGCGCTGGAGATTCTGGAGAAGGTCGATACGCTCGTGGTGGATAAGACCGGAACGCTCACCGTAGGCAAGCCGCGCGTTCTCTCGATTCAACCCGCCCCGGACCGCACCGAGGACGAACTCCTCCACCTCGCCGCCAGCCTCGAACTCGCCAGCGAGCACCCGCTGGCCTCGGCGCTAACGACCGAAGCAAAAGCGAGAAGCATATCTCTCGCGGGCGCAACGGATTTCCAGTCCCACACCGGCCAGGGCGTAACCGGCCATATCGGTGGGCAAGCCGTAATCGTCGGCCATGAGACTCTTCTTCGCGAGCAGTCCGTGGCAATTGCGGAGCCCATCCTCGTCTCTGCCCACGAACTCCGTAAGGCCGGTCAGACCGTGCTTTTCGTCGCTGCAGCAGGACAATTTGCCGGACTCATCGGCGCGGCCGATACCGTCAAACCCGACGCCGCAGCCACGGTCCGCGAGCTGCGTTCTGCCGGCGTCAATGTCGTCATGCTCACCGGCGACAATGCCACCACCGCCCAAGCCGCGGCCCGCGAACTCGGCATTTCCGATTTCGAAGCCGGAGTTCTACCCGACCGCAAAGCGCAAGTCGTCGCTCGCCTGCAGAGGGAAAACCACGTGGTCGCGATGGCCGGAGACGGCATCAACGATACACCCGCGCTGGCGCAGGCACAGGTCGGCATCGCCATGGGCACCGGGGCCGACGTCGCCATGAGCGCAGGCAACGTGATCCTGGTGAAGGGCGATTTGCGAGGCATCTTGCGCGCGCGCAGGCTCAGCCAGGCTGCGATGCGCAACATTCGCCAGAATCTATTTTTCGCTTTTGTCTACAACGCCCTCGGTGTGCCGATTGCGGCGGGGGTGCTGTATCCGTTCTTTGGCTGGCGCCTGAGCCCGATCCTAGCCGCGGCCGCAATGAGCTTCAGCTCGCTGTCGGTAATTTCGAATTCGTTGCGACTACGGAACGTGAAGCTCTAGCACCCTCTAAAGCTTGGTCAGGTACTCCGTCATTTCCTGCGCGGTCCAGTTCATCTCGCCGATCACCTTCCGCCGCAGCACGCCGTTGCGGTCGATGAT
>Ga0137419_10000928_pt1 | contig 11862 bp, 7 predicted proteins | sample CZODoug3_1_2_16f_FD_108279 | JGI IMG/M metagenome (GOLD analysis project Ga0137419, IMG submission 108279) | Vadose zone soil fungal communities from Angelo Coast Range Reserve, California, USA - CZODoug3_1_2_16fungal (Illumina Assembly) | ecosystem: Environmental > Terrestrial > Soil > Vadose... | reverse complement strand
GTCGCCGCGTCTTATCCATGTGCGCGTGGTCCTCGAGGGCCGCCAGCGCCGCGACCTGGCCGAGCCGGTTCACGTTGTAGGGCGCGCGGACGCGATTGAACCGGTCGATCGTCTCGACGCTCGCGACCGCATAGCCCACGCGCAGGCCCGCGAGCCCCGCGATCTTCGAGAACGTGCGGAGCACGACGAGGCGCGGGTAGCGCTCGAGGAGCCGGACTCCGTCGACGTGGTCGGCGTCGTCGCAGAAGTCCGTGTAGGCCTGATCGAGGACGACGAGCGGCGAATCAGGGCCGAGCGCGTCGAGGAACGCGAGGAACGGACCCCGGTGGATGATCGTCGTCGCCGGGTTGTGCGGTGAGCACAGCATCACCGCCTTCGTCCGGTCGGTGACCCGGCGCCGGACGTCGTCCAGATCGGTGTCGTATCCGGCCAGCGGGCTTTCCACGACGCGGGCGCCGGCGAGGGTCGCCGAGATCCCGTAGGGCTCGAACGAGGGCGCCGGCACGACCACCTCGTCGCCGGGCTCGAACGCCGCCGCCGCGATCAGCGCGATCAGCTCGTCGGCCCCGTTGCCGACGACGATCTGGTTGGCGCCCACTCCGAGGCCTCGCCCGAGCGCCTCGCGGAGCGCGCTCGAGCCGCCGTCAGGGTAGAGGTGGATCCGCGCGGCCTCGCGCTCGACCGCGGCCACCGCGCGCGGCGAGGGGCCGAGTGGATTTTCGTTCGCCGAGAGGCGCACGAGGTCGGACCGTCCGAGCTCTCGGGCGAGCGCCTCGAGGGAGAGGCCCGCATCGTAGGGGATCAGACCGTCGAGGACCGGGCGCCAGAGCCTTCTCACCCGGCCATTCTAGTAAGTCTGCGCCGCATTTGACAGTCTTCCTGCCGCATTGCTACGCTCTTCTGTCATGTCCGTCGAGCTGTTTCGCCGGGCCCGGCGTGCCGAAACAAGGGCGGAGCGCGCCGAAGACCGGCGTCGCCTTCGGCTCGAATTTTTCCGTCAGGCGCTCGCTCAGGGATTCGACTCCCTGAAGGTGAGGCACGCCGAGGGCGCGTCGGGGCAGGAATCAGTCCGCACGCACGCGCGCCTGATGGACGACATCATCTTCTCGCTGACCCGGCTCATCGCCGACGACGCCGACCGGGCGCGACTCGAGCCGACGGCCCTGGTGGTCACCGCGCTCGGCGGTTATGGCCGGGGCGAGCTCCATCCGCTCTCCGACATCGATCTGATGGTGGTCTACGACGGCGAGCAGTCGCCGTACGTGCAGCGGATGATGCAAGAGCTCCTGTACTCGCTGTGGGACCTCGGGCTCCAGGTCGGGCACAGCCTGCGCTCGCTCGACGACTGCGTGGCGATGGCGCGGACGGACTTTCCGAGCCGCACGTCGATGCAGGAGGCGCGGTTCCTGGCCGGCGACCGACGACTCTTCGGACGGTTCCGCAAGGTGCTGCGCGAGAACGTCTACCGGCGCGATTTCGCCCAGTTTCTGGAGACGACGCTCGCCGAGCGCGATCAGCGCTACCGGCGCTACGGTGCCTCTCCGTACATCGGCGAGCCGAACGTGAAGGAATCCGCGGGCGGGCTGCGCGACGTCCACACCGCGATGTGGCTGGGCGCCGCCAAGTTCGGGGCGCGGACCTTGCGCGAGCTCTCCGACAAGGGGCTCATCACGCCGCGCGAGCAGGCGGCAACCGACGCGGCCTTGACCTTCCTCTGGCGCGTACGGAACGAGCTCCATTTCTTCTCGGGCCACAAGAACGACGTGCTCTCGCGCGATCTCCAGCCGCGGATCGCGAAGAACCTGGGTTACGAGAACGACGAGACCTCGCTGGGCGTCGAGCGCTTCATGCGCGACTACTACCTGCACGCGCGGGCGATCCACCGCGTGTCGCGCCGGTTGATCGCGCGTTGCCAGGAGACCCTGTCGCGACGCGGCTCCGCCGGCAGGCGCCAGCGTCAGCAGGCGCTGGCCGACGGGCTCGTGTTCTTCGACGGGCAACTGCATCTGGTCGATCGCGATTCGGGCCCGCTGCGCGCCGATCCGATCCGGCTCATGAAGGTCTTCTGGCACCTGCATCGCCTCGGCTGCGAGCTGTCGCTCGATCTCGAGCGGGCACTCGAGGACTCGCTCTACCTGGCCGACACCGCCTTCCAGCGCTCGCCCCCCGTGCGCGATCTGTTCCTCGACATCTGCCGGACGTGGGGGCGCGTCGCGCAGACCTTCCGGGAGATGCACGAGCTCGGACTGCTCGGACGGTTTCTGCCGGAGTTCGGCGCGCTGACGTGCCTGGTGCAGTACGACGTCTACCACAAGTTCTCGGTCGACCAGCACTCGCTGCTCGCCGTCGAGCACCTCGAGGCGCTGGCGCCCGGCCAGTCCGCCGAGTCGGAAGGCGCCGCCCAGGTCCTCAGCGAGGTCGAGAAGCCCGAGCTCCTCATGCTCGGCATGCTGCTGCACGACGTCGGCAAGGCCCGGGGCCACGGCCACGTCGCGAAGGGTATCCCGCTGATCCGCGAGCTGGTCACCCGGATCGGCCTTCCACCCGACGAGGGCGCGCTGGTGGAGTTCCTGGTGGCGCACCACCTCACGATGTCGCACATCGCGCAGCGGCGCGACATCGACGACCCCAAGACCATCGCGGACTTCGCGGTGACCGCCACGGACCCGCAGCGCCTCAAGATGCTCTACCTGCTCACCTGGGCCGACATGCGAGCGGTCGGCCCCGGCGTCCTCACCCCGTGGCAGGCGACGATCCTGCACGAGCTCTACAAGCGCACGCTCACCCGGCTCACCGGCGGACGCAGCGAGCGCCCGAGCCGTACGCAGCTCGCCGAGCGGTTGCGCCAGGCCGTCGGTGGAGAGCTCCCGGCGCAGGAGGTCAAGGCGCACCTCGCGATGATGTCCGAGCGCTACCTGGCGACCACCGGCGTGCAGCGAATGGCCGAGCATCTCCAGATGCTCCACGCGCTGGGCAACAGGTCCGTCGTGACCGAGCTGTTCCACCATCCCGACCTGGGATCGTCCGATCTCGTCGTGGTCACCCGCGACCTGCCCGGGCTCTTCTCGCTGATCGCGGGCACGCTCGCCTCGCAGGGCGTGAACATCATCTCCGCCCAGATCCACACGCGCGGCGACGGGATCGCCATCGACACCTTCCAGGTCAACGATCCGGTCGGCGACGCCGTCACCTCGCCGGCGCACTGGGGGCGTACCCTCGATGCCCTCCGCATGGTGCTGACGGGCGAGGCGCAGGTCGCGGCCTTGCTCGAGAAGCGGCGGCTTGCCGGTCGCGCCGCCGGCGCCCAGGGCCCGGTGAAGATCACGCTCGACAATCACCTCTCCGATGACTACACGGTGCTCGAGGTGAAGTGTCCGGACCGCCTGGGCCTGCTCTACCTGGTCACGCGCGCGCTGGCGGGACTCGGCCTGGACATCGCGACGGCGAGGATCGCCACCGAGATCGACCAGGCGGTCGACACGTTTTACGTGCACGACGGCCAGGGTCGGAAGGTCGAGGACCCCGACGCGCTGGGGCGCGTGCGCGAGGCGCTCGAGCAGGCGCTCGTGCAGCCGATCTGACGATGCTCGGCCGCTACCGCGAGCCCATGCGCACCTGGACCGACCCGATCGGTCTGGCGCTCTATCGCCAGTTCCACCTGCGTCCGAACCATCTGACGATCATCGGGCTCGGGGTGAGTCTCCTGGCCGCGACCGCGTTCTGCACCGCGCGGATCCGTACCGCCGGCGTCCTTCTCATCCTGGCCGGGCTCTGCGACTTCTTCGACGGCTCGCTGGCGCGGGCCTCCGGCCAGGTCTCGGCGTTCGGGGCATTCCTCGACTCGGTCATCGATCGCTACTCCGACCTGGTCGTCCTGCTCGCGATCGTCGTGCTCTACGCCCAGGTCTCCCACACGCGCGGCGCCATCGTCGCGATGGCCGGGCTGATCGGCTCGATGATGGTGAGCTACACGAAGGCGCGGGCCGAGTCGATCGGCGTCCGATGCACCGTGGGCATGATGGAGCGCCCGGAGCGGATGATCTGTCTGATCGCCGGCGCCCTGCTCGACCTGCTCGAGCCGGCGCTCTGGGTCCTCGCCGTGCTCTCGAACCTCACCGCGCTCCAGCGCATCGCCTTCACCTGGCGCGCGACGCGCGACCCTGCGCTCCTGCGCGTGCTGCTCGGCGCCGTCGTGCTGCTGGCGCCGGTGGCCGTCGTGGCGCAGTCCGAGGCGCCGGGCACGCAGCCCGAGCCCGAGCGCGCGTGGGCGGCCGCGGTCGAGGCCTACCAGCAGGGTGACGTCGAGCCGTTGATCCGCGAGTTCGGGACCGACGCGGCCAGAGACAGCGTGGTCGGCGATCACGTCCGCTATCTTCGGGCCGAGGCCCTCTCGCGGGGCGACGATCTGGCCGGGGCGCGCGAGGCCGCGCTGAGCGTCGTCGGCCGCTATCCGAAGAGTCGCCTGGCACCCCGCGCGCTCCTGCTCGCCGCGACGCTCGACCTGCGCGCCGACCAGGACGCGGCGGCCCAGACGATCCTGGTCCGCCTGATCAACGCGTATCCCGACGCGCCCGAGCTGCCGGGCGCGCTGTATCTACTCGCGATGACGGCCGAGACGCTCGGTCAGCCCGATGCGGCGGCGCTGACGTACCGCGACGTGCGACTCCTCGCGCCGGCCAGCGGGTACGCGGACGGCGCCAGTGACCGGATCGTTGCGCTGGAGGCGTCCGGCGTCCGCCTGCCTCCGCTGACGCCGAGCCAGCGAATCGATCGGACCGAGCGGCTGCTCCGCGCCAACGTGCCTGATGTCGCGATGGGCGAGGCCGAGCGCATCGTCGACGAGGTCAAGGAAAGCGCGGTCGTGACGCGCGGGCTTCGCGTCATCGTCGACAGCGCGCGTAGGCTCAACCGCTACGACGTGGCCGCGCGCACCCTGGGGCTCATGATCGACCGCTCGCCGGCTGAGCGCCGCCCGGCGCTCAAGCTCGAGCAGGCGCGCCTCTACGTGCGCGCGGCCGATCGACGGAGCGACCGCGCCGGGCGCCACGAGTACATCGGCCGAGCTCTCACCGGTCTCGATGCGGTCGCCGGAGCAGGCACCGAGCCGGAGAAGGCTGAGGCGCTCTTCCTGAAGGCCCGCGTGCTCGAGGATTTGACCCGCGAGTCCGAGGCGATCACGGTGTACCGCGCCGTTGCGACACAGTATCCGGCGCGCGAGGCCGGGGCCGCGTCGCTCTGGCGGCTCGGCTGGATCGCTTACGGAAAGCGCGACGCGCAGGGCGCCCAGCGGAGCTGGGCGCGCCTGGCCGAGCTCTCGAGCGCCGGCGCCTACCGGATGCCGGCCCTCTACTGGGCGGCTCGGGCCCGCGAGCAGGCGGGCGGCGCGGGCGCGGCGGATCTCTACAAGCAGATCCTCGTCGAGGCGCCGCGGAGCTATTACGGGCTCCTCGCGGCCGGACGGATCGGCCGGGGCATGGACGGCGGCGTGTCGGCGTCGATCGCGCTCCCGCCCGAGCCGCGCGCGGCGCTGAGCGACGATGCGGGCTTCGCGCGGGTCGCGCTGCTCCGGCGGCTCAATCTCGTCGAACAGGCCGCGGTCGAGCTGGAGGACGTCGTGCAGGGCGCGGTCAGCGATCCCGTGCGGCTCTACGGGTTGGCGGGCGCCTACGTCGAGGTCGAGCGCTACCACATGGCGCTCCGGATCATGCGCCGGCATTTCCAGTCGCTGGCGGCGACCGGCGACCCGACCTTGCCACGCGCGTTCTGGGAGATGTTCTATCCGTACGTGTGGCGCGGCGAGGTGCGCGACGCCGCGCAGCGCCGGGGCATCGATCCCTATCTGGTCGCCGCGGTCGTCCGCGAGGAATCGAGCTACTACCCGCGCGCGACCTCGCCGGCGGGCGCGCGCGGGTTGATGCAGCTCATGCCCGCGACCGCTCGCCTGATGGCGCCCAGCGGCGACCTCGAGGATCCCGGGTTCAACATCGAGCTCGGTACACGCTTCCTGGCCGGGCTGGTGCGCGAGTTCAACGATCCGAGACTGGCGCTGGCCGCCTACAATGCCGGGCCCAATCGCGTGCGGCAGTGGCTGAACACGTGGCGCAGCGACGACATCGAGGCGTTCGTCGAGCAGATCCCGTTCGACGAGACGCGTCTGTACGTCAAGAAGGTCGTGCTCTCCTGGGACGAGTACCGCCGGATCTACGGGAGTCCGTGAGCTTCGATCCGCTCCGCGAGAGCTCGACGTCATGAACGTCGAGCTGCCCTACGGCGAGACAATCCTGACGGCGACGCTCCCTGAGCGGACCCGGCGCTTCTCGAACACCGAAGCGCGCACCCCGGCGGCCGTCGACGATCTGCCCGAGGCCCTCGGCCGGGCGCTCGCCAGTCCACTGGAGCTCCCTCGCATCGGCGAGCTCGTGAAGCCTCGTTCGCGGGTCACGATCGCGTTCGACGACGCGACGGTGCCGTCCTATGGCCCGATTCGTTCGGTCGCGATCGAGGCGGTGCTGGAGGAGCTGGCGGCGGCCGGTGTCGCGCGAGGGCAGGTGTCGCTGATCTGCGCCAACGCGCTTCATCGAAAGCTCCGTCCGGCCGAGCTCGCGCGGATCCTCGGCGCGGATCTGGTCGCCGAGTTCGGCGAGCGCCTGGGCTGCCACGATGCGGAGAACACGGAAGGCCTCGTCGATCTCGGGCGGACGCCGGAGCACGGCTATCCGGTCGTCGTGAACCGGCTCGTCGCGGAATCCGACCTCGTCGTCTACGTGAACGCCGGCCACATGCGCGGCTTCAACGGCGGCTGGAAGTCCGTGTGCGTCGGGCTCTCGACCTACGACTCGATCCGTGTGACCCACACCCCCGACGGTATGTCGATGTCGGTGCACGGCAACCGCATGCACGCCGTGCTCGACGAGATGGGCCGTCATCTCGAGAGCCGACTCGGCCGGCGCGTCTTCAAGATCGACACCTTGCTCGCCGATCCCTTCCGGGTGGCCAAGGTGGTCGCCGGCTCGGTCGCGGCGGCGCGCCGGGCGATCGTGAGCACGATGGAAACCATGTTCCCGCCGCGCCGCGATCAGGCGCGCGAGCGCTTCGACGTCATCGTCTACGGCGTTCCCGACGACAGCCCCTACGCGGTCTTCTCTCACGTCAATCCCATCCTCACCTTGATCTCCTCGGGGCTCGGCTATCTGGGCGGGCTCGTCGAGGCGATCGGCAAGCCGGGGTGCACGGTCATCATGGCCACGCCGGTGCCCGAGCGCTGGGATCGCGTGGCGCATCCCTCGTACCCGGAGGTGTGGGAGCGCGTGCTCGGAACGACGCGCGACCCGCACGACATCATGCGGCGCTTCGCCGACGACTACGCGCGCCGGCCCGACTACGTCGACGCGTACCACAGGCACTTCGCCTTCCATCCCGTGCACGCGATCTTCGCGGTCTATCCGCTCAAGCGTCTGGGCCACGTCGGCCGTGTCATCGTCGCCGCGCCGCGCGACCCGGCGATTCCCCGGCACGTGGGCTTCGAGGTCGCCGGCGGCGTCGAGGACGCCATGGCCCGCGCCGAGGAGATCCACGGTTCGAACTGCTCGATCGCTCACGTGGAGCAGCCGGCTCCCGCGCGCCCCAACTGATGGCCGCCAAGCGCCTCGCGCTGTCGGTGCCGCTCGACGGGTTTCCGCTGGCCGAGCACGCGGAGATCGCGCGCGAGGCCGAGCGGCTCGGATACCTCGACGCCTGGTCGCTCGAGGCCGACGGCATCGATTGCTTCGCGCCGCTCGCGGTCGTCGGCGCGGTGACGTCGATGCGGCTCGGAACCGCGATCGCCAACGTGTTCACGCGCGGCCCGGCGACCCTGGCCATGTGCGCGGCCGGCATCGCCGAGGTGGCGCCCGGCCGCTTCTGTCTCGGCATCGGCGCGGGCTCTCAGCCGATCGTCGAGTCGTGGAACGGGGGCGTGTTCACTCGGCCGGCGGCGCGCGTGCGCGAGACGGCGCAATTCCTGCGGCGCGCCCTCACGGGCGAGCGCGTGCTATTCCGGGGCGAGACCTTCTCGGTGGACGGATTTCGCTTGAGCCGCCCGCCCGAGCGGCCGATCCCGATCTACGTCGCGGCGCTACGGCCGGGCATGCTCCGGGTGGCCGGCGAGGTCGGCGACGGCGTGATCGTCAACTGGCTCTCGGCCGAGGACGTGTCGAAGTCGGTCGCCGTCTGCCGCGAGGCCGCGGAGAAGGCGGGCCGCGATCCCGCGGCGCTCGAGATCACGGCGCGGCTTCTGATCAACATCGATCCCCCGAGCCCGCAGTCGGAGCTCGCCGTGCGCCGGCACGTCACGGCGTACCTGAACGTCCCGGTCTATCGGGCGTTCCAGGAGTGGCTCGGGCGGGGCGAGGCGCTCGGGCCGATGTGGAACGCGTGGCAGGGAGGCGACCGGAAGGCCGCCGTGGCGGCGGTGCCCGAGGCGGTCATGAACGATCTGATCATCCGGGGATCGATGGACGCGATCCGGGCTCACGTCCAGCGCTATCTGGACGCCGGCGTCGACACCGCCTTCCTCGCCCTGTCGACGCTCGAGCAGGATCCCGCGCGCCGGCGCGCCATCCAGGTCGACGCGCTTCGCGCGCTCGCGCCCGCTACGCGGCCGGCTCCGACCCCACCACGCTGACGAAGGACACGCACTCGCCGGGCGCGCCGCCCAGGTTCTGGGTGAGGGCGAGCTTGCGGCCGCGCGCCACCGACGCGATCTGACGCTTGCCGGCCTCGCCACGCAGCTGCAGCCAGGCCTCGAAGAGCATGCGCAAGCCCGAGGCGCCGATCGGATGCCCGAATGACTTCAGCCCGCCGTCGGGATTGACGGCCAGCTCGCCGTCGAGATCGAACGTGCCGGCGAGCACTTCTTTCCACGCGGTGCCGCGCGAGGCGAAGGCGAGGTCTTCCATCAGCACGAGCTCGGTCGGGGTGAAGCAGTCGTGGACCTCGGCCATCGCGAGCTCCTGGCGCGGATCCTTGATCCCAGCCTGGGCGTACGCGTCGACGGCGGACGCGACCACCTCCGGGAAGGTCGTGTAGTCGTAGTCGGGATCCATCGGGCCCGCGGCCGGGCCGGCGACGAACGAGAGCGCCTTCACGTAGAGCGGCTTGTCCGTGTAGCGGTGTGCGTCTTCTGCTCGGACGATGATGGCGGCCGCGGATCCATCGCTGACGCCCGAGCAGTCGAAGATGCCGAGCGGGCCGGCGACGAGCGGCGAGCACGCGATCGTCTCCTTCGGGACTTCCTTCCGGAACTGCGCGCGCGGGTTCAGGGCGCCGTTCTTGTGGTTCTTCCACGCGATCCTCGTCATCACGTCCTTCAGGGCCGCGTCCTCGACGCCGTACTTCTTTCCGTAGGCCGGGGCGAGCAGGCTGAAGGAGGCGGGCGCGGTGAGACCGGCGCGGGTGCCGTCGCCGGGGACCGGCTGGCCCGGAAGGCCCGAGATCCCCGAATCCTTCAGCTTCTCGACGCCGACCGCCATCGCGATGTCGTAGGCGCCGCAGGCCACCGCGTAGCAAGCGTTGCGGAACGCTTCGGAGCCGGTTGCGCAGTAGTTCTCGAGCCGGCTCACCGGCTTGTAGTCGATCTTGAGCGGGCGCGAGAGCGTCAGGCCCGACTGGCCCGAATAGAGCGTGCCGAGCCAGAACGCGTCGACGTCCGGGAGCGCGATGCCCGCCGACGCGAGCGCGTCCTTGGTGGAGTCGACCAGCAGGTCGTTGACGCCCTTGTCCCAGTGCTCGCCGAACGGCGTGCACCCCATGCCGACGATTGCCACCCGGTCGCGGATCCCGTTGCTCGCCATCAGTCGTGTCCTCCTCCGGTCACTCGCTTCGAGGATCTCAATTCTAACAGGGCGCTCTCGGGCGCGCAGGTATGCTTTGGGCCATGGCCGTGAGCGAGTGGAGCCGGGCGATCGCGGTTGCGGCCTTCGTCGCGTCCTACGTCGCGCTCGCGCTCGGTCGAGTGCCGGGCTTCCGGATCGATCGCACCGGCGTCGCGATCATCGGCGCGGCGGTGATGGTGGCGTCCGGCGCGGTGCCGTGGGCGGACGCCGTCGCCTCGGTCGACGCGCCGACCCTCGTGCTGCTGTTCGGGATGATGATCGTCACCGCGTACCTGCGCCTCTCCGGCTTCTTCCGGCTCGTGATGACGTGGGCGCTGCGGCGGGCCCGGACGCCACGCGCGTTGCTGGCGACGGTCGTCGTGGCCTCCGGTGTGCTCTCCGCGTTCTTCGTCAACGACGTGGTGTGTCTTGTCCTGGCTCCGGTCGTGCTGGAGGCGACGCGCCAGCTCGCGCTGCCGCCGGGGCCGTACCTGGTCGCGCTCGTCACCGCCGCGAACGTGGGGAGCGTCGCGACCCTCACCGGAAATCCACAGAACATGCTCGTCGGGAGCTTCTCGGGCATCAGCTACCGGAGTTTCCTCGCCCGCGAAGGGCCCATCGCCGTCGTGGGCCTGGTCTGCGTGTTCCTCATCGTCGCGTTCGTCTACCGGCGCCGGCTTCCCAACGCGCCGCTCGAGATCGCGCCCGACACGCGCCTGGCGGTGCACTATCCGCTCATGTGCAAGACGATCGCGGCGACCACGGTGATGCTGGTCGCGTTCCTGGCCGGGGTGCCGATCGCCGTCGTCGCGATCGCGGGCGCGGCGTGGACGCTCGTCACGCGCCGGGTGAATCCGGAGAAGGTCTACCGCGAGATCAACTGGGCGCTGCTCGTGCTCTTCGCGGGGCTCTTCGTGGTGACGGCCGGGCTCGAACACACCGGGCTCGTCGACGTTCTCCTGCGCTGGGCGGCCGCGGCGAATCTCCACCGCCCGGCCGTGCTCACCATCGTCACCGCGGTGCTCTCGAACCTGGTCTCCAACGTGCCGGCGGTGCTCCTGTTCAGGCCGCTCGTCGCTTCGTTCGACGAGCCGCGGCGCGCGTGGCTCGTGCTGGCCATGGCCTCGACGCTCGCGGGTAACCTGACGATCCTGGGAAGTGTCGCGAACCTGATCGTCGTCGAGGCCGCGCGAGCAGCCCGGGTCGAGATCGGGTTCGTCGAGTACAGCAAGGTGGGCGTCCCGGTGACCCTGGTGACGCTGTTCCTCGGCTGGCTCCTGCTCGCGTGGTTCTAGAGGATGCAAGGTGAGACATGATCATCGTCTCCGGGAAGATCTACGTGTGTCCCGGCGCCAGGCACGAGTTCCTGGCGTCCTCACTCGAAGCGGTCGTACAGGCGCGGCGTTCGCCGGGTTGCCGCGACTTCGTCGTCGAGGTCGAGGCCGACCCGCTCGAGCCCGACCGGGTCAACGTCTACGAGGAGTGGGAGTCCGAAGAGGCGTTGTTGACGTTTCGCGGCGACGGGCCCGGTGAGGACTTGTCGTCCAAGATCGTGCGTGCCGACGTTGCCCGGCACGTGGTGGCGTCCTCCGGTCCGCCTCAGCAGGCGGCGGTCTATCGTCCCCGGAGCGGGCGAGCCTTCCAGAAGTAGTTGTGGACCCCGCCCGCGGTGAAGAGCCGGCGGAAGGTCATCTCAACCCGATCGCCGATCTTGACGGCCGCCGGATCGACGTCGGTCAGCTCGCACTGGAACCGGCCGCCGCCCTCGAAGTCGATGACCGCGGCGACCACGGGCGGCGAGAGCGAGTACGCGAGCCGGTCCACCGTGAAGGTGGCGATCGTCGCGGGAATGTCGGCGAGCCTCTCGGGAACCATCCGATCCACGGCGTGGCACTTCACGCACACCCGCTGCGGCGGGGCATGACGGGCGCCGCACGCCAGGCAGCGACTGCCGGTGAAGGCGAACTTCCACGACTCGGCGCGGAACGACGGGGCCGCCGCCGGGCGCTCG
>Ga0137419_10000915_pt1 | contig 11888 bp, 9 predicted proteins | sample CZODoug3_1_2_16f_FD_108279 | JGI IMG/M metagenome (GOLD analysis project Ga0137419, IMG submission 108279) | Vadose zone soil fungal communities from Angelo Coast Range Reserve, California, USA - CZODoug3_1_2_16fungal (Illumina Assembly) | ecosystem: Environmental > Terrestrial > Soil > Vadose... | reverse complement strand
TGGTTTGGTAGTGACCTACGTCGCTGCAGCCGTTGCAAGCGGTCCAGCGATCGATGGCGGTCCAGTTTGCCCGACTCGGGCTCTGTGCTGCCGTCCTCAAAGCTGCTAGGCAGCAGAAAGAAGTTTGCTCCCCAGCTATCAGTTGGAGCAAGATTACTTTCGTAATCTTTTAGCACCTTGCACTCAACTTCGAGTGCCCTTGGCCCCAAGGAAATGGCCGGAGAGGTTTTCACCTCTGCCGGCCATAGTTTTTTGCGCTTGCCGATGGCAAGCGGCCGACTAACCCTGCCGGTGCGCTTCCAGGAACCATCGGTCTTTGTCTGCCTGGGTCCGCCTGGGTCCACCTGGCGAACGATCTCTCTCCAACGATCTTTCTCCAACGATCTCTCTCCGTGGTTGCTTGCTCCGTGGTTGCTTGCTCCGTGGTTGCCTGGATGCAAAAATCGATTTTGCGAGATGCAAGAATGACATTCCCGCCGGCAAGGACGCTTGAACCTACAGGATACTGCGCAGCGCCTCAGGATCAGAGGTCGGAGGCTGGCAGGCGAATCCGCTACACACCAGAGCTACCGCTCCGCTCGTGGCGAGGCCCGGCAGATCCGGAATTGTTTCGGCCAACGCCGGCGGCAGGGAAGTCGCCGAAGCATCCTGACGGCTCAATCGGACGATCGACCGGTTCATGGCGTAGCCGCAGATCGCTGCTTCATGGAGCTGCTCCGCCACCTCTCCCGCGCCCACAATGACGACTTGGGTCGCGGGAGAGGCCAGATGCACTGCCGCCACACCGTAGGTGCCGGCGAATATTCCGTAGCGGCCAGCCACCGCGGCCAAAAGCTCCAGTGTCTGCTCGGCCTTATCGCGATAAGCGACGTCGTGCGTGTAAGAGTGCAGCCGGCAAAGCACGATGGCGGCAGCGGGATTACCTGCGGGCGTCGGCGAATCCTGAAACGGCTTGCGCCGCGTGCCCAGAACGCCAAGCGCGGCCGTCGGGGCTTCGCTGTCGAAGAAGCCTCCACCCACGGTGTCGAAGAACTTGGCGATCATTCTGTCCCCCATGGATTGGGCGGCCGTGAAGTAGGCAAGCTTTCCCGTGGCTTCATAGGCATCGAGGCACGCACTTGCCATGAAGGCATAATCCTCAAGCAGGCCGGTCACCTCGCGGTGTTCTGCTTGTGGATCGGAATATGCGATCACGTGCAGCAGCCCGCCATCCGGTTTCAGAGCTGAGGCGAGAATGCGATCGAGGGAACGGAGTGCGAAATCCCTGGCCGACGCCAGGTGCAGCACTTTCGTGGCTTCAAGGTAGGCGGAGATGCAGAGGCCATTCCATCCCGTGTAGACCGTCTTATCGACATAAGGCGTCGGACGCAGCAGCCGCCCCGCATACATCTTCTTTTTCGCCGAAGCCAGTAACTCCGTAACCTTCGCAGCTTCGAGATTCAGGCGCCGGGCGATTTCAGGAAGTGGCGCGCGCTGGTAGAGCACATTCTTTGCCGGGTTGTGGTGCATCTCCCCGATTTCATTGATGTCATAGTGCAGACAGGCAACGTCAGCTTCCTCTGGATCAAGAACCGCGCGGGCCTCATCGCGAGTCCAGGTGAAGTAGTCTCCGTCGTCGTCCATGGAGTCGTCGGCATCTTGCGAGGCGTAAAAGCCGCCCAGTTCGCGGTCGCTGAGCCATTCGTCCATCCAGCGGATGATGTCTCTGGCCACGTCGGCGAAGAAGACTCTGCCAGTTGCCTGAAACGCGTGAGCGTAGTTCTTCAACAACTCCGAGTTGTCGTAGGCCATTTTCTCGAAATGCGGAACGACCCAGCGCTCGTCCACCGAATAGCGATGAAATCCGCCGGCGAGCTGGTCGTACACGCCTCCTCGCGCCATGCGCTCCAGAGTGTTGCAGTAGACTTCCTGGGCGCGTTCGTTGTTGTGACGTCCGGCCTGATCAATGAGCAGATCCAGCGCTGCCGGATGCTGAAATTTGGGCGCGTCGCCGAAGCCGCCGTTGCGGGCGTCGTAGGCCTCGAGCACGGACTCGACAATCGCTGTGATGACCGCTGGTGAAAAATCCGCATCTTGACCACTCAGGGACTCGGCCCTTGCGATAGCGCCAACCACTTTCTCCGCCTGCTCTACGGCGTCGCTGCGCTTTTCCCGATAGGCAGTGGCAATCGAGAGCAGCACGCGACGAAAGCTGGGACGTCCATGTTGCTCGCCCGGGGGAAAGTATGTGCCGCCATAGAACGGCTTACCGTCTGACGTGAGAAAACCGGTGAGGGGCCAGCCGCCTTGGCCGCTGACCGCGCTGACGGCGGCTTGATAGCGGCTGTCGATATCGGGGCGCTCGTCGCGATCGACTTTTACGGCGATAAAGTTGTCATTGATGATCTTCGCGATTTCCGGATCGTCGTACGACTCGCGATCCATGACGTGGCACCAATGACACCAGACCGCCCCAATGTCGAGCAGAATGGGCTTTTCGTCCTTCTGCGCCGCGGCAAACGCCTCTTCGCCCCATTCCCTCCAGCGCACCGGCTGGTGCATGGCGCTGCGCAGGTAAGCGGAAGAAGCTTTGGCCAAAGCGTTGAGAGACTCGGTGCTCATGCAGCTCCTAATTCAGCGTTGCTGGAATGGATCACGATGCCAATAGCTTTCTGGCGATGTCGGCGTACAAGTCGATTGCATCGAACAACTGTTTCTTCTCAATATATTCCCGTGGCGTGTGCGCGACGTGAATCGATCCCGGCCCAACCAGCAGCGGCTCGCCCCAGTTTCCGAGCTGAGGAATGTCGGTTGTGTAGGCGGCGACCATCGTGGGTAAGCCATCGACAGTACGAAACCTCTGGTACGGAATCTCCAAAACAAACTCCGCACGGGCCAGGCCTTGCACCGCCTCGTCAATTTGCCGCCGCAACTCGGCTGCCGGGCCGACGAGACGATAGAGCAATTGCGCACGGGCGGCGTCGGGAATCACGTTCGGAGCGCGCCCGCCTTCGATCACACCAATGTTCAGTGTAGAAGGCCCGATTTCTGGGTTCGTCGGCAACTCCATCGCACGCAGCCGTTGTAGCGCCGTGAGCAATTTATCGATGGCCGAATCACCGAGTTCCGGATATGCAGAGTGCGCCATCCTGCCTTCGGCGATGACCTCCACTCTTAACGCGCCTTTGGAAGCCGTCGCGATGTGATTCTCGGTGGGCTCTCCGTTAATGAGAAATCTCGACCCCCGCGCGCTTTCGTTGGCCACCTTCGCGCCCAGGCTATCTCGCTCTTCGCCGACCACAAACAGCAATCCCGCAAAAATGCCTTCCCCGCGCAGCTTCTGCGCAGCCGCTATTTGCGCGGCAATAATGCCTTTGGCATCGCAAGAGCCGCGGCCATGGATGCGGTCCGCATCTTCCGAAGATGGAATGAAGGGCGGGACTGTGTCCATGTGCGTGGAGAAAACGACGGCCGGCTGCGGCTGCTCCGGCAGCGTGGCAAAGACATTGGCGCGAGCGCCTTCCACCACAGTCTTGTGCGCCTGATAGCCCAGCCGGCACAGCTCGTGGTGCAGGAAATCTCCCACCGGGCCTTCGTTGCCGGTGATCGATTCAATATCGACCAGCTGCCGCGTCAGCGCCAACACGTCTTGCTCTTTGAAAGGCATGATCTTCGGAACCCAGGCTTCGGAACCCAGGCTCCCAGAATAGCGCACGCCGCGTGCTTCGTGAGAACATCGCAGCGTGAGTAGCGTTGAATCGCAAATCAAGTCATTGTCACTGGAAGGGCCGGCGGGACGGCTCGAAGCCTTGCTCAATGTTGGGAGCGCCGCCGCCACGCACGCCGCTGTCGTGTGCCATCCGCACCCGCTTTTCGGCGGGACGCTCCACAACAAAGTCGTCTTTCATGCAGCCAAGGCGCTGCATGGTTTTGGCTGGCCCGTGCTCCGTTTTAACTTTCGCGGTACGGGTCTGAGCGAGGGCGAACACGACAACGGCCAGGGCGAAGTCGAGGACGTTCGTACGGGACTTGAGTGGCTGACGCGGGAATTCAACCTGCCGCTCGTGTTCTGCGGGTTTTCTTTCGGCGCAGCCGTAGGCTTGCGCGCGGCCGCCGGCGATGATCGGGTTGTTGGCTTGATTGGCCTCGGTACGCCGGTTACGCCTGTGGATGATCGTGCCTACGATTTGGGCTTCTTGCAAACCTGCACCCAGCCCAAGCTGTTTTGTAGCGGAGATCGCGACCAGTTCGGGCCACGTGCGAAATTAGAGGCCTTCCTCGCAGCTTTGCCGGAGCCGAAGCAGTTGACGCTGATCGCCGGCGCGGATCATTTCTTTGAGGGTCGACTATCAGAAATGCGCGCTGTGATCGAAGCCTGGGTGCGAGCGAAAATCCTGTCAGAGCCCGCCGTATAATCGCGCACCATGTCAACTGCAGATCTCAGTGCTGGCTCTGACCTGAAGCTTCTAGCCCGCCAGATCTTCGCCCATGCTCTAGCCGATGCCAGCATCGGCCGCGCCTTCGACCGCCACGTCGATCTCGAACGCGGCGGCGTGCTCCGCGTGGGTGAGGATCTGTTCGATCTCAACGCCTACAGCCGCCGCTTCGTTGTCGCCGTCGGTAAGGCGGCGAACCCGATGGCAGAAGCTCTGGCGGCCAAGACGGGCGAGTTGTTTGAAGGCATCGTTGCCAGCTCCGTCTCGCCCGAGCAGCAGGTGCGGGGCTATCGCTATTTTCTCGGCGGCCATCCCACGCCGAATGCGGATTCCGTTCTGGCCGCCGATGCAGCTCTCCGCGCGCTGCGCGCTCTCGAGCAGAATTCGCTGGTCGTGTTCCTGATCAGCGGTGGCGGATCTTCCATTCTGGAAAGGCCCATGGACGACGAAGTTCGGCTCAGCGACCTCGTCGCCACCTATCGCGCCCTCGTGCTCTGCGGCGCGCCCATTGCCGAAATCAACGCGATCCGCAAGCATCTTTCCGCTGTCAAGGGCGGACGCCTGGCCTTGGCCGCGAACGGCGCGCAGCAGGTTTCTGTTCTCGTCTCCGACGTGCCCGACGCGACGCCCGATGCCCTAGCTTCCGGCCCAACCATGCCGGATTCTACCAGCGTGGAAGATTGCCAAAGGATTGTCGAGAAGCACAGCCTCCTGCCGCAATTTCCATCTTCGGTGCGCGAGCTGTTCGCGTGTGGCGCGCTCGAAGAAACGCCCAAATCCGACGATCCCGTCTTCGTGCGCTCGCGCTGGTGGACGATTCTGTCGAACAAATCCGCAGTCGAAGCCGCCGCTAGCGAAGCCGCCCGCCTTGGTTTTAACGTCGAAATCGATAACTCCTGCGACGATTGGGACTACGACCGCGCCGCCAAGTATCTGGTTGGCCGCCTGCTGCAGTTGCGTATGGACAAACCACGCACTTGCCTGATCTCGGGTGGGGAGGTCACGGTAAAGGTTACGGGCGAAGGCGGTGTGGGTGGACGTAATCAGCAGTTCGCCCTCGCTTGCGCTGGCAAGATTGCTGGAGAAAACATTGCGGTGCTGAGTGCGGGCACGGATGGCATCGACGGCAATGCTCCAGCGGCAGGTGCGGTTGTGGACGGGACAACCAGGGCTCGCGCTCGAACCTCGGACCTCGATATCGCTCGCAGTCTTGCCGGCTTCGACGCCTACCCGCTATTCCAGATTTTGGGGGATAGTGTCGTCACCGGGCCGACAGGAAACAATGTGCGTGATCTGAGAATTCTGTTAACGGAGTAGGCCGAGGCGGTGCTAGCGTTCGCCGCTCCGCAGAAACCGGCTCACCATGGACCGGCGAGGGCGCCGACCAGCATAGTCTGGCGGAACGGAGTCTGGCGGAACGGAGCCTCAGGCATTATGGCCGGCAAGCTGGCGAAGGGTGTGAACGACAGCAAGCACAGCCGCACTTCGAGAGCAACGTGTCATCCCACGCGGATTTCGCCACCACCTCGAGCCGTTGCATCGCGGTTTGTGCCCTCCCCGTCCTGTCGTGTTCAGGGCCGAGCGCTGACAGATCCAACTCTAGAAAAACCGAGTCACGCCCTCGTCCATTACAACAACCTTCTCGCTAACCCCCGCGCTGGCCGCTTCCTGTTCCAATAACTGCAGAGGCTCGTCCACCGGCTCATGCGAAAGCCGGAACGAGCCGTAGTGCATGGGCACCATCCAACGGGCGCCCAAATCGAGAAAAGCTTTGGTCGCGTCCTCGGGGCTGGTGTGCACGTTGCGGAAACCTTCGGGAGAGTACGCCCCGATGGGGAGCAGGGCGACGTCGGGCGACAAGCGCTGGCCAATCTCGCGGAAGCCGGCGAAGTAGGCGGTGTCGCCGGCGTGGTAGAGGGAATTTTTTCCGGAACGGAGCACGTAGCCGCCGTAGCCGCGGTGAGCATCTTTCAGAATACGGGCGCCCCAGTGGCGCGAAGGCACGTGCGTGACTTGCAGATCGCCTTGCTGATAGCTGCCCCACCAGTCCAGTTCCACCAGACGCGAATATCCGAGATCGGACACCAAGTCGTGAACATGTTTCGGAATGACCATGAGCGGAGCTTTTCCACGGAGCTGTTCGGTCCGTCGAGCAATCGCTCGCAGAGAGGGGCGGTGCAGGTGGTCGAAGTGAGCGTGGGTCACCAGCACCAGATCAATCGGAGGCAAATCCACGATGCGAAGTCCCGGCTGCCTGAGGCGCTTGAGCAGGAACAACCAGCGCGCAAAATTTGGATCAATGAGAACATTCAGCCCGCCGATTTGCACAAAGAAGCTGGCATGGCCGATGAAGGTGACTCCCATTTGGCCATTCGTCGCTAATTGAGGTTTTCGCGTCTGACCGGTGCGCGGGGTGGCGGCGGAGTGCCGTACTAATCGCCCAAATGCCTGGGCTCGTTGCCGCAACGTCGGATGGGAAACAGGAGAACGTAGCATCGTAAAAATTCGGCGCAAACCCGCGCGCGCAGTGCGACAAACCCGGGTTACCTCTAGTCTACCTGACAGTTTGCGCGTTGACAGTCGGGAGTGTCTCATTTCTAATCCCCGCAGGAGATAAGAATGAAGGTTGCTTTTTTGGGATTGGGAATTATGGGCCGTTCCATGGCCACGGGTTTGGTAAAAGCTGGGTATGAAGTAACGGTGTGGAATCGCTCGCCCACGAAACCGGTGGAGGGCACCCACGCCGCCTCGACCCCGGAGGACGCAGCCAGGGGCGCGGAGGTGGTTTGGCTTTGTGTGTCCGATACCGCGGCCGTCGAGCAGGTGATGTTCGGGCTGCGGGGCGCATTCAATTCGCTGACGGAAGGCGCGGTTGTGGCGGATTCGAGCACGATTTCGCCTGCCGCAACGCTGAAATTTGCCGAGCGCGTGCGCGAGCGTGGGGCGGATTGGGTCGACGCCCCCATGACCGGGTCGAAAGTCGCCGCCGAGAACGCGACGCTGATCTTCATCCTGGGCGGAAACGCCGATTCGATCGAGAAGATTCAGCCGCTTTTGGGGGTGATGGGCAAGCAATCGTTCCACATGGGCGAAACTGGGAAAGGCCAGGCCGCCAAGCTGGTGATGAACCTGCAAATCGCGATGATCTACGAGGGCTTTGCCGAGGCCATTACGCTGGGCGCAAAGCTTGGCGTCAGCTTGGATTCTCTCCTGCCGCTGATTCAGGCCTCCATGGTGCGATCGGGAGTCATTGAGTACAAAGCACCGTTCGTGAGCAAACGGGACTTTGCCCCGAATTTCCCGCTGCGCTTGATGCTCAAGGATTTGCGCTTGATTCTGGAAGCGGCAAAGGAATCGAGAGTCAAGCTCCCCGCACTGCGAACCGTGGAAGAAATTTACGATCTGGCGAACGAAGAGGGCCACGGCGATCTGGACTATGCGGCGACGTTAATGCTGTTGGAAAAATGGGCTGGCGTGGAAGTGAAGGGCGCGAGCGCGTCGTAAGGAGCAGCAGGGAATTCGTCGAGGCGATGCGCTGACCAGATTTGAGCGGCTTCGGTCTGCCAGCATCGACGCGCCCTTTGCCTAGACGCTCGTCGCCGACGACTCCATCCGGCGTGAAAGCCGGGCCTATTTCTTCGAGGCGCGAGTCTCATGCGCCAGCTCGCGCAGCTTCTCAAAGACTTGCAGCGCCGAAGCGTAATCCGTCAAGGCATCCACCGGCAAGGTCGCGGTCAAATGCGGGGACTGCGGCTTCAACGCGACGTCCGTAAACTCGCTCTGGCGGGCCACAAGAAGCGCAGTCAGAACCGGGTTGTGTTCCGCATCCCAATCCTCGCAGGTGGTCAACACCATCGGCCCCGAGCGATGAATCACCCAAGGACGATTCTTGCCCAATACCCGCCGCGCCAGATGCCCGCTCCAGCGGTGATTGTGCACCTTTAAAGAAAAGCTGGGCGCGCGTTCCAAGTCCGTTTCAATCGTAACGGTCTCAATTTGAGCATCCAGGCGCCGCTTGAGCCAGTGTAAGGGAAGAGCCCTCGGCAGCAGTCGCACGGTGATGTGGGCGCTGCCAAAAAGGGCCGACGGCAATTGCATGCCAACGTGCAGCTTCGCCGTTCCACTCCAGCGACGGCTCAGGATTCTTCCCCGCCAGGCCAGGCGCATTCGGTCCACAACCTGAAGGGCGCGTCTCTGGTTATAGCGTGAAAACAGGTAGTACCACAGCATCGTCGAGCCAAAGGAAACTGCCGCGCAGATGATGACGATGCGACTCACGGAACCCTCTCTACGCCCAAAGTATACGCGGACTTTGGCTCCCGTGTTTGCGGATTGTGCAGTAACTTTCGACTGGATTTCGGGTGCCCGCCGGTGGGCGGAAGTGCGGGTCGGTGGGGAGAGAGCAATCGGGGCTACAATCGGGACGTGCAGTACACGCTCCGTGACGGCAAATCGTCGGATCTCGACACGCTCTGGCGCATTGACCAGGCCTGCTTTCCGCCCGGTATCTCGTACTCCCGGCTGGAGTTAGCCGTCTATATGCGGCGGCCTGGGTCATTCACGATTGTGGCCGAGCAGCCGCGCACCCGAATCAAGTCCTTTGGCGACCAACCAGGCACCATCCTGGGATTCCTGGTCGCCCAGACCGAGGCCAACAAAGCCGGCCACATCGTGACCATCGATGTGGTGGGGAATGCACGCCGGACTGGGATTGGATCGAACCTGATCGCGGAAGCGGAAGAGCGTCTTCGCGCCGCACACATCGAATCGGTCTACCTCGAGACCATGGTGACCAATCTCGCGGGAGTGGAGTTCTACAAGCGGCATGGCTACCAGATCATCCGCACCGAAGAGCGGTACTATCCGAATGGAGCCGACGCGTTCGTTTTTGCGAAAGAGTTGATTTCCGCTGCCATGGCCCAGTAACGTGTCGAGCATGAAAGTTGCAAGGAAGAAAATCGCGGCGCCCAGGGTGGCGATCCAGGGAGAATTGGGCGCGTTCAGTCATGAAGCCGCCGAACGCATGCAGGCGGGTTGCCGTGTGGTCCCCTGCGCGAGGTCGCTGGAGGTCTTTGAACGGCTGGATGACCACTCGGTGGACTTGGCTGTGATTCCCATCGAGAATTCGCTGGCCGGGTCTGTGCTCGAGCACTTTGATTTACTGCTGGCGCGGGAGGTTTTTGTGCAGCGCGAATTCCGCTTGCGGATCGTGCACAACCTCGTCGCCGTGCCGGGCGTCAAATTCGCGGAGATTCGCCGAGTGTATTCGCACCCCGTCGCGCTGGAGCAGTGCCGCGAGTTCTTTCGCTTGCACCCGAAGATTGAGCCCGTTTCCTTTTACGACACGGCGGGTAGCGTCAAGCGCATCATGGCTGAGAACCTTCGCGACAGCGCCGCCATTGCGAGCAAAAGGGCGGCCGAGGTCTACGGAGGCAGGATTCTCAAGGCCGGCGTCGAGGACAACAAACAGAACTTCACCCGGTTCTTTCTGGTCCGCAAACCAGTACGCCAGCAGCGCCAGATCCTCGCCCGGGCCAATAAGACGTCGATTGCCTTCAGCGTGAAAAACCTTCCAGGCGCCTTGTTCAAGGCTCTGAGCGTGTTTGCTTTGCGCGATATCAGCCTGGCCAAGATTGAGTCGCGCCCGGTCAAGGGGCACCCCTGGGAGTATGTCTTTTACGTGGATTTGCTCTGTGGACCGACCAAGGAGGCCGACAATGCGCTGCGGCATCTGGCGGAAATCACCGACTTTGCCAAGGTATTGGGTGTGTATCCGGGGGCGTAAGGGCCAGCAAGCCGCTAAGGGAGGGGTACTTTGGGCAGGTGCGAAAATCCGGAGAAGGGCTTTACAATGCAACAGCTTAAGTGCGATTCTTTGGCCGGACGCCGCTGCCGCCCTGAATCCATTTATCCGCAGCCTCATCAAAGTTGAGTGAGTTTGACTCAGGGAGACAGGATGCCCCGTTCTGATAAGACCTCAGAAAAGACCACCAATGAACGCACCCCGAGCCACCCCAAGCCGGTAGAGCCTTCCGCGGCCGACCGCGCCTTACCGGTGTTGCCAGTGCGCGATACTGTGCTCTTCCCGCACGCGGTGCTGCCGCTGACGGTTGGGCGCGAGAGCTCGATCCAGCTCATCAACTCGCTGGGTGAGGATAAAACCATCATTGTCGTGGCGCAGCGCGAGGCGCGCGTCGATGTGCCCCAGCCCGGCGACCTTTACGTTTTGGGCACGCTCGCAACCGTGCACAAAGTCGTCAAGATGCCCAACCAAAGCTTGTTCGTGTTCGCGGAGGGTGTCGAACGCGTGCGCATGACGCAATTCACGCAGGAAACCCCCTTTATGCGGGCCAAGTATGAGACCGTACCGGAAGGCACGGTGGCGGCGAGTCCAGAAATTGAAGCGTTATCGCGCAATGTGCTGACTCTATTCCAGCAGATTGTGGCGGGATCCCCCACCCTTTCGGACGAACTCGCTACGGTGGCGATGAACATTGACGAACCCGGCCGCCTGGTGGATTTTGTGGCCTCGTCGCTGCCTTCGCTGGCCACGCCGGACAAGCAGGACGTTCTCGAAACCGACGACGTTCGCATTCGGCTTGACAAGATCAATCAGCATCTTGCCAAAGAGCTGGAAGTCCAGCAATTGCGCAACAAGATTCAGTCGGAAGTGCAGGATCGGGTGCAACAGACGCAGCGCGAGTACTACTTGCGCGAACAGATGAAAGCGATTCAGAAAGAACTCGGCGAGGCCGACGAGGGCCAACGCGACACGGAAGACCTGCGCAAGAAGATTGACGAAGCGGGTATGCCGGAGGACGTGAAGAAAGAGGCTACGAAAGAGCTCAATCGGCTTTCGCGCATGTCGCCAATGGCTGCAGATTTTGCAGTGACGCGCAATTACATTGAGTGGCTGGCCGTGCTGCCCTGGAACAAGACCTCAGGGGGCGAAGTCGACATTGTCAAGGCCAAGGAAATTCTGGATGCGGATCATTACGATTTGCAGAAGGTGAAGGACCGGATACTGGACTTTTTGTCCGTGCGGCGTTTGAAGCCCAGCATGAAGGGACCGATCTTGTGCTTCGTCGGACCTCCAGGAGTCGGGAAGACCTCGCTCGGGAAGTCGATTGCGCGATCGCTGGGCCGTAAGTTCGTGCGCATTTCGCTCGGCGGGATGCACGACGAGGCGGAAATCCGCGGCCATCGGCGTACGTATATCGGCGCACTGCCCGGGCAGATTCTTCAGGGAATCCGCCGTGCGGAAACCAAAGACCCCGTGTTCATGCTCGACGAGATCGACAAAGTTGGGCGCGATTTCCGCGGTGATCCGAGTTCGGCCCTGCTCGAAGCGCTCGATCCGGAGCAGAACTCGACTTTCCGCGATAACTACCTGGACGTGCCTTTCGACCTCTCGAATGTGCTGTTCATTACCACCGCCAACGTGCTCGACACCATTTCCGAGCCGCTGCGCGA
>Ga0137419_10000914_pt1 | contig 11894 bp, 9 predicted proteins | sample CZODoug3_1_2_16f_FD_108279 | JGI IMG/M metagenome (GOLD analysis project Ga0137419, IMG submission 108279) | Vadose zone soil fungal communities from Angelo Coast Range Reserve, California, USA - CZODoug3_1_2_16fungal (Illumina Assembly) | ecosystem: Environmental > Terrestrial > Soil > Vadose... | reverse complement strand
TCATCCTGATGGTGCGGTAGAGAGAGCGTATCGAGGTCCATGCCTTCGCTTTCCCAGGTGTATGCGAAGACGATGGCGACATCGGCGGATTTGGCTAGGGCCGCAGCGGCGGCGGAATCGGCTCCCGAGTCATATTGGACGTTGGTTGACGGCGCCTTGGCACGAATGCTCTTCAGCGGCGATGTGGGGAACCATACTTCGTCTTGCCAATGCGTTTGGCCTTTACCAGGCGGCATGATCGCGTTGCCGCCCATGGGATCGACCTGCGCGGAACCGCCGCCCGAGATCATTCCAATATCGGAATGGGCCCCGATGACGGCGATGGAACGGAGTTTGGAGGCATCAAGGGGAAGAATGGCGGAGTCGTTCTTGAGGAGGACGATGCTGCTCTCGGCGATTTTCTGCGAAATGGCGAGGCCGCCGAGCACATCCGGGACGCCTCTGCGAGGCGGGTCATCGACGACGCCGGAGGCAAACATCGATCGCAGGATGCGGTGAACGTGGTCGTTGAGTTCGGCTTGCGAGACTTTGCCGGACTCTACCGCCTTCTTCATTTCAGGGCCAAAGAAGATTTCGCCGGGTTCTTCGTGATCGAGCCCAGCTTTTGAGGCCTTCTCGGTGGAGTGGGCGCCTTGCCAGTCGGAGAGAACGAAACCGGGGAAGTGCCAGTCTTTTTTCAGAAGATCGTTGAGCAGGTACTGGTTTTCGCAGGCGAAGTCGCCGTTGACGCGGTTGTAGGAGCACATAACAGCGGAAGGTTGGGCGTCGCGGATACCGATTTCGAAGGCCAGCAGGTCCGTTTCCCGCATGGAACGCTTGTCGATGTGGACGTTGACGGCGTTGCGTCCACTTTCCTGGTCGTTGACGGCGTAGTGCTTGATGTCGCCGATGACGTGTTCGGCCTGTACCCCCTTCATCAGCTGGCCAACCATGGTTCCGGCAAGGATTGGGTCTTCACCCATGTACTCGAAGTTGCGGCCATTGCGAAGTTCGCGAGCGATGTTGACGCCGCCGCCGAGGGTCATGTTGTAGCCCTGGGCACGCAGTTCGCGGCCAATGAGGCCTCCGTAGGCGTAGGCGGCTTCGGGGTCCCAACTGGCGGCTCCGGCGATATTGGCGGGGAGGGCGGTCGAATAGCGGCCGTTCTCGCCGCTGCTGCGGACACCGTAGGCGGCATCGGAGATCTGGATGTCGGGAATGCCGAGGCGCCGGACACCGACGACGTAGCCAGCGCCACCGTTGGAATGGATGGAGAGAGGGCTCATGGGACTAAGGCCCTCCATGCCAGTACCGTGGAGGAGGGAGATTTTTTCGTCCAGCGTCATTTCTTTCAGGACGAGGTCGGCGCGTTCGTCGGCAGAGAGGGCGGGGTTCATCCAGGGCTGGGGGGACTTCTGGTTGGACTGGGCGGAAATGGGTGCGGCGGCGAAAAGCGCGGAGAGTCCAAACACAATTCCGAGAATGCGTGACGTCATGGTCATCGAGGTTTAGCGTTTTCTTTCGGCAGATTTTTGTTTGCGCCGATCATGATACCCGCTTTTGCAGGGGAGGTGCGGCAATTTCGTGTAGGCGGAGGGCAGATACCCGGCACTATCGACGCGGTGGCGTTGGGTTGGGCATAATCAAGGCATATGGGTCAAGAACTCCCGAAAGTCCCGTGCGTGTATTGCGGCCACGGCAATCCACCCGGCCATCGGTTTTGTGGGATGTGCGGGAAAGCGCTGCCGGATTTGGTGAAGCAGACGAAGCCTGTGGGTGCGAGCGGCTCAGCAATCGTGGGTGGAGGAATCGGCACGGCTTCGCGGCCTTCGGCACCGACGACGAATACTCCAACGGTCAGCCCCCCGATCGTCCCCCCAGTCATCCGGCCCACTCCGGCGCCGCGGGCTGAGAATCCGAATCGCGATTTGAGCTATTTGCTGCACGACGACGACCATGTGCCCGCCAAATCGAGCCGCGCGCCGTTCATTGTGGCGGGCTTGATCCTGGCGGCGGTGGCGGGGTTCTTCTATCTGCGTGGCAGCAGCAAACCGATGCCGTCGGCAGGTTCGGGAACGGGCGACGCTACTGCTTCACAGGCAACTCCACCGGCGGGCACGGATGGTGCTCCTTCGGAGGGAAAGGTCGAGCCTCCCAAAGGTGAGACGCCCAAGGCGGAGGCTTCCAAGACAGAACCTGCCACGACAGTGCCTGCCGCTGACGTCCCAAAAACGGAACCTGAGAAGGCGGATATCTCGCCTGCCGCTGCGGCACCTGTTGCGCCTGCCCCCGTTGCGCCTGCCCCTGTTAAGGACACGCATCATCCAGCTCAGGCGGTGGCGATGGCCCATCCCAAACCGACTGCGCGTCCGGCGCACCAGCAAAAGAAACCTTCCCCGGCGAAAGCGGCGGCGCCCGAAGCGGATAGTACCACGGTGGCAGATACTCCTTCAGCGACGAGTGGCAATTGCGAAGCGCAGTTGCCGGCGATGCGCAAAGCCGCGGCCCGTGGAGATGCCAAGGCCAAGGCAGACCTCGGGTTGGTTTACTATGCCGGGCGTTGCGTGCCGCGAGATTTACCCACCGCCTATCACTGGTATGCGTTGGCGCTGAGGACGGCACCGGACTCGCCGCAGATTTCGGCTCAGCTGGAAGCGATCTGGAAGCAGATGAGCCCAGCGGAACGGCAGTTGGCGCTGAAGGCGCAGTAGTTCAGGCCCGATGGAGGCGTTGCTGGAGTCGTTCTTTTACAGCTGGCCACTCGGCCGCGACGATCGAGAAACGCGCCGAGTCGCGAGGAGTGAAGTCCGCGGCCAGGCGGTGGGACCGGAGGACGCCTTCGAACTGCCCTCCGATGCGCTCAATGGCCGCTCGAGAACGCGTGTTGCGCACATCGGTGTGGAGGCAGACGCGAAGCACCTGCCAGGTTTCAAAAGCGTGCGCAAACATTAGGAACTTGGCCTCAGTGTTGGCGGCGGTGCGCACGGCTGAGCGGGCAAACCAGGTGTAGCCGATCTCGCAGGCATCGACCTCGCGGCGACCAGACTGCGGGTGATCTTGTGGCCAGGCCCAGCGTTCGATGTTCCAGAAACGAGTGGAACCGATGACGGCACCGTCTTGCTCGCGCAGAATCGCGAATGGAACCGCAGTTCCGGCGGCCTTCCAAGCTAGGGCAGTTTCGATGTAATGTGTCGCGTCGGGCTCGGTCTGCGGGACGGGGCTCCATTGATAGAGGGCGGGGTCTGTGGCGGCAGCGGCATTGGCGGCTAGGACCAATCCGCCGACGTGGCTCAGCGTGAGCGGTTCGAGGCGGATGTGCGAAGCTGACAGAATCGGACTTGCTGAGTCCATTGGCTCAGTATGCAACGGGCGGTTGCCATGCCGCAATCGGGGCGGCGTGGTGCTTGTGTCCCACCCAGAGTTGCTGTATGGTTTTCGGGTTCATGGCAGGACGGCGCTTTCAAGCGCCCGAAAGTCCCCAGCATGGGGGCACCAAAGTGCCTGTAATTCGCCGCTAATCCCAAGAACGGACTGGGTTTGCGGGTTTTCCTAGCAATCCGTTCCGGCGGCAAGACCGTACTACGTGCAGGAAGGTGCTCGACGAGTGGCCAGCGCGCTGAGGCAGAATGCGCAGGATGACGCGCGGGAGGTAACGGCGCGGACCGGCGGCGAGGCGAGTGACCTGAGCCTTGTAGCAGGCGTGCGCGCGCGTGACGAGAGTGCGATGGCCGCGCTCTATGATCGCTATTCGTCGCTGGTGTACGCGGTGGCCCTGCGCGTGTTGGGGGACACGGGCGCGGCGGAAGACATTTTGCAGGAGATCTTTCTTCAGCTTTGGCGGAAACCAGCGGCGTTTGATTCGGCGCGCGGGAGCATGGGAGCGTGGCTTTCTGTGATTGCGCGGAACCGCTCGATCGACGCTTTGCGCAAACGCAAGCCGGAGACCGATATCGAGGATGTTGTTCTTTCGGTGGAAGCGGATTTTGCCGACAACGCGGATCGCGGAAGAGCTTTGGTGAAGATTCGGGAAGTGATGAGAACAATGGCGGGTCCGCAAAGGTCGGCCTTGGAGATGGCGTTCTTCGAAGGCCTAACCCATACGGAAATTGCGGAGAGGACCGGCGAGCCATTGGGTACGATCAAGACCAGGATTCGGGCTGGGTTGTTGAGTTTGCGGGCGGCGGTGGCGGGTTAGCTGACATATGGCAGCACATGAACAATTCGCCGAGGATCTAGCGCTTTACGCTCTGGATGCACTCGATGTCTCACAGAAGACCGCAGTGGCGCAGCACGTCGAGACTTGCGTCGCTTGCCGACGCGAGCTGGAATCCTTGCGCGGCGATATGGCTCTGCTGGCGCTGTCAGCGTCGGGGCCGCATCCGCCGCAGCGTTCGCGCGACCGACTGATGTCGGCGATTGCGGCGGAGAGGCCTACGGTGGCGTCTGAGCGCGCGGCGAGTTCGGGATGGTTTGGGCGTTTAGGTTGGATTGCCGCGGCTCTAGTGCTGGTCACAGGCGCGTTGCTGGTGAACGACGCGAACGAGAAGAACGCAGGGCTACAGCGAGAGATTGCTGGTCTGAAAACGAAGACGGCGGCACAAGAGGCTGAACTCGAACGTGTGCGCACCGAGTTTGCGGCGTTCCAAGGGCCGGAGGCAAGGTCAGTGACGCTGGAAATTCCGAAGGGCCATCCGCAGCCGCAGGGGAAAGCGATATACGTGGAATCTAGCGGCAAGCTGCTATTCGTGGCCAACAACCTTCCGGCGTTGCCCGACGACAAGGCATATGAGCTGTGGGTGCTGCCGAGCAAGGGCAATCCGGTGCCTGCCGGAGTGTTTCGTCCCGATGCTAAGGGCAGCGGGGTCCTGGTGAATCCCCCTCTCGCAGCGGGAGTTTCTGCAACAGGATTTGCTATCACCGTCGAGCCGAAAGAGGGATCGGCCGCGCCCACTACCAAGCCGATGATGGTGGGGTTGGTAAGTTAGATAGTCCTGTTGGATACATCGGAACAGCGCTCCGCTGACTAGAGCCGAAACAGCTGCCGTGCGTTGCCGCGAGCGATTTTCGAGCTGTCGGATTCGCTGATGGCAGCGCGGTCGAACCAACTGCCGGCAATTGCCATATCCTCAAAGGGGTAATCGACCAAGTACAGGATGCGGTCTGCGCCCACTTCAAGCATGACTTCCGTCAGCGTCTGCGTGCGGAAATTACCGCTGGTGGTGATGTAGAAATTCTCCCGCAGGTAATGGCCGATAGGCAGTTTGGCCTTCGGCCGAGCCCCGAGTGTCCTGGATATGCGGTTATCAATGCGCCAAATACTGCAGGGCAGCCCTTCCCCGAGATGGCCGAGGATAATTTTGAGCTTGGGAAATTCATCGAACAAGCCGCTGCCCATCAGACGCAAGGCGTGAATCGAAGCGTCGGCGGTAAATCCCCAAATCGAGCCCGTCAACCAAGGATGTCCTTCATACGCGGGCTGGTGCGTAGATAGGGGGGAACGTGGGTGAAGATAGAACGGCACATCCAGTTCCTGGACCGTCGCCCAGAAGGGCCGGTATTGCGGGAGATCGTAGAACACCGACGAATCGACTGTGCCGATCTGGGAGAATCCATTGACGAGCGCTCCGCAGAAGCCTAGTTCCTTAACGCAGCGCGTGAGTTCCTGACTGGCGGCTTGAGGATCCTGCATCGGTAATGCAGCAAAGCCCTTAAAACGCTTGGGATACTTTGCGATATGCTCGGCGAGGTGATCATTAGCCCGCCGTGCAACGCCGATCGCCCGAGGTATGTCAGGAATGGCCTGAATTCCGGGTCCAACCAGCGAGAGGATGGAGAGTTCCACGCCCCCACGGTCCATCTCTGCGATTCGGCGACTGCCAATGTCTTCCAACTGGAACCGAAAGTCTGGACTGCCTCCCGCGCCGTAGCTAGCGTCCAAGGTTTCAGAAGACACGAAATGTTCTTCCAGCGCGATTTTGGCGGGCATAGACGACGAATCGGCCTGGGCAGCCGACTGCACCTTCTCCTTGGAGTCGTGGCCTTCCGAATCGTGCTTGGCCGAATCCTGCGATAGTTCCGCCGAGCTGACAGCAGCCAGTACCCCCGGGGTTGCGAGAGCCGCCGCGCTGCGTTCGAGGAACCTACGTCGTGAGATTCGCCACTTTGATCGATTGCCGTCACTTTGGAATTTCCCCTTTGCGGCGCCGAATTATGTGAAGCCTATACCAAGCCGCACAGGGTTGCACAGCGGAATGTTGATCGCAAACTATTGTGAACGCAAGCATTGAAGGGTTCGATGGCTAACTCTCACGGCATTGTTTGCCGAACCGCGCCAGCCACTTAGACCGCCTGGAACGAGTCAGACCTAGACTATCCAGCCGCCACCGACTACGACTTCGCCGTCATAGAAGACGGCGGCTTGACCGGGGGTGATGGCGCGCTGCGGCTGATCGAAGGTGGCTGTAACTTCGCCGGGAGCGGTGTTCTTGATTCGGGCCATGGCGGGTTCGTGGCGGTGGCGGATTTTTACGCTGACGCGGAGTGGCTCCATGAGCGCCTCGATGGAGATCCAGTTCAGGTCACGGGCACGAAGCGTCTTCGAATAGAGCAGTTCGTCGGGGCCGAGGACGACTTGATTTGCATCGGAATCCGACGCCGCGCCGGACGCCGCGTTCGCCGCGGGCTTGATCTGGATGACATATAACGGCGAGCCCGTGGCCACGCCCAGGCCCTTGCGTTGGCCTACTGTGAAGTTGTGAATGCCGGAGTGCTCGCCGATCGTCTCGCCGGTGGTCGTGACTAGTTCGCCTGAGGAATCGGGCAGGGGTTCGCCCTGCTCTTCTAGATAGGCCTCGATGAAGCGCTTGTAGTCTCCGCCGGGGACGAAGCAGATTTCCTGAGACTCGGGCTTCTCGGCCGACGCCAAGCCGTGCTGGCGGGCGACTTCCCTAACCTCGGCCTTGGTCATACCGCCCAGAGGAAAAAGAGTCCGGCTCAGTTGTTCCTGAGTCAGGCCGAACAGAAAATAGGTCTGATCCTTCGCCCGGTCCACCGGGCGCTGGAGCAACCAGCGGCCTGCGTCTTCAGCGTAAGAAACGCGGGCGTAATGCCCGGTGGCGATCTTCTCTGCCCCAATTTGCCGGGCCATGATCAAAAATTCATCAAATTTTAAAAAATTGTTGCAGAGGCTACAGGGGATCGGCGTGCGGCCAGCGAGATACTCGCTGACAAACGGCTTCACCACGTCGCGCTCGAAGCGGGCTTCGTGGTTGACGACGTAGTAAGGGATGCCGATGGTCTCGGCGACGCGGCGGGCGTCGTAGACGTCGTCGATGGAGCAGCAACGGCCTTGGACGGACTCGGGCATGCCTGCATGGCCAGCCAGGCGGCGCTGGTTCCAGAGCTGCATGGTGAGGCCGACGATGCTGTAGCCCTGGTCACGGAGCATGGCCGCGACGGCAGAGGAATCGACTCCTCCGGACATGGCAACGGCAATGGTGGACGCGGACATACCCTTCTAGTTTCTCATTTCTTGACTGCGGCCGTCCTGTTTAGAGGCCATGCCCGATAAGCTGACTCGACCACCCTCACAAAAGGCCGGTATTTGAGGACAAACGGCCCAAAACCGTCCTTCGGCCAGCAGATACAATGTAGAGGTGAAGCCGAACATCATATTTGTGGAAGACGACCCAGATATCTCGCGCCTCGTGAAGCATCACCTGGAGCAGGCTAGCTTTTCGGTACGCCCCTTCAATACCGGAGCGGGCGTAATTGCCGAAGCGGAAAAGGGCCGGCCGGCGCTGTTTCTCCTCGACATTATGGTCCCCGGAGGAGACGGGCTGGAACTCTGCCGCCAGATCCGCCAGACGCCCGCCCTGAACTCTATTCCCGTTATTTTTCTGACCGCAAAAGGCGGCGAGGCCGACCGCGTTCTTGGACTGGAACTTGGCGCCGATGACTACATCTCCAAGCCATTCAGCCCGCGCGAGATGGTGGCTCGGGTGAAGGCGGTGCTGCGGCGCTTTGAGCGTCCTTTGTCCCCGTCGCCTACCAAGATTGGCGACGTCGAAATCGACCCCGGCGCCATGACCTTGACGGTGCGCGGGCAAATCGTGCCCACCACAGCCACCGAATTCCGGTTGCTCGATTACTTCGCGCGTCATACCGGGCGAGTTTTCACGCGCGATCAACTCCTGGACGCAGTCTGGCGGGACACGGCCTACGTAACGCCGCGCTCCGTTGATGTTTACGTCCGGCGCATTCGCGAGAAAATCGAGCCTGACCCGGAAGACCCACGCTACCTTCGCACCGTGCGGGGCGCGGGCTACCGGTTCGAGGCACCGAAGTGAAACACCGGGGTTTGTTGCGATTCTTCTCGCCCTTCCAGCGCACCGTACCCGCCCCCAACCGCTTCCAAGAAGAACTGGCGCCTCGTCCAATTGAGACCCCGGTGTCGATAGCTCTCACGTCTCCCGCAAAGCCACGCGATCTTCCGGAGGAGGCCGTTCCCGGCCAACAAAACCAGCGGCAACTCGAAACCCTGCTCAATTCTATGCAGGATGCCGTCATCGCCGTCGACGCCGAAGGGCGCGTGCAGTGGGCCAATCAGGGTATGGTGGAACTCACGCAACGGGTCCGCCTACAGGCGCCGCTGGTAGAGACTGTTCGCGATCCGGAACTTCTCCGCGCCGTAAAAGAAGCAGTCGACACCCGAACTGTGCGCGGAGGGCGCGCCATTGCCATTGTCTCGGGCAAGACGTTTGACGTTACCGCAGCGCCCCTGCCCGATGGCGGCGCCGTTGCGGTGCTGCGCGATCTCACGGAGCGGGAGTTGCTGGAAAAAACGCGCAGAGACTTCATCGCCAATGTTTCGCATGAACTGCGCACACCGTTGACCAACATTCAGGGCTACTCCGAGACATTGCTGGATACCATTTCTCCAGACAGCCCGCAACGTGAGTTTCTGGAAATCATTCGAAAGAACGCCGCTCGAATGGGGCGTCTGACTGAAGATCTCCTCGCCTTAGCGCGTGTCGAGTCCGGCGAGAAGAGATTTGACCTTGAAGTTGTCGCACCCGAGGATCTGCTGCGTGACGCCGCCCAGAATTTCGCCGAAACCGCTGGCGGACGAGACTTGCAGCTCGAAGTCAAGGATGAAGCTGCTCGGCCGGTACTGGCTGATCGCGATGCCATCCATCACGTTTTCGGGAACTTGCTCGAGAATGCCGTGAAGTACGGCGGCTCAGGTACTCACATCATTTTGGGCGCGCGTCCGGTGGAAGACGCCGTCGAGTTTTATGTTCAGGATTTCGGTCCCGGAATTCCGTCGGAACATTTGTCGCGGCTGTTTGAGCGTTTCTACCGCGTGGACAAAGCTCGCTCGCGCGAATCCGGCGGCACAGGGCTGGGCCTGTCCATCGCCAAGCATATTGTGCTCGCTCACGGCGGGTCCATCCGCGCGGAAAGCGAACTGAACCATGGGGCGACCTTTCTCTTCACCCTGCCCTCCGCCGACCAGGAAAACAATTCCGACCGCGCGTGATTGCGCCGCAGGGCAACCTTCGCCCGCGAATCAACGAGGAAACTAGGGGCATACAATGCTCTTTGCTATTTAGCTCTACATCCAAGAGCAAGAGGGCCACTGCATGAGACACGTCTCCACGATATCGCTGCTCCTGATCTTTGCCGCCATTACTCTCGGTGCCCAATCGCCTGTCCAGTATCGCGCCACGATCCAAACGGTGAAATACGTGTACGCCACCGCGGAGCCTGTTGCGAGAGTTGCTTCTGGCGGCATAGTTGAGACGAACACGCTGGACTGCTTTGGGAACGTGCTGCAGAAGCCGGGCGATACCCTGAGCATGGTGAAGGGCGACAATCCGCTGACCGGGCCGTTCTATGTGGAAGGCGCGGAAGCGGGTGATACGCTTGCGGTGAAGATTCTCGATTTGCAGATCGACAGCAACCAGGGTGTCGGGGCGTTCGGTCCAGGGTTCGGCGCGCTCAATGCAACGAATTACACCGCTATGCTCGGCCCGACGCTGCCGGAGAAGATCTGGTACTACCCCATCGACCACGCCAGCAATACAGCGACATTCCGCGCGCTCGATTCCAAATTCTCCGTTTCGATCCCGCTGCATCCGTTTTTCGGATGCATTGGCGTCGCGCCGGCGGGCGGTGAAGCGCGCAGCTCCATTGTGCCTGCCGAGTTTGGGGGGAACATGGACTCACCCGAGGCTAGCGTTGGCAATACCGTTTACTTCCCGGTCAACGTTCCCGGCGCTCTGCTGTATGTGGGTGATGGTCATGCCGCCATGGGCGATGGCGAGATTGCCGGTACGGCGATCGAAGTCCCGCTAAGCGCCCGCTTTCAGGTCAGCGTCATCAAAGGCCAGAAGATCGGCTGGCCCCGTTTCGAAAACGAAGACGCCATCATGACGGTGGGCGCGTACCGGCCCGTGGACGACGCGTTGCGAATTGCTTTCACCGAACTCGTCGGATGGATCCACCGTGATTATGGTCTGTCTGAGATGGACGCCTACGAGCTCCTGACGAAGGTCGGACGCATCCGGCTGTCGGAGATGGTCGATCCGAACTATGTTGTCGTCGCTTCGGTGGAGAAGAAATATCTCCCGGCAAAACGTCCGTCAGTGGCGGGATCGCCGCTCGCGTCGGACAAGTAGCGATCGAATCAAGCCTCTCACAACGCGCCTTGCCAAGTTCGCTGCCGAACCCTGGAACGCAGTCCGAATCGGGAAAGTGCCTGCAATTCGACAATTTCAACAAGTTTGTCCTTTCGGGTTCTTGACATCGTGCCAAGGCAGCGTACACTGCGAACAATAGTGCCCGAATTTTGAGGCATCTGGCCCAGATGATTGGCGGCGCGCAGCACGCCTCCGAGCGAACGAATCCGAGCGAAAAGCAGGATAGTAAGAGTTTAGTGAATGGACCTTTACTCGATCCTAGGGCAACAACTTTCTGTTGATGAAGCTCTCCCCCCAGAGACCGCTCCCGCGGCTGCTGCCCGGTCTATGCGCGCGCAGCCGACGGGTGCGGAACCGGTTGCTGAACCCGCCCCGGTCCCGACCCAGAGTTTTTCATCGCAGCAAGAGCCCGCGTCCCATGGTTTGGGATTGCGGGCTGGGGAACCCGAGCTGGCACGAAGTCCAGTGCCCCAGCCAGTGCCCCAGGAAGACCTCGCGCTGGCGGTGCGATTGTGCGCCGAAGCGAAATTGAACGCTCAACTGGCCGTTGCGGTCGAGCGGGTCCGCTATATCACAAACGCCAGTGGCGTGGCTCTGGCGCTCTGCGAGAAGGTAGCGGCAGAGAGTCCGTCGGAGAATCCGATGGAAGGTCTGAATGAGGATCCCGAAGACGCCATGGTCTGCCATGCCAGCAGCGGGCCGGCGGCGCCGGAATTGGGTGCGCGCATGTACATCCGCTCGGGCCTGACGGCCGAAAGCATTCGCACGCGGCAAACGCTGCGCTGCGACCGGGCCTCCGCTGATCCTCGGGTGAATCAGGAGAGTTGCAAGGCTCTTGGCATTGAGTCGGTCATGGTGTTGCCGTTGATCCTGGACCGGGATGTAGTGGGCATGTTTGAGCTCTTCGGATCCAAGGCGTCAGCCTTTGCCGAGCGTGATGCCACTACATTGCGGGCGTCCACGCCGCAGGTTGAGTCCGCGCTGCGTGAGGCGGTGGCCACGGGTATGCCTTTGGGCCGGATCGCCTGGGCCGAGGAAGCGCCCGCAGGTTCGAGCAGCTCCCAAGTGGGAAACGGAGCGGAAGCTTCGCTCGAAACTTCCGTCACGCTCAAGGTTCCTGTCGCGTTCCCGATTGACGCTTTTCGGAAACCGGAGGCGGCCTCAGCACCGGAATCCCGAGAACCTGAGGTACCTGCCTTTCTGGCTCGGCTG
>Ga0137419_10000908_pt1 | contig 11913 bp, 12 predicted proteins | sample CZODoug3_1_2_16f_FD_108279 | JGI IMG/M metagenome (GOLD analysis project Ga0137419, IMG submission 108279) | Vadose zone soil fungal communities from Angelo Coast Range Reserve, California, USA - CZODoug3_1_2_16fungal (Illumina Assembly) | ecosystem: Environmental > Terrestrial > Soil > Vadose... | reverse complement strand
GACAATTCTCCCGACGGCACCGGCCGCATGGCCGACGCGCTGGCCGGCGCGAATCCCCGGGTACACGTCCTCCACCGCGAGGGCAAGCTGGGCCTCGGAACTGCGTACATCCAGGGGTTCCGCTGGGCCCTCGAGCGCAGCTACGACTACGTCTTCGAGATGGACGCCGACTTCTCGCACGACCCCAGACACCTTAAGGAGTTTCTCAAGGCCATCGAGGGGGCCGACGTGGTGCTGGGATCGCGCTACCTCGATGGGAAGGTGACTGTAGTAAATTGGCCGATGGGGCGCCTGCTGCTATCGTATTGCGCCAACATCTACGCCCGCCGGATCACTGGGCTGCGAATGTGGGACCTGACCGGGGGGTTCAAGTGTTTTCGCAGGCGCGTGCTCGAGACAATCGACCTGTCTCTCGTGCGCTCCAATGGATACGCCTTTCAGATCGAGATGAGCGTCCGCGCATGGCGAAAAGGGTTCAAACTCCGGGAAATCCCCATCGTGTTCGTCGACCGGACCGAGGGGCAGAGCAAGATGAATCGGTCCATCGTCCGCGAGGCAGTGTGGATGGTGCCGCGGCTCCGGCTCCAGGGGTGGTTCGGCCGCATCTAGTCGGTCTCCCCATCTACAAGATGACGGGGTCGGGGAACGACTTTGTCATGGTAGGGGGGCGGGTCTCGGCGCCGGACGACTGGACGGCCGCCGACATCCAGGCCGCCTGCGCCCGGGGCACGGGCGTCGGCGCCGACGGCGTGGTTTTCGTGCTCCCTGGCTCCCGCCCGGGTGCCGTCCGGATGATCTACTTCAATGCCGATGGCTCCCGCGCCGCCATGTGTGGCAACGCCGCGCTCTGCAGCACCACACTCGCCGCTCACTTGAGCCTCGGCGCCGCCGATGGGATGGACCTGGAGACCGACGCGGGCACCTATCGCAGCCGCACGGCGGGCGCGGGGCGCGCGGAGCTGCATCTGGCGCCCGTCGAGGCACCCGCGGCCGTCCCAGGGCTCGGCCTGGCCCCCGGCGAGCGTCGGGCCGCCTTGGGGGTGGTGGGCGTGCCGCATCTCGTCGTGCTGCTGGACGACGTGGACCAGTTGGACCTCATCGGTCGGGGCCGGGCCCTGCGGTTGGATCCGGTCTTCGCCCCCCAAGGCGCCAACATCAACTTCATCTCCCCAGGCGAGAATGACCGGGTGTGGCGCATGCGCACCTACGAACGGGGCGTGGAGGCGGAAACGCTGGCGTGTGGGACAGGGTCTGTGGCCGCCGCGTGCGCGATCCAGGAATGGGGATTGGGACGTCTGCCCATCAACATTGTGACGCGTAGCGGCCGCCTGCTGGAGATCAAAGCGACCAAGGCCGCAGGCGGGGGCTATGAGGATGTATGGCTTGCCGGGGAGGGGCGGATGGTGTTCAGAGGCGTGCTCACGTGATCGGCTTGTCCACATTCACACATGAGCCAACTTAACATAACATCTATTATACGAAGCTGACTACTGTCACGGTGTCCCCTTGGTGAGCTCACCCAGCCGTACCCTCGCCTCAGCAACCGCCGCCTCTTTCGGCAGCTCATTCACGATCCGCTTGTAGGCCGCCACGGCCTTGGCGGTGTCTCCAGCGGCCGCCCAGGCCCGCCCCGCGTCAGAGAGCATCTGTGCCTTCAGGAAGTCCATCTGGGCCCGCTGCGACCCCGTCTGATAGGCCTCAGCGGCCTCCCGCGGCCGCCCCAGGTTCTCGTAGGCGGCGCCGAGCAGCCCGTACGCCTGCGCCCGGAAGGCGGCGCCAGCGCTGGGGGCGAAATCCCGCAGCAGCTCCACCGCCTGCCCAGGCTGCCCCTGCAGCAGCCGCACCTGCGCGAGCAGCAGGCGCCCTTCGGCGGCTGCGTTCGTGCCCGAGTAATTCTCGACGACCCGCGACAGCTCACTCGCGGCGAGCGGCAGATTCTGGTTTTCGAAGGCATAGCGCGCGCCTTGCAACTGGCGCCCGGCAATCACCTCGCTGCGCCTGGTCGACGATACGTTCCAGACGAACAGCACGGCGCCGAGAATCAGCACCGTGCCGCCCCAGGTGGTAGCCTGCTTGTGCGCCCTCGTCCACGCCAGCACCCGCTCGAGGAGCGGGTTGCCTTGAGTGCCTGTCGTTACTGCCGCCTGCGTCGCCATCTCGTCTCGTCCTTTGCTTGATCGCACCCCAGTGCCCCTGGGGTGACTCGAACACCCGGCCAACGGTTTAGGAAACCGCTGCTCTATCCACCTGAGCTACAGGGGCGTAAGCGCCGAAATGTAGGTGAGTTACGTGTAGTGCAGCAAGGCCTCGACACGCCTCCCCTGGAGCCGCTGCCGGCCCTTGAGGAAGTCGAGCTCGATGAGAAAACTGAACCCCACGACGGCGGCTTCCGCTCGTCCCACCAGCTCGGCCGCCGCAGCCGCGGTCCCGCCGGTGGCCAGCACGTCGTCCACGACCAGCACCCGGTCGCCCTTCCCCACTGCGTCGTGGTGCATCTCGAGCGCGTCGGACCCGTACTCCAACGCGTACTCGACCCGTTGCGTTGCCGCCGGCAGCTTCCCGGGCTTCCGGATCGGGACGAGTCCGGCACGTAACCGCAGCGCGAGGGGCGCGCCGAAGATGAAGCCGCGTGATTCGATGCTCACCACGCGCGAGATGCGCGCGTCCGCGTACGGGGCCGCCATCAAATCCACGGCACGCTCGAACAGCGCGGCGTCGAGCAGGACGGGCGTGATGTCCTTGAAGGCGATCCCCGGCTTGGGGAAGTTCGGCACCTCGCGGATGGCGCGCTTCAAATCGTCGAGTGAAATCACTTGATCTCGAATGAGTTGGGCACTTCAAGCTCCGCTGGAACTTCAAGCTGCTCGAGCGCCTCCACGCGCCCGCCCGGAGGGCCGAGGCGTAAGGACTGCTCCAGCTGGTCGAGCGCCGCGTCTGGGCCTTGAGAAACCACTTCAACTGTTCCGTCGCGCAGATTGCGCGCGAATCCACCGAGACCGAGCTTCTCCGCCTCCCGCCATACAAACCACCGGAACCCGACTCCCTGCACTTGCCCCCGGACGATCCAACGCCGCCGGCTCACTGGCCGGGAACAGCTCGCTGGCGGCGACGCTGCCGCCGGACGTACAGCACGGCGGCCACCGCGACAACAGGGATGAGCCCCACGATCACCCAGGTGACGTAGCGCTGCACCTCGTCGTTGCGCAACACGGCTTCGTTGCGACCCAGCGCGTAGCCGATCCAGGTCAGGATGCTGCACCAGACGAGCGACCCCAGGGCTGTATAGCCGATGAACTTGGGTAGTGGCATGCGGTGCAGGCCGGCGGGGATCGAAATCAGATGCCGCACGACCGGGAACAGTCGCCCCACGAACGTGCTGAACTCGCCGTGCTGCGCGAAGAACCGTTGCGAACGCGCGAGGGCCGATTCGCTCAAGAATACGTACTTGCCGTAGCGGCGCAGGAACGGGCCGCCGATCCAGTGGGCCCCGTAGTAGTTCGCGAGCGCGCCGATGACGCTGCCCAACACGCCGCACGCCACGGCCAGGACGAAGTTCATCTCGCCCTTCGCCGCCCAATAGCCGGCCGGCGGCATCACCAGCTCGCTCGGCACCGGAAGGACCGACGACTCCATGGCCATCAAGGCGACGATGCCCGGGTAGCCGAGCTGCAGCAGGCCGCTCAACAACCAGTCGACGAACCGTTCAAGCATCGAAGCCGTGCTCTCCGACCAGGGGGACGAAGCGCGCGTCGCCGAGCGGAGTGACGTCGATGCCGCTCGCGGTCCGCCGCACCAGCGTGAGCGTCTGAGCGCCCTTGGCACCGAGTGGAATGATCATCCGTCCAGCCGGTGCGAGCTGATCGACGAGGGGTTGTGGCACCTCGGGGCCGCCGGCGGCGACGAGGATGGCGTGGTAAGGCGCATACGCGCTCCAGCCGAGGGTACCGTCACCCACCAGCAGAGACACGTTGCCTGCCGCCGCTGCCTTGAGCGCCGCTTGGGCCGCGGTGGCGAGGCCGCGCACGCGCTCGATCGTGAACACCTGGTCGGCGAGCGCCGCAAGCAGCGCCGTCTGGTAGCCCGAGCCGGTGCCGATCTCGAGGACGCGCTCCCTGCCGGTCAGCGCCAGGGTTTCGAGGTAGCGGGCCTGGGTGAAGGGCTGGGAGATGGTCTGGCCGTTCCCGATCGGCAGAGCGGCATCCTCGTAGGCCCGGTGGCGCACCGCCTGGGGCACGAACAGGTGCCGCGGCGTTTCGGCAAAGGCCCGCAGCACGGCCAGATCGCGGATACCTTTGGCCCGGAGCCCTTCAACGAGGCGGGCCCGATACCCCCCGAATCCGTCTCGGCCGCCTGTCATTTGCCGAGATTCCACTGCCGCACGACCTCGAGCAGCTCGTAGTTGGTCAGATCAACGTGCAGCGGCGTCACCGAGATGTACCCGTCCACCACCGCTTGGAAGTCCGACTCGGCACCTCCCGACCAGGTGACGTGGCCGCCCCCGATCCAGTAGATGTCGCGCCCCCAGGGATCCTTCATGCGGGCGATCTCCTCGTGGAAGACGCGACTGCCGAGGCTCGTGACCTTCACGCCCTTCACGTCTGCCGCCGGAACCGGGGGCAGGTTGATGTTGAGGAGCGTTTCCTCCGGAAAATCCTTGACCTTGACGATCCGTTCGATGAGCCGCTGCAGGCCATCGCGGTGGCTCTCCAGGTGCTCGAGGTCGAAGCTGCCGTAAGAGACGGCGATGCTGGGGATCCCGGCGGCGAGGCCCTCCATCGCGGCGGCCACCGTGCCCGAGTACAGCACATCCTCGCCCATGTTGGGACCGTGGTTGATCCCGGAAATCACCCAGTCGGGCTCCTGCGGCATCAAGGCGCCAAGGGCGAGCAACACGCAGTCGGTCGGGGTGCCGTCCACCTGGAAGGCGCCGTCGGCCCGTCGGTTGGCGCGCACCGGGCGATGCAGGGTCAGCGAGTGCGACGTCCCGCTCTGCTCGCGGTCGGGGGCGACCACCGTCACCTGCCCGACCGTCGAGCACACCTCGGCGAGCATCGCGATGCCGCGCGCCAGGATGCCGTCGTCGTTCGAGACGAGGATCTTCATGCGGCTCCGGCCCCAACGATGATGCGGCGGGCGTAGCGGCCGAACACCCGGGCTACGCGCCACGTGTCCAACCACGGCCGGAAGTGACTCTCCGCGCCGCCGTAGATCGTGGGGATCGGCACGCACGTCACGCGGTACCCCGCGGCGCAGGCGCCCAGCAGGAACGCCGTCTCGTAATCGTAACGGTCTCCGGCGGGCCGCACCCGCTCCGCCACGGCGCGGGTGAAGACACGGAACCCCGTTTGGGCGTCACTCACGCCCTGCCCTGCAATGCGGGTGGCCAGGCGCGCGGAGAGCCAGTTGGTGAGGCGGCGTCCGAGCGGCATGGCGCCGGTCCGCTGGCGCGCGCCGAGTACGAGATCGGCGTGGCCCGCCACGATCGGCGCCAGCAGGCGGGGGATCTCCGCCGGAGGATGTTGGCCGTCCGCATCGAGCGTGACGATGACCTCGGCGCCCGCCGCGAGGGCGGCCGCCACACCGGTCGCGAGGGCGGCACCCTTGCCGCGGTTCGTCGCGTGGCTCAGCACCGTGGCACCCCGCCCCCGTCCCACGTCCCCGGTCCCATCCGTCGACCCATCGTCCACCAGATAGACCGAAGCCACCGTGCGCGCGCTCGTCACGACGGCCGCGACCGTCGCGGCCGCCTGGTAGGCCGGAATCACGACGGCGACGCGGAGGTCAGCGCGTGCCGGCATTCGGCGAGCTATTCCCCTCGAGGATGCCCAGCACCGATTTCAGCTCGGCCCGCAGCTCCTTCACGGTCTCGGTGGCGAGGGCGCGGCGCGCTTCGGGCTTCAACTCGCCCGAGCGGCGGTACTGCTCGATCTTCTGGCGCGCGCCTTCGATCGTGTACTTCTCGGTGTAGAGGAGGTGCTTGACCAGCATGATCAGCTCGATCTCGCGCCGCTGATACACGCGGTTTCCCGAGCGGTTCTTGGCGGGGTTCAGGAAGCGGAACTGACTCTCCCAGTACCGCAGCACGTGGGGCTTCAGGTCGGTGAGCTGACACACCTCGCCGATCGAAAAGAACTCCTGCACGGGTTGGCTCGGAAGGATCGCACTCATCGCCACTGCTCCGCCTTGAGGTCGCGCTCCATCAGATCGGTGACAGCCTGGCGCGGCGCCTTGCCGCGGAACAGCACGTCAGCCACTTCGTGCGCGATGGGGAGCTCGACGCCGTGCCGCTCGCCCAGCGCCACCGCGGTGCGCGCGGTGTTGACACCTTCGGCCACCGTCGCCTTGCCGGCCTGCGCCTGCGCGAACGTTTGCCCCTGCCCCAGCGCCACACCCAGGCTCCGGTTGCGCGACAACGCGCCCGTCGCCGTGAGAATCAGGTCGCCCATGCCCGCGAGTCCCGCGAACGTCATGGGCTCCGCTCCGAGGGCGACGCCGAGCCGCGTGATCTCGGCGAGGCCACGCGTAATCACCGCCGCGCGCGTGTTGTATCCGAGCCCCAACCCCTCGAGGATGCCCGCCGCGATCGCGATCACGTTCTTCAGGGCGCCGGCGAGCTCGACGCCGACGACGTCGGTGTGCGAGTAGACCCGGAAATACGCGACCGAGAATACCCGCTGAGCCCGCTGGGCCACGCCATGGTCTGCCGCAGCCGCTACCACCGCCGTGGGCTGCCGCTCATACACTTCCTGGGCGAACGACGGCCCCGACAGTACGGCGACCGGCGTTCCTGGCGGCAGGACGTCCCCCAGGACGCTCGAGGGTCGCTCCAGTCGCTCGGGGTCGAGCCCCTTCGACACGCTCACCACCAGCGGCCGCTCTCCACCTTTCGGGAACGCTGCTGCCGCCTGCGCCATCACCGGTCGTACGGCGTGCGACGGGGCCGCCGAGACCACCACCTCCGCCCCCCGCACGGCAGCGGCCAGATCGCCCTCGGCCCGCAGCCCGGGCTCGAGCGACGCCCCTGGCAGAAACACCGGGTTCGTGTGGTGGCGATTCACCGCCTCGACGACCTCCGGTTCGCGTGCCCACAGCGTCACGGTTTCGCCTTTGCGTGCGAGCAGGTCGGCGAGTGCCGTCCCCCACGCCCCGCCCCCCACCACGGCGATCCGGCTCACGCCGGCGCGCCTTTTCGGGTCCGAAAGCGGTTCTCCGTCCCCGCCACCAGCCTCTGGATGTTCTCCCGATGGGCGAACACGATGAGCAGCGCGAGCAGCACGCTCGCCCAGAACGTGGGACCGGCAGCGCCAGTCGTGAGTCGCACCCACAGGGGAAACGTGAGTGCGGCGACGATCGAGCTGAGCGAGACGTAGCCGGTGAGCCAGAGGCTCAGCGCCCACACCGGAATGGCGATGGCGAAGGCGAGGGGTGCCAGCGCGAGGAATACACCTCCCGCCGTCGCGACACCCTTGCCGCCCCGCAATCGGACGTACGGCGAGAACATGTGTCCCAGCACGGCCGCGCCCCCCAACGTGACCGGCAACCAGTCTGGACCACCGGCCCAGCGGGCGAACAGCGCCACCGGGATGACGCCTTTCGCCACGTCGAACAGGCCCACGGGAATCGCGTAGCTCCAGCCGAGCAGCCGGTACACGTTCGTCGCGCCCAGGTTCTTGGAGCCATGCTCGCGCAAGTCGATCCCCCGCCCCACCCGGCCGGCGATGTAGCTCGTCGGCGTGGCACCCAGCAGATAGGACGCCACGATCCAGAGCGCGATGCTCACCGGCGCCCTTTCTTGCGGCGGAACTTGATCGTGAGCGGCGCCCCGGTGAAGTCCCACGCCTCGCGGAAGCCATTGTGGAGGTACCGCTCGTACGACTCCGGCACGGCATCGGGTCGGTTGGCGATCACCGCGAAGCGCGGCGGCGCCGTGCCCACCTGGGTCGCGTAGAACAGGCGGAGCGACTCCCCGACGGGTTGCGGCGGCTGCTGCCGCGCCAACAGTGCCTCGAGCACCCGATTGACCTCGGCCGTGGGCACGCGCTTCTCGCGCTCCGCGGCCACCTCGAGAATCGCGTCGAGGAGCCGGACCACGCGCTGCCCGGTCTTCGCCGAGACGTAGTAGAAGGGGATGAAGGAGAGGAACGGGGCGCGTGCCTTGAGCTCCTTTTCACCGCGCACGGCCGTGTTGGTCTCTTTCTCCTCGATCAGATCCCACTTGTTCACCGCGATGAGCACGCCGGCGCCCTTCTCCCAGGCGTCGTTCGCGATTCTCATGTCCTGTTCGTGCAGGCCGTCCTTCGCGTCTACCACCAGCACGCACACCTGAGCTTGCTCGATGGCGCGGGACGTGCGCAGCGTCGAATAAAACTCGATATCCTCGTTCACCTTGCTGCGCTTGCGCAGGCCGGCCGTATCGATGAAGACGAGCCGGTGTCCCTCGTGCACGAGCGGCGTGTCGATGGCGTCGCGCGTCGTCCCGGGTTCGGCCGCGACGACGAGCCGGTCCTGACCCACCAGCCGGTTCACCAGGCTCGACTTCCCTACGTTGGGGCGGCCTACCACCGCCACCCGGATGGCATCTTCGTCGGGGGCCGCACCCTCGGCGGGGAGCATGGTCACGAGCCGGTCCAGCAGGTCGCCGCTGTTCTTGCCAACCTGCGCCGACACAGGGAACGGGTCGCCCAATCCCAACTCGTAGAAGGACAATTGGCGGGTTTCGTTGGGCAGGTCGTCGCATTTGTTCGCGACCAAAAGCACTGGGCGCTGGACCTTCCGCAGGTACTGCGCGATCTCGAGGTCTTGGGGGTGCACGCCGGCCAGCACGTCCACGAGGAACACCAGGACGTCGCTCTCCGCGACGGCCTGCTCCACCTGGGCGCGGATCGCCCGGTTCATCGGATCGGTGGAGCCCGGAACCAATCCGCCGGTGTCCACTAGCCAGAACCGCCGGCCGTTCCATTCAGCCGGGGCGAAGTGACGGTCGCGCGTCACGCCCGGCTGCGCGTCCACGATCGCCTGCCGCCGGCCGATGATCCGGTTGAACAACGTCGACTTGCCGACATTGGGCCGGCCGATGATCGCGATGGTGGGGGCGGTCACGCCATCCCCCCTACCCCATCCAGCGCATCCGCAAAATCGTACGAGAATCGCACCGGCATCGGCAGCTGCGCCGCCAGGGCGTGCGCCTCCAGGTCGTCCATGAACAGCAGATCGTCGTTCACCGCTTCAGCGGGGAGCAACACGAGGTCGAGGTCGCGGCGGTCGCGCAGCGCCTCGAGCAGCGTCGCGCCCGGGAGCAGCCCAGCCGTGGTCACGGATGGCCCGAACAGCTTGTTCTCGAGTGCCAGGATCTCGAACCGGGCCCCGGTCGCCGCTGCGAGCCCCGTCACGACCTGGGGCATGAGCGCGCCCATCGCCGTTCCGGTCACGACGCCGATCCGCTTGCCCTGCCACTCCCCCGCCCCGAGCCGCTCGCGCGCCGCGCCGATTTGCGTCTGGAGGTAGCGTACCGACCCCACACCGTTCTCCCGCTGCTCGAAGTCGCCGTACCACTCGGCCGGCGGCAAGGGCTGCTCGGCCTGCAGGTACAGGTCGTCCGCGCCGTAGCACCACGGAGCGCCGCGCTCGGCGAGGGCGCGGCGCGCGAACTCGTCAACCGTGGCGATGGCGGCGCGGCATTCGTCGCGCGCCGGCTGGCGCACCAGGCTATGCTTGCTGAACTCCGTGAGCGCCACGGGCACAACCGAAACCGACAGGACGGCGGCACCGATGCCGTACAGGTCGGTCAGGGTGCGCACCAGCTGCGCCCCGTCATTCACACCCGGCACCAGCACGACCTGGGTATGGAACGCGATCCCCCGCTCGGCGAACCAGCTCAGCTGCGGGACGATGGCTTCCGCTTCGGGGTTCCGCAGCAGCCAGCGGCGCACCACCGGATCGGTGGCGTGCACGGACACGTACAGGGGCGAGAGGCGGTATTCCACGATCCGCGCCAGGTCCCACGGCTTCAGGTTGGTCAGCGTGGCGAAATTGCCGTAGCGGAACGACAGGCGGTAATCGTCATCTCGGATGTAGAGGGCTTGCCGCAGGCCCTGCGGGTTTCCGTCCACAAAGCAGAAGTCGCAGTGATTGGCGCAGCGCCGAATGCGCGGCGCCTCGAGCGTCACACCCATCGGGAGACCCTCGGGGCGTTCCACGTCGTACTCGACGTCCTGCCCCGACGGCGTCCGTGCCCGCAGGACAAACTGATCGTCGGCGGTGAGGAACTCCCAATCGAGAAAATCCTCGAGGTCTCGTTCGTTGACCGCGAGGAGCTGCATGCCGGGGATGAGGCCGAGGGCGGCACCCAACGTATCGGGCGCCACTGCCTGTACACGAATCACTGCTGACCACCTACAGGTTCAAGGAGTTTGTGAAGCTTCGTGGTGCAACTTCAACGGCTAATATCGCTTAGGAGGGCCGGTAACGCCAGGCGACGAGGTCGCTGCCGGGCACGTGCACTTCGAGGGAATGGGTCCCCTGTGGCGGAATGGGCGCGATTTCGACGGTTTGGGTGACTCGGACGGCTCCCTGGCCGTCCAAGAACTCGAAGGTGAGGCGCTGGACCGCGGAGGTGGCGCCGCCCCCGTTGGCGACCACACCAGTCAAGGTGAAGCCATTCGAGTCGGGGAGGAAGGTCGTGACGGCGATTTCGACCTGGAGTCCCCCGTCGGCCAGGTCCTTGTATTTCTGGGCCGAGTCTCGTCGGGCGCGGAGGTCCCAACCCGCCGCAAGCATGCGCAGCGTGGTGCGGTTCAGGGGATCGACCGCGGCGAGGCGCTGCGCCGTGGGGAGCAGACGGGCGCTGTCGCGCAGCGCCACATAACCGTTGGCGAGATCCAGCAGCCCGTCCCGGTCAAACGGACGCCGCTCGAGGGCGCGGCTGAGGAGTCTCGTCCCAGCGACGAAGAGGTTGGCTCGGAGGACAGCGCGGCCCGCCTCGATGAGGACATCGGCGGTGGCGGGCCCGCCCGAGGGATATATCGCGTCGAAGGCGGCCTCTGCCTCGCTCGCCCGGCCGCTTTGGTAGTACAGACTGGCGAGCCCCGTCACGGCGTCAGCGGCGTCGGGGTAGGCGGCGAGATAGATCCGGAACGCCTGAATCCCCGCCTGGAATACGGGTTGGGCGGCGCTGCTGTCGGCGGCCACCGGCGCGGCCCGCGCTGCCAGCGCGGCGCGGTGCTCGGTCACGCCCTGGGCGCGCGCGCCCGAGTCGCGGGCGAAGGCCTGTTGATCCGCGGGGGCGAGGCGGGCCCCACGGGCCCGGCGCGATGCCGCTGATGCATCGATCCGGGCCAGCACGCTCGAGTCAACCGCGACCAACCGCTGGATCGAGTCACGACTGTAGCGCGTGTGCTGCCAGCGCTGGGCTGCGGGATCGCTCTGGACGCGTCGCAGCGCAAGGCGCGCGACGTTGCCCAGGGCGTCCTTCTTGTTCTCGGCGAATGCGGGATCGTTCCCGGCAAGCTCGGCGCCCTTGGTCAGGTACGCGGCGGCGGAGTCGAGCTGGTCCTGCGAGGCATACAGCTGGCCGAGGGCGAGGAACGCCCGTGGCTGGGTGGGTCGCAGCGCCACGGCTTGCCGCAGTAACCGCAGCGCCGAATCGGGCCGATTCTCCTGCCAGTTCCTCAATCCTGCATTCACCACGTCCGTCCACAGGCGCTGGCGGTATCCCTCGATGTCCTGGCGGCATTGCGGCGCCAGGGCTTCGGCGCGGTCGAAAGCGCTATCGGCGCCGCCGGCATCACCCACCTCGACGTAGTAGCGGCCCAGGTAGTACCAGGCGGCGGGGTTCTTGTCCTGTCCATCCCCTGTGATCGTGCGGGTCAGCACGTCGAGCGTCTGCTGCAGCATGCGGTCGCGCGTGATGGGCTG
>Ga0137419_10000904_pt1 | contig 11919 bp, 6 predicted proteins | sample CZODoug3_1_2_16f_FD_108279 | JGI IMG/M metagenome (GOLD analysis project Ga0137419, IMG submission 108279) | Vadose zone soil fungal communities from Angelo Coast Range Reserve, California, USA - CZODoug3_1_2_16fungal (Illumina Assembly) | ecosystem: Environmental > Terrestrial > Soil > Vadose... | reverse complement strand
TTGGAGCGCGGATTCCGAACGTAGGCGGTGAAGTACTCCGGCGAGGCTGCCGCCCAAGCCGCCAGCGCCTGCCACGGACGCCCAGCTTTGGTTCCGCCTTCCTTGCCCATGTTGTGGCAGCGCAAGCACTTCTGCTGTGCGGTGCCGTAGCCGGCTTTTACCGATGGATCTGCAGCGTGAGGGCCGTGCGGCGCGATTGCGCCAACAACGGCTTTCTCATTCCGGAACTCGAGCCGCACCACTCCCCAAGGAATTTGTGCTTCATCGTCATGAGACAAAATCTTGAAGCTCGGAGCGAAGCTGGAATGCGAAATCAGGAACGGCCCGATGTTCATGCCGTGGCCTTCGGAATCCTTGGGCCATCCCGATGGCGGTTTTCCGTTGACATTGAGGATCAAGAGCGGGTGATGCGCTGCAACATAAGCGCGAGGATAGTTGGCGCGATACTGGTCGTCGCAGATGGCTACCATCATATCGGATTGCGGAGCGGCCCCGAGACGGCGCATCAACTCCTCCAATGGCACCCCACTGATTTGTGTCGGGCCTGTGAAGTTTGCATCGTCGGTCACGGTGTAGGTCAACTGCGGCAAGGCCAGCAAGTCTTCACGCAAGATGAACTGCGTGGTTCCAGCAGGTCAACCCGCCAGGTCGCCGCCGAGTTCGAGGTCCAGCGGCGACGAGCGCATTGTGCGTAGGACCAACTTGGTGGTGGGAGCTTGCGCGTGTACGCTTCCGCCAAAGCGAATGGTGGCGACCGCGCCCAGCACAAGGCCGGTACGGGCCAGCGATCGCATCCAGTGTTGTTGCATGGTACATGGTAGCCCAACCGCATTCCCTCGCCTTCGAAATTATCCGATGCGGCCATAGGTTAGATTGACTTCACTCTGCAGTCGGAGGAGTTCAAGAAAATCCATGGCTTCAGGCGCGGAGTTGCGGCTGCGAGAGCTCAACCTCATTTGCCGCTGCTGCCGGCGCCCGAGGGAAATTATGTGCGGGCAAGGACGATTGGCAACAACTTACCGATTTGAAGATGCTGGAAAGCATTTTCATTCCGCAACTGCCTACCAGTTGCAAAGTGGCTCGACCCCCTTAGGGGGACCGCTATACCCTGAGTTATCCCCGAGCCCAGTGGGCTATCTGCAGTTGGGCAGAAGTCGAGCAAAAGAGCAGACTCCTCGTTGCTCGGCTCCTCGGAATGGCATAGGAATGACAAGTAGATGCGTTCGCTGGCGGATCTTAAGGACCGATCCTAGGGAGCTGCTCCTCGAGCTCGATCTTCGAGACCGGGTTTGGGCGTGCAGGGAACGTTCACAGAAAAGAATCTCGCCGTGGGGCTAGAATCATCGAAGAACCGCGTGTCAGGACAGAAGGGACGGACTATGTAGTAGGCGCACCGTCTCGTCGACCGTCCAAAATTCTGATGGGAGAACATCTCATGGATACCTTAGTGGAGAGCCTAGCACCCGTTACCTCTGAAGAACTCGGAAAGATCGATGCGTATTGGCGAGCCTGCAACTATTTGTCGGCTGGCATGATTTATCTGCGTGCGAATCCTCTGCTCCGCGAACCGCTGAAGCCTGCGCACTTTAAGAATCGGCTGCTTGGGCATTGGGGTTCCGATCCTGGCCAGTCTTTAATATGGGTTCATTTGAACCGGCTGATTCGCAAGTATGACTTGAATGTCATCTACATTTCAGGCCCCGGCCATGGGGCGCCGGCTACGCTGGCCAATTGCTATCTTGAGGGTCACTACTCTGAGGTTTATCCGGACAAGAGCCGCGACGAGGCGGGCTTGCTCAAGTTTTTTTGCCAGTTCTCGTTTCCTGGCGGGATCGGCTCGCACTGCACTCCGGAGACTCCGGGATCGATCCATGAAGGCGGCGAACTTGGCTATTCGCTATCTCACGCGTACGGGGCGGCGTTCGACAATCCCGACCTGATCGTAGCCGTGGCCGTTGGGGACGGCGAGGCGGAGACTGGGCCGCTGGCAACTTCGTGGCATTCGAACAAGTTTCTCAATCCGATTCGCGATGGGGCTGTGCTCCCGGTGCTGCATCTGAACGGGTACAAGATCGCAAACCCGACGATCCTGGCGCGCATTTCCCACGAGGAGCTCGAAGCACTGCTCATCGGGTACGGTCATAAACCTTACTTCGTTGAGGGCCACGATCCGGCGGAGATGCATCAGAGAATGGCTTCAACGCTCGAGCAATGCGTCCTGGAAATTCGTTCGCTCCAGCAGCACGCTCGCACGACGGGCGACTGCACGCGTCCGCGTTGGCCCATGATCGTGCTTCGCTCCCCTAAGGGATGGACCGGACCGAAGATGGTCGAAGGCCACAAAGTGGAAGATTTCTGGCGAGCACACCAAGTGCCTGTGTCTGATCCCGCGACGAATCCACACAGTCTGAGCCTGGTGGAGGAGTGGCTGCGCAGCTACAAGCCGGAGGAATTATTTGACGGCAACGGAAGTCTAGTGGCAGAACTCCAGGAACTTGCGCCTGCTGGGTCACGCCGGATCTCTGCCAACCCGCACGCCAATGGCGGACTATTGAGGAAAGAACTCGATCTGCCGGACTTTCGCGACTTTGCCGTCAAGGTGAATTCGCCTGGCACGAGTTATGTTTCGCCGACCGACGTCCTGGGGCACTTTCTTGCCGAGGTAATGCGCCGCAACATGAGCAACTTCCGCGTGTTCGGCCCCGACGAAACTGCCTCCAATAAGCTCACGGCCATCTATGCTGCCTCGAAGAAGACTTGGCTTGCGGAGTACAAACCGGAGGATGCGGACGGCGGCGAACTTGATGTCTCCGGGCGCGTAATGGAAATGCTCAGCGAGCACACGCTGGAAGGCTGGTTTGAAGGGTACGTGCTCACGGGCCGCCACGGATTCTTTTCTACATATGAAGCGTTCGTCCACGTGATCGATTCCATGTTTAACCAGCACGCCAAGTGGCTGGAGAAGGCCAAGCAGGAAGTCTCCTGGCGCGCACCCGTGCCGTCGGTCAACCTGCTCATCACTTCACTGGTCTGGCGGCAGGATCACAACGGATTTACGCATCAGGATCCTGGATTCCTGGACGTCGTGACTAACAAAAGTCCGGACGTGGTGCGCATTTACATGCCTCCCGATGCGAACTGCCTGCTGAGCGTGGCCGATCATTGCCTGCGTTCATGCGACTACGTCAACGCGATCGTCGCCGATAAGCAGGAACACTTGCAGTACCTGAGCATGGCTGACGCCGTGACGCATTGCACCAAGGGCATCGGTATTTGGGACTGGGCATCCACTGACGATTGCGAGCACCCCGACGTTGTCATGGCTTGCGCCGGCGATATCGCAACCATGGAGTCTCTGGCGGCGGTCGCGATTCTGAAGGAGCGCTTTTCTGATCTCAAGATACGGTTTGTCAACGTCGTTGACCTTTTTCGGCTTATGCCGGAAACCGAACATCCACATGGGCTTTCCGACCGGGACTTCGATTCCCTGTTTACCACCGATAAGCCTGTCATCTTCAATTTCCATTCTTATGCTTCGCTGATTCACAAGTTGAGTTACCGGCGCAGGAATCATGACAACATTCACGTGCGCGGGTACAAGGAAAAGGGGAACATCAATACTCCGCTCGAGCTGGCCATTGTCAACCAGATTGACCGCTTCAATTTAGCCATCGATGTTATCGACCGTGTGCCTCGGCTGCGTTCGATCGGCGCTCACGCTAAGGAATGGCTGAGGGGGCAGATTATTGAGAGCGTTCAATACGCGCACGCGGAGGGCATTGACAAGGAAGAGATTCGCAACTGGAAGTGGCCAAAGTAGACATGGCGGATGCATCGGCCGCTCAAGATGGTCTCGTTCTGGTTCTCAATAGCGGATCCTCGTCACTGAAGTTCGGCCTCTACCGGCGCGGAGCGAGCGATGAAGATCCAATCCTGGTTGGAAGCGCCGACGGGATCGGACGGGACGACGGGAGCTTGCAGATTCGGTCGTCCGATGGAACGATGCTGGTTCGGCGCGACGGTATCCAAGAATCGCAGGGTGACGCCGTCAGCGCGCTCGCAGTGGCCATGCGAAAACACGCGGGTAGCGTGCCGGCCGCTGTGGGCCACCGTGTGGTCCACGGTGGTCCACGTCTCTGCAGCCATCAAGTCATCACGCCACCAGTGCTGGAGCAACTCCGTTCGGCGGTACACTTTGCGCCGTTACACATTCCACAAGCTCTGTCGTTGATCGCTGCTGCGCAAGCGATCTTTCCTGTTGCGACGCAATTCGCGTGTTTCGATACGACCTTTCATCGGACGATTCCGGAGGTAGCTGCGCACTTGCCGTTGCCGCAACGGTACTTTGATGCGGGAGTTCGGCGCTATGGGTTCCACGGCATTTCGTACGAATCGCTGGTGCATCACTTTGCCGCCAAACTGCCCAGCCGAGCCATATTTGCCCACCTCGGCAACGGGTCGAGCCTCTGTGCTGTTCGCGACGGCAAGTCGATTGACACCACGATGGGACTCACACCTACTGGCGGCATTCCCATGGGTACGCGATCGGGCGATCTTGATCCGGGTGTGGTTCTCTATCTTCTGCGGAACGAGAAGCTGGATGCGGATGCGCTTGAAGGCCTGCTGAACCATCAGAGCGGTCTTTTTGCGTTCTCCTCTGGCGAGGGTGATGTGAAAGCTCTGCAAGAACGCGTCCGGGCGAATGATCCTGCTGCTCGTCTTGCTTTGGACGCCTTTGCCGTTGCGGTGCGGAAGACGATTGGGGCCTACGTGGCTCTGCTCGGAGGCGTCGATCTTCTCGTCTTTACCGGTGGGATCGGAGAACATAGCGCGCAAATTCGATCGGCGGCGACGGATGGACTGGAGGTGCTTGGGCTAACGGCCGACAAGATCCAGATCGTAGCAACAGAGGAAGAGCGACAAATTGCGCGGCATTGCCGCCAGATGATGATGCCGAATCACGCTTGAGACCAACGGTCCCAAGACAGCTATCCGGGTATACTGAAATAGAACACTGAACCGCGCCCCACTTGACTGGTGACCCCGATGCTGCCGCCGTGGGCCTCCACCACCGCTTTAGCGATCGCCAACCCTAAGCCCGTTCCTTGCACGCGGTAGCGTTCGTTCTTGCCGCGATAGAACTTGTCGAAGACGAGTGCCTGCTCAAAATCGTCGATGCCGGGACCACGATCGGCCACGCTGAGGGTGACCTTGTCGTCGTTCTTTTCGGCTGTAACCCGAATCGGCGACCCCGCAGGCGAGTACTTGGCGGCGTTTTCCAATAGCTGCACCAGCACGGATGTAATCCTCTCCAGATCGATGGAGAGCAGAGGCAGCGCGTCTGGAACGCGGAGTTCGACCGGGTGGCTGGTGAGCCGTTGTTTCGCCTCTTCCATCGCCCGTGTTACCGCATCCCCGATGGGGTGGGGTTCGCGGTGTAACTCCACTTGATTGGCGTCGAGCTGCGCCATTTCCGCCGCCTCGCCGACAAGGTGGTTCAGCCGATCGGCTTCTTCGTTGATGATGGAGAGCAGCTCGTGACGATGGCCTGGCTCCAGATCGACGTCCGCGAGCATGGTGGTGACGGAGGCTTTGATGCCGGTCAAGGGAGTGCGGAACTCATGCGTGACCGAGTCGAGGATTGCGGAACGAAGTTTTTCGCTCTCGCGAGTGGCTTCGGCTCGGCCGAGACTCTCGACCGCTCGGGTACGTTCGATGGCAATGGCGATCAGAGTGCCGAGAGCTTCGAGAGTCTCGCGCGAGGGGGTGGCTCCGGAAATTCCGAGGGCGCCTGCCGATTTCATCCCAAGGCGCAGCGGGGCGAAACAAACTCGGTGCGCGATATCAATCGTGGGTTCGCCGCGAGCCGCGACCGACCTGAGGCGCTCTGCGTTGAGTTGCTGGGTGTTTGGGTCGGAACGGTAGATGTCCGGGCGCCCAGTTACGAACAAGGCCGCGGCGCCGACGCCGAATCCATCCACCACGAAGCGCGGTAACAGATTTAGGAGCTCGGGGAGGTTCTCGGTGGTGAGGAGTTGTTGACTGAAACCGTAGAGGCGCTCAATCTCTTTTCTCCGCTGGCTCGCGACCAGTGCCTGCCGTCGGGCTTTTTCCGACAGTTCGCTGGCGATCAGCGCGGTTGCCAGGAAAGCAACCAGGGCAATCCAGTTCTGCGGATCGGAGATGGTGAGCGTTCCATAAGGAGGCAGGAAGTAATAGTTGAACGCTAGAGTGGCCAAAATGGCGACGAAAACTGAATATTGCAGTCCCCAGAAAGCAGAGACGATGAGCACGGCCACGAGAAAAACAAGAGCAGCCGTTGTGGGATTCACCGGCACCATTCGGCGGAACACGATGACGATCACCACCACGATTGCAATGCACGCTAGCCAACGCCAAACCTGTTTCGCTCCGTAGTTCTTCACGGGCGTATTCTACCCTGCTCTCGACAATTCTGAAGCACTCGATGACAATGGGACGTGACCAAGACGCCCGAACAATGGCTGGAGGAGGCGGCGCCCGAGAAGAAAGAAGGCGTTTTCAAGCTCTTCCTGGGTTATGCACCGGGAGTGGGAAAGACCTTCGGGATGTTGAGCGAAGCGATTCGCCGCTACAGCCGCGGCGAGGATGTGGTCATCGGCGTGGTCGAAAACCACGGGCGGAGGCCGATCATCGACTTGTCCGGCCGCCTTGACGTCATTCCGCGAAAGAAACTTGAATATAAGGGAACTCTCTTCGAGGAAATGGATGTTGACGCTATCTTGCAGCGCAAGCCCGCGGTCGTTCTGGTGGATGAACTTGCGCACACCAACATTGAGGGCAGCAAGCATCCTAAACGGTACCAGGACGTGATCGAACTTCTCGAGGCCAAGATTGACGTGGTCTCGACCATGAATGTCCAGCATATCGAAAGCCTGACGCCGCTGGTGGAGCGGATTACCGGCGTGCGCGTACGCGAAACCGTACCCGACTGGGTGATTCAACGTGCCAGCGAAATCGTCATGGCGGACCTGACGCCGCAGGCTCTGCAGACTCGGATGCGCCGCGGCGACATCTACCCGGTCGATCGCGCGGAGCGCGCAATTGGAAACTTCTTCGGGCGGGGCAATCTCATTGCTTTGCGCGAACTTGCGCTGAGGCAGGTTGCGCAGGTCGTCGATAGAACTTTGGAGGCTCATCGCGCCGGAGAGACGTTCGATCCCAGCGTCAGCGTTCGGGAGCGAATTGCGGTTTGCATCAGTTCAAACCCGGTGGCCCAGTACATCATCGCGCGCGGGGGACGCATGGCGCACGCCATGGATGCTGAGTTCTATGTGGTTTATGTCGATGTTGCCGCTGACGAGAGCGACGAAAACCAGCGCACCCTGAACGAAAACAAGCGCTTCGCGGAGAATCTTGGGGCTGCCGTTGTCCGTCTGGAACGCGGCAGCGTCGCCAAACGCGTCGCCGAGTTTGTGCGGGAGAAACACATCACTCAGGTTGTCCTAGGACGCTCGGCGGCGGAAGGCTGGCGAAAATACCTCTACCTCACGGTCATCCAGAGATTCCTGCGCGATGCCCCGGCCGTGGATGTTCACATTGTGACCCAGGAGCCAAAATGACGGCACGCCACATCCTCGTTGTGGATGACGAACCCCAGATTACCCGGGTGCTACGAACCTCTCTCGTCTCGCAAGGCTATGACATTCGTGTCGCCAATGACGGGGAAAGTGCGCTGGACATCATCAAGGATTGGACGCCGGATCTTGTCATCACAGACTTGTCCATGCCAGAGATGGATGGTTTGGAGTTATGCCGTCAGTTGCGCGCCAAATCTCAGGTGCCGATCATCGTTCTGTCGGTTAAGGGTGAAGAGAAGACCAAGGTACAGGCGCTCGACGCGGGAGCTGACGACTATGTAACCAAACCGTTTGGCATGACCGAGCTATTGGCCAGGGTCCGCGCCAACCTGCGCCGCTTCCCTTCGCACGATAAGGAATCTGGCGTCATCGCCGTGGGTGACTTTCGTGTCGATCTGGATGCGCACGCGGTGACCATGAGCGGTCGTGAAGTCCGACTCACGCCGAAAGAGTTCGAGCTGATCACCTACTTCGCCCGTCATCCCGGTAAAGTAGTTACGCATCGCGCTCTGCTCACGGCGGTGTGGGGCGGCAACAGCACGGAACAGCCAGAATACCTGCGCGTTTTCATAGGACAGCTCCGGAAGAAGATCGAGCCTGATCCCTCCGTGCCGCGCTACATCCTTACCGACCCGTGGGTGGGTTACCGTTTCGAGCCGAGCCCCGAGCCCGGCGATTCAGCGTCGGGCAGTTAAACCGCCCGAACCCTCACCAGTCCGTTTTCCCCTTACGAAGATTTTACGAACTGCTTAGCCCAGCCTTACGCCCCGGTTGATCGAATAAGCATGTGAGTGGCCTTTTTCTCGGGGCACTGGAATGAAGCTAGCATTTATACTTGCGGCCAGCGGAGGGTGTTGGTTCAACCTGCGCTTTCTGTGGGCTCTGCGTCGGGAATTACAGCTCGCCAAGCTTTCTCCGCGGGTTGTCCGTCGTGCTGCTGTCATTGGCCCAGTCGTACCACGAAGGATCGTGCTGCAGCAAACCAAGCCATATCTGGTTCACTTGCGATTGAACCCGCAATGCGAACCAGGACAGGAGCAATCATGCGCGACGTCATATTCGTTGGGATCACGGTAGTGTTCTACATTATTTCGATTGCTTACGTGTACGCCTGCCGCCGATTGCGCTGAGGAGACTGCTGTGAATTTCGAAACAATTACGATTTTGGGGGTATGCGTTCTGCTGACCGTGTACCTGGTGTGGGCGCTTTTGCGCCCTGAGGACTTTTAGCAATGACCGCGAATGGCTGGTTGCAGATTCTGTTGTTCTTCGCGATTATCTTCGCGATTACTAAGCCCATCGGCTTGTTCATGGCCCGGGTGTTTAGTGGCGAGCGGACCTTCATGGATGCTGTGCTGAAGCCCGTAGAGCGGTTGCTCTATCGCTTGACTCGCGTCGACCCTGAGCGCGAGATGAAGTGGACTGAGTACGCCGTGAGCATGCTGCTCTTCAGCGGCGTTACCATGCTTGGGCTGTATGTCATGCAGCGAGTGCAATTGTCCCTGCCGTGGAATCCACAAAAGCTGGTTGGGGTTGGACCGGAGCTCGCCTTTAACACGGCTGGGTCGTTTACCACCAACACCAATTGGCAAAACTACTCGGGCGAGTCCACCATGAGCTACTTCACGCAGATGGCGGGCTTGGCGTACCACAACTTCGCTTCTGCGGCGGTGGGGATCGCGTTAGCGATCGCCTTCATCCGTGGGATTGCACGCCGTGAAAAGGAGACCATCGGCAATTTCTGGGTTGATATCACACGGGCTGGGTTGTGGGTTCTCGTTCCGGCCTGCATCCTGTATTCGCTCCTGCTGGTTTCGCAAGGCGTAACACAGAATTTGCGTCCCTACGACACCGTGAAACTGCTCGAGCCGCAAACTATCCAGTCCACCGACGCCAGCGGAAAACCGACGTCCAAAGTCACCACTGAGCAGACCATCGCGCAAGGCCCGGTAGCTTCGCAGGAAGCCATTAAAATGCTCGGCACCAATGGCGGCGGCTTCTTTAACGTTAACAGCGCTCATCCTTTTGAGAATCCAACGCCGTTTTCCAATTTCCTGCAGATGATTTCCATTTTCGCCATCCCCGCGGGGCTGACTTACACCTTGGGGAAAATGACAGGCTCCACGCGCCACGGGTGGGCCGTTTGGAGCGCCATGGCGGTGCTGTTTGCCGCAGGCGTGGCGACCGCGTACTGGGCTGAGGCCCAGGGGAACCCGTTATTAAAAGGCGTCGATCAGCGCGCCAGCATCACGCAAACGGGCGGCAATATGGAGGGCAAAGAGGTGCGCTTTGGCATTGCCAATTCCGCCATGTTCGCCACCATTACCACCGATGCCAGCTGCGGCGCCGTGAATTCCATGCACGATTCGTTCACGCCGCTCGGCGGTATGGTACCCATGGTCAATATCATGCTAAGCGAAACTGTCTTCGGCGGCGTGGGCGCTGGACTGTATGGAATTCTGATTTACGTGGTTCTGGCCGTCTTTATCGCCGGACTGATGGTGGGTCGCACGCCCGAATACCTGGGCAAGAAGATTGAAGCCTTCGACATCAAGATGGCGATGCTCACGACCCTCGTGTTCCCTTTTACCATCCTCATCCTCACGGCCATCTCGGTTCTCAAGGGATTCGGAACTTCCGCCATTCTCAACCCCGGGCCCCACGGATTCTCAGAGGTCCTCTATGCGTTTGTTTCGACGGCTGCGAACAACGGGTCGGCATTTGGCGGCTTGAGTGGCAATACCTCCTGGTACAACAGCTCCCTGGGCCTCAACACGCTGGTCGGCCGCTTCTTCATGATCATCCCCATGCTTGCGATCGCCGGGAATTTGGCGCGCAAGCAAGCCGTGCCAGCCTCTGCGGGAACGTTTCCGGTGACGACGCCGCTGTTCACCGTGCTGCTGGTAGGCACCATCGTCATCGTCGGCGCTCTTACATTCTTTCCGGCGCTAAGTCTTGGACCGATCTTAGAACACCTGCTGCTACAGGCGGGGAAGGCATTCTAATTCCATGAGCAACTTTAGCAAATCGAAGCGGGCAGTTTGGGACGCGCGCATCGTGCGGCGCGCGGTGTGGGACTCGGTGTTGAAACTGAATCCCCGCACTATGATGCGCAACCCAGTAATGTTCGTAGTGGAAGTCGGGAGCGTCGTCACGACAGCGTTGCTGTTTCACATCTCACGCGAGAGCTTCGGCTTCAACCTGCAAATCACTTTATGGCTGTGGTTCACGGTGCTGTTTGCGAATTTTGCCGAAGCCATGGCTGAAGGGCGCGGTAAAGCTCAGGCTGACACCTTACGCAAGGCGCGGTCGGAAACTCAGGCCAGGCGCGTTTCCGCTAGCGGCGAGACTGAGATGGTACCCAGCTCCAAGCTGCGGACTGGCGACCTCGTTCTCGCTTCGGCTGGTGATTTCATCCCCGGAGACGGCGAGATCGTCGAGGGGGTGGCATCGGTTGATGAATCGGCCATCACCGGCGAATCTGCTCCGGTCATTCGGGAGGCCGGTGGCGACCGCTCGGCTGTGACCGGTGGCACTCGGGTATTGTCCGATTGGATCAAGATTCGCATCACGTCGAATCCGGGGGAGACCTTCCTGGACCGCATGATTGCTCTTGTGGAGGGTGCGGAGCGCCAGAAGACGCCAAACGAAATCGCCTTGAACATTCTGCTGGCGGGGTTGACCATCATCTTCCTGCTCGCTGTCGTCACGCTTCAACCCTTCGCCATCTATGCCAATTCCCCGCAGACTATTTTTGTCCTCGTCTCTCTACTGGTCTGCCTGATTCCGACCACGATTGGCGGCTTGCTCTCGGCCATTGGAATTGCCGGTATGGATCGCCTAATACAGCACAACGTCCTTGCCATGTCTGGGCGCGCTGTTGAAGCTGCAGGAGACGTCAACACTCTGCTTCTCGACAAGACTGGAACCATCACGCTGGGTAACCGCCAGGCCGCGGAGTTCGTCCCGGCGCCGGGTGTTACGGCGGCGGAACTTGCCGACGCTGCTCAACTCTCTTCTCTAGCGGACGAAACTCCGGAAGGCCGCTCCATCGTGGTTTTAGCAAAAGAACAATATGGTCTGCGCGGACGCGAGCTGGCGTCCCGGGAGGCGGTGTTTGTTCCTTTTACAGCACAGACGCGCATGTCCGGCGTTAACCTCAACAGCAACGAAATCCGCAAGGGATCCTCGGACGCCATCGCCCGCTACCTGCAGCTGAATAATGCCGCGGTGCCCAAAGAACTGCAAGAAGTCGTCGACAGCGTCGCTCGTTCCGGCGGCACCCCGCTGCTGGTGGCGG
>Ga0137419_10000903_pt1 | contig 11926 bp, 10 predicted proteins | sample CZODoug3_1_2_16f_FD_108279 | JGI IMG/M metagenome (GOLD analysis project Ga0137419, IMG submission 108279) | Vadose zone soil fungal communities from Angelo Coast Range Reserve, California, USA - CZODoug3_1_2_16fungal (Illumina Assembly) | ecosystem: Environmental > Terrestrial > Soil > Vadose... | reverse complement strand
GAGACGTAAGGCGTGCCCTCGGATGAAATTGCAAGGGAACAGGTGTATTCTTTGGTTCCCCCAGGGGAGATTTCCTGATTTATCCAACGCTTTCCGTTCCAGAAGGCATACTTAATATCCAACCAGTCCGGATAGCAAATGTGAGGATTTCCGCCGGAATCGAGAGCGAGATGCGTCGTCGCACTCCCAACGTTCTTCTCAATCACCAGGTTATACCAGCGCGACGACTCTACCGAACGGAATGCATACTTGATAACATGGGCGGAATTATCCGTGTAGCTGAGATGCACATTTCCGCGGTTATCTACGGCAAGTGACGTGAATCTTGCCCCATAGTCAACTCCCTCCAAGCTCCAAGACCAACCTTGCGCACGAGCCGAACCGGCCGCCACACTAAACAAAAGCAGGACAAGCAAGGTCCGTACACAGCACCGGATAAAATGCTCCGGTAAACATTTTAGCCGCTTCGCCATGTTTGACTCCAAGTTTGAGACTTCTCCAAATCCACTCCGCCTTCCGCTCTATTCCGTAGCACCTTGAATCATGAGAGTGTCCTCCATGACCTCGGCAGACTCCGTTTGATCCCGCTGAACCAGGGGGGCGGGCTGCATTTCATCCTGATAGAGGACTTTGAGGATGATCACCATAGCCACGAGTTGATAGAAGAGATCAAAATTAGCGAGCCCTAGGAACGCTCCACTCGCCAGGAAACCGAAAAGAGAGACTTCGATCATGTGAGTATAAGGAACGATCCATTGTGAAGAAGCCGACCTTTGAGAGTTGCGCCGCAAACTGTTCAGACTAACCCAACAACTCCCCACGAGGATCAAGTATAGGCCGAGCCCCACGAATCCCTGCTCTTCCAGAGTTTGGAAATAAATACTGTGGGGACCGGAAGAAAGAAAGCCGCCCGGCAGCCGCTCAGGCTCGTACCGTTGGAACAACTCCACGTTGGGGAGAGCATTGAAGGAACCGCCGGTGATCGGATAATCCATGGCGAAATTCCAGGACGTTCCCCAAGACACCAGCCTTTCCCGTCCCGACGTGTCCACTTCTCCCCGGGCCAGCCCTCCCATGCGAGCCATCCATTGGGGAGGAGCGAAGGTAATTACCGCGATAAATGCCAAAGCGCCGAGAAATAGAGCGATGACCTTGTAGTGCGACTTAAAGGTGATCGCGAGGAGCACGACCACAAGTCCAAGCTGACCACCACGCGAATAAGTCAGAAGCACGGAAAACACGCCGCATGCAAAAGCCAGATAGTACAGCCATCGGTAAAGACGCTTTTTCTCATCGCGCGCAAGGAAAAAAAGCATCGGGAGGGACATATTTACAGCCAAAGCAAACGCGTTGTTGTCGGCGATGAAGGAATCGGGCGGCCCCCACACGCGAGACTCACCGGAGGTGCGCAACCCGAAGATCGTACCTTTAAGAGCCAAGGCTCCAAAGCTCAAGGCGGTGACGATCACGAGAGATTTAAACCTGCTGTAAGACGTCACCAGCAAAATCATGACAAATGTAATCAACAGCACTTTGCTGACGCGAATCAGTTCCAGCCTTGAGTCATCGATGTGCGCCTGAAAGAACGGAACTTGCAATGCATGCAAAAACGTGACGCCAAACCACAGCCAGAGACCAGCCAGGAGAATGGTTTCCCTCTTCAGAAAGCTACGATTGATATTCGAGGTGAATAAGAGACCGATTAGAGTGGGGACGGCAATCACCGCGGCTACCGGGAAACTATACATGAACCCCCACGTGAAACGATGAGGATTGAAAAAGGTTATCCAGGTCCAGATTAAGATCCCATAGTAAGGCCTAAAAAAACTGATCGGTACTGAAATCGCGATGATGACGAATAGAATGATGTCACGCATCGGGCTCTCCAGCGGAGCACTCGACAGTCCGCGGACTCCGTTCCAGTTGTTCCACGGCTGAATCAACCGGCGAGGGATTTAGTGCCGGCAGGTCTTCCACACGAAGGAACGCCTGGTTGAGGTCAAAAGCAAGCCGCGCCAGCGAGACATCGCATCCCACTTGCAAACGGCGCAGTTCGAAGCGATTCACATGCGGAGTATTGACGCCCTGAACAGTCGTTACAGCTGAGCGATAGCCGCAGCGAGAAAGCATGTTAAGAGCCGCCGAGCCGCAGTCAGAGGCCTTGCCGAAAGGAAAAGCAAAATCTGTCACGCGAACTCCGAGTCTCTCTTCCAACAACAGCTTGGAATCAGCTAGTTCACGTTCCAGTTCCGCCGGGGCCAACTGGCTGACAACCGGATGAGTCAGTGTGTGAGAGCCAAAAGCAATCCCTGCATGTTGCATGGTGTGAATCTGATCCCATGTAAGAATGAGGTCAGACACCGCATGATGAGCAAGTCCGATTTTCCGTTCCAGCAAAGCACAATACTCGCGACGGGTGGAATTGGGAAGAGCGCGCAAGCGGTCGACGATTTGGAGGGCGGTCCGCAAACGATCCTCGGAGGAGTTCAAGTGAAATACCCAAGGACTTTCGAGATCGAGTTGAAATTCTCCAGCCGGAGCCACAGAGATGGCCAGGAAAACGCGGTCGTACCAGGCCACCTGGCCGGTCTCGACAGATTCAGCAGTCAAGTAAATGGTGGCTGGCAAGCGGTATTTTTGCAGAATCGGAAAGGCGATGGTGTAGGCGCTACGATAGCCGTCGTCAAAGGTGATGGCGACTCCCGGCTCGACATTCGAGGAACCGCTCAAATCCCGACACACATCCTCCAAAGAGACGATGCGATAATTCCGGCGAAGAAAACGCATTTGCGCTTCGAAGCCTTCGCGAGTAGGAGCAGCGATGAGCGGGTTCCCAGACTCACCGATTCCGTGGTAACAGAGAATCACAAACTTTGGATTCTGCACTCGGCGGAATCGTGGCCAAAGCCACCCACCACCCGGAGGAATTTCGTGGGACTTCGAAAGCCTGCGGGCAAGGTGCAATGTTCCGCTGTAATGTAAGCCGTTGATGACTAGTTCGCGCCAATCGAGAAGCGGCTTGCGCGGAATGGAGGCATCCACCCACGTCTGGCTGTCGGGCCGGGGGCTGCTTGTCGAAATGCGATCAATCCGCACAAACAGTCTCCACAGAGCGTTCGAGGTGCTGGCGATGCCAAAGCTCCAGTGCCACCAGATACCAAAGAATCTCGCCGTAGAAATGCGCATCCTTGCCGCGATGCAGTTTCAGCAGATGATCCAGAAATGCCGGACGGAAATAGCCGCGCTGCCGGGTGCGTGAATCCGTCAAGATGTCTGAGACGAGGGATTCGAGGCGCGGGTCCTGCAAAAACCACAACGCCACAGGCACGCCGAATCCGTGTTTTTTCTTGTAAAGGACGTTGTGCGGGAGGATGTCCTTCATGGCTTCCTTAAAAATAAAGCGTTTTTCAAAGCCACGCATCTTCAGAGCGGCCGGGACGCGCCCCGAGAGCTCAGCCAGCTTGTAATCGAGCAGCGGGAAGCGTGCACGAACACCGGCCATTTCAGCAGTGCCGAGCACTTTGCGAAGATCATTGTCGGCCAGTGTCATCTTGACGTCGAGATAGAGCAGGCGGTTCAGGTCATCGGACGCTACGGCAGTATGAAAGTGTTCGTCGGCTATGTTCAGCCAGGTTTGCGGTGGAGCGCTTTCCAGTAAAGCAGGCTCGAACATTTCTTCCGGCGGGGTGCTGAGTAACAGGTGATAAGAATAAATGCGGCGCGGAAGAGGAATGTTAGCGCGCTTGACGTAGCGCCTGGGAAGGCTGAAACGGCTCTCATTTTGCGGAAGCAATGAGGATACTGGTTCGATTAGACCCTTGCGGAGAAAAGCTGGAACGTGCCGATAGAGCGAGAAGCGTTTGTCGGTCGCGTAACGTTCGTTGCCGGCGAAGAGTTCGTCCCCCCCGTCACCTGCTAGCAGAGTGGTCACGCCGGTTTCGCGCGCCATGCGGGCACAGTGGTAGGCACCAATCGCGGATGAATTCGCGAAGGGTTCGTCATAATACTCCATGATTTTCGGGATTGCGTCGTAAGTGTCGCGCGAAGTGAGGCTCAGTTCGTGATGCTTGGCGCGGAAATGCTCTGCGGTGGTGCGCGCAAAACCTATTTCGCTGTAGACGGATTCGGCAAAAAAGATCGAGTAGGTGTTGACGGGGGAGTGGCGCTCGTTCATGAAGGCGACGACGCTGCTGCTGTCGGTGCCGCCGCTCAGGTACGCGCCCGTCTTTTCCGGAGTGAGATCGGTTAGGTGATTCTGGACCGCGGAGCGCATTCCCTCGCGGACCTCGCTCGCCCAGTGAGTAACGTTGTGATTCTCGCTCTCACGATATTGGAGATCCCAGTAGCGCGTCTGGCGAACCTGACCGGCTTCGTATATGAGGAAAGTTCCGGGGCGAAGTTTTTCGATTCCCTGATAAATCACCATCGGGGCAGGGACGGCGCTGAACAGCATGTACTGCACGAGCGCGGCCGGATTGATTGACGCAGGCGCTTCCTGAGTGTTGCGGATGGCCCCCACGCGGGAAGCAAAGAGGATGCGGTCGCCCTCTTTACGCCAATACAGACTATTGACGCCGAGGCGATCGATGGCGAGGACCAATCGGCGGTTCTCCTCGTCCCAAAGAGCGAAAGAAAAGACGCCATCCAATCGTTCGACGAAGGAGACGCCCAGCTCGCGATAGAGGCGCGCAAGCAATTCTGCAGGCGTGAGGCTGGCGGAATCGAAGTCTGCGCGTTTGAGAAGCCTGGTGAGTTCCGGACGATTCAGAAGTTCCGCATCCGCGGCAATGCGGATTCCGGGAATGCTCGCGACTTGCTGGAATTCCCAGCGTCGCGCCACCGCGAGAGAAGCGGAATCGTTACCCTGCGCTTGCAGGGCGGATTCTCCGGGCAACACGAAGGCGGCGAGCATGGCTTGGATGCCCGCCGGATTGAGTGTCCGGCCCGGTTCGCAGATTCCACAAATGCCGCTCATCTGGTCTCTCTAGGCCGCAAACGTTTCTTTCCATTTGCGGAACATCAAAACCGACCAAAGGTGTGCCGACCGGTCATAGTGTCCGCTCTGATGCTGCTTCCAAATCTTTCGAAGAAAAGCCGGATCGAGAATTCCGTCGTTGGAATCAAAAAGGGCTTTCTCGGTCATTTCCTTGAGTTCGTGGCGGAACCACTGTCCCAACGGAATGGCGAAGCCCTGCTTGCGCCGGTAAAGAATGTCGTCCGGCAGCATCGAGGACATGGCCTTTTTGAAAATGTATTTTCCGGCGCGGCCTTTTAGTTTCAGGGAAGAAGGAATGCGCGCGACTTTTTCCATCAATTGATGGTCGAGGAGCGGAGCGCGAACTTCGAGGGATACGGCCATGCTGGCGCGATCCACTTTCGCGAGGATGTCGTCCGGCAGGTACGTTTTGATGTCCAGATATTGGATTTTTGAGAGGAGGTCGTCGGTGTCGGCGCGGTTGTAGTGTTCTCGGAAAACATCGAGAGTATCGTATTCACCGAGACTCTTTTGAAAATCGGGCGTGAACAAGCGCTGCTTTTCGTCGGGGCGAAAATAAGAAATCGAATTAAAATAACCTTCCAGCGGAGTGCGCGAAAGACTTTGGAACGTGGCCCTGCCGCGAACGAAGCGTGGCGCCCAGGCGAGCGCCGGATACACGCGGCCCAGCGGACCAAATACGGCCGACCTTACGAATTGAGGCACTTTGTTGCGCAGGCGGTTCTCATAGTAGTCGAGCATGTAGCGGCGATACCCGGCAAGATTTTCATCGCCGCCATCGCCGCCAAGAGCCACTGTCACGTGTCGCCGAGCGACTTTTGAAACGTAGTAAGTCGGAATGGCCGACGAATCCGCGAATGGTTCGTCATAGTGCCAGACCAGCTTGTCCATGATTTCCAGAGCGTTTGGCCGGACTGTTTCTTCGTGGTGTTCCGAATGGAAAAGTTTTGCGACTTGCCGCGCGTACTCGGCTTCATTGAATTCTTTTTCTTCGAAGCCGATCGAGCAGGTGGTGACGGGCCGCTTCATGAGGTGGCTCATGGTGCCGACAACCGCGGAAGAATCGATACCTCCGCTTAAGAAGGCGCCAAGCGGCACATCGCTCATCAAGCGGACGCGGGTTGCTTCGCACAATTCGTGGCGAAGCAGCTCGCTCCATTCTTCTTCCGTGCGGTTCTCCACTTTGGCGAAGGAAAGATCCCAATAGCAGACTTCGCGAATGTTGCCCTTGGACGCCACCAGATAATGGCCAGGCTGAACTTTGCGGGCGGCGCGATAGATGGTCTTCGGCGCCGGAATGTAGCCGCAGGAAAAATAGTCGCAGAGCGCTTCTCGATCGATGTCGCGGGGCATGCCGTCGGCGGCAAGCAAAACTTTCAGTTCGGAACCGAAGATGATGCGCTTGGAATCGGCCGCATAGAATAGCGGTTTTTTGCCGACGCGATCCCTGGCGAGCAAGAGCTTTCTTTCTTGTGAGTCCCAGAGAGCGATGGCGAACATTCCGCGCAGCCTGCGAAAACAATCTTCTCCGTATTCTTCGTAGAGATGAACGATGGTTTCGGTGTCGGAATGAGTGGCAAAACGATGACCGCGACTTTCCAATTCATGCCGCAATTCGGGGTAATTGTAGATTTCTCCGTTCAGCATGACCCAGAGGCGGCCGTCCTCGTTGGAGATGGGCTGACGGCCGCCGGACAGGTCGATGATGCTGAGCCTCCGGAAGCCGAAGCCGATGCCTTCGCCGCAATAGATGCCCTCGTCATCCGGTCCGCGATGAACGATGGTTTCGTTCATGCGGTGGACGACTTCCTGGGGGAACGCCCTGCGGCGTTCGTATTCGAAGATGCCGCTAATTCCGCACATGTGCGGTGTCCGTCCTTGCGGCCGCGACGTGGCGGCGTGCAGCGAGATCTAGATAAAAGCTGCGGTATGTGTCAAGCATGCGGCCCAAGCTGAAAGATTCGATAGCATGGTTCCTGGCAGCCGTGCCCAACTGGTGAATGAGCGCTGGATCCCGCGCGAGAAACATCAGCTTGTCCGCAAGCCATGCCGTGTCTCCGGGTGTAAATAGGCAGCCGTTGACGTTGTTTTCGATGATCTCGGGATTGCCGCCGACATCGGTTGCGAGGGCCGGCAAGCCGCAGGACATGGCCTCCAGCAAGGTGTTGGACATCCCTTCGTTAAGCGAAGGCAGGACGAAAACGTCCATGGCGTTCAGCAATTCGGGTACGCGGCTGGAATCGCCAGCGAAACAAACCCGGCCTTCAAGAGTATTTGTGGACATGACTTGGAGCCGCTCTCGCTCGGGTCCCGAGCCGACTAGCAGAATTCGCACGTCGATCTCGCGCTTGGAGAGCGCGGCGGCGGCTTTCAGCAGCGTTTGATGGTCCTTGATGGGCACCAATCTTCCTACGGCGCCGACCACGAAGGAGTCTCCGGACAACCCCAATTCTTTGCGCATCGCTATCCGTGATTCACGGCAAGGAGCGAACCGCTGGGTGTCCACGCCGTTGTACATTACGCCCATGCGCTCCGGTCGAATCCATTCCTGGCGCGCGTGAAAATCGCGCAGCTCCCGGGTAACAGCAAAAATCGCGTCCGTGAGGGCGTACGCCGCACGGCGAAAAAGGCGTCGGCGCAGCGGTTGGCCTGCGAACATGTCGACTTCATATCCGTGCTCGCTATGAATGACAACTGGAACACCAGCGAGTTTGGCAGCCGCCACAGCTTCGATCGCGCCCCAATTGCGCGTGTGCACGATGTGCGGCCGGTACCGCCGCATGATGCTGGCAAGGCGGAAAAGCGGAAATTGCAGCTTGAGGTCGGGACTACCCGCAGAATACATCTTTTCCACGGAAAAATGAGATTGAACAAACCTTGTGTCGAACCCGCGGGTCGTGCAGATTCGATGTTCGAACCCTTCGCCGAGCCCGGCAATCAGTTTCAGAATCCCCATTTCCGCGCCACCGCGGCCCATGTAGGTGATGACATGCAGGACCCGCAAACGATGGCCCACCCCAACGACTGGCCTCGCAAGGGCAGCAGGCGAGGGAATGTTGTGCTCGATTTGCATTTGGGACTGCATCTTCAGAGAATCCGCACTAATCTCCCGCTCGGGCCGGTTACTGGCGATTCAAAAACATTCTGTTCCGGTCATGGAATCCAGCGTACGACCTGCGGCCCCAACCTGTTCGTCAACCACAACGGCAGGCGGCTCCAAACGTGCGTCGCCAGTTCAAATTTGGGATTCGCAGGAGAAAAGTTCGGTGCGGTCTTACGCTTGACCAGAAAGACCTGGTAGTCCAGGTCCGTGATCTTGGGATTCCACTTCTTCTTGAAAGCGTAGGCTCCGGTGCCTTTCTTGCTGCGGCCGAAATCAAAAGTGTTCATGCCGGATTGTGCGGCAAATTTCATCAACTCCCACCAGAGAAAATTGTTGGCCGCCAGATCCCGCGCGACTGGCAGGCCACCAATGTAGTAAGGGTGAAAGGTGTCCCGAAACAGAAAGGACATCGCGCTGGCCACGGGTTCCGAACCCGCATACACAATGAGAACATCGATTTGTTTGCCGAATCCTTCAAGAAGATTCGCAAAGAGCGCTCGCGGAAACACCGGCGTGCCCAGACGGCGCATGTTAATCGCAAAGAGTTTGTAGAATTCGTCCAGAAGCTCCGGACCACGCCTTACGTGCAAGTCTGCCTTTTCGGCTTTGCGAATCATGTAACGGATATCTTTGGGGAGTCCCTTCAGGACGGCATCCGGGTCCTTCGATAGAGTCATGGAAAAACTGGAATAGCGCGGATTGGCAACAAATCCCGGGAGAGTCCCGCCGCAGGAGTTTCGCAATTCCAGATAGTCCACCCGCTGCTCTCGCGACTGCCGTTTGAGAAATTCGAGCAGTGCCTGCTCGGCTTCATCGTCCTCGGCGCAGATGCCACCGTAGGAAGCCAGCGGAGAAGAAACCAGGCAGCGGCCAACCATCCAATTCGAAACCATGAAAACCGGAGCAACCGCGACGATTTCCCCGCCGCGTTCTGCGTAAACATATTGAGCTTTGTGATCGAAGGTCTTTTCAAGCACCCGCTTCCACGCCATCTGGTGGAAAAACGTCCCGGCCGGATGCCTCAGAACGAATCGATCCCAGCGCTCCGCGTCCTGGCTTTCCAACGCGTGCACCACAAGCGGCGCCGAAGAAATAGGGGCCACAGGAATCGGGGAATTCGCCACTTGCGGGCTAAGTGATGTCATCTTTCATTCCGTGGGGAGAGGCATGATTGCCCGCCGAGCGTGCCGGCGAGGTGTTCTCGTACTCTTCAAACAACCAAGACTCTTCCGCTCCGAGATATACCGAAAGCTTTTGCCGTTGCTCAGGCGAGGGCTCGCGATAGCCGTGAATAATCTTGCTCAAGATGCTTTCGTCCATTCCTAGCTCTCGAGCCAGGAAGTTTTGCCGAACCGCGCTGCGAAAGAGTTGCAGTTTTAAGTTTGGATACATCGCATTGCCTCAAACTGTCCAATACAGATCGAGCTGTATTGGAGAGAATCCACAACCAAGCCGGCACAAATGGAGAACCCGAAGGAATGTCGCGTCAGCTTTTGCCGGAACCATAACCATATCCGTAGTAATCCTTCCCTGTAACATCGGTGGCATTGAACACGACCCCGAGCAGTTTCTTTGGGTCGAGCGCTCCGGCGGTCTTCTGCAAAGTTTCCCGTTGCCCATGATGCGCTCGGACAACCATGACAACGCCGTCGCATGCTGCGCTGATTAGTTCAAAATCGGACAAGGGCAGAATGGGAGGCGTATCGATGATAACGACTTTGAACAGTCCGCTGCAGTGCTCCATGAATTCCTGCCAGCGTGTCCCGATAAAAAGTTCCGGTGGAGATGACGAAACGGTCCCAGCGGGCAAGACGAACAGGTTCTTCTGATTGGTTGCGACAATGGCTTCATCCGGAGAAACATCTCCCGCCAGAACTTCCGCCAATCCCGGCGTGCTCGGATGGTCGAGCATCGAGGTAAGGCCGCAAGTCCGCAAATCCGCGTCGATAACGAGCACACGCTGTTGCGGAAGCTGCGCATAGCACAAGCCCAGATTCATGGTTGTCAGGGTCTTGCCCTCGCCGGGCAGTGAACTCGTGATCGCGATGGACTTGAGGCCGGTTTTCGCCTGGGTCCGCATGAGCCTTGTGCGCAATCCACGATAGGCTTCCAATGCGGCTCTTGATGCTGCTCCCTGATCCAGGACCAATCGCGGCGCGTACCCGTTTCCTACATGGACCTGGCGGCATTGGCTGAGGCTCGTGTCCGCCGCCGGCACGCCGGAAGCAGCCCCCCGTTTGAGCGATTCCAGCATTTCCTTGACGTCCAAATCCTGGTTCGCAAGTTTCTGCTGCGCCCACTGATTGGCCTTCTGCGTTTCATTGAAAAACTTGCTCATCTATAACTCCATTGTGGAGGTGCGGCGCAGTTTCATCGCTTGAACCAAAACGTCGACAGCCGATTCTATGACTTTGTCGCCGGCCGGATCTTTTTCATGCGCGGCGTTCACGGCAACGGTGACTTGTTCCTTGATGCTCATCTCCGGCCGGACTTCATTGACCTCGGGGACCAAGGCACGGCGCTTCTTCATGGCTTGAATTAGCAAGTCTAGCGCCGACCCGATGACCGCATCGCCCGCCACTGCTCTTCCGCCTGTCCCATTTCCGGCAAGGCCACTTCTCAACTCAATTTCCGGCTCGACGTGGATTTCATTTAATCCAAGTTCGGCCGCCGCTTCCGCCACGATACCCAAATCGATGACCGGCCGGTGTACTTTGCAGCCAATCGTCAAGCAGGCGTCGCAAAGAAGGTTCAGAATCCGCGGAACACCTTCGGTGAGCCGCACAATCTCTTCCAGTGCTGGAAGGGGAAACGGTGAAGCCGTGCCGCGGAAGCCCGCTGAATGCAGCCGCTCGGCGATGTAAGAACGAACTTCAGGCAAACTCAGCGGTCGGAGAACGCAACTGCTCGCGACGCGTTGACGCAGTGCGCGCAATTCGGGTTTGCGAAGCAGTCCAAGAAGTTCCGGCTGGCCGCACAAAACTATTTGCAGGAGTTTTTCCTGGTAAGTATCCGCGTTGCTGAGCAAACGAATCTCTTCGAGCAGATCGGGCGTCAGCAAATGCGCCTCGTCCACCAGCAGGAGCGAGGTGCCGCCCTTTCTTTGCGTTTCCAGGAGCATGCGCTGAAGCGCGGCGAGCCGCGCCGGCTTGCTTGTTGATGTGCACGTAATCTCGAACTCCGAGAGGAGCATTTCTAGAAATTCCTCGCGGCTCAAGGTCGGGTTGAGTATGAAGGCCGAAGAGATCGGATGATTGTTCGCGGCTCTCTCGGTGAGGATCTGCAGCGCCGTGTGCACGACCGTGGTCTTGCCTGTTCCGATCGGCCCGGTCATCAGGACAAAACCTTTGCGGCGCATGACCGCTTCGACCACCGTGGCCAGCGCAGCAGCATGCGGCTCCGCGAGATGAAAGAATCGCGGATCCGAGGTAAGCCGGAACGGCTCTTCGCGAAGATTATAGAAAGTGGTGTACATTTTCTCGTTAAGATACGAACCGCGAAATCACCAGGCCGAATGCGACGGCTGCGACGGCGGTTCCTGCCGTCAAGCTCGCCGTTCGCCAAAGGGCCCAAGCATGCTCCTTATCGCTGGTGATCTGAGGAATCCCGGCGAGCACTGGTTTACCGAAGATTTGCGCCGCTTCCCTTTCGTGCCTCACCGATTCATCGCTGACTTCGACGAGGAAAGCAACTCCGACTCCGCACATGAATCCGAAGAAGAATCCGCCAAGGATCATGATTCCGCGCCTTGGACCGGCAGGTCCATCGGGAGGAACCGCTGGGTCTAATACCTCGAAGCGTTCTCCGGCTTGATGCGTTTCCAGTTC
>Ga0137419_10000900_pt1 | contig 11933 bp, 15 predicted proteins | sample CZODoug3_1_2_16f_FD_108279 | JGI IMG/M metagenome (GOLD analysis project Ga0137419, IMG submission 108279) | Vadose zone soil fungal communities from Angelo Coast Range Reserve, California, USA - CZODoug3_1_2_16fungal (Illumina Assembly) | ecosystem: Environmental > Terrestrial > Soil > Vadose... | reverse complement strand
TCCACGCCGGAGTACACATCCTCGATGTTCTCGCGGAAGATCACCACGTCGAGCTTCTGCGGCTCGCGCATCGGGCTGGGCACGCCCTCGAAGTAGCGCACCGGCCGGACGCAGGCGTACAGGTCCAGCAGCTGCCGCAGCGAGACGTTGAGGGAGCGGATGCCGCCGCCGACGGGAGTCGTCAGCGGACCCTTGATGGCCACCCGGTGCGTCCGGATGGCGTCCAGCGTGGCCTCGGGAAGCCAGTTTCCCACCTGCTTGAAGGCCTTCTCGCCGGCCAGGACCTCGAGCCAATCGATCTGGCGTTTACCGCCGGACACTTTCCGGACAGTGGCGTCAAACACGCGCCGCGCGGCGCGCCAAATGTCGGGCCCGGTGCCGTCGCCTTCGATAAAAGGAATGATGGGGTGATTCGCGACCACCCACCGACCGTCGCGGTACTCGATGCGCTCGCTCATGGCCAGGCAGTCTACACGGGCCGGGCGGGGTTGCGCCAGGCGAAACGCCGGCCGTACACTTGAGGCGATGCGCGGCAAACCACGGCTCATCCTGTTCACGTTCGCGGCAATCTGCTGGCTGGCCGCGGGGCCGGGTGGCGCGACTCTCCAGGGTACGCTGGCCTGCCGGCATCACGCCACGCACCAGTCACACCCGGGCCATGGCGGGGCGCCGGCCGACGGCCCGTGCTTCTGCGGTGAGATGATCGGTAGCGCGGACCTCGCCCTATCCGCAGCCGTGCCTGCGCCCCTGCCGACGGCGCCCGCGATTGCGATGCCGGAGCAGGTCCTGATCGACCGCTCACTCTTCCCGCTTCCCCCTTCCCCCTGTTTCAGCCCCACTACTCCACCTCCGAACGGGCTCGGCTGACCGGACGCGTTAGCCACCCACAACTCGGAGGACTGTATGCGCAGTGCGCTTTGGTGCGCTCTGCTCTGCGGCGTTGCGATCAACGCCGCCGCGCAGGAGCGGTCCGTGACATTCGAAGAGCCCTCGCCCGTCGCCATCACGGGATTCGCGGTCGGACGGGCTGACTACGATCGCGTGACCCGCAGCAACACGTTTACGGCCGGGAAGGTCGGCGTGAGCTTCTTCAAGCCGGTGGGCGACGCCTACCTGTTTGCGCAGCTCACGACCGCCCTAGAAGACGGCGCCTCGGCCACCGATATCGACAACCTGCTCGTGAGCTGGACGCCGCACACTGCGAACAAGTGGTCCTTGGCGTTAGGCCGGTTCGACGCACCGATCGGCTTCGAACGCGATGACGAGCCCCTCAACCTGATTCCCACCAATTCGTTCAACTTCACGTATGCCCGCCCCGGCAAGCTCACGGGCGTGCAGGTCCACTACACCGCGTCGTCGCGGGTCGACGTGTGGGGAGTGGTCGCCAACGGCTGGGACGTCACGGTGGACAACAATCGCGGCAAGACAGGGCTGGCCAGGATCCAGTGGATTCCGATCCCCTGGGTCACGCTGGGCTTGACCGGTGTGTACGGGCCCGAACGGGACTCGAGCGATGCGAACCAGCGATCGCTGTTCTCGAGCGACCTCGCCATTGACCGGGGACGCTTGATCGTGGGCGCCGAAGCCAACGTCGGGCGGGAGCAGCAGCGCGGCGGCAATCCTTCGTGGCGCGGAGCTGCGGTCACCGCATTCCTGAAGATGAGCCGCCATGTCGGCCTGACCGCGCGCTACGACCAGCTGGAAGACAGCGACGGCTTGCTCACTGGGACGCCGCAGATCCTGCGCTCGGTCACGGTCGGTCCGATGTGGTACTTCTCGAGCGCGCGCGAAGGCATCTTCAGCAACATCGAGCACACGCGGTTCCACGTCCCGCAAGTCGCGCTCCGCGCGGCCGTCCGCGCGGACTGGTCGTCCGCGCCGTTCTTTAGCGATGCCACGGGGGCGCTGCAGAGCTCCAACACCAAGGGCGTGCTCGAGCTCGTCTACGTGTTCTAGAGAGGGAGAGGCCATCCATGCTGTACGACTTGCGACGTGCGGACATCCGGATCAAGTGGCTCGTCACGGGGCTGCTCGCCACGTTGGGGCTCTCCTACGTGTTCGGGGCAGTGATGGTCGCGCTGTACGCGGGATTTACGCCGCAGCGCGTCGCGGCGACCTACGCCGGTCCCGAAATGTCCATGACGATGCCGCCCGAGACCACGGTGATCGTGCAGCGTCCCATGGCGATGGCCGACTTCGCCAAACCCGAGGTCCACACCGTCGACACCGGCCTCCTGATCCAGGACACCCACGTGCACGTTCCGATGTACGGTCTCATCGCGGCTGCCTTGGGCGTCGTGGTCGCCGGGCTCTCACTGTCACGGCGTTGGGCGCTCGGGCTGATCGGGCTCCTGTTCGCCGCGCCGTGGCTCGACTTCGCCGGCATGTGGCTCACCAAGTTCGCCTCGCCGCGCTTTGCGATCGTGACCCTCGCCGGTGGTTGGGCGATGGGCGTCGCCTATCTCATCGTCGCGGCGCTGGCGGTCCACCAGATGTGGTCGTCACGTGAGAGGAGCTGACCGATGAACTTTCTGATTCGCGGTGCGGCGATCGCCGCCCTGCTGCACATCACACCCGTGGTCGTGCTGGTCAAACGTCCGGACGCCGTGCAGGCGCTACTGCCGGGAGCCGATGCATACGTGGCCCGCGAGGTACACCTGAGCGCCGCGGATGCGCACCGGTTGCACGAAGCCGTGGACTGGAGTCCCGAGGACGGCGTGCTGGTGTTCTACGGCGGCATGGCCGGGTCTACGTCGATGGGCGCACTCGAGTTCGTGCGCGTGGACACGCCCCACGGTCCGATCGAGGTGGCGGTGGGCTTCACGCCGCAGGGCGCGGTGCGCGGCGTGGTCGTCACGAAGGCGACGGTCGAGATGAAGCCATGGGTGCTCGAAGCCGTCGCGGCCGGGTTCACGGATCAGTATCGCGGGCTCAAGCCCGGTGGCGCGGCACCGGCGGGAAGTGCCGCGATCGCGGGCCGCGCCGGGAATCTGGCCGCCTACGTGGCCGGAGAAGTCGACAAAGGGGTGGCGCGCGCTCTTGCGTCTTACGGCTCGTTTTACAATCATGTGACGCCGTAGGAGAGGAGGCTTGGATATGAACATGAGACTCTGGCGTGCGACCGTCCTGCTGACGGCCCTGGTGACGATCGCGTGTCCCTACGACGGTCGGCTCACGAGCAACCGGGGCATCGCGATCGGGGGCGGCGGGGGCGGCGGGAGCGGTCCCGACGCTCTCTTCTTTCTGGTCCAGCCCAGCGACGCGACGGCGGGCAATATCATCACGCCCGCCGTGCAGGTCGTGGTACTGGACAGCCTGCGACGTCCCGACTCGGCCTACACCAATGCACTTGCGATGACCTTCGCCGTGAACAACGTCGGCGCTCGGTTGTCGGGTACCTTGAGTGTGGTTCCCGTTAACGGGATCGCCTCCTTCGGCGACCTCGTCGTCGACAAGTCCGCCGCCGGCTTCATCCTCCAGGTGTCGGGGGCGGGCGCACTGTCGAAGACGAGTACCCCCTTCACGATTTTCACTCCCTAGTCACCCCGCGGCACGGCCGACTCGTTCCAGGCGATCTCGAAGGACCCGTTACACCGCTGGCAGCGCATGCTGGCGGCGTGGCCTTCGAGTTTCGCGCGGTTGCGGCAGTTGGGGCAGACGGCGTAGCTCGGGCCCCAGCTGGCGGGGAAGCGCGCGGTCTGCTTGGGGCTCGTCACGACGGACCAGCGAAGGGCCGGCTCGGACGAGAGCTGCAGCTGTCCTCGCGGCACGGAGAGGGGCTTTCCCTTGACGTCGAGCACGACCTCGCTGGACGTCAGCTTCAGGATTCGGTACCAGGCGCCCTTGCGTAGCGCGCACTTCACATCCGCCTTCAGACGGGCCCACTGGAACGCCGCCGGCATGCCCATACGCTGGTACGCGGCGCGCGGGGCGTCAATCCACGCGCTCCACCCCCTCGCGCTTGAGGCCGGGCCACGCCGCGCAGGCCCGGACCCAGGCGCGCTTGCCGGTCGCATCCAGCCGACCGGAGCTCTCCTGCTTCAACCATTCGAGTAACCCGGCCGCCGAGTCGTGCACGGCGACACGGTGCTCCTCTCTCAGGCCCTCGCCGTCCCGCAGCGACCAGCGGCACAGGTGCGCCACGAGCCGCAGCCGGATCGTCAGGTAGATGTCGATGTCCACGCCGCGCGTGAGCGCGGGGGAGCCGCCGCGCTCCTCGGCGTGGCTCAAGAGCCAACCGCGGAACGCCAGGTCCCGATCGCCGGCGCGGGGGATCCGGAAATCCAGGGGCTCGCCCCGGAGGTTCTCCCCGCCCTGCGGGATCATGACCGTGTATAGATCTCGATGCGCACCAAGCGTCGCAGCTCGGGGAACGCCACGATCGCTTCGCTCCAGGGTTTGTGGAGCACGGCCCGGGAGGCTTCGTCGAGCTTTGCGTCGTATGTGTCGAGCGCCGCCCAGTTGGGAAATTCCAGAATTACGAGATTCGTGTTTTCTCCGGCGCCGGTGTACTGGGCGAGCTGCACGTGGGAGACCATCTGCTTGCGCCGCACCAGCTCGTCCAAGACCGGATCGGCGATGTCGCTGAGCGCCTTGTTGTACGCCGCCGCTTTCCCGGGGAGCGCCTGGTAGAAGCCGACCCAATAGATGTGCCCGGACGCTACCTGCCCGGCGAGCGGCGTCGCGAGGGTAAGGATGGCGAGGAGCGTTGGGAGCGGGCAGCGCATGTGGGCGGGTTCCTGTTCGCGGGGATGGCACGAACATGGACCCTACCGCGCGCGACGGCAAGGAACATCCAATGGCGCCTGCGTTGCGTGGCGCGCACGCGACAGGCCCCGCGTTTACAGGAGCTGGACCAACGTGTGGCGGAGCGTTTACAACAACAGGCGAGCGTGCGGCGACCCCAAGTTCTCGGAGGCGATGCTCATGGCTGCCCTGCCGCGCCGTACGTTCCTCTCCGCCGCCGCCGCCGCCGCCGCGACCGCTGGCCTCGCCGTCGCGTGCGCGGACCGCACCGTCGGCGTGCCGGTGTTGTCCCGGATGGCGAGCTGGCTCACCATCGATCCGCAGTCGTGTGGGATCGAGCATATCGTAGTTATGATGATGGAGAACCGATCGTTCGATCACTTTCTGGGATGGTTGCCCGACGCCGATGGGCGGCAAGCGGGGCTCAGCTATCTCGATTCAGCCGGCACGAGCCACGCCACGTATCCGCTGGCGCCGGATTTCCAGGGATGCGGCCACCAGGATCCCGACCATTCCTATGCCGGTGGCCGGGCGCAATACAACGCCGGTGCGTGCGACGGCTGGCTCCGCGTCAACGATACGTTCTCGATAGGCTACTACCGGCAGGAAGATCTCCCCTTCCTGGGCCGCGCGCTGCCGCAGTGGACATCGTTCGACCGCTACTTCTGCGCGATCCTCGGGCCGACCTTTCCGAATCGGATCTACCAGCATGCCGGTCAGACGGACCGGCTGAGCAACACACCGGCCCTGTCGACCCTGCCGACCATCTGGGATCGGTTGGCCGCGCGCGGCCTTCGGGGCCGCTACTACTACGGCGATGTGCCGTTCCTGGGGCTCTGGGGCGTCAAGTATATCCCGATCAGCAGACCGCTGGACGAGTTCTTCGCCGACTGCCGGGCGGGGTCGTTGCCGCATGTGGCATTCGTCGACGGGCCCTTCCTCACGGAAGCGACCGGGACGGGGCCGGACGATCATCCCTTCAGCGACATCCGCGCGGGAGAGGCGTTCATGAATCGGATTTATACGGCCGTGACCGCAAGCCCGGCGTGGGAGCACACGGTCCTGATCATCAACTTCGACGAATGGGGCGGGTTCTTCGACCACGTCCCTCCACCGGCCGGGCCCATCCCGGAAGCCACCCGCGCCGCCGGGGACGCAGACGGGCTTCGGGGCTTCCGTACCCCCACCCTGCTCGTTTCACCGTTCGCGCGCCGTCAACACACGTCGCACGTGGTGTACGACCACACGTCGGTGTTGCGGATGATCGAGTGGCGCTGGAATCTCCAGCCGCTCACCGTCCGGGACCGGACGGCGAACAATCTCGCGCAGGAGTTGGACTTCGGGCGGCCGCAGCTCGACGCGTCCGTCTACTCCGTGCCCGCTGTGACCGGTGCGGTGTGCCCGGTAAACCCGGCCTTCGTGGCTAGCGGCGGCAGCCCGCACTGGGGCGCGCTGGGCGACGTCGCGTTGAAAACGGGCTGGGGTATCTAGGGAGCGGTGAGACTGAGCCGAGTACCGTCGGCAAACAACACGTCGCTGGTCTCCCACACCAGCTTCATCTTGTCCAGCGGGGTATCCCGCAGCCGCTGGTGCGCGAGCCGGAAGGGATTGACCCGAACGATCCGTGCTGGCTCGCGTCGCGTTTGTCCGGCGGTGAGAGGCAAGTCCACCTTGAGGTGGGCGCTGTAGATCGAATCCCCGAACGTGTCGAGGAAGGTCGCGTCGCCCTGGAACGCGCGGATCGCTTTCTCTCCCTTGTTCTGATACGCGAAGGCCAGCGAGATGTAGTCTTCGTATTGCTCCGAGTCCGGATCTCTCGGCAGGTAGGTCTTCTTGACCACCGTGACCACGACCAGGGGCTCGAGCACCTTCTGGACGCTGTCCCGGCGCGCCCGCTCCGCCGCAAGCGCCGCCGCGTTGACTTGGGCCTTGCGGGCCTGCTCCGCCCGCGCCCACGCCAGGATATCCGTCACCGTCATGGTGTCGTGCGGCGCTTTCAGGGCAAACCCGCTGTCGGCCGCCACGCCCAGGAGGAGGCGCGCGTCAGCGAGCGAGAGCCGGACGCTGTGGGCGGCCTTGAGAACGGAGTCGAACCGGATCACCGGGACCTTGGCGGCGCGAAACGCGTCCTCGCGAGACTTGCAGCCCGAGAGCACCGCGCCCAGCAGGCCGGCGCACACGACGTTCGTGGTCCACCTCGATGCGCGCATCGTCGATCAGAGTCTGTAGCCGACGAGCGTGCCCGCCGTGGTCCGCAAGAACAGCATGTTGGCGACGTCGTCCACCGCGTACACCGGCTCGCGCTCCTTGCCGAGATCGACGCGTGAGCGCGGTTGCCCGCTGTCCTTGTCGATCTGCAACAGCACGTTCCCGTTCCCCTCGGGCGCGCGGGTCAACATGAAGACCGCCCCCGGGACGGTGAGCGAGGCCTTGAAGCGCTTGGTCGCGAGCGCGGCTGCCTGCTGCGAATAGCCCGTGAGTTGTGCCCCGCCCTGCGAATACGCCGTCGCGATCTGCCCGGTGATACGGCGCGCGTTGGAATCGGTCGCGTTGCGCGAGGCTTGCGCGAAGGCGTCGCCGTACGCCGAGGCGGCGGCGCCGTACAGGCCGGCGCGTATGGAGTTGATCCGGTAGAGCGCGCGCAGCAGCCCGGGTAGCTGCGGCGCCGGATAATAGACCTGCTGCTTCACCTGCCCGTCGCGCGCGACGACCACCAGGTTTTGCGGCGAGATGAGGACCAGCCCCGCGGGCCGGATCTCCATGTCGGTCGGATCCTCGCCGCCTTGCAGCTTTATCTCGCCACCGATGGGCCGGAAGGTGCCGGCGGTGCGATCTACCGCGTACAGCCGGTGGTCGTGGCTCGCGAACACGTACAGGGTCGAGCCCTCGACGGCGTGGCGCAGCGCATAGCGCGCGGTGTTGTACTCACCCGAGCTGAGCGGCTTCCCACTTTCGATGGCGTCCTTGAACTTGGGCTCGCCCGAAGCGAGGTCGATGACGTTCACCTCGGCGTTGGTGGCCGCATCGGGACGCGAGATGTAGAGCAGGCCCGCTGCGCCGGGCAGGAGCTCGGCGTAGGCCAGCTGGCCCTTGATCTTCACGTCTTTCTTCAGACGCACGGTCGTCGTCGCCACGTCCAGCACATTCACGAAGGTGCGCGACTCGGCGTCCACCGCCAGCACCGCGGAGCCGCCGACGATCATCGCGTCCGTCACCGTGCCACGCATGCGCAGCGGCTTTGCGGCGATCGTCGATCCATCGTCGTAGCGAGCCACGTTGAGCCCCGTCTGCACCACGCCGTTCACGATGCGGACGTTGCCCGTTGCCTCATTCGGAGGCGGTGATTCGGGGAGGATGATGATGCCGTCCGGGTGCTCTACGATGCCGTGCACCCAGCCTTCGACCATCGCGGGCTTGGCCCAAAGCGCCTGACCGTCGGCGAGGCGATACGCCATGAGCCGGTCGTCGAACCCGACGTACAGACGATCGGACTTGTTGGCCGACGGGAAGAGCCGTACGTGGCGCGCGGGGTTTCCCGCGCGGGCGGTGGGCAGCGTAGCGGACCACCGCACCGCACCCGATTTCGCATCCAGCGCGCGCAGGCCCATGAGCGTGTGAACCACGATCATATCGGGCCCGGCCTGGAGCACCTCGAGCGCGGTGCCCTCGGAGGCGGCGCGCACCAGGCCCTGCATCAGCCCGCCTAGCCCTTTTTTCTTGGGCCCGGTCTGCTCGAACAGCGCATCGTTCACCCAGCGCTGCTCGCCGGTCACGAGGTCGTATAGCGCCACGACCGAACCTCCGGACGCCGTGCGTCCGTGCACCAGCAGCGTGCCGCTCTGTGGCAGCACGCGGCGGGTGACGACTTGGGTCAGCCCCGGCCGCCGGGAATCGAACACGACGGCGCCGGTCACCGGATCGAGGATCAACAACAGGCCGGGGCGCGCCGCTTCCATGAGCAGGGAGCCCTCGACCATGCGCACGCTGTCGGGCGGCAGCCCACCGAGCTCGGGTTTCTCCCAGGTGATCTGGCCGCGCTCGATGTCGACGCCCGCGAGTCCGGCGTCGGTCGAGACGAGGAGCGCGCCCGCAGGGGTCACCTGCTGCCAGCGGACGTCGCCTTTCAGCTTGAGGGTCCACGCAGCGGTCGCACCGGACAGGCCGGCCGGGGGTCGCGCGGGTGCTGCGGCGGTCTGAGCGAGGGCGGCCGTGTGAACCATCACGACGAGCGCGGGCACGAGCGTACCGCGAGCGGACAGGACGGCCATGGCGATCCCCCTGTAGACGGTGGTGGAAGGGCGGCCCCCATATCCCCCCATCGGTCGTCGGAGCGCAAGGGCGGAACGCACAGCGGCGGCGCGAACGCCCTAGCGCCGAGGCCTCAGGAGCGGCCCCCTGTGCCCCGCCCGGTTGCAGGCATGGCTTCTTTCCGGGCGCTTCTTGATTGGTTGTGTTAGTGCCCGAGGAGAGAGTCGAACTCTCACGGGGTTGCCCCCGGGGGATTTTGAGTCCCCTGCGTCTGCCATTCCGCCACTCGGGCGTGATTTCCGGGCCCTCAACTTAGCGCGGGCGCGGAGCGCGTAGAAGGGGCGGTCTATCGCAGTTCCAGATCGCAGTTAGAGTTCCCTCATGCGCCGAAAGGGTCTGCTGCTATTCCTCGCGTTGGTCCTCGTCGCTGCGATTCTCGCCGTGCTCTGGCTGCTAACGCCTGCTCCCCCGGTTGCCGAAAAGCCCGTACCCCCACCGGTCGCGAAGCCCCGTACGCCACCGCTTCAGGCAGACGCCGAAGGGCGTTATGCTCCGGGCTATCCCTTTACGGTGAGTCGCTACCGATTCACCGGTTTCACTCTCCGTCCGGAGGCGTTTGTAGCCTTTGGACAGAGCGGTTCGGAGCAGCAGGTGGCCTGCATACAGGCCCGGATCAGCGCAACCGCTTTCCACCTGCGCTGTGACGACCCGCAGCTGGGCTCTGTCACAATCGACGGGAGGTTCCTCACGCGATTCGTGACCACCCGACTCGATGCGCCGGTTGTCTCCGCGGTCGTGACCGTTCGGGATGGGGCCGGAGAGGTCCTGTACAAGGCGCAGGACTCGTTCGAATGGCGCCCCGGTAATTAGCCTAGGATGTCGCTCGACACTCCGTCGCTGGTCTAACTCTTCGGGGGTCCGATCCGCTCGGCGTCCCGCTGTTTGGCGAGCATCCGTTCCGCGAAATCCAGCCGCTCTTCGACATCGGCGAGCCGCCGCTGCACGTCCTCGAGCGCGTCGAGCCGCGCCTGAGCGTCCTCACTCCCCCCCACCCGCTTCTGCAGGTCGTCGATCACCTCCGCCAGGTGGCGTCGCGACCCCCGCGGCCCGCGCGGCCCGCGCGGCCCTTCTGGAGGTCCGATCCGCCCGGCGATCGCCTTGCCGATCGAGATGGCCATGACGATGAGAGCCACGCCGAAGGCCCACTCGGGGATACCGAACATGCTCCTCCTCCCGTGAGCCCGTAACTTAGCCGCCCGCTTGTACCGGCGGGACCCTCGGCCCCCGCCGGTCCTTCGGCATCTGGACGGCGTCCTCTGTGTCCGATGTCACAGTCCCGATCCGCCGGCGGCCGACATCATATGGGACGCGCCACCACCGGGTGGGCGGACGCCCTGGAATTCGCAAGCCGACCGCTGCTCGGAGAGCGCGCATGCCGCACGTGCAATATTGGGCCCGAGTACGGGCCGGGATGGACTGCCCGCTGCGCCGCGGCGCGTGGTATCGCGTGGTCCAGCTCGCCCCCCGGGAGACAACCCTCGAGGTCAACAGCCGCCTGCTTCGCGTCCCGCGGGCCTACCTGCAGATCCTGCCGCTCCGTCCCCCCATGTGGTCGCTCGTGCGGCGACGGCCCGACGACGCGGATCCCGTCGCGGAAGATGGGAAATACGCCGTCTGCCCGAACTGCTGCGAGCGGAGTCCGCTGATCGATTCGTCGCCCGCGATGCGCTGTCGACGCTGCGGGGCCGTGGCGGCGATCGCGTGGTCCGACTCTCAATGGCGTGCCTTCGAAGTGCTGCCCGGCCGACCGGTGACGGGCGCGCTGGCACGGGCCCGCGCGGTCGCACTGCGAGCGCTGGCCGCGGCGTTCGGCCTCCGCCCGTGAGCTAGTGATGTCTTAGGGTTTCCTACGGGCGGGGGGTTTCCGCACGCCTCCCCGCGGCTCCCGCCCCGGCATCTGCCGCCGGGCTTCGCGCCGGTGGCGCACGACCTCCGCCACCCGCTCCTGGAATTTGCGGCGCTCTTCCTGGTACCGCGCGCGTTGCACCGGGGTGAGAAACCCCTGCATCTCCCGGTCTTCGCCGCGATTGAGCTCCTGCAGCTTGCGCTGGTTGTCCTGGCGCTCGTTGATGAGCTGCTTCACGCGCTCCTGGTTCGGCGTTCCCGCCGCCAGCTCGCCGTTCAGGGTCTGGTTGATCTCACGCTGCCGCGCGCGCAGCGGCTGGCGCTGCTCCTCGAAGCGCTGCTCGGTGCCCTGCAGCTTGGTCGCCTGCTCGTCGCTCAGCGCGAGCGTGGTGCGCACGTGCTCGTACCAGCGCTGCCGGATCTGCTTCCGCAGCTGCTGCGCCTCGGCCCCGTTCGACGGGCTCGCGGTGCTGTCCTCGGGTTCCTGCGCAACGAGCGGAAGCGTCGTCGCGAGCATCAAGGCCCATACGAGTGACTTCATCAACCCTCCAGCGCCTCGAGCAGGGCACGCAGCTGGGGCGCGCTCAAGTCGTCGAGACTCACGTCCTGCGAAGACTCCGTCTCGTGTTCCCCGCCGGGTTGACCCACGGCCTCGAGCACCTGCCGCAGCTGGTCGGCCGAGAGCTCGCTCAGCTCGGCTCCGGCAGGCGCAGCCAGCGCCGTCGCCTCAGGCGGTTTGTGCCACAGGTTCCGCGCGATGACCCCAGCGCCGGCCGCGAGGACGAGCAGGGCGGCGATGCGCAGCCACACCGGCTGGATCCATCCCAATACGCGGACGTCGGCGCGCGGCTCCGTCCGTAGGCGCGTCACCACGGCCTGCGCCGTGCGCTCCACGTCGAGTCGCTCGGCGGCGCGAGCCCCCAGACGTTGCGCCACTTCGCGCAGCTCGACGTCGTGCAACCGGGTGTCGTCGTTCATTGCATGTGCTCCTTCAATCGTCTCACCGCATGATGGTAATGCACGCGCGCCGCGCC
>Ga0137419_10000895_pt1 | contig 11953 bp, 10 predicted proteins | sample CZODoug3_1_2_16f_FD_108279 | JGI IMG/M metagenome (GOLD analysis project Ga0137419, IMG submission 108279) | Vadose zone soil fungal communities from Angelo Coast Range Reserve, California, USA - CZODoug3_1_2_16fungal (Illumina Assembly) | ecosystem: Environmental > Terrestrial > Soil > Vadose... | reverse complement strand
CAGGCCAAGCGTCGTTAGTTCTTCTCGACCTTCACGCCCTTCCAGAACGCCACGTAGCCTTTGAGCTGGCTGGCCGCCGGCTTGGGTTCAGGGTAGTACCAGGCAGCATTGGCGTTGCGCTTTCCATTCACATCCACGTTGTAGTAACTCGCCAGCCCTTTCCATGGGCACGTAGTGTGTTGATCGCTCGGCTGGAAGTATTCGCTCTTGATCGCGTCGGGAGGAAAATACTGGTTTCCCTCCACCTCGATGGTCTTGTCGCTCTCTGCCAAAACCGTGTTTTCCCAGATTGCTTTTGCCATAACGCCCATTTAGATTCCTAGGCGGACAGACAGTTTCAAATATGATTCACGGGCAAAACGGGCGCTACAACGGTCATTCCATGGTCGGGGCCCTTCGCAGGGTTATGGTGTGCTCGCCGCGGGCGGCGGGTTGGGACGATCCGGAACGTGTTGCGGAATCGGGCAAGCTCGGTTTCGCGCACCCTCCGGTCTGCTCCCGGGCACAAGAACAGCATGACGCTCTATGCGAGATTCTCGAACGCGCCCGGGCCGAAGTGCTTCACCTGACATCTGTGCCTGCGATGACGCTCGATGCCGTTTACGCGCACGACGCTTCGCTTCCTACGGACTTCGGGCTGATTCCTATGCACCCCGGCAAAACGAATCGGATTCCGGAAGCTCAACACCATCGGGAATTCTGCATGGCCCAAGGGATTCCGGTAGCGGGCCAAATCAAGGCGCCCGCCAACACCGAAGCCGGTGACATGGTATGGCTGGATGCCCACATGCTGCTGATCGGCCAAGGCTATCGCACCAACGCCATGGGAATCGCACAAATGCGGGAACTGCTCAGCCCACACGGTATTGAGGTGCTAACCGCGCCGTTGCCCTACGGACCGGGCGCCTCGGCATGTCTGCACCTGATGTCGCTGATCAGCTTGCTGGATGAGAAGACCGCGTTGGTGGACCTGCCATGGCTTGCGGTGGAAACGGTGGAACTGTTGAAGACTCGGGGATATGAGTTTATCGAGATCGACGATTCCGAGCGCGCTACGCTTGCCTGCAACGTGTTGTCGCTCGGAGAGCGGCGGCTGGTTGCCATCGAAGAAAACAGAAAGACGAACCAGCGGCTGCGCGATTCTGGGTTCGATGTTCACACTTTTCCGGGATCGGAGATCTGCATCAACGGCAGCGGGGGACCAACATGTCTGACCCGGCCGCTGCTGCGAGGATAGTCGTGTCGAACAAGACGTGAACTTTGCCCCCCCCAAGAGTCTCCTTTCTGGCTGCTAAAATAAAGAGGCAATGGTCTTATCGTTCGTTCGCGAGCTCTTCGCGGACGTAGAGAAGTTGCCCGCCTTTTCGCGTGTGGCCTCCCACCTCAAGGAGAACACGAGTCGGATTAGTGTCTCTGGGCTCACCCCGACTGCCAAGGCCCTCCTGCTGGTTTTGCTCCAAAGGGCCTCCGGACGGCCTTTGATTGTGATCGTGAGTGACAACCGGGCGGCCGAAGATCTTCTGCCAGTGCTGCAGGGATTCGCCGAACTGACGGGAGCCACCGACCCGGAGTCCATTGTCACGCTGCCCACGCGCGACGTGTTGCCCTTCCAGAATCTGTCTCCCCACCCGGAGATCCAGGAAGAGCGCGCGACCGCTCTGTGGAAGATCGCCACCGGGGCGGTATCGCTGGTGGTGGCTCCGATTGCCGCCACGACCATACGACTGGCCTCGACCGAGTACTACACAGACCTTGCTCGGACCATTCGCCGCGGCGAGACCTTCGACATCGAAGCCCTGGTCGAGCACCTGAACACCGTGGGGTACAGCGCTGCCGACGTTGTGGAAATGCCCGGCCAGTATGCCTTGCGCGGCGGCATCCTCGACGTTTATTCGCCGGAGGCGGACCGGCCCGTACGCGTGGAATTCTTCGGGGACGAGGTTGAGTCCATACGCAAGTTCGATCCCGCAACGCAACGTTCTTCGAGCCCGGCCGACGAAGCCCTACTTCTCCCCCTTACTGAGACGCCCGTGCGAGAAGAGCTGTTGGGTGCGATTCACGTGCGCCTTTCCGGAGGGCGGATTACTGGGAATGAGGAAGTGATTGACCAAGCCGTGCGCTCCGGCGGTGTGACGGTCTTCCCGGGGTGGGAGTTCTACGCGCCCGTGGCTCGCGAGAGTCGCAGTCTGTTCGATTTGCTTCCCCAAGCTGCTGTGTTGACCGAGGAGCGCGAGAACTTGAAACAGGAACTCGATCGAACGTGGACGCGCATCGAGGAGGCTCACGAACGCAGCGGCGTCGGCAACCTGGTTAGGCCCGGAGATCTCTACTTCTCACCCAGTGACTGGTGGCAGACTCTGGGGACGCTGCCGGGCGCGGACCTGGAACATCTCGGCATCACCCGGGCCGAAGATAGCGATACCGCAGTGCAATTTCAGTCGCAGCCTACACCCCGCTTCCATGGCTCGGTCCCGGCGATGCTCGAAGAAGTGCAGAAGCTCATCGGGCAAGGGACCGGCGTGGTATTCGCCGCGCCCAATACCGGCGAGGTGGAGCGGCTGGCCGATGTCTTCACCGAGTACAACGTCTCGTTCCGCCTGGGTAGCCGCACGCGTGGCGGCGAAAGTTACGCTGACGAGACCGCTTATTTTGCGCAGGAAATTCTGGCCACCACGTTGGTGAAAGCTTACGTGCCAGACGGCGTGGTCTTCCCCGAGGCGCACCTGGCCATCTTCGGCGCGCGCGATCTGTTCGACGAATCGGAACTCGTGGCCTCCCGGCCGCAGCGGCAGAAATCGAAAGTTTCGGCATTTCTCTCAGACTTTCGCGATCTGCAGGTGGGCGACTACGTGGTTCACGTGGAGCATGGCATCGCTCAATACCAGGGCCTAAAGGAGATCAATCAGGGCGACGGACCCGCGGAGTTCATGCAACTGGAGTTCGCCGAATCCACGCGCCTCTACGTGCCGCTGACTCGCCTCGATCTCATCCAGAAATATCGTTCGGCCGAGGGTGCCAAGCCAGTGCTCAGTCACCTGGGCACGGCGACGTGGGCGAAGACCAAGGCGCGCGTTCACAAGGCCATGAAAGACATGGCGGACGAACTGTTGAAGCTCTACGCGCAGCGGCAAATGGCGCAGGGGCATGCCTTCCCTGCCGATACCGAATGGATGAAAGAGTTCGAAGACGCCTTCGAGTTCACCGAGACCGAGGACCAGGCGCAGGCCATCACGGATGTGAAGGTCGATATGGAATCCGGACGGCCGATGGACCGCTTGCTGTGCGGGGACGTCGGCTACGGGAAGACCGAGGTTGGCATGCGCGCCGCCTTCAAGGCCATCAGCGACAACAAGCAGGTCGCGGTTCTGGCGCCGACTACCGTTCTGGCATTTCAGCACTACGAGACTTTCAAGCAGCGCTTTGCGGCGTTCCCCGTCACGATCGAAATGATCAGCCGCTTCCGTTCGCCCAAACAGCAGAAGGAAATCCTGCAGAAGGCGGAGGCCGGCAAGATCGACGTGCTGATCGGCACGCATCGCATTCTTTCAAAGGACATCAAGTTCTCCGATCTGGGGCTATTGATTGTCGACGAAGAACAGCGCTTTGGCGTCCGTCACAAGGAGCGCCTGAAGCAGATGCGCAAGCAGGTCGACGTCCTCACCATGTCGGCCACGCCCATTCCGCGCACACTGCATATGTCCCTGGTCGGGCTGCGTGACATGAGCGTCATCGAGACCCCGCCCAAGGATCGCATGGCGATTCAGACCGTCGTGGCCAGCTGGGACGAGAAGCTGATCCAGTCAGCGCTCGAGCAGGAACTGGAGCGTGGCGGCCAGGTCTATTTTGTGCATAACCGGGTCGAGAGCATCTGGGAAATCGCCGCGAAATTGCAGGAACTCGTTCCTAAGGCACGCATTCTCGTGGGCCACGGGCAGATGGTGGAGACGGAACTCGAGAAGGTGATGCTCAAGTTCATGCATCACGAAGCGGACCTCCTGGTGGCTACGACCATCATCGAGAACGGGCTGGACATCCCCCTGTGCAACACCATCTTGATCAATCGCGCCGAGCGCCTGGGACTCTCTGAACTGTACCAGCTGCGCGGCCGAGTGGGCCGTTCGGACCGACGAGCCTATGCCTACTTGTTGTTGCCGTCGGACATCGAGCTGACCCCCATCGCCCGGCGTCGCTTGGCTGCGCTCAAGGAGTTCTCCGATTTGGGCGCGGGGTTCAAGATCGCTGCACTTGATCTCGAGCTGCGGGGAGCGGGCAACATGCTGGGCGGAGAGCAAAGTGGGCACATCGAAGCGGTCGGCTTCGAGCTCTATACGCAGATGCTCGATCGTGCTGTTCGCGAGCTGAAGGGAGAGATGCCCGAGGAAGAAATCGCGACCCAGCTGAACCTCGGCCTGAATATCCGCATTCCGGCGGAGTACATTCCCGAGGAAAACCAGCGCTTGCGAATGTACAAACGGGTCGCAGGGGTGGAACGTGAATCGCAATTGCGGGATGTGCGGGCGGAACTCAGCGATCGCTACGGGGAACCGCCGCCGGCGGTGCGCAACCTGCTCGACTATGCCGACCTGAAGCTGCTGGCCGTCCGCGTCGGAGTAAGTGCCATCGATCGCAAACGGGATCAGGTCAGCATAAAGTTCCGGCAAAATGCGACCGTCGATGCTGAGCGCCTGGCTCGTTTCGTTGCATCCCAACGGGGAGCACAGTTCACTCCAGACGGCACTCTGAAGTTTTCGCAAAAGGCGACGGGTGCCGCCGAGGTGCTGGTGCTTCTGAAAGACTTGTTGGAGACCCTTGCGACCCAAGCGACGGCCCCGTAGTCCTTTGGAAGAATGGAGCGATTGGCAATCGGGATTATCTTCGAGCTCTTCAACATGAACGCTTCGCGGGAATTCGCCACTGCTGGTATTGTGATCGGTTGCTCCGGGCCACTTTTCACTTTATTGTCAGTCGGGACTCCGTGCCCCCCAGGGAGAGAATGAAAACCTTATGCCGATGAAAGTTCGCAAAGCGGTCTTCCCCGCGGCGGGCCTGGGCACGCGCTTCCTGCCCGCCACCAAGGCCCAGCCCAAAGAAATGCTGCCCATCGTCGACAAGCCCATCATTCAATACGGCGTAGAAGAAGCACTGGCGGCGGGCTGCGATCAGATCATCATCGTGACCGGACGAGGCAAGCAGTCGATCGAGGATCACTTCGACGTCAGCTACGAACTCGAGAAGATGCTCGAGGAGCGCAAAAAGACCGACCTGCTGAAGATCGTCCGTTCTATTTCCGACATGATTCATATGGCCTACGTCCGCCAGAAGGAAGCACTCGGCCTCGGACACGCTGTCCTGATGGCGCGAGAGTTGGTCGGTAACGAGGCATTCGCAGTGCTGCTCGCCGATGACGTTATCGACGCCGAAGAGCCCTGTTTGAAGCAAATGATGCGGGTGTTCGAAGAAACGCAGTGCTCGGTCGTGGCAACCCAAGTGGTCGAAGGTCCGGCTATCTCGGCCTATGGTGTGCTCGATGTCAAGCCAGCCGATGGGCGTTTCGGTGGACGCCTCTACGAAATCAACAATATGGTCGAGAAGCCGAAGCCGGAAGAGGCGCCTTCGAACCTGGCGATTATAGGACGCTACATTCTTACCCCGCGTGTGTTCGAAATTCTCGCTGATACTCCGCACGGCACGGGTGGAGAACTGCAGTTGACGGATGGTCTGCGCGCGCTGCTGAAAGAACAGAGAATCTACGCTTACGTCTACGAAGGACGACGCCACGACACGGGCGACAAGCTCGGTTTTTTGAAGGCGACCGTCGAGTTCGCGTTGAAGCGGCCTGCTCTGGGCGACCAGTTTCGGGAGTACTTGAAGGAACTGAAGCTCTGATTCGTCTACTCGTGCGCCGAACTCCAGCCCATCATTCCATTACCTTACTCAGAATAATGTCGTGGGTCCAGTCCTGCTTGAAGCCTTGTTGCCGCAGGAACGTGGCCAACTGTCCGCGGTGATGCACGCTGTGCAGGACCGCCTGAATCAGCATCTTCCGCGGGCTGGCCTTTAAAGTACCGAAGCCAAGCGGGCTCAGTTTTGTCCAATCCTCGAGGGCCGCCTTGTCGAGGAATTCCTGGAATTTCCGGTCGGCCTCCTCGCTAATCGCGAAAAGTTCGTCCAGCGTAGCAGTGGGCAGCTTCTCGAAATCGGCTCTCGGTAGGCCGTGCACGCGATTTGCGAAGGACAATTCCGCGGCGAAGATGTGGCAGACCAGCTTTCGAACCGTGCCCGCACCGGCAACATCACAGGGGAGATCGAGCGCGGCGGGATGCTCCGCGAACCAGCGCTTCCAGTGACTGGTCTCGTCGGCGTTATAGGCCAAAAGATCTGTGAATCGGATACCTGGGTCCATGGAGGCATCGCCTTTTCGGGGAAAAGCATCAGTCGAGTAAATCGCCGAGTCGGGAGCCCAGCGAACTCTGCAACTTCTTCGATTTCTCTTCGACGCCGCGTGCCAACTTTTCTTTGTGCGCGTCGAGTTTGCTCGCGATGGGCGGGTCCGAGAGAGCGATGATTTGTGCAGCCAGGATTCCCGCATTGGTGGCTCCCGGCTTGCCAATCGCGACCGTCGCCACGGGAATGCCTGCGGGCATTTGCACGGTAGCAAGCAAGGAATCCATACCCTGCAAGGAGGTGGACGGAATCGGCACACCGATGACAGGGAGCGTGGTGTGGGCAGCGATCACGCCGGCCAAGTGGGCAGCCCCGCCCGCTCCGGCGATGATGACTCGAACGCCGCGTCCGGCGGCCTGGCGCGCAAAGTCGGCCGTACGATCCGGAGAACGGTGGGCCGAGGTTACGTCGATCTCGTAGGCGATTCCGAATTCTTCCAACGCTTTTCCAGCCTCGCGCATGATCTCGAGGTCAGAATCGCTGCCCATAACAATAGAAACCAATGGTTGCTTGCTCATGACAATTGTGTGTACTCGAAATCAGAACGAGAAAACTACCAGACCTACTTCTTCAAAGCTCGCGCCGCGATGTCCTTGCGGTAATGCATTCCCTCAAATCCGATGGTTGAAACGGCCTCGTACGCCCGCTGCACCGCGTTGTCCAGATTTGCGGCCCGCGCCGTCACGCCCAGAACGCGGCCTCCGGAAGTGAAATAAATGTCATCGCGGTTGCTGGTCGCGCCATGAAAGACCTTAACTCCTTCGAGTTCTCCAGCCTGCTCCAGGCCTGCGATCTTTTTCCCAGCCTCGAAGGTACCCGGATAACCGCCGGACGCAACCACCACGCAAACCGAGGCGTCGGAGGTCCAGCGGAGGTCATCATTTATGAATCGGCCTTCCACTGCAGCCTCCAGCGTATCGAGCAAGTCGCTTTCGAGGCGCATCAGGATTGGCTGGGTCTCAGGGTCGCCGAAGCGGCAGTTGAACTCGAGCACCATCGGACCGCGCGCCGTCATCATGAGACCACAGTAGAGCACTCCTTTGTACTCCACGCCCTCCGTCTTCATCCCGGCGACCACCGGTTGTGCGATGTGGTGCACGAGCCAGTCCCGCATTTTGTCGTCGATGATGCTTTGCGTGGAATACGCGCCCATGCCTCCGGTGTTCGGTCCCGTGTCGCCATCGCCGACGCGCTTGTGATCCTGAGCTGCGACCAGGGGAACCACCCTTGCTCCGTCGCTGATGACCAGAAACGAGAGTTCGTCGCCTTGCAGGCATTCCTCCAGCACGATCGGGTTTCCGGCTTCTCCGAGCATTCTGCCACTCAGCATTTCGGACGCAGCCGAAGCCGCTTCTTCCTTGGTCTTCGCCATGACCACGCCTTTGCCGGCGGCCAGTCCGTCGGCCTTTACAACCAGAGGCGCATGGAAATGGGGAAGGGCGGCGCGTACCTCGTCAACCGTTTGGCAAATCGCATAATGCGCTGTGGGGATCCGATGGCGTTGCATGAATTCTTTGGCGAAGCTCTTGCTCGACTCGAGTTGAGCAGCGGCGCGCGTGGGGCCAAACGTGCGCCATCCGCGGAGCTGGAATTCATCGACCACACCCAAGGCAAGAGGCAATTCCGGCCCGATGACGGTCAAGTCGGGCTTCACGCGCTCGGCGACGGACACGAGGGAGTCCATGCTTTTTACATCAGCCGGGAGGCATTCGGCCTCCTGCGCGATCCCGCCGTTGCCGGGCGCACAGTAGATCTGGCTCACACGTGGAGACTGGCGCAACTTCCAGACCAGAGCGTGCTCGCGCCCGCCACCACCGATGACGAGAATTTTCATAACTCAGGACACACAAGGGTAGGGATCACTGACCGCGATGTCAAACTTACCAGCAATCAGAATCGCCTGGTTGTCGAGTACAATCGACCCGTTAACTATGCTTAACTACACCGTATAATTTTCATGATGATCACCGTTTCCAAGGAAGACTACCTGAAGGCCGTGCTCGAGGCGGAGAGCGAGGGCGAAACCGTGATCTCGGCGACCCTGGCCCATCGCTTGAAAGTCTCACCGCCCGCGGTAACCATGGCGCTGCGCCGCCTCAAAAAGGATGGGTTCGTGCGCGTGCAAGCGGACGGGATTGTGCGCTTGACCGCTGCGGGCAGGAAGATCGCTCGCAAACTGACGCTGCGCCATCACCTGATCGAGCGCATGCTATCGGAGATGTTCGGCATGGAGTGGTACAAGGTGCACGATGAGGCCGAGCGACTGGAGCATGCGGTTTCCCCCGACTTTGAGACCAAGCTGCTTGCCAAATTGGGGCGAGGCGGGGCATGTCCACACGGCAACCTCAGCGAGCAGGAGAGCCCAGAAAGCCGCCGTCGCCGAGGCCTACTCCTGTTGTCAGAGGCTGCAGCGGGCAAACACTACCTGGTGAGCGGCATCTACGAACGAGACCGAAAACTGCTGGAATTTCTGGAGACGCGCGGCATCCGGCCGGGAGTAAAGCTCGACTTGCTGGAGCGCAATTACGATCAGACTCTCTCGGTTCGCACGTCCGCTGGCGCGGTAATTCTCGGCCGGCTGTCCGCAGAAAAGATCTGGCTTTCGCCGGCTGCCCGATCCGGGAGCTGATTCCATGATTAACTATAGCTAACCTGTCATAGTGTACACTAGTTTCTTGCGCTTCCGGCTTGCATGCGTGGGGATGCAGTCGCCGGCGGAGCCTTGCCCATGAAGCATACAGACGCGCACGGGGACGTGGCTGCGCGGATTCGTCCGGACGAGTCGACAGCGATCGGCACCGCTGGAGAATCCGGCAGTCACGTGTCGCTCGAAGGAGTTCACAGTTCGGTCGGCGTCCCCCATCATGCGGCGGGCTTCTGGCAGCAGTGGCGGGCTTTCGTGGGACCGGCAATTCTGGTCAGTGTCGGATATATGGATCCGGGGAACTGGGGTACCGATCTGCAAGGCGGTGCTCAGTTCAAGTACGGCTTGCTATGGGTCGTCGCCTTATCGAGTTTGATGGCCGTCTTCATGCAAGTAATATCGGCCCGGCTCGGTGTGGTGACCGGGAAGGACCTGGCACAATGTTGCCGCGACTGGTATCCGAAGTGGACGCGATGGCCCAACTGGCTGATGAGCGAAGTGGCCATTGGGGCCTGCGACTTGGCGGAGGTACTGGGTAGCGCCGTCGCCCTCAATCTGCTGTTTCACATCCCATTGTTCTGGGCTGTCATCATTACGGGGCTCGACGTTCTCCTGCTTCTGGCGCTGCAGAGTTTCGGGATGCGCGCGATCGAGGCCGTGGTGGTGGTCCTGGTGGCAACCATTGCGGTCAGCTACTTCATCGAGATCTTCGTTCTCCCTCAGACTCAGCCCAGTTTTCGCGAGATGGGGCGGGCTCTGCTGACGCCACAATTCCGCCAGGCGGGTATGCTGTACGTCGCCATCGGAATCATTGGCGCGACCGTCATGCCCCACAATCTCTATCTACACTCAGCCTTGGTGCAGAGCCGAAAGTTCCAGAAAGATGCTCTTTCGATTCGCAGCGCGATCCGCTTCAACACTCTCGACTCCGTCGTAGCCTTGTCCGTAGCCTTTTGTGTCAACGCGTCGATCCTGGTGCTGGCTGCGACGGTGTTCTTTGGCAAGGAGAGTGTGGTGGTTGCGGGAGGTCAGGCGATCCGGTTTGCCGCAGACAGCGATTGGATTCGAGTCGCATATCTGACCCTGGCTCCGCTGATGGGAACAGCGGTTGCCAGTACGCTATTTGCCGTGGCGCTGTTGGCGTCCGGGCAGAGCAGCACCATTACGGGCACACTGGCTGGCCAAGTCGTCATGGAAGGCTTCATGCATTGGCGAATCCGGCCCTGGGTTCGGCGGTTGATCACGCGCTCCCTGGCCATCTTGCCGGCGGTCCTGGTGATCGGCATCCGCGGAGATAACAGCGTCACCGACCTGCTCACCCTTAGCCAGGTCGTGCTCGCGCTACAACTTCCTTTGGCCATGTTCCCCCTGCTGCATTTCACCAGTTCCAAGAAGCGCATGGGGCAGTGGAAGAATGGCTGGTTTCTTCTCGCCGCCGGATGGGCGAGCGCTGTCCTGATCACAACCCTGGACGTTTACGGCTTGCCGGATTCCCTGAAAGCCGCGTGGCAGGTGATCCTTGGCCGATGAGTGCGGAACCGGAGCGAACGACCATGTATAACACCATTCTGGTGACCTTGGACGGTACTCCGACCGATCGCGCGATCATCGAACACGTCAAACAACTTGCCAAGCTGGCGGGCAGCCGCCTGGTATTGCTTCATGTCGCCGATGGATGGGCCGCCCGAACCTATGGCCCGGACGCGGTCAGTCCCGAGATTGCCGACGACACGGCCTACCTGCGGAAGGTCCGTGAGGAGTTTCAGTCCACGGGCATTTCCGCGGACGCGGAGTTGGCGTACGGCGACCCGGCGGATGAGATCGTCAAGTGGATTGAGCAGAAAGGGTGTGACCTGGTTGCCATGAGCACACACGGCCACCGTTTCTTGGCGGATGTGTTTCTCGGCACCACAGCGAGCCGCGTCCAGCACCGCATCAGGGTACCTGTGTTGCTGCTTCGGGCGAGGTGAATGGCAGCATTCGCGCACTCCATGCTTCCACACTCGCCCTGTTCCCTTTCAAGCGGCACTACGCAATCGGTCACAGAACGACTAAACTAACAGTCAAGATGAACAGCTTCAACAGTCGCTCTACTCTCAAAGTTCTCGGCCAAGAATACGAAATCTACCGCCTCGACGCGCTCGACCAACAGGGCATCTCGACCAAGCATCTTCCCTACTCGTTGCGCATCCTGCTGGAGAATCTGCTGCGCACGGAAGACGGCCGCAATGTAACCGAGGGGGAAGTGCGCGCGTTGGCGGCCTGGAATAGCAAGTCGAAACCGGACAAAGAAATCGCTTTTACGCCCAGCCGCGTTCTTCTGCAGGATTTCACGGGTGTTCCGGCGGTTGTGGACCTGGCTGCGATGCGCGATGCCATGAAGCGGCTGGGCGGCGATCCGAAGTTGATCAACCCTCTGCAACCCGCCGAACTGGTGATCGATCACTCGGTGCAGGTGGATGAGTTCGGCTCGGCAAAAGCCTTTGGGCTGAATGCAGAGTTAGAGTTCCTGCGTAACAAAGAGCGGTACGCGTTCCTGCGCTGGGGACAGACAGCCTTCCACAATCTGGCGATTGTTCCACCCGACACGGGCATCGTTCACCAGGTGAACCTCGAATATCTGGCGCGCGTTGTATTCGTGCAGGAGTCGGACGGGAAGCGCCTAGCGTATCCCGACACGCTGGTGGGAACGGACTCGCACACCACCATGATCAACGGACTCGGTGTGCTGGGCTGGGGGGTGGGTGGGATCGAGGCCGAGGCCGCCATGCTCGGCCAGCCGGTCTCGATGTTGATCCCGCTGGTGGTCGGCATGAAATTGACGGGGCGTCTGCCAGAAGGCGCGACTGCGACCGACCTTGTCCT
>Ga0137419_10000894_pt1 | contig 11959 bp, 9 predicted proteins | sample CZODoug3_1_2_16f_FD_108279 | JGI IMG/M metagenome (GOLD analysis project Ga0137419, IMG submission 108279) | Vadose zone soil fungal communities from Angelo Coast Range Reserve, California, USA - CZODoug3_1_2_16fungal (Illumina Assembly) | ecosystem: Environmental > Terrestrial > Soil > Vadose... | reverse complement strand
GTTGGATCTCCATTCCCCATCGGCAAATCGCCCAGAATCTGGTCATAGGTACGGTTCTCCTTCACGATGTAGATGACGTGCTGAATGTGATCGCGCAGGAAGCGCATCGTCGAACGGTCTTGCTCGGAAGGTTGTAGGTTGAAGCCATTGTTGTCCTCCACCTGACTTGTCAGTTGCGAAAGATCATTGCGGCCCGGCGTAGGGATCACCAACATCGTCGCGTGCATACCCTGCCACGCATACTGGTCTCCCGAGCCGTTCTGCGCGGAGACGCTCTGGCACCCCGACCCGTAGTTCCCGCCTGCGTGGATGGAGCGGCAGTTTAGCGGGTCTGGTCCCGTATTACTGCGTCCGTTCACCACAAACAGCGTCGACGAATCCGCGCTGATGCTCACCGAGTTCGGCTGCCACCCGGTTGGGATCAGGCCCACAACCCGCGGGTTCTCGCCCCGCAGGCTGATTACGGCCACGCTATTGGTACCGCCGTTCGTCACGTAAGCCGTCTTTTCGTCCGGAGACAGGGTTACGCTGTTCGGATTGCTGCCTTTCGGCACGCCGCCCTCGTCGCCCAGCACGCCCCGCGGGGCACTCGTGTTCACCTGGCCCGCTACTTCATTCTCTTCCGTATCAATGACGAACAAGGAATCCGCATTGTCCGACGTCACGAACAGCTTGCTCTCGGCCTTGTTCAGCACCATGCGATTCGGATTTCCCAAAACGTGAATGCGCCGCGTCAGTTGCAGCGCGCCCCTCGTCAGCCGCAACACGTCAATCTCGCGGTCGCGTGAGCTGGAGACATACACGGTGCGGTTTCCCTTGATGGCCACTCCCACCGGAAACTCACCTCCCGCCACGCCCGCCTGCGCCGGATTAATCACTCCCGGACGCAAGTCGTATTCGCTCAGTACCACGCCGTGCACAACATCCACCGCGGTCACCGAATCTGTCTCGTAGTTCGCCACCACCACTGTGCTGCCGTCCGCCGTAATCCCCACTCCCGCCGCGGTCGGCCCCACAAACGTCTCCCGGCTCATCACACCCCCGGAGTGACCGAGCGAAACCGGCGACCCAACCTCCGCCCACGAACCGTTGCTCAGCCCATAGGTGTGTAGGTTGTCATCCACTCCACCCGCCACATAGAACTTGCTCCCGTCCGGACTCCATACCAACCCGCTAAACGCGTTCGGCACCAGAACCACTTGCTTCAATACCGGAACGCTGGGCGACGAGATATCCTCCACGAAAACGAATTCGCTGGAATCCTGCGGCTGAAAGCTGCCGTTCGCATCCAGGAGGTAGTTGTACCCGCTGGTGAGCACCAGCAAACTCTTGCCATCCGGGCTCACGGCCGTCGCTTCCGCGCTATCCGGCACGTAGTTGGGATAATCCGGCAAGGCCACCATCAGCGGCTGCACCACCGAACCGGGCGCTGCGTCAGGAGTAATGATGGCGCCGGTCGGAAGGGTCACCGGCTGAGATGCGGCTATTGCGGCAGCATCGAATACCAGCGTCGTGGCTGTCAAGGCCGCCACAAAACTGGCTCGACGAACGAGAGTTTGGATCTTCATTTAATCCTCCTGGGATGATTCGAACAAATGGGATGATTCGAACAGAAAAGTTGAGTCGAACCGGGACCATTCGAACTGCCACGGTCCAAAGGGCAAACATTGGACACACTTACCCCCCTGCGCCCATATTTCAGCGGAGTCGTCGCAGGCCAGCGGGCGGACGGGAACAGTGAAAGTTATCGCGAAGAGAACTAAAACATCTCGCTATGAACGTCAGTTCACGGCAATGTGAATTTCAAGTTAAAGGAATCGTGAGCTTTGGGAGAAATTTCATTTGCCATGACAAAGAGCCGTGGGCGGGCCAAAGCCGCCCACGGCTGTTACGTCCCGTTGAGTCCTGGCTAGCGCAAGCTGTTCTCCAGCGAAGTGGCCTGGGCATCGTAGGCGCTCAGTGGTTTTAGCCCGAAACGCTCCTCGATCGTCTTCAGAATCGAAAGCGTGTCGTACTGGGTGTGATCAACAAAATGGCGCTTGGCAAGGGGGCCGATAATGATTCCCGGAACACGGCTGCCATCGCCCCAAATACCGTTGTTGTTCGGGGGTGTCACGTGATCCCAGCGGCCGCCATGCTCGTCATAGGTCACGATGATGAGCGAATCTTCCCAGTAATCGCTATCCTTCACGGCGTTGACAAGATCGGCTACGTGCTGCTGGCCCTGCAACAGGCCCGCGTATCCCGGATGTTCATTGTCCGGTCCCAGCGCCTTAATAAAGCTAACCGCCGGCAGACGTTCGCTCTTCAAATCCCTGAAGAAGTTGTTTTCATCTTGCAGGTGCGCCGCGGAAACGGGATTCCGCACCCCATTCTTCCACGGAGCATAGTTGTCATAAAAAGCGAAGGGTTGGTGGTGCCATTGGAACAGCGGATCGACGGGCGCGTTCGGAGGAACGACGCCGTTGTTGGCAGGATTGACCGCCGTGCTGGCCAGGGCATTGTCCCAGCCGCCGGAGTACCACTTCCAGCTCACATGCTTCGCACTGAGCCGGTCGCCGATCGTCGGAATGAACGGCCGGGTCGTATCGGATGGGTCGCTGTCATTCTGGCTGGGCAGCAGGGCTGTGCTACCGACCGTTGAAAACGTCGGAACCAGGTTGGTGGAGAAAATCGTGTTCACGGCATAGTTCTTGTCCAAGGTCGCACCCGCCACGGTGAATGACGGCCCGGCGATGGGCGTGATGGGGCCATCGTGCACGATCTTCCCCGTCGTAGGATTCACCAGGAGTTGTCCATCGGTATCGAGGACTGCCTGCAAGGCTACCGGGGCGTTCGGATACACGGGAGCGGCCGCCGCAACTAAGAACTGGTGATTGAGGAACGATCCGCCAAACGCCGCATGGAAGAAGTTATCTGCCATCGTGTACTTCTGTGCGAGCAGTCCTTCGGGCATGTTGGTCGCGTCAAAGTAGCTCATCGTCAAGCCCGGGTTGTCACTCCAGGCGACGAACCAATCCATCGCGCCGTGATCGATTTGCGATTGCTCCTGCCAGTAGCGGTGCACGAGGTCGCCCGTGACGTCATTGGGTTGCAGGGTCGAGTTCGCCAGAGCATCGTAGGGAAGCAACGTGTTGAGTCCCGCGCTGAAGCGCGTATCGATCGCCCCGGCGTTGATCGGCTGCGGCGGCGTGGTGAGGGTCACCGATCCAGAGACAAGCGGAAAGGTCTGCCCCGTGACGAAAGCATTGTCGAAGCGGTCAGTCTGATTCAGGGAAGCGGCCGAGGATTGCGCCAGTCCGTTGGCTCCCGGGAACAGGCCGTAGAGGGAGTCGAAGCTCCAGTTCTCCTGGTAGATGACGATGATGTGCTTGATGCGGTGAAGCTTGGAATCGGGCTTCGGTCCACGGTCTTCGCCAAAAACATGGGTGGAAATCAGGCAAAGAGAAATGGCAAGCAAAACCAAGCGCCATGGCACCCGGCAAGAGTTTTTCAGTGCAGCGGAGTTCGTTTCCATTACTTCCTCCTAGAGTTTGTTTGGGGTCAAATCGACCTAAGTGAGTCGGCTGCCACGAAGGCTATGGAGACCATGTTACTCAAGGGTTTCGCGAATGTGAATATCCCGTAAAATCTGGGCTGGCAGTGGATTTCTCCGCATTGCTATGGGAAGCTTTCGATTGCGCCCGACGTGAAGGCTCCGCTGCATGAGCACGAACACCGTGGCCGTCAGCATGCTCCCCCAAGCAGGCTCGCCCTGAGGGTCCAGTTTTGCCATGTCCCGTTAAGGACTTTCTCTGCGATCACGTAGATGGCGGTAGAGCGAACGGCGTCCATACCGAAAGAACGGCTTGCCGCGCAGTAGGATGACGTAGTCGGCCCATGAATTGCACCCAGCCTTCCCGACCCCTTTTCCTGCGTGGCCGGGTAGAAAATCGCGATCGGCCTGCAGGAGAGTGTCCTACGACTCAAAGTCTGAACTGACAAGAAACAGTGGAGATGCTGAAGTGCATGCACGCAACCCTGTGCCCCTCAAGCCAAGTGTTTGAGTGAGCCACCCCGCCCGAATCCAGGAACCGGAACTACAGTGTTCAGGGTATTCCCCCCACTGTTTCGCGTCAGTAAAACCCCGTGGGCGTTCCTGTACGGCAAGGTGATGTATTGCCTTTGTTTTACTTCCTAAACGTTGCCCATTGCGAGCACCTGTCCTGAATTGACCACACGGGACCGTGGTTCCCGTGCTACCATTCCGGTAGCGCAACAGTGGTTCCTTTTGGAAGCCGACACTCATCGCATCACGGGCCCCTATTCTGATTGCTGGAAGAGGTCAGGTGCCGATTCTCCTCGTTGAGTCCGACCCGTCGGTCTTGCAAGGGTTGCAGCAGGCTGTCAACCGTCTCGGAGTGCTGTCGCGCTCCGCGACGACCATGCCGACAGGCCTCGAGCTTTTCGGCAGTGAGCACGCCCGCATTGTGCTCGTCGACCTGGATTCATCCACGCAAACCCTGGAGATGCTCAAGGCGATCCTGGCCCTCGATCCGGGTGCGGAAGTCATTGTGGCCGGCCGCGATACTTCGGCTGAGTTTGCCATGACAGCCATTCGCGATGGGGCTTGCGCGGTCGAAGTTGGTGAGCGCAATCCTGAAAAACTCGTTGCGGTCATCAAGCGGCTGCTTGACCTAGCGCAGGAACGTCAGCGTGTCACCGATCTCGACCGGCAACTGCTCCAGGCCAGCCAGTTTCAGGGCATGATCAGCCGTAGCCCCATCATGTGGGAAGTCTTCTCGCATGTCCGGCGCATTGCCCCTCATTTCCAGACCGTGCTGATCACCGGTGAAACCGGCACTGGCAAGGAACTGGTGGCGCGGGCTCTACACGCTCTCGGTCCTGGCACCTTGCAACCCTTCGCGGTATGCAACTGCTCCGCCTTGGTTGAGTCTCTGCTCGAGACCGAACTGTTTGGTCACGTCAAAGGCGCTTTCACCGGCGCCAACCAGGACAAGGTGGGCGTCTTTGAGTTTGCCGCTCACGGCACCGTGTTCCTCGACGAAATCGGCGAACTCCCGCTGCCCGCTCAAGCCAAGCTGCTGCGAGTGCTGCACAACCACGAAGTGCAGCGAGTTGGCTCCCCCGTCGTACGGTCTGTGAACGCCAGGGTCGTCGGTGCAACCCACCGGGACCTGCGCAAAATGGTCAAGGACGGGCTTTTTCGTGAGGATTTATTTTACCGCCTGGCGACACTGGAAGTTCTTTTGCCGAAGCTCAGTGAGCGCAAGGAAGACTTGCTGCTCTTGGTGCGACACTTCGTGGGCGTCTTTGCCGAGAAGTTTCACAAGTCGATGGCCGGGGTCACGCGTCGGGCGCAGACTCGGCTGCTGGCTCATTCCTGGCCCGGAAATATTCGCGAACTGGAGAATGTGCTGAGCAATGCGTGCATGATGGCGACGCGCAACGTGATTGATTTCCAGGATCTGCCCGTGTACCTGCGCAAGCCTTCGGAAACGCCCGAACCGACCGTATTCCTCACCTTGGAAGCAATGACTCAACAGTACTTGTCGCAGGTCCTGCAACAGGTTGGGGGCAACAAGGCGCGTGCCGCTGAAATTCTGGGCATCAGCCGGGGCACGATCTACGAAATGCTTGCCCGGATAAAGTTGCGGGAGGAAGGGCCGTCTTCGTTAGCAAAAGTTGCGAGCTCCTGAAAGCGATCGCGCGCCGAACTGACTGTCTCTCCTGTGGCCGCGTCCGCCAACAAGTGACCCAGACAGCCGGAGTTCCCGGGGTAGGCTGCGTCTAAAATGTTTTTGGTCAGGCTCAGGAGTTCGGCGCAGTGAGTCGGCTTGACGCTGATGTCCCATACGCCCAAACGCCGAGCTTTGCGATGCACTGCCGGGTTGGCATTGGAGGTTAGAACCAGGATGGGGGTTCCCGGGCGCAGAGTAGTCACCAGCCGGATCAGGTTCAACGCGTCGGCGGGTCCGGCACCTGGTAACGCAAGCTCGGCAATGACCAGGGAAAACGTCGCCAGTCGCAGCTGTGTCGATAAGGCGCTCAAGTCGTGCGCGAGCGCAACTTTGTAGCCTGCTTGACGCAGAAGACCTTCATGGAAGGTCAACACGTAGCGATTGGCGTCCCCGATGAGAATGTTATGGATCACCTAACTTGTCGCCGCAATTGCCCGCGAGGTGCCATTGCCGACTCCGCCATCCGACTGCGTCTGCGCTTGCTGCCCAGCCGCAGCTTCCAAAGCCTGCACAATCACTTTCGAGTCTCCGTCTACGAGCGTGCCTTTCTCGATGTAGCCAGCCACGTGTTGCTGCTTCAGCTTCATCGAGGTTTTTTGTGACAGAGAACTTAGGATAATCACTGGGATGTGCTTCGTGAGCGCATCCTCTTTCAGCATTCGCAGAACGTCCGCCCCCGCAACGATCGGCAGCATCATGTCCAGCAGGATCAGGTCAGGCAGGTTTTCGCGGGCCATGCGCAGACCGTGTTCTCCGTCTGCCGCCATCAGAATGGTATATCCGGCCTTCATCAACTCCCGTTGGCTGGCGATACGAATGAACTTGCTGTCTTCGATCAGCAATACGGTTGCAATCTTCACTTTTTTTCCTCAATTCAGCAATTTCAGCAGGCGTTTTTCCCCGGCAATTTGCACCAGCTACGACGATAGCCCTGTCATTGGTGCCACCAGCGTAGCCGCAGAATCCGACACCCCCGCTCCAGGGAACAAGGTAGACAAAAACGGTCCGTTTGCATTCTTCTTCAGTGCCATCTTGCGCGCGGCCGACCGGACCACATCTTCGATCAAGGCGCCCTTCGCGTACGAAGCCATCCCGTGATCCAGGACCAACTCCAATCCCGCGACATTGGACAGGTTCCAGGTATCAATCTCATTGGTCAATCGCCGCAACGCCATCTCGGCCTGCGGCTGATCAGTATCCGGCATCACGATGAGAAACGTATCGTGGCTATAGCGCACTACAATGTCCAAGCCACGGAACGTGGTGCGTAACAACTTGCCCGCCCCCGCCAGCAGCGCTGCATCCGTCTTCTGTCCCGCCGGCACGCCTCCCTGCTTGGACGCAGGGCGAGCCTCCATCAACAGAAACGTCACCTCGGTTCCAAGGCGGTTGGCACGCGTCAACTCTCGTCCGATCACCACATCCATGGCCTCGCGGTTGATCGCCTGCGTCAGCGGATCCAGATACGACTGCTTGGCCAGCGCGTCATGCAAGGCCAGCTCCTGAATCAACTGCAAGCGCGTCTGCGATAACGTCCTCCGCTGGTCCACGGTGTAGACATTGAAAAGCGCCACCAGGCCGACCAGGCAGAACACGACCTGCGAGAGAAAGTGCGAATCCCTCGCCGCCATCAAACCGCTCGCCAACACCAGCAACGTCAGTGCGAAGATCGACCACAATTGCGGATCGCGGCTGGTCTGAATTTTCAGCTGCTGCTGGATTTCTTCTTGGCGGAACGATGTCAGATCATCAACTAGCTTGCCGGACTTCATCGTTACCTCTCTCCCCATCGCAGGGCGGCGCACGCAGTACTACCCGTCCTTCTCTGAGCACTTGTCAGGCCATGTTTTCTCGAGCGCCTCCAGCAGTGACTTTCTTGTCGGTTGTATTGGGAACACAGGGGTTGCGGTCATGAGAGCGCCTCCATCCCAGGCCCCGCACTTGCAAGCCTGCAACCCGCCCCAGTGTTCAACTTTCCTACAGTCCACAGCCACCCACCCTCGGCATTGCTCCTATCTGGCGCGTAACCACCGTGATTGCAACGACTTGTCTCCCAATGGTGCGACTGTCCGAATTCAGAACACAAATCACACTCAAAAACACACTTGCAGGCTCTCATTTCGCGGGGCCGCCGCGTCCCATTCCGGGAACCACTCCTGAAATCAGCAGCTTAGCCCAATCTTCTGCCCCGCCTGGGCAAACGGCCAGCCGCTTGCTTTGTACCTTACGTACTGGAGCCTATTCATCATGAGCTACAAATTCCATAAAACGAACCCAGGCAACCGGAAGTCTCTCCTCTGTGGCTGCGCGCTGGTCGCCATGCTGGTTACTGCGTCGGCTGTTGCCGCCACCAGCTCCGTACAAGTTCAAATGGGAAGCAACGCACCGGTCGGCCGTATTCTCTCGCTCGAGCTGGCCGTGAACTCGGTTCAGCTGGTCTCCTCGACGGGGGTTGCCGCCACGCTCGTGTCGCGCCCCTTCACCCTCGAGCAAAGCCACCTCGTCTCCTCCTCCGAAGTTGTCGGCCGGGTTAACATCCCGACGGGCACCTACACCAAGGCTCTGCTGACCGTCGCGAATCCCCACGTCGTCTTCCTCGATAACTTCGGTAATGTCCGCGAAGCCCGCTGGGTCGGAGCCTCGCTCTCCACCATCATCCTGAAGCAGCCCATCTCGGCCTCCGCCGCCCCGTCGGTCGTCAGGATCAGCCTCGACATCGCCAGCCTCATGAAGTTTGACGTCGCACAACAGATCATGCTGCGCACCCAGCCCGTGTTCACCGTATCGCAACTGTCTCCCGGCAAAGCCGGTGCGGACGCCGAAATCTCCGGTGAACTCGAAGCTGCCGTCGGCAAAGTCACAGCCGTCAGCGGATCATCCTTCACCGTCACCGACGCCATCAGCGGCCTCACCACCACTTTCCTGACCGACCGCAGCACCGCCTTTAACGGCATTAGCCTCCGCACCATGCTCAACCTGCTGGTCCGCGTCCACTCCTCCACCCGCAGCGATAACCAGTTGCTCGCGCAGGAAGTCAGCATCTCAGGCTCGGGTGCCGGATCGATCGTCACCGGTGTGATCACCGACTGCTCCGGTACCAAGGCAGCCGCTCAGCAAGTCTATGGCGCAGGTGCTTCGGCCACTCTACTTGGAGCCTTCAGCACTGTTGCCATGGATCATGCCGCTTCCTTCCAGGTTGATTCCAAGGGAATGGACCTCACCGGCCTTATCCTAACCTTTGGCGCTAACAATATGGTCGCCGGTCAGCGCATCCAGTTCATCAATCGCACCACGATGCAGAACAGCGCCAACCTCGGCCAGGCCCTAATCGTCCGCCTCCAACTCCAGAACATCTCCGGTACCGTAACCAACATTGCCGTGGCTTTCAACGGCAGCACTAGCTTCGACCTGCAATTGCCCGCCAACGACGGCTCACCCCTGACCTCCCTCGGCGAAGGCGCCAGCATAGTTCACATCGTCTCGCAGCCGCTGACCAAGTCTTCGGTCGGCAACCTCTCCGAAGGCATGCAAGTAAAAGTTCGCGGCCTGCTCCTGTTCGACGCCCCCCCAACCGCCATGCAGAGGCGCGGCCCCCGAGCCATGGTCAGCACCCCCCAGCCCACCTCCGACTACTACATGGTCGCCCGCCAGATCTCGAGCAACAAAGCAGCCCGCTAAGTCGCCCCGAGCAGCCCCGTCCGAGTCGCAGTTTCTTCTGCGATGAGGGCGGGGTTTTCGCGCTCTTGGCAGCGCCGCCGGCGAGTCCAGCCCCTGAGGCAGTGGCATCCCGAGCAAAATCGAGGGACCTTCTCGTCGCCCGAACCGCACTGCCGCGATCACTCGTACCCACGCGGGTGCCGTTGTTGTTCTGTAATGGGAAGTGACGTGCGCCACGGAAGAGCGCGGCGAATTACCGAGCCGCTGGGTCGGGCGTTCCACCGTCGTAGATTACCTTCCACGACCCGTCGGCCTGCTTCTGCCAAACGGTTAGGTAGTCTCCTTGAAGAGTAATCTTCTCGCCCTTTTCGTTCTTACCGCGATAGGTCCAGCGGCCGGAGGTGTTGCCCATCCTGCCGGACTTGAACATCTCGGCGCGCTTGGGTTCCCAGCTCAGCGAGTATCCGGGCTCGTCCCAATCGCTCTTGAGGGTGGTGCGTACGGCGTCCTTACCGAAGACCGGCTTGCCGCGCAGCAGGATGACATCGTCGGCCATGAACTGCATCCAGCCTTCGAGACCCTTTTCCTGCGTAGCCTTGTTGAAATCGCGATCGGCTTGCAGGAGAGTGACTTCGGTGGCTGGAGCTTGCGGGGCCTGGGCCGGCGGGGCCTGGGCTGGCGGAGTCTGGGCCTGCACCAAGGCGGTGGCCGCAGGCAGAGCGAGCCCTAGCGCCATCACGAAGTGGAACATCCTGATAGGCTGCCGCGCAGACGTCCTCGTAAACATCGACTACTTCACCTTCCCTAACTTCTCGAAAGGCCAATAGCCGAACACAGCCTTGCCTACGACAAACTTCTGCTCCACTGGACCGAAATCGCGGCTGTCGCTCGACATGTTGCGGTGGTCGCCCATCATGAAGAACGCGCCCTGCGGCACGGTCAGTTCTGGAACCGAGCGCCAGTCGGCATATTGCTGCGGGACGTAATCCTCGGAGAGCGCCTCCCCATTGACGTAGACGAGGCCGTCGACGATGTGGATGCGGTCTCCTGCGACGCCGATGACGCGCTTGATGTAGCTCTTCGAGGTATCTTTCGGATAGCGGAAAACGATAACGTCGCCGCGGGAAATCGGCTCCAGACGATAGACGAAGCGGTTGACGAAAATGCGCTCCTGGTCTTCGAGGCCGGGCAGCATACTGGTGCCTTCGACTTTGACGGGCTGGTATAGAAAGATGACGACGAACGCGGCGGTGAGCAGCGAAACCACCAGATTGCCCAGCCACATGCTGATCAGATCGACGGCGGACTGTTTGCGGCGGGAGGGAGGGACAAGTTCCGGTGCGGTCACGACTGGTGCAAACGCGACTGGTGCGACGGCGACTGGTGCGACAACAGGCGGCGAGACATCCTCTGGGGCAACAGCAATCGGCGTGACAACCGACGGCTCGACATCGTCCGAGCCAGGAGCGACCGGTTCAAGAGCGGACGCCGCGACATCCTCTGCAGGAACCGCCTCTGAGGCAGTCACATCTGCGTCGCGCGCCGGGTTCGTGGTCTCGTCCATTTCCTCCGTCATTCTATCTATGAATCCCCTTGCCGCGCCATATACCTTTCGGCATGTACTTGTCAGGTCCATTCTCAGGTACAGCACCCGCACCTCGCGCCTCGATTCGCGATAGAATAAGACGAGCCGAAGAAACCTCGGGAAGGTTCTCCATGTTGAAACGAATCCTCACAGCTTCTATTGTGTTGGTGCTGCCCCTGACCCTGTCCGCGCAGTACTCCGACCAGCAGGACAGCGGCGTGCCTGCGTACAACAAAACGCTTCCTGCGAAGGGCTTGAAGCAGCCTCCAATCCTTAAGCCAGACGCGCTCTGGGGCGACAGCGGCGGACCGGCGCAAATCCACGCCTACACCTTGGCCGCCAAAATTCCAGGCACGCTCCACCAGCTTCCTTGCTACTGTTACTGCTCAAGATCGATGGGGCATAAGAGTTTGCGGTCGTGTTTTGAAGGCATGCATGGGGCGCAGTGCGACGTTTGCATAAAGGAACTTTTTTACGCGTACGGCGAGAAGCAGAAGGGTAAGACCATCGCGCAGATTCGGAAGGGTATTATGGATGGCGAGTGGAAAAATGTCTCGTCCGAGCAGGCCGAGGCCCTGAATTAGGTGAGCAGGTAAAGCAACAGACCGGTCGGAAAGATTTCCACAGGCCTGCTTGCGGGCGGTATCGGCCGAGCCCCATTGTTGTGATCCCCAAACCTAGGTCACACGCAAGTTTTGGTTGAGAACTTATTACGTAAGTCATTGAATAAAAATATGGTTACTAAAACGACAGCGAAGACGACGAAGACCATGCCAGCGGCTCCCGCCAAGAAACCCATCCCCGTAGACCCTAAATTTGCACAAGCTGTGGAAATCTATGAGGCGGGGCTGAAGGCGCTGCAGGAGCGCAAGTTTGACAAGGCGAAGACCGCTTTTCAGAAGGTTTTGGATGGCACGAGCCGAGAGCTGGGCGACCGGGCGCGGATGCATTTGAGCACCTGCAACCTGCTCACGGC
>Ga0137419_10000891_pt1 | contig 11966 bp, 7 predicted proteins | sample CZODoug3_1_2_16f_FD_108279 | JGI IMG/M metagenome (GOLD analysis project Ga0137419, IMG submission 108279) | Vadose zone soil fungal communities from Angelo Coast Range Reserve, California, USA - CZODoug3_1_2_16fungal (Illumina Assembly) | ecosystem: Environmental > Terrestrial > Soil > Vadose... | reverse complement strand
GGATGGCTCGGGCCGGCTGATCAAGGCGGGCACGAAGATCAACTTCCAGATGCACCTGCATGCGACCGGCAAGGAAGACACGCCGACCAACGTGACGCTCGGCCTCAAGTTCTATCCGAGGGGCTACGTCCCGAGCCACGCGATCAACTCGACGACGGTGAGCGCGCGAGAGGTCGACCTTCGTCCGCACACGGACAACATCCGGTCGGACGGCTATCTGACACTGAAGAAGGCCGCGCGGCTGCTGTCGTTCCAGCCGCACATGCACAACCGCGGGAAGGCCGAGTGCCTCGAGGCGATCTACCCGACAGGCAAGGTCGAAACGCTCTCCTGCGCGAGCTTCCGCTTCAACTGGCACCTCAATTACGTCTACGCCGACGATACGGCGCCGCTGCTGCCGGCGGGCACGGTGCTGCATTCGATCATGTGGCACAACAACACGGCGTCGAACCCGTTCAACCCCGACCCGGACGCGCAGATTACGTACGGCCAGCGGACGATCGACGAGATGGCGTCGGCGTGGATCAGCTGGTACTTCATGTCGGACGAGGATCTGAAGAAGGAGATGACCGCGCGGCGCGCTCACGCGTCGCCGAGCACGCGCTGAACGGAAGGGAACAGCCATGAAGACGTGCGTGTGCGTGCTCGTGGTGTCGTGTTGCGCGTTCCTTCTCCTCGGGACGGCCCGTGCCCAGACGACGTACGACCGCGGGCAGGACATCAGCCCGACCTACGACGGCTGGGAGCAGAACGCCGACGGCACCTACTCGCTCTACTTCGGCTACTTCAACCGGAACGCCGACGAAGAGTTCGACGTTCCGGTTGGTCCGAACAACACGTTCGACGGCGGCACGGCCGATCGCGGTCAGCCGACGCATTTCTATCCGAACCGGAAGTGGTGGGTCTTCAAGATCGACGTCCCCGCCAACTGGCCGAAGGAGCAGCGCGTCACCTGGACGCTGAGCACGCGCGGCAAGACCAACCAGGCCAAGGCGTGGCTCCAGCCCGAGTGGGAAGTCGACAAGGATCTCATCGCCAAGAACGCCGCGCGCGATCCGTCGTTGATGACCAACGGCAACAACGAGACCGACCTCGATCACGACAACCGTCCGCCGGTGATGACCGGCACCGCCGTTCGAACGGTCAACGTGTCCGACACGCTGGCGTTGAGCGTCACGGCCAATGACGACGGGCATCCGAAACCGATTCCGGATCCGACGGGCCGCCTGCAGCAGGGGGTGCGCGTCCGCTGGATCGTGTACCGCGGCGCGGGCAAGGTGCAGTTCACGCCCGACATCATGAGCCAGCGTGTGTACGGGAAACCCGCGACGCTGGAAACAAAAGTGCGCTTCACCGCCCCCGGCCCGTATCGGCTGCGCGCCATCGCGAGCGACGGCCAGACGTTTTCCACCTACGACGTGGACGTGACGGTGAAATGAGCCCCTCGACGAAGCTCGGGGCAAGCCGGCGAAAGTTCATCACGAAGGGGGCGCTGGGCGTCGGCGCGACCGCGCTGGTCGGGGTCGTGGGCCAGGACGAGGCCGCGGCACAGCGCGTCACGAAGTGGGATCGCTCCGCGGACGTCGTCATCGCGGGCGCCGGCGCATCGGGACTGTGCGCGGCCATCATGGCGCGCGACCAAGGCGCGTCCGTGATCGTCGTCGAGCAGAACCATGACATCGGCGGCCACGCGATGGTGAGCGGCGGCCGCATTCCTCTCGGCGGCGGCACGCGGCTGCAGAAGAAGTTCGGCATCGTCGATTCCGCCGACCAGGTGTATCTCGATCACACCGACTTCCACAATCTCGAGCTGCGCTACAGCGATCGCGATCTCGTGCGCGTATGGGCTGACGAGAACGCGGCGACCTTCGACTTCCTGCTGGACAATGGCGTCCAGTTCGAGGAAGTGATGCCGACGCTCGTCAACGAGGGCACGGTGCCGCGGCTGTTTCGCACGAAGGTCTACTCGGACGACCTGAAGGTCACGATCAACGGGAGCCCGGGCTCGGGGCTGGTGCGCGCGCTCGAAAAGAGCGCCCGCGCGAAGGGCGTCGAGATCCTGCTCCGTCACAGCCTCACGCGCATCGTCCGCGACGATCGATCGCCGAGGGTGCAGGGGATCACGGCGGCCGTCGAGAACAAGCCGGTCAACATCGAGGCGAGAAAGGGCTTCATCATCGCCACCGGCGGGTTCACCAGCAACGTCGCGTACCGCAGGATGTTCGATCCGCGGCTGACCGAGGAGTACCAGGTCGCGGGCGAGCCGTGGAGCAGGCAGAACGCCGACGGAGAAATGCTCGCGATGGGACTCGGCGCGGCGCTCTGGGGGACGTCGAACGTCGCGAGCGAGCATGGCCGCTCGGTGACCAAGACGCGGCACATCGGCGCGCGGTACGGCTACGAGAACCTGCGGTGGAACCCGGGCAGCCCGATGTTTCCGCAGGTCGGCGGCGCGGGGCTGACGGTGAAGAGCTACCAGGATCTGATCTGCGTCAACCAGTTCGGCAAGCGGTTCTGGAACGAGCTGGACGACACGTATGGATTCCTCAACGCGTGTCTCGGCAGGCACGATCCCGACGCGAAGAGCAAGAAGCTGAACGGCGGCGGCCCGATCTGGGCCATCTTCGACGCCGATGCGGTGACGCGCGAGGAGTGGGATCCGAAGCCGCCGAACGTGGATCCGAACGGCTGGTTCTTCAGCGCCGGCACCGTCGCGGAGCTCGCGCGGAAGATCGCCAATCCCTATCAGCTCGCGCCGATGCCGCCGCGCGCGCTCGAGGACGCGGTCGCGAGATACAACTCGTACGTTGACGCCGGCAAGGATGCGGAGTTCGGGAGACCGGGCCTGATGTTCAAGGTCCAGAAGCCGCCGTTCCACGCGGCGTGGGCGACGCCGATTCTTCACGACGCGCTGGCGGGCCTCCGCATCAACGCGCGATGCGAGGTGCTCGACGTGCGCGGCCAGGCGATATCGGGACTCTTCTGCGCGGGCGAGTCCGCCGGCGGCTTCGCGCTGCACGGCCTGCCGCGCGTCACGGTGTTCGGCCGCATCGCCGGGCGTGAAGCGGCGCGCGTCAGAACGTAGCGTTGTCAGTTGTAGGCCGGGTCCCGCTGCGCTTTTCGATGCCGAGCTGCCGAAACCACATGTAGGCCTGGTTCCGCTGCGCTTCCCGGTGCCGAGCGCAGCGGACCCGGCATCTGCGCGCCGATGAACGAGGAAAATCACGAGATCAGCCTCGCCGTGTGGGACGTGCCGTCGCCGGTCATCGCAGGGCGTCGAGCGACGCTGAAGGCCGGCATCACCTGTCCGTCCGGCTGCGACCTGACCGGCACCCGCATTGACGTGTACGACGAGACGGGCGCACGCGTGGGCGCCGGGGAAGCGGGATCAGTCCCCTGGCCGGCAACCGACGCACTCTACTGGGCGGAGCTCGAGGTGAGTGCGCCCGGCAGGGAAGGCGATCATTCGTGGACAGTCGAGGCAACCTCGCCGGAGCCGCCGCATGATCGCGCGACGTCGATTGTTCGCTTCGTCGCCTCCAGGCCGCCCGAGCACCGCGTGACGCTCGAAGTGATTGAGAAGGGAAGCGGCGTTCCGCTCGGTGGCGTCGAGGTGCGGCTGGGCGGGTTCAGAGCCGCCACTAACGAAGCGGGGGTCGCATGCGTGGAGGTGCCCGGCGGCACCCACGAGGTGTGCGCGTGGAAGATCGGTTACGACCTGCTCTCGAGCACAACCCACGTCGCGGGTGACACGACCATTCACCTCGAGGTGGCGGCTGCGCCCGAATCCGAGCAGCCGTACTGGATGTGAACCGAACGCCATCTGCAAGGGGGGAATATGAAATCGACGACAAGACTCATTGTCGTGTTGGGTCTTCTCTGTGCGGTCACTGCGTTCGGCCAGGAAGGCGCGGTTCCGCTCCCGCCGCCGGCGACCGACACGATCGCGCCGGATATTCCTGGCGTGGTCAAGGGCGGAACGAGAGTTCACGTCATCGTCGACGGGTTGAAGCACACGGATGGCCCGGTCGCAATGCCTGATGGGACTCTGCTCTACTGGGATTACATGGAGCGCCGCATCGGCAAGGTCGACCCCCAGGGAAGGCCTTCCACATTTCTGAGCAATACGGACGGCGCGAGCGCCATGGGCTTCGACTCGAAGGGCCGCCTGATTACAACGCTGAAGGAACACCCGCCCGCGAACAAGATCGGCATCATCTGGCCCAAGGGCAGCGAAACGATTCTTGCCGATAGCTTCGAAGGCAGACCCTTCGAGGGCCCCAACGATCTGGTGGTCGACAAGAAGGATGGCGTCTATTTCACACTGTCGGGATCCGGCACGGTCCTCTACGCTCGTCCGGGCGCGGAGGTCATCAAGGTCTTTGCGCACCCCGTCGAGCGGATAAACGGTATTGCACTCAGTCCGGACGAGAAGGTCCTTTACGTCGCCCCTCAAAGCAGAGTGGCAAAGACGACACTGTCAATTGCCGACCTCCCCAAGGAAGGTGGCGAATATCTCTGGGCTCTTGACGTCCAGCCGGACGGGACCCTGAAGAATCATCGCGACTTCGCCAGGTACGAAATCGTGACCCACCGGCCGAACGGCACTCCGGATGTCAGATTTGGCGGGGACGGCCTCACGGTTGACGGCCAAGGCCGCGTGTATGCTGCGACTGCTGCGGGTATTCAGGTCTTCAGCCCACAGGGCCGGCATCTGGGCACGATTCCGGTATCAAGGAATCCCAACAACCTGGCCTTTGCGGGTCCCGACAAGAAAATCCTGTACATCGTTGCCCGCGGCGCAGTCTACAAGGTCCCAATGCTCGCAGAGGGGTATAAAGGTCGGGCGAAATAAGTTCAGAAGGAGGCCCCGTGCGCCAGCTTCGATGCTTCGGATTAATCGCCATTGCTGTGGTCGTCTCGCTGTCGCCCGTGGCGGCGCAGCACGGCACCAGGGACGGCCAGTGGCGCAGCTACAACGGCGACAGCGGCAGCACGAAGTACGCGCCGCTCGATCAGATCAACAAGAGCAACGTCGCCGGCGTGAAGATCCTGTGGCGGCGTCCCGCCGTTGACGCGACGCTCACGGCGAAGAATCCGTCCCTGAAGGTTCCGCCCAACTTCCGCGCCACGCCACTGATGGTCAACGGCGTGCTGTACGCGCCGAACGGCGTGGGACTCGTCGAGGCGTTCGACGCGGCGACTGGCAAGACGAGGTGGGTGCAGCAGCCGTTCGCGCCGGCCGAACTGGCGGGCGACAGCACGCGCGGCGTCGCGTACTGGAGCGGCGCCGGCGACGAGCGGATTCTCGTGCAGCGCGGCGAATACCTCTACGCGCTCAACGCGAAGACCGGCAAGACGTACCCGGACTTCGGCACCGGCGGCCGCGTGGACCTCAAGGTGGGGCTCGGCCCGCTGATGACCGACTATCGCTGGACCGGCGCCCCGCTCGTCATCCGCGACGTGGCCGTCATCGGCGCGTCGATGACCGACGCGCCCGGGCGCATGGAGCAGCCGCGCGGCGACGTTCGCGCATACGACGTTCGTACGGGGAAGCTTCGCTGGCAGTTCCACACGATCCCGCAGGCGGGCGAGTTCGGCGTCGAGACGTGGGAGAACGATTCGTTCAAGTACACCGGCCAGGCGCCCGTGTGGGCGCTCTTCAGCGCCGACGAGGACCTCGGCTACGTCTACATGCCGGTGACCTCGCCGACCAGCGACATGTACGGCGGCCATCGCCTCGGCAACAATCTCTTCGGCCAGAGCCTGGTGTGCGTCAAGGCGGAGACCGGTGAACGCGTCTGGCACTTCCAGCTCACGCACCACGATCTGTGGGACTTCGATCCGCCGGCGGCGCCCATCCTCGTGGACATCACCGTCGACGGACGGCCGATCAAGGCCGTCGTGCAGGTGACGAAGCAGGCGTTCGCCTACGTGTTCGATCGCGTCACCGGCAAGCCGGTCTGGCCGATCGAAGAGCGCCCGGTCCCGCAATCGGCCACGCCGGGCGAGCGCACGTCGCCGACGCAGCCCTTCCCGACCAGGCCGGCGGCGTTCGATCGCCAGGGATCGACCGTCGACAACCTGATCGACTTCACGCCCGAGCTGCGCGCGGAAGCGGTCGCCATCACGAAGCAGTACGTGACCGGTCCCCTGTTCACGCCGCCGTCGATTCGAGGTGCCGGTCCGACCGACAAGAAGGGGACGATCCAGCTGCCCGGCTCCGTGGGCGGCGCCGACTGGCAGGGCGCGGCGTTCGACCCGGAGACCGCGACGCTCTACGTCCCGTCGATCACGACGCCGTTTGTCGCCGACATCGTCCCCGGCGATCCGAAGGAGACGAACCTGCGCTACACGAAGGGCACCAGGCAATGGATCGGCGGGCCGCGCGGGCTTCCGCTGTTCAAGCCGCCCTACGGACGCATCACCGCGATCGACTTGAACCGCGGCGAACATCGCTGGATGGTGGCCAACGGCGACGGTCCCCGCGATAACCCGGCAATCAAGCATCTCAACCTGCCGCCGCTCGGCAACCCGGGGCGCAGCGCGCCGCTCGTGACCAGAACGCTGCTGTTCATCGGCGAAGGCTCGCCCGCGATGGCCGGAAACGGACCGCGGCTCCCCGCGGGGATGCCGGCCACGATTTCGCCCGGCTACGGAGGGAACGGCTTCAAGGCGCTCGACAAGGCGACGGGCGCGACGCTGTGGAGAACCGAGCTGCCCGCCGGGACGACGGGCGCGCCGATCACCTACCTGGCGCAGGGCAAGCAGTACATCGTGCTGGCCGTCGGAGACGGCCAGCACGCCCCGGAATGGATCGCGCTCGGGCTCCCGTGAGCGCCTCTAGAAGTCCACGCGCGTCGCGATGCCGAACGTGCGCGGCTGGTTCGTGAGATAGCCGATGCGCGCGCGCGTGCCGCGTTCCTGATCGAGCGACAGCAGCGCGCGCTCGTCGGTCACGTTGTTCACGTAGGCCGAGATATCCCACCGGTTCCGGCGCAGCCCGACGCGCAGGTTCAGCAGGTCGTACGCCGGCAGCAGCGGGTCGTACCTGAAGGTCGTCGCGGTCAGCGGCGCGCCAATCGTGCTCGCGCCGAACGACAGCAGGTTGAGCGTGCCGAGATCCTGGTCGCCGACCTGCGTGTACCGCGACCCGACGTGCTGGTAGGTCGGCGTGACATACGCGATCGCGAGCGGCGTCACGTCCCACTGGAAGGTCGCCGCCGCCGCGAGCTGCCCCCGCGGAACGGTCGGCAGCCGGCGCCCCTTCTCGATGCCGGACACCACGCTCACGGCGCCGCTGGGTGCCGTCGACGTCAGCGTCGAGCGGAGCTCGGAGTCGTTGAAGCTGCCGGACACGGCGAAATCGACGTGGCGGTTCGGCGCCTCGTCGAACTCGATCTCGAACCCCCGGCTCCGGGCCTTCGGCACGTTGAAGATGACGCGGGAGGAGCACGACCCCGCGGTGACCGTCGCCTGCAGGTCGTGGATGTCCATGTAGAACGCCGAGACGCCAACGGCGCCCGTTCCGTTCAGCACCCTCGACTTCACGCCGACCTCGTAGTTCCACGCCGTCTCGTCCTTCCACGTCTCCCGTCCGCCGAAGGTCACCAGGTCCTGCGGCGTGCACAGCGGGACGTTCAGCGGATCGTTGATCCCGCCGAGGCGGAAGCCGCGCGAGACCTGCGCGTTCAGGTTGGTCGCGTCGGAGAGCACGAAGGTCGCGATCACGCGCGGCGCCACGCCGTCGGCCTTCGTCGAGCCGGGCTGCGACACCAGCTTCGTGCCGTTGTCGTCGTTGCCGAAGATGCCGTCGAAGATCTGCTGCTTGTCCTCGTTGAAGTGGTAGTAGCGCAGGCCGCCCGTCAGCTTGAAGCGGTCCGTGAGCGACGCCGTCCCCTCGCCGAAGAGCGCGACCTGGTTCAGCGTGTAGCCGAGGTCGGAGAAGAACAGGCTGTCCTTCGGCGCCCTGAGGCCGCGCGTCGGGATGCCGGACAGGTCCTCGAAACCCTTCACCGGGAGGTCCTGGCCGTAGTCGCGGTTCGTGTGGCTGAAGAAGCCGCCGGCCACCCAGGGACGGGTGCGCCCGGCCACGCGCACCTCCTGCGTCCAGACCTTCGCGGTGGTCGCGTCGTTGAGCGGTGCGTCGAGCGAGTAGACTCTCGGCGGCAGGCCGATGCTGCCGCCGGTGATGCTCGCCGTCAGCGCGGTGGCGTCGCGAACCACGAGGACGTCGCGATAGGTGTACGACGTGATCGACGTCAGCGCGATGTTGCCGAAGTTGTAGTTGATGTTCACGTCGCCGAGCGCGAAGTCGTCGGTGAACTTCTCCTCGAGCTGCGTGAACTGCCGGCGCTCTCCCAGCGTGACGGCCGGCCGCGTCGTCGTGAACGGGTTGGCGAGGATGTTGAAGACGTCGATCCGGTTCCACCCGTTGGCGTCCACGCGCTGATACATGACGCGCGGCGTCACGGACAGGCGGTCGTTCGGGGCGATCCGGACGGCCGCGCGCACGCCGCTGCGGAAGCCGTCGTTGACGTGCTTCTTCACGCTGAGATTCGGCTGGACGGCCTCCATGAACCCGGGCGTGCGATCGAAGTACGACGCCACCCGCAGAGCGGCCGTGTTGCCGAGCGGAACGTTGAAGCCGAACTTGGCGTCGCCCCCGCCGCTGCCGCTCAGCACGCTGCCGCCGAGCTCGGCGAACCCTTTCGTCGCGCCCATCTCTGGCTGGTTCGTGATGTAGCGGACGGTGCCCGAGAGTGACCCGGAGCCGTACAACGTGCCCTGCGGCCCGCGGAGCACCTCGACGCGATTGGCGTCGAACAGGTCGATGTCGGGTGTGAACAGCGACAGCGAGATGACCGACTCGTCGAGGTAGACGCCGACCTGCTCCTTGACGCCCGGCTGGTCGCGCACGATCTGCCCGGCGGACACGCCGCGCATCGCGACCTGGCTCTGGCCGGGTCCGAGATTCTGCACGGTGAACCCGCCGACGTTCGCCGCCACGCCCTCGAGGTTCTCCACGCCGCGGTCGCGCAGCATCTCTTCGGTCGGCGCGACGACGGAGAACGGCACGTCGAGGAGCGTTTCTTCCCGCTTGGTTGCCGTGACGGTCACGACCTCGCTCAGCGCGGGCTGCAGCGACAAATCGAGCTGCCTCGAGCCGCCGCTGCCGACTTCGACGGCCAGCGTGGCGGTCCGGAAGCCGACGAGCGTGGCGCTCACCGTGTAGGCGCCCGCGGGCAGCGTGAACGCATAGTTGCCGCTGCCGTCGGTCGTGGTCGTCTGCGACGCGCGGGTCGTCTGGTTCGTGGCCGTGGTGGTGACCCCCGGCAGCCCGGCGCCGGTGACGTCGCGAACGACGCCGGTGAGGCGACCGTCCGTCTGCGCCCGGGCCGATGCGGTGGAGAGACAGAGAAGCGAGACCGACGCGAGCGCGATGACGAAGGGGAGACGCGTGCCTGTCATGTGAAGCCTCCTTAAGTAACGCTTATCGGGGCTGCGTTGCCTCGAGACGCGCCAGCGCGAAGAACGGATCGGGTGAGGCGTCTTCGCGAACCTGCCGCGCCAGGATCTCTCCGAGGGCCGGTCCCATTTTGAACCCGTGACCGCTGCCGCCACCTGCAATCCAGAGGTCGGGCATCGCGGGATGACGGTCGATGATGAAGTGCCCGTCGGGACTGTTCTCGTACTGGCAGACCTCGGCGCCGAGCAGCGGCGCGTCCTTCAGCGCCGGAAACCGGCGGCTCAGGAACGCGCGCATCGCGCGCTCGAGATCGGGCGAGGGATTGCGGTCGCCATCGGTCGGATCGAAGTCGGGCCCTCGCGTGTCGTCCGCCGCCTTGAACCCGCGATGCAGGTTGCCGGGGATGCCGTAGACGAACCGCTCGCCGACCTCGGCCCACACGGGCATGCGGGGCTCGATGAACCGATCGTCGCCGGCGGGCGCGCCGAAGTAGAACACCTCCTGCCTCGTGGGCCGCACGCGCGAGCCAATCACGTCCGGGAAGAGCCGCCCGAGCCACGGCCCGCAGGCGAACACGAACCGGTCGGCGGACAGCGTCGTGCCGTCGCTCAGTCGCACGTCCGGGCGCCCGCCGTTCGGCCTGACCGAGACGACGGCGGCCTGGCGGTAGGTGCCCCCGATCCGCACGAGCTCGCGGACGACCGCGTCGCACGCGTGCCTGGCTGCGAGATACCCGCCCTCGTGTTCGAGATAGACCTTCGCGACTTCGTCAAAGCTGATTTGCGGCCATCGACGGGCGGCGGCGGCCGGATCGATCTCTTCGTACTCGATCCGAAGCTCACGCAGGAAGGGGATCGACTGTCGCACGTAGCTGTCGTCGGCACCTGTCATCCACAGCACACCGGTCCGCCTGTAGAACGGCTCACGGGCGGTGCGATCCCACTCGCGCCAGAGCGCCATCGCGCGTGCCGCCATCTCCACGTACTTGCGTGTGGGCCCGTAGATCGTGCGGATGACGCGTGTCTCCCCGCCGGAGCTCGCCCGGCTGTTGCCCGGTCCCCACGCGTCGAGCAGCGTGACCTCGGCGCCCGCGCGTCGCAGGTACAGGGCCGTCCACCCGCCGAATGCGCCGGCGCCGACGACCGCGACGCGGGGTGGCGCCGTGCGTCGGCGCTGTGCAGCGAGGGCCGCGGAGCCAGGCACCATGATCGAGGAGCGCAGGAAGTCGCGACGTGACGGCTTCACGCGACACCTTGTATACACCGGGCAGCGCAGCATGAGAAGGCCGTCCAGCCGATCGCGCGTCGTATAATGCGTTCCTTCGAGATCCCGCATCGCGCCTGGGCTTCCAACTTGCGCGAAGCGCGCCGCGGTAGCACAATGCCGCCGCAGGCAGGGAGGAGTCACACATGAACGTCCGCATCACCGCAATGGCTATCGCGGCGGCAGCCGTCGCGCTCGGCACGTCGCTGTCGGCGCAGAACGTCCCGTCGCAGTTCGTCGTCAGCGGCAAGGCCGCCGAGCAGATCCAGGACTTCACCACGATCAATCTCGCGACCGCCGAGCGGATCGCCGAGACGTGCGAGAAGCTCGCCGCGGCCGAGAACGTCGCGATCAGCATCTACGTGCTCGACAACGACGGCAACCACGTCTACGTGGACCGGATGGACGGCCAGGGGTACCTGAACATCATCACGGCCGAGATGAAGGCGCGAACCGCGCTGGCGCAGCGCGGCGCGAGCAAGGTCGTCATGAACCAGGTCCGGCAGAATCCGAATACGGAACTGCAGCGGATCCAGCTTGGCATGTTCGCCAACTCCGGCGGCCTGCCGGTCGTCATCAACAAGCAGATGATCGGCGTCATCGGCATCGGCGGCTCCGCGCCGCGCGTGCCGGTGTGGAGCGACGAGATCTGCGGCCACAAGGCGATGCAGCAGGTGCTCGGCGCCGCCAACGTCGCGCCGCTCGTCGAAGACGTGGCGAATCCGCCCAACGCCCAGCCCGCGAACCCGGCGCCGGTGCCGCGCTTCGCGACGACGACGACGCCGAAGTCGTCGGTGTCGAACCCGGAATGGGTGGTCGGCGGCAAGGGGTCGTCGAACGTGTTCGACGGCAACCAGATTTCGCTGGCCGCCGCGAAGAAGATCGCGAAGGTCTGCCGCGACTTCGCGGCGGGCAAGAACGGCAGCATGTCGCTCTACATCCTGGACAACTTCGGCGAGTTCGTGCACATGGAGCGGATGGACGGCCAGGTGTTCAACAACATCCGCACGGCGCTGATGAAGGCGGAGACCTCGCTGAAGACGCGCGTGCCGACCTCCGTCTACACGGCGCAGGGCCGGAACAATCCTGCAGGCCAGAATCGCACGATTGCTCAATACGACTTCTTCACCAACGCCGGCGGGCTTCCGATTGTCGTCGATGGCCAGATGATCGGCGTGGTCGGCGTCGGCGGCGGCGCGGGCGGCGGCGGCGACGAGAACTGCGCGATCGAGGG